>Ga0210377_10002357_pt1 | contig 16609 bp, 29 predicted proteins | sample PLM4_65_b1redo_FD_155480 | JGI IMG/M metagenome (GOLD analysis project Ga0210377, IMG submission 155480) | Groundwater sediment microbial communities from an aquifer in East River, Colorado, USA - PLM4_65_b1 redo | ecosystem: Environmental > Terrestrial > Soil > Riparian zone | place: USA: East... | reverse complement strand
GCCGAGTTCGCTAAAGGTCTGATAAGCACTGCGTTATAATGCTCAAACGCTGAAACTTGCCGAATTTCTCCGGTTCATGGCGGGTAAGGAGGCTTCCGACCTCCACCTGAAGCCCATGAGGCCCCCGTTGCTGCGGGTCAAGGGAAAGCTCGTCCCCCTGAAGGCGGAGGCGCTCCAGCCCAAGGAGCTCGAGGAGATGATCCTGGAGATCCTGACCCCCGCTCAGCGGAGCAGACTCGAAAAGCACCAGTCCGTAGACCTGGGTTACGGGCTGGCCGGTGTGGCTCGATTCCGCGCAAACGTGTACGTTCAGAGGGGCTCTCTCGCCGCCGTGTTCCGGCGCATTCCTTTCAAGCTGCCGTCGATCGACGAGCTGAATCTGCCCGAGGTCCTGGAGACCTTCGTCCACCTTCCCGCCGGCCTCGTCCTCATCACCGGGCCCACGGGATCGGGCAAGTCCACGACGCTCGCCGCGATACTCAAGAGCGTCATCGAACAGCGGCAGGTGCACATCGTCACCATCGAGGACCCCATCGAGTACCTGTTCGCCGACGGAAAGGCCGCCGTTTCGCAGCGCGAGCTGGAGACCGACACGCCCGACTTCGCGGAGGCGTTGAAGAACATGTTCCGGCAGGACCCGGACGTGATCATGGTCGGCGAGATGCGGGACTGGCAGACGATGCAGACGGTGCTCACCGCGGCGGAGACCGGCCACCTGGTCTTTTCGACGCTCCACACAAACAGCGCCGCCCAGTCGATCGACCGCGTCATCGACTCCTGTCCGTCGCAACAGCAGCGGCAGATCCGGTCGCAGCTCGCCCTGGTCCTTCGCGCGATCGTTTCGATGAAGCTGATCGAGCGATCCGACGGCTCGGGGCTCCTGCCGGTCGTCGAGATCCTGATCAACTCCCCCAAGATCGCGAAACACATCGAGGTCGGCGAGACCAAGGAAATCGGGGAGGAGATGGAGACATCGGTCGCCTACTACCGGATGCAGACGATGAATCAGTCTCTGCTCGCGCTTCTCGTCAACAGTAGGATCACGTATGAGCGCGCGATGGAGCTGTCGACGGACCCGGAGGATCTTTCTCTCAAGCTCCGGAAGCTCTTTCCGCAGATCGAAGAGCGCCAGCAAGGAGGTCCCATGGCTTCGGACAACGATTTCTCGCACATCTCCCGGCTCATGGAGACCAAGCAGCTCTATGACCAGCAGGAGCAGAGCTGGCGGATGCGTCTGACCGAAAAGGACGAAGAGATTGCCCGGCATCGGGCCGAGAACCAGGAGTTGCGCCGCGCGAGCGAGGAACGTCACCGGAACCTGGGCGACCTGGAGGCCGAGATCGCAAAGCTCAAAACCGAGAACGAACGGGTGGCCCGTGAGTCGCAACAGAAGATCGCCCAGTTGAACGAGCGAATCAAGGAGCTGAACCAGCGGATTCTGATCGCCGAGGGCGGCGGCAAGGTGGCCGCCGGGCAGGGGGTCTTCAAGAGATAGGTTTCAGTTCTCGGTTCTCAGTTCTCAGGCCGCCCTTCCCTCGCCATCGCAGCCGCCAGAAAGGCGCCCACCGTCGCACCGGCGACGTCCGCGAAGAAGTCGGCGGAATCCATCATCCGCCCGGGCACCCACTCCTGGTGAGCTTCGTCGAGCGCGCCCCACGCTGCCATCGTGCCGATCAAGATGAGAATCCTCGACCACGCGAAGCCCGGCCGCCCTTTCCACGCGATTGCGCGATAGAGAAGAAACGCCTCGACGGCGTAGAGGAGAAGGTGCGTCACCTTGTCGAGCGGAATGCCCCCGGCCGGGACGGAAGGTGGATTGGGCCAGGACGTGAGTAGAAAAAGAAAGCCGCCCCAGAGGGCGGCTCCAATTCGTGCGCGTCGCTTTCCCATCGCCCGTCGGAATGACGGAGCCTATGCCCCCCGTTTGGACGGTCCGGTCCGGCTCGGCCCCTTCTTCGAACCGGGCCTCGCGACCTTTCCCGGCTTCGAGCGCTCGGGTTTTGCCTTCCTGGCAGTCTTCCGGCCGCCGGCCTCATCGCCCGTCTCGTCTTCCGACTCCGGCTTCTGTTTCCGGACGGTCTCGACCCGGCCGCCCGTCATCCGCCGGGCGCGGTCGGAGAGGGACTCTTTGCGAGGACCCTTCTCCTTGGCCTTGAATTTGTAGTCCACGAGCTCCAGGATGGCCGCCTCCGCCGCGTCGCCTCGCCTCGCCCCGAGCTTCAGGATCCGGGTGTAGCCGCCCGGCCGGTCCACGAAGCGGGGCGCGATCGTCTCGAAGACTTTCTTGACCGTCAGGTGGTCGGGGATCCAGCGGTAGACCCGCCGGCGCGCGGAAACGCCGTCGTTCTTCGCCGCGGTGATGAGCTTCTCGGCGAGCGGCCGCAACTCCTTTGCCTTCGTAACGGTCGTCTGGATCCGCTCGTGCGTCATGAGCGACGCCAGCTGGTTCGAGAACATCGCCAGCCGGTGTGCAGTCGTTCGCCCGAGCTTTCGCCCGGCCCGGTTGTGTTGCATGACTACTCGCTCTGGGCTTCGGCCGTCTCGAGCTCCATGCCGAGCGACAGGCCCATCGGCCGCAGGATGTCACGAATCTCGTTCAGCGACTTGCGGCCGAAGTTCTTCGTCTCGAGCATGTCTCTCTCGCTCTTCTGCACGAGGTCCCGGATCGTGCGGATACCCGCGTTCTTGAGGCAGTTCGCGCTCCGCACCGAGAGCTCCAGCTCGTCCACCGACTTGTTGAGGTATTCCGCCAGGTTCTCCGGCAGCTCCCCCTCTCCCACGCCTTCGAGCGCGGTCTCGACCTCTGCGTTCACGAAGATGGTCAGGTGGTCCCGCAGAAGAGTCGCGGCCAGGCCGACCGCGTCCGCCGGCGAGACCGTGCCGTTGGTCCAGACCTCCAGAACGAGCCGGTCGTAGTCGGTCGCCTGACCGATGCGCGCCGCCTCGACGTGATAGTTGACGCGTCGAACCGGCGAGTGCACCGAGTCGATGGGGATGTAGCCGATCCCCATGTCCTCGTCGAAGTTCTTGTCGGCCGATACGTAACCGCGGCCCATCGAGACCCTCATCTCCATCTGCAGCTTGCCGTTCTCGGAAAGCGTGGCGATCGGAGCGTCCGCCTCGAGGATGTCGATGGTCGAGTCGCCCTGGAGGTCGGAGGCGGTCACCTTGCCCTTGCGGGTGACGTCCAGCGTGAGGATCTTCTCCTCGGTCGTGTGCATCTTGATGGGAATCTGCTTCAGGTTGAGGATGATGTCGGTGACGTCCTCGACGACTCCCGGCAGCGACGAGAATTCGTGGAGAACCCCCTCGATCTTCACCGCGGTGATCGCCGCCCCCTCGATCGAGGAGAGCAGGACGCGCCGCAGAGCGTTGCCGATCGTGGTGCCGAAGCCCCGTTCGAACGGCTGCGCATAGAACTTACCGTACGTCGCCGAAAGTGACTCGGACTCGAAATCCAGCCGCTTCGGCTTCTGAAAACCTTTCCAGAGCGTCATGTTTCTTTCTCCCTCCGTCGTGCGCTACTTGGAATACAGCTCGACGATCAGCTGCTCCTGGATGGGCAGCTTGATGTCCTCCCGGCTCGGCAACTCGAGAACCGTCCCGCTGAACGCTTCCGGCGAGAGGTCGAGCCAGTTCGGTACGCCGCGAGCGCGCGCGGTTTCGACCGAGGCCTTGATCTGTTCGTTGGACCGACTCTTTTCCTTGATTGCGACCACGTATCCCTTCGAGACCCGGTAGGACGGGATCGTGACCTTCTTTCCTCCCACGGTCACGTGGCCGTGGCGCACGAGCTGGCGCGCCTGCGCCCGCGATGCGGCGAACCCGAGCGAGTAAACGACGTTGTCCAGGCGTCGCTCGAGCTCCTGAAGAAGATTCGCGCCCGTGATTCCTTTCCGGCGCTCCGCGCGCTGGAACGTGAGGCGGAACGGGCGTTCGAGGAGCCCGTAGATCCGCTTGACCTTCTGCTTCTCCCGGAGCTGGATTCCGTATCCCAGGAGCTTGCTCCGCCGCCGGCCGTGCTGGCCCGGCGGGTAGTTGCGCCGTTCTATGGCGCACTTGTCCTTGAAGCACCTGTCCCCTTTCAGGAACAGCTTCATCCCTTCTCGCCGGCACAGCCGGCAAACCGATTCCGTGTAACGCGCCAAAGACTTGAACCTCCTCGATCCCTCTTTTCTCTTTACGTCCTTCCTCCCGGCTGGGACCGAGGAGCCGGTTTACAGACGCCGACAGCAGTTCGCTGTCAGTTCTCAGTCTTGAGCTAGACGCGCCTCCGCTTGCGCGGGCGGCAACCGTTGTGCGGGATCGGCGTGGTGTCCTTGATGGACTTGATGTCGATCCCGTTGGCCTGGAGCGCCCGGATCGCGGACTCCCGGCCGGCCCCCGGTCCGGTCACCCGGACATCCACGGAGCGCACGCCGTTCTCCTTCGCGTGCTCGGCGCAATTCGCCGCCGCGAGCTGGGCCGCGAAGGGAGTTCCCTTCCGCGAGCCTTTGAATCCGATTCGTCCCGCCGAAGACCAGGCGAGGATGTTCCCCTCCTGGTCGGCGATCGCGATTATCGTGTTGTTGAACGACGCCTGCACCGTCGCGACGGCGTGCGGGATGTTCTTCTTCTCTTTTTTTCCGGTCCGGGGCTTCTTGCCCTTGCGGCCGGCCGGTTTTTCGGGGGCGGCCGCGACCGCCGTCGTTGGTTCTGCCATAAGTCCTCCCGGGTCCTTTTCGGCGGCGGGATCTGACCCCTTCGGGATCAGACCCCGCGACTCTATTTCTTCGTCGCCTTCTTCTTGCCGGCGATCGTCATGCGGCGGGGTCCCTTGCGGGTCCGCGCGTTCGTGTGCGTCCGCTGCCCGCGCACCGGGAGATTGCGACGGTGCCGCATCCCGCGATAGCAGCCGATGTCCATCAGGCGCTTGATGTCCATCGAAACGTCCTTGCGCAGGTCCCCTTCGACCTTGACGTCGTCGGTGATGACCTTGCGAATCCGGACAACCTCCTCCTCCGAGAGGTCCTTGACGTGCGTGTCCGGCCGGACGTCGGCCTTATCGAGGATGAAGTTCGCCTTCGATCGGCCGATCCCGAAGATGTAGGTCAGGCCGATCTCGACGCGTTTGTTGAGTGGAAGGTCCACTCCCGCAATTCGTGCCATTTCTTACTCCGTAAGCCGTGAGCCGTCAGCCGTGAGCCGAAGTTTTCGGGCCCCCGTCCCTGACACCCGACACCCGACACCTGACACCTGTTTCACCCTTGCCTCTGCTTGTGCTTCGGGATCGGGCAGATGACGCGGACCACGCCGTTTCTCCGGACGATCTTGCACTTCACGCAGATTCTCTTCACCGATGCTCGGACTTTCACGACCTCTCCTACTTGTACCGATAGATGATCCGCCCGCGCGTCAGGTCGTACGGGGATAGCTCCACGAGGACCTTGTCTCCCGGAAGGATCCGGATGAAGTTCTTCCGCATCTTCCCGGAGATGTGCGCGAGCACCTGATGTTTGTTCTCCAGTTCCACCTTGAACATCGCGTTGGGCAGCGGCTCGACGACCGTTGCCATCACTTCGATTGCGTCTTCCTTCGTCATGCCGGGACCGCCGCGGCCTCGCGGGCGCCGAAGCTCGCGGCGACGCGGCCCGTCCCGAGGACGACCGGCCCGGCGGGCCCGATCGCGATCGTGTACTCGAAGTGGGCGGACGCGCTGCGGTCCCGCGTCCGAACCGTCCAGCCGTCCTTGTCGACGCTGACCTCTCCCGATCCCAGGTTGAACATCGGCTCGATCGCGATGACCATTCCGGGGCGGAGAGTGCTCCCGCGCCCGGCCGGACCGTAGTTGGGAACCTGCGGCTCTTCGTGGAGGGCCGTCCCGACTCCATGCCCCACGAACTCCCGGACGACGCCGTAGCCGTGCAGGACCGCGACGGACTCGACGGCGGCGCCGATGTCCGACACGCGGCCACCCGGCCGCGCGGCGGCGATGCCCGCCCGGAGAGCTTCGCGGGTGACGTCCATGAGCTTACCGCGCGCGGCGTCCACCCGTCCCACCGGGAGCGTCCTCGCGGCGTCCCCGTAGTAGCCCTCGATGACGGCGCCGCAATCGATCCCGACGATGTCCCCCTCTTTCAAAGATCTCGGGCCCGGGATGCCGTGCACGACTTCGTCGTTGACCGACGTACAGATCGTCTTCGGAAACCCGCGGTAGTTCAGAAACGCCGGCCGCGCCTTCCGGCGCCGGATCTCCTCGGCGGCGATCCGGTCGAGCTCCTCGGTCGTCACCCCCGGCGTGACCGCCTTCTCCAGTACGTCGAGCGTCTCCAAGACGACCCATGACGCCTGCTCGAGCCGCGCGATCTCGTCGGAGCTGCGAATCGTGATCATGTCCGCTTCGCCGCCCTGGCAGCCGCCGCCCGGTCGATGCGTCCCGACACCTCCCCGATCGATCCCGAGCCATCCACGTCGACCAGAAGCCCCCGGGCTCCATAGTGGTCGACGAGAGGCGCGGTCTTCTCTCGATAGACCCGGAGACGCTCGCGGACGGTCTCGGGACGGTCGTCCGTGCGCCCTTCGAGAGCGGCCCGTCCGACCATCCGCTCGACGAGCACGCCTTCCGGCACGAGAAGGTTGATAACCGCGTCTAAGGCCTCGCTATTTCCGTTCAGCAGCCGATCCAGGGCGACGGCCTGTTCGATCGTCCTCGGGAAACCGTCGAGAAGAAAGCCTCTCCGAGCGTCGGGGAGGGCGATCCGTTCGCGGATCAGGCCGATCACGACGTCGTCGGAGACGAGCTCGCCCGCCTCCATGATCGACTTCGCGCGCCGGCCGAGCGGCGATTTGAGCCGGACGGCTTCCCGCAGCATGTCGCCGGTCGAGATCGCCGGCACGGCCAGCCGTTGCGCCAGGAACTTCGCCTGGGTGCCCTTGCCGCTCCCCGGCGGCCCGAGAAAGATCGCTCGCATCGACTTGCCGGTCAGGTCCGGCGGCCCCGGATGCGGCTCTTCTTCAGGAACCCGGTGTAGTGGTGCTCGACCAGCTTCGACTCCACCTGCTGGACCGTGTCCATCGCGACTCCGACGACGATCAGGAGCGAAGTGCCGCCGAAGTAGAAGTTGAAGCCGAAGCCTTCGGTGAAGAACCGCGGAAGCACCGTCTCGAGCCGAGCGCCGATCCAGGGGAGGCTCGCGAAACGGAACCCGCTCGAAAGAAAGTCGGGCAGGAGCGCGACGAAGGTCAGGTACACGGCTCCGATGATCGTCAGGCGCGAGAGCACCGTGTCGATGTAGTCCGCTGTCTTTTTTCCCGGCCGGATGCCGGGGATGAAGCCGCCGTACTTGCGCATGTTGTCCGCGGTGTCCGTCGGGTTGAAGACGATCGACGTGTAGAAGTAGCAGAAGAAGAGAATTCCGAGGGCGTAGAGGAGAACGTAGAGCGGCTGTCCCTGCCCGAGCGAGCTCGCCACCTTCTGGGTCCAATCGGCGCCGATCAGCGTCGCGAGGTAGCTGGGGAGCTGGATGATCGAGATCGCGAAGATGATCGGGATGACGCCGCCCGTGTTGACCCGCAGCGGCAGGTAGGTGTTCTGACCTCCGTAGACGCGCCGGCCGACGACCCGCTTCGCGTACTGCACGGGTATTCGCCGTTGAGCTCGCTCGACGAACACGATCAAGGCGATGATCCCGATCATGAAAACGAGCACGCCGAAGAGCGTCAGGAGGTTGATGTTGCCCGTCCGGATCTGATCGAAGAGGCCGAAGATGGCGCTCGGCAGGCCCACGACGATGCCGGCGAAGATGATGAGCGAGATCCCGTTGCCGATTCCCCGCTCCGTGATCTGCTCGCCCAGCCACATGATGAAAATGGTGCCGGTCGTCAACGTCAGGATCGTCATCAACCGGAAGCCCCATCCCGGGTGGGGAACCAGGCGCGCTCCGCCCGGCGCGACCTGCTTCTCGAGCCAGAGGGCGATGCCGGAAGCCTGGATGAAGGAGAGCAGCACGGTGCCGTAGCGCGTGTACTGCGTGATCTTCTTGCGGCCCATCTCCCCTTCCTTCGACAACTTCTCGAGGTAGGGCCAGACCACCGTCAGCAGCTGCAGAATGATCGACGCCGAGATGTACGGCATGATCCCGAGGGCGAAGACGGAGAGCCGGCGCAGCGCCCCTCCCGAGAAGATGTCCAGGAAGCCGAAGAGCGAGCCGGCCGACGACTTGAAGAAGGCGTTGATCGCCGCCGGGTCCACCCCGGGAGTCGGGATGTGCGACCCGAGCCGGTACACGGCGAGCAGCAGGAACGTGAAGATGACCCGCTTTCGCAGGTCCGGCACGCTGAAGATGTTCGCGAAGCTCTGAAAGGCGCTCATGGCTATCGGTTGAGGACCTCGCAACTGCCGCCCGCCGCCTCGATGCGCGACTTTGCGGACGCGGAAAACTTGTGCGCGGAGACGGTGAGCGCCTTCTTGAGCTCACCGTCGCCCAGAATCTTGACCGGCCGCCGCCCGTGAGCGAGCCGCCGCTCGGCCAACTTTTCCGGCGTGACGCTGTCGCCCGCGTCGAATCGCTCGAGGTCGCAGAGGTTCACGATGTCGTACTCCACCCGGAAGATGTTCGTGAAGCCGCGCTTCGGGACGCGCCGGTGGAGAGGCATCTGGCCCCCCTCGAAGCCCCGCTGGTGGCGGTAACCGCTCCGCGACTTCTGTCCCTTGTTGCCGCGACCGGCTGTTTTCCCGTGACCGCTGCCCGGGCCGCGCCCGATCCGCTTTCGCGAGCGCGTCGCGCCCCGCGCGGGTCTCAGGTCCTGGACGCCGATCGGCGCCGGACCGCTCGGTGCCGGAGCTTCCGCCCGTGCGTGAGCGGCCGCCGGGCTCGAGGCCTCGCGACCCGGGGACGCCGCCTTGCGCCGGTGGGGCTCGCCCTTCGCGCTCTTGCCGCCGGCCGCGGGCTTTTTCTCCGCGACCGCCGGCTTGCCCGGCTTTTTCGCGGGCGTCTTCTTTTTCCCGTCTTTCTCTTCGACCATCAGGAGTTTCTCGGCTCTCAGTTCTCGGTTGTCCGTTCTCAGTTTTCGATCACTTCGACTAAGTGGCGGATCTTCCGGATCCGGCCCCGCAGTGACGGGTTGTCTTCCCGCTCGATGACGTCGCCGACGCGGCGAAACCCGAGCGCCCGGATGGTCGCTTTCTGGTCGAGGGGGGTCGCGATCCCGCTTTTCGCCAGGCGCAGCTTGAGCGTCGTCGGATGCCCGGCCTTGCGCGGGCGGGACTTCTTCGCCGGCTCTCGCGCAGCCGGGCTCTCGCTCACGCTTCGACCTCCGCCGGCGCGACGCTCTCGGGATGCGACCCGGCGCCGCCTCGACGCCTGCGCATCTCGTCCGCGTTCTTCAGCCTCATCAACCCCTCGAACGTCGCCTTGATCACGTTGTGCGGATTCGTCGTGCGAAGGGACTTCGTCAGGATGTCCTGGATGCCCACCGACTCGAGGACGGCCCGGACCGGGCCGCCCGCGATGACGCCGGTGCCCGGCGCCGCCGGCTTCAGGAGAACGCGCCCGGCGCCGTAGCGGCCGAGCACGGCATGCGGAATCGTCGTTCCCTTCAGCGAGATCTGCTGCATGTTCTTCTTGGCCATCTCGATCCCCTTCTTGATGGCCATCGGAACTTCTTTCGCCTTCCCCGAGCCGTATCCCACGCGGCCCTGGCCATCGCCGACGACGACGAGCGCCGAGAAGGAGAAGTTCTTCCCCCCCTTGACGACCTTCGTGACCCGGTTGATGTGGACGACGCGGTCGATCAGCTCGCGCCCCTGGGCGTCGCGCTCCTTCTCCCGCTCGCGCGGCGCCCGGGACATGCGATTGCTCATTGGCTCCCTCTCCTTGCTCCGCTCAGAACTCGAGGCCGCCCTGACGGGCCGCCTCGGCGAGCGCTTTGACCTTGCCGTGGTAGATGTAGCCGCCGCGGTCGAAAACCACGCGCGCGATTCCCCGCCCCTTCGCCCGTTCCGCCACGAGCGTGCCGACGCGCGTAGCGGTCTCCCGGTTCGCTCCCGGCTTCTTCTCCCCCTTCAGGGCAGGATCCAGGGAGGAGGCGTGGGCGAGCGTCGCGCCGGTCGCGTCGTCGATGACCTGCGCGTAGATGTGCCTCCCGCTCTTGAACACGGCCAGGCGCGGGCGTTCGCCCGACCCCCTGACCCGGTGCCGGATCCGGGTCCGGACCCTGCGGCGCGCCTCGGTGCGTTCTTCGGATCGATTCATCGTTCTACTTCCCGCCGGCCTTGCCGACCTTGCGGCGAATGACCTCGTTCGCGTACTTGATCCCCTTCGCCTTGTAGGGGTCGGGAACGCGCAGCTTCCGGATCTCCGCCGCCGTCTGGCCGACCTTCTGCCGGTCCGCGCCGGTGATCGTGATCTTGCCCGCCTTCGCGTCCAGGGCTACTGCGATTCCGTCGGGGATCGGAAAGTTGATCGGATGGGAGTAGCCGAGCGCGAAAACGACGCTCCTGCCCTTGACCTCCGCTTTGTAGCCGACGCCGACGATCTCGAGCTCCCGCGTGAAACCCTTCGTCACTCCCTCGACGGAGTTCGCGACCAGGCTCCGCACGAGGCCGTGCCAGGCGCGCTGCTGCGGCTCGTCGCTCGCGCGCGCGAAACGAACTTCTCCCTTGTCGACTTCGACCGCGATCCCCGGCGGGATGCGGCTCTCGAGCTCGCCCCTGGGCCCCTTGACCCGAACGAACTCTCCGTCGGAGCTGACCTCGACCCCCTGGGGGATCGTGACCGGCATTCTTCCGATGCGTGACACGGCTTCTCCTACCAGACGTTGAAGAGGATCTCGCCGCCCAGGCGCGCCTCGCGCGCCTTCCGGCCGGTGACGACCCCCTTCGAGGTGGAAACGACTGAAATTCCGAGACCGCCCAGAACCTCCGGGATCTCCTTCGCCGGGGCGTAGACGCGGCGACCCGGCCGCGAAACCCTCTGGAGGCCCGCGACGATGGGCGCCCCTTCCGGGTCGTACTTGAGACCGACGCGGAGCAAGGGTCTGCCCTTTTCCTCCACGCGACGCCACGACGCGATGTAGCCCTCTTCGGCGAGGACCCGGACGACGTCCTCCTTCAAGCGCGAGGAGGGGACGTCCACGCGCTCGTGGCCGGCGCGCATGCCGTTGCGCAGCCGGTTCAGAAGGTCGGAGAGTGGATCGCTCATCGCCTCACCACGACGCTTTCACGATGCCCGGTACGTAACCGGCGTTCGCGTTCGACCGGAAACAGATGCGGCAGAGGCCGAACTTGCGCAGGACGCTCCGCGCCCGCCCGCAGACCTGGCAGCGCCGGACCTTCCGGGTCATGAACTTCGGCTTCCTCGCCGCCTTGATCCTCATTGCCCTTCTCGCCATATCGTCTCCGGTCCTTTGTCCTCTGTCCTCAAGTCCCAGGTCTTCCGACTCAGGACTCCTTCTTGGATGCGAACGGCATCCCCAGCCGCTTCAGGAGCGCGAGCGCGCGGTCGTCGGCGCCCGCAGTCGTCACGATCGTCACGTTCAAGCCTTTCGACTTGTCCGTCCTCGAATAGTCGATCTCCGGAAAGATGAAGTGGTCCCGAACGCCGAGCGTGTAGTTACCGCGCCCGTCGAAGGCCTTCGGAGAAACTCCGCGGAAGTCGCGAACGCGCGGCAGCGCGATCGAAATCAACCGGTCCAGGAACTCGTACATGCGCCGTCCGCGCAGCGTCACGCGCACGCCGATCGGCATTCCCGCGCGGAGCTTGTAGGTGGCGATCGATTTCTTGGCCTTGGTGACGACGGCCCGCTGACCGGCGATCGCTGAGAGCTCCTCGACGGCGCCCTCCAGGATCTTCGGATTCGCGACCGCCTCCCCCAGGCCCATGTTCAGGACGATCTTCTCCAGGCGCGGAAGCGCCATGAGGTTGCCTTCGTCCAGCTCCTTCGCGAGGTCGGGGATGACCTGCCGCTCGTATTGTTCTTTCAGTCTCGGAGTCAACTTCTTCCTCTCTCTCGTGTCCCGTGTTCCATGTACCGTGTCCCGCCCTAGGTGAGCGCCGCTCCGCTCTTCTTCGCGTAGCGCTCCGGCGCTCCGTCGGAGTCGCGCCTGCGGCCGATTCGCGTCCGGGTGTTGCCGTCGGGGTCGACGAGCATCACGTTGGAGATGTGAATCGGAGCTTCCTTCTCCGAGATCCCTCCGGCGATGTTCTTCGACGGGTTGGGCCGGACGTGCCGCTTGATCATGTTGACGCGCTCGACGATCACCCGGCCCGCGGTCGGGAGGACCTTGAGGACCTTCCCTTGCCGCCCGCGATCGCGCCCGGTGACCACGACCACCACGTCGTTCCTCTTCAACCTCGGCTTGGGCGCTCCCATCAGAGGACCTCCGGCGCGAGCGAGATGATCTTCATGAACTTCTTCTCGCGCAGTTCCCTCGCGACCGGTCCGAAGACGCGCGTCCCGACCGGTTCCCCTTCGGGGGAGATCAGCACCGCGGCGTTGTCGTCGAACCGGATGTAGGAGCCGTCGCGACGCCGGTGGTTGCGCCGCGTCCGGACGATCACCGCCTTGACGACGCGCTTGCCGTGTTTCTCGACGAAGGGCGAGTCCGGCGCGGCCTCCTTGACCGAAGCGGTGATGACGTCTCCCAACCCGGCGTACCGGCCCGCGGAGCCGCCGCGCAGCCGGATACACGCGATCTTCCGCGCTCCGGAGTTGTCCGCAACCTCCAGGATCGTCCCCATCTGGATCATCGGAGGACCTCGTGCTGCGCGTTCATCCTTACGCCTCCGCCTTCACGAGGACTTCTCTCAGAATCCACCGCTTCCTCTTGGACATCGGCCGCGTCTCTTCGATGCGGACGCGGTCCCCCACTTTCGCGGTGTTGCTCTCGTCGTGCGCCATGAACCGGCTCGTGCGCCGGATCGTGCGCTTGTACCGGCCGTGCTCGACGCGGCGCCCCACTTCGACGACGACCGACTTGTCCATCGCGTCGGACACGACCTTCCCGACCTTCGTCGCCCTCCGATGAGGCGCCGGGTTCTTCGCAGTCTCTTCCATTACGGCTTCTCCGACTGGATCTCGAGGGCGCGGCGAAACGTCTTGATACGCGCGAGGTCGCGCCGCAGTGAACGCAGCCGCATCGGGTTGTCCAGCTGTCCAGTCGCCTTCTGGAGCCGCAGCTTCCAGGACGCCTCCTGGATGTGCTTCGCCTTCTCGGCGAGCTCGGCCTCCCCCTGCTGGGCGAGCGTCTCTCTTTCCTTCTTCTTCATCGAATCTCCATCTCGGACTCGCGAGTGACGAAGCGCGTCGCGAGCCCGATCTTGTCGGCCGCGAGCCCGAGGGCCTCCTTCGCGGTCGCGAGGTCCACGCCCTCCATCTCGTACAGGATGCGTCCGGGTTTCACGACGGCGACCCACCCCTCGGGGGGACCCTTTCCCTTGCCCATCCGGGTCTCGGCCGGCTTCTTCGTGTACGGCTTGTCGGGGAATATCCGGACCCAGATCTTGCCGCCGCGCTTGACCGCGCGGGTCATCGCGATCCGGGCCGCCTCGATCTGGCGCGCCGTGACCCAGCCCGGCTCCAGGGCCTGGAGGCCGGTGTCGCCGAAGGCGAGGGTGCTGCCGCGGTACGCCTTGCCGCGCATGCGGCCGCGCTGCTGCTTTCGGTATTTCACTTTCGACGGCATCAACATAAGCAGGTCTCAGGTGTCCGATGTCGGGATTCAGTAAGTTTCGGCACTATGCCGTCTTTCTCCGATTCTTCGCTTTGTGCTGCTCGCCGCGGTAGATCCAGGTCTTGACCCCGATCTTTCCGTAGGTCGTATTCGACTCGGCGAAGCCGTAGTCGATGTCCGCCTTCAGCGTGTGGAGGGGAAGTCGCCCCTCCTGATACCACTCCGCGCGCGCGATCTCGGCGCCGTTCAACCGGCCCGCGCAGCGGATCTTGATGCCCTGGGCGCCGAACCGGAACGCCGACTCGATCCCCTTCTTCATCGCGCGGCGGAACGCCACCCGGCGCTCGAGCTGAAGCGCGATCGACTCGGACACCAGCTGCGCGTCCGTCTCGGGACGCTGGATCTCGATGATGTTGATGTGGACTTCGGCCTTCATCCGCTTCTGGAGCTCGTCTCGGAGCTTGTCCACTTCCGCACCACGCTTCCCGATGATGATGCCGGGACGCGAGGTCTGGATGTTGATCTTCAGCTTGTTCGCAAAGCGCTCGATCTCGATCTCGGACACCCCTGCGTGAGAAAGCCGGGCCTTCAGCTCCTTGCGCAACCTCAGGTCCTCGTGCAGGTAGTTCTGGTACTCCTTGACGGAGAACCAGCGCGAGTGCCAGGTCCGGTTGAAGCCGAGCCGGAATCCGTACGGGTGGACTTTCTGTCCCATGAATCCTGTCCTTCTCTATGCCTCGTCGGACACTTCGATCGTCACGTGACTCTTGCGATGCAGAACCCGGAACGCTCGGCCCATCGGAGCCGGCCGGACCCGTTTGTCCTGGGGTCCCTTGTCGACCACGATGCGCTTGACCCGAAGCTCGTCCACGTCCAGGTGCGCTTCCTTCTGCTCGGCATTGGCGACCGCGGAGCGCAGGGTTTTCTCGATGTCCCGCGCGGCGACCTTCGGCGTGTGGCGCAGGATCGCCAGAGCGTCGTTGACCGACTTGCCCCGGACCAGGTCCGCGACGAGCCGGGCCTTCTGGGCCGAGCCCTTTCGATAACGGAGCGTGGCGCGCGCTTTCATGCCGGGGCCCCCTTTGCGGCGGCGGGCGCGGCGGCCGGCACGGCGGCCGGTGCGGCGCCCGGCGCGGTCGGCGGGCCGCCGAGCTTCGCCCCGGTCTCCGCCTTTTTCCCGCCGTGACCCTTGAAGATCCGGGTCGGAGCGAACTCGCCCAGCTTGTGACCCACCATGTTCTCCGCGACGTACACCGGAATGAACTTCCGCCCGTTGTGGACGGCGATGGTGTGGCCGACCATGTCGGGCGTGATCGTGGAGCGACGGGACCACGTCTTGATGACCCGGCGTTCGCGCGAGGAGTTCAGCTGGGCCACCTTCTTGGAGAGGTGGTCGTCCACGAACGGACCTTTCTTGATGGATCGCGCCACCGTCGTCCCCCTATGCCTTCGACTTGCGCCGACGGATGATCGAGTCGTCCGTCCGCTTGTTGTTTCGCGTCTTGCGGCCCTTCGTCTTCCAACCCCACGGCGACGTGGGATGGCGGCCGCCCGAGGTCTTGCCCTCGCCGCCGCCCATCGGATGGTCAACCGGGTTCATCGCGACGCCGCGCACGTGCGGCATGCGGCCCATCCAGCGGTTCCGGCCGGCTTTCCCGATGGACACGTTCTCGTGCTCGATGTTTCCGACCTGCCCGATGGTCGCGTAGCACTCGATGTGGACTTCGCGCACCTCGCCGGACGGAAGACGGACCTGGGCGTAGCTTCCCTCTTTCGCCATGAGCTGGGCGGCGGCTCCGGCCGAGCGGACGAGCTGCCCGCCGCGCCCGCGCTTCAGCTCGAGGTTGTGGATCGTCGTGCCGAGCGGGATCCCGCGCAGGGGCAGCGCGTTGCCGGGGATGATGTCCGCGGCGGGTCCGGAGACGACCTGCGCCCCCACCTCGAGGCCGTTCGGCGCGAGGATGTAGCGCTTCTCGCCGTCGGCGTAGTGCAGGAGCGCGATGCGGGCGGACCGGTTGGGGTCGTACTCGATCGAGGCGACCCGCGCCGGAACTCCCATCTTGTCCCGACGGAAGTCGATGATTCGGTACAGGCGCTTGTGGCCTCCGCCCATGTAGCGCGAGGTCACGCGCCCCTGGCTGTTGCGCCCGCCGGTCGAACGCAGCCCGACCGTCAGCGATTTTTCCGGACGCGTCGCGGAGATCTCGTCGAACGACATCCCCGTCTGGAAGCGCCGGCCGGGGGAGGTCGGATTGAACTTTTTGAGCGGCATCGCCTATACCCCTTCGAAGAACTCGATCGGCTTCTCGCCCGGCGCGAGACGGACGTACGCCTTCTTCCAGTCCTTGCGCTGCCCGATGAACTTGCCCATCCGCTTCCACTTGCCTTCCCGGTTGGCGACGCGAACCCCCGCGACCTTGACGCCGAAGAGCGCCGTCACGGCCCGGGAGATCTCGATCTTGTTTGCGGACGGGTCGACCTCGAAGCACACGGTGTTCGTCGCTTCCTTCATCCGCGTCGCCTTCTCGGTGATCAGGGGACGCCGGATCACGCGTTGCGGATCCATCACTTGCCTCCGAGCGTCTCGACGACGCGCGACAGGGCGTCTTTCGAAACGACCACGGTGCCGTGGCTCATGACGTCGTAGACGTTCACGGCCAGCGGATCGACGAGCTTCCACTGCGCCACGTTTCGAGACGCGCGCTCGAAGTTGTCGTTCCCGCGACCCGTCACGAAGAGGGCCTTCCCGGAGATTCCGAGCCCCTCGACCGCGGCCTTGAGATCCTTCGTCCGGTGGCTCTCGACGTCGAGCGCCTCGACCACGAGAAGACGCTCTTCCTGGACCCGGCGGGAGAGAGCCGCCTTCAGCGCGTTCTTCTTCTCGTTGACCGAAAGCTTCTGCTCGTAGGAGCGCGGCACGGGGCCGTGCGAAGTCCCCCCGTGACGGTGGATCGGCGG
>Ga0210377_10002356_pt1 | contig 16609 bp, 13 predicted proteins | sample PLM4_65_b1redo_FD_155480 | JGI IMG/M metagenome (GOLD analysis project Ga0210377, IMG submission 155480) | Groundwater sediment microbial communities from an aquifer in East River, Colorado, USA - PLM4_65_b1 redo | ecosystem: Environmental > Terrestrial > Soil > Riparian zone | place: USA: East... | reverse complement strand
CACCACCGCCTTGATGCTGTGGCTGCCCAGGTCGAGCCCGAGCACGTTCTTCAGCACCGGCATCGGTGTTTCCTTCTCACCGGACGTGCCAGGATAGCAGCACCAGGAGCCCAGGAGCGGAGCGGTCGATCACGGCCACACCGGTGCGGCGCACGTCTCCGACGCTCGCCTCGGCGCTGATCTCGAAGACCTGCGCTGCGAACGTCGGCGGCGGAAAAATGGCGTTGGGCACGATCTCCCGTATCGGCGTGCAACCCTCGAGGCTTGCGCCCTCCCCACACAACAAGCCCCCGTCGGCCCTCACCCGCAGGATCTGGCGGACGGTGTCCTCATCGGCCAGCCGCTGCTCGACCCCGTCGTCGAACCAGAGCAGGGCGAGCACGTGAGGCGGAGCGGTATTGAGATTCACCCCGCAGCCGATTTTCGCATCACCACAGCCCTTGGCCGCGTACGGATACACCGTCACGTACGGGCGGAGCGCATCCACGAGCGGGGCGTCGAAGCCCGCCACGAGGCGCAGCTCATCGAGGCTCAGCAAGGGCCGGTTCAGGGCGCGGTAGGGGGGGTTGAGGCGCTGGTAGGCCTCGTCCTCGGCGCTGCCGTTCTGCGTCAGATCGTCGCCATCGATGAAGTCGATCAGGTTCGCGGCGAGCTCGGCGGCGTCGTAGCCCCTTGCGCCCGCAGCGGCCGGCAGGTCGTCGATCACCTTCGCGAGCACGTCCTCGAGGAACGCCGGCGTCATTTCGCGGGCCTTCCAGACGCCGATAGCGTTCCCCTCGAACAGCGCGTTCAGGTTCAGGCGCGCACCCGCATCCTCGATGTGCAGCCGCAGCGTGGTGCCGTTCGGAGACACGAGTGGGAGCGCGGAGGTGCGTGCCCAGATGTCGAGGAGATTGTCGCTCTGCGGTTTCGCACCGGCGAGCTTCTGGAGACGGTCCTCGATGAGCAGGGCCTTCGCGAGCTGCATGCCGCCGAAGACGAGCGCATCCGCCTCTGCAGAGGCGTCGCGGTTGCGCGCGATCAGCGAATCCACCGTCGAACGGCGCACGAATGTAGCCACGCCGCTCGTGAGCAGGAGCGCGAAGAAGAGCACGACCAGGAGTACGACCCCCCCCCGCGCGCGGTCTCGCGGCGCTAGAGACATTCGGGTCGGACCGTTTGGCGCATATTTGCCGGCAAGCGTGGCCGCCACTCCTGGAACGGCTGTCCACGGATCTCATTGATCAAGCGGGCCCCGGAGGGGGTCGCCGAGAGAGCGGCGCAGTCGATGCATTCGCACACCGTCTTGTTGGCGAGGTCATCCTTCTCGTCGTCATCGCCTTCAGCCCCCGCATCTTTCGCACCCAGCATCGCCTCGAGGTCGAGGGGGCGCACCGCGAACAACATGCGACGCCGATGGATCGTCAGCTCTTCGAGCGGCCGCTCGTGCGTGGGATCGGCCATCGCCAGCCGGATCTCCACGCCCTTGGGCAGCTCGCTCGCGTCGACCAGGGTGGACGAGTCCCAGCTGGTCTTCGGCTGCGTCTGGGCATCCAGAAAGGTGAGGCCGAAAGCGGCGATGCCGTCGGCGAGCAAGGCTTCGCCCTCGCTGCCCGCGGCGGGAAACTCGCGATCGAGGCTCTCGGGCAGCCGCGGCGATTCCGACCGCCATAGCTCGAGCCCGCCCCCCTCGCCGCGGCGCAGCGCGTAGCTCACGACCGCGAGGTCCGACTCGGGCACGGCGGTGCGGCGCGGATCGTGATTGCGCGTCACGAACTTCACGCGTTCTGCGCCGAACTCGGCGCTGCTCGATTCAGCCAGGAAGATCCAGGGGTGAGCGAGCGGATCGACCGCGTCGGGCTTGTGTAGGAAGACCGCACCCGAGAAGTCGCGGGCGATGCGGTCGAGCACCGCGGCAGCGCGGCGCGTGCCTCGGGTCTGCTCGGCGGCGCGGTTGCTCGCACGCGAGAGGTCGAGGTAGAAGTCGAGCGCGATGCCGATCACGATCCCGGTCAGGAGCACCACGGCGAGCACCTCGATCAGCGTGAAGGCGGCGCGCCGCTTCATGGCGCGTCCGGCGCCGTGGGGGTTGGCAGATCCTGGTCCTGCGCGGGCTCCTCGCCGGTCGGCTCTGGATTCGGGGGGGAGGCCGACGCCGCGGTGAGCGCGGCGACACGATTGTAGTCGAGCATGTAGGTGTTGCGGGAGACGTGGCGCTCGCTCGCGCCTTCGAGCCAGGAGACCGTGATCTGCACGGTCCGCAGCGCTTGCACGCCGCCATCTGGGGCGACTGCCAAGAGCAGCGGAGTCGCGTTCTCCGATTCCCCGACGCTCCATTCCGGCGGGAGCGCGAAGGGGGTGACGTCGATGGCAAACGTGAAATCCCCCTCGGTCTGCTCGCTGTGACCGATGGGCGGCATCGGCGCGGTGTAGTACAGGTCGTACAGGCGCTCGTCGGCGAGAAGCGAGGCTTCGAGCCGGCGCTTGCTGTCGCCTTCCGCGCGCAGCCCTTCGATGGCGACGCGGGCCAGCACCGAGTACAGGATGCCGAGCAGCGCCACCGCGGCCAGCACCTCGATCAGCGTGAAGCCGGCGCGTCCTGGCCGAGCTCGGCTCGCCTTGCGCTCGTGGCGCGAGCGCCTTCGCTCGCTTGCGTCAGAGCTCGACATCGTAGATCCGCACCGCCTCTGCGAGCGGAAGTACCTCGAGGGCGAGCGCGTGCCCGTCGTCGTCTCCGAGGACGATCTCGGTGGGGCTGGCGGTGCCATCGCGCTCGAAGACGACGAATGCCTCGCCGCGATCGACGATGCCTTCCGGCGTCTGGACGCCGTGGAAGAGCACCGACGCTTCGAGCTGATTGGCGCGCCCGAACATCCCCGGCAGCGGTCGGAACTCGCGCGTGGCCGCGCGCGGCGGAGCCATCGGAATCGCAGTCGCTCCGCGCAAGTCGAGAACCGGCGGCGTCTCGCTCTCGCCGGTCGCCTCGGCCTGCGTCACGAACCACTCGAGCCAGAAGCTCCCCCCCTCGAGGTCGATGGCCAGACGGTGGGGAACGCCGGTGACGACCGCTCGCTGGCGCGCCAGCTCGAGTTGCGCCGAGATCTGCTCGGCCTGCTGCTGCAGGCGCCGCGACGAGAGCAGGCCGAGGTTGGGCGCGACGAAGCCCGCGAGCAGCGCGAAGATCGCCACCACGGCCATCATCTCGATCAGCGTGAAGCCGGCGCGCCGCCGCGGGGTTCGCATCGCCCTCAGTTCCCGACCTTCTGCTCGGCCCAGTTACCGATGTCGAGGTCGACGCCTTTTCCGCCTGGCGATCCGTCCGATCCGTAGGACCACAGGTCGAAGGAATCCGGGTTGTTCTGGCCCGGCGATTCGTAGTGGTACGGATCACCCCAGGGATCCACGGGGAGGCGGCCGCCCTTCAGATAGCCGCCCGCCGGGAAGTTGCGCGGCACCGGCTCGCTGGTTGCCGCGCTGACGAGCGCTTCGAGCCCCTGCTCGCTCGTCGGAAAGTGCGCGTTGTCCATGCGGTACAGCTCGAGCACGCCTTCAAGGCTGTTGATCTGAGCCCTCGCCGCGGTGACCCGCCCCTTGTCGACCTGCTGGAAGATCGCTGCGCCGACGATCGTGGAGAGCAGCCCGATGATGAGCACGACCGCCATGATCTCGATCAGGGTGAAGCCACTGCGTGTCTCGTGTCGGTCCATCGATCCTCCGGTTCTGGAGCGGCGACTCTCGTCGCGCTCCGAGTTCTGCCAGCTCCGACCGGCTCAGCCGAGCGAGCTGGTGATGTTGAGCAGCGGGACGAGCGTCGCCAGGATGATGACGACCACGATCCCCACCATGACCAGGATCAGCAGCGGTTCGAGCAGCGCCGTGAGTCGTGTGATCAGCGTCTCGACCTGCTCGTCATAGGTGTCGGCGACCTTGGCCAGCATTGCCTCGAGCTCGCCGCTGCGTTCGCCCACTTCGATCATGTGCGTCACCATCGGCGGGAACTCGCCGCTCTCGCGCAGCGGCTTCGCCACGCTCGCGCCCTTGGTGATGCTCTCGCGCGCGGCATCGATCGCCCGCCCGAGCACGCTGTTGTTGGCGACGTGCTTGGCGGTGTCGAGGGCACGCACGATCGGAAGCCCGCCCGAGAGTAGCGTCGCGAGCGTGCGCGTGAAGCGCGAGATCGCGATCAGGCGGATGGCGCGGCCGACCACCGGCAGCCGCAGCGAGAGGCGATCCCACGTGTTGCGACCGCGCTCGGTCCGGATCGCGGTCCGCAGGCCGACGACGATGGCCGCCGCGCCGAGTCCGAGCGCCCACCACCAGCCGCGTACGAAGCGGGAGCCGGAGATGATCCAGCGCGTATAAAACGGGAGAGGCTGCTTGAGGCTCTCCAGCAGCTCGGTGATCTGGGGCAGCACCACGGTGACGAGCGCTCCCACCACGAGCATCGCGAACAGGAACATCACGAGGGGATAGATGAGGATCGAGCTCACCTTGTTCCGCAGCCGCACCTGGCTCTCGAGGTAGTCAGCGAGGCGCTGCAACACCGTCTCGAGCGCGCCGCCGGCCTCGCCGGCGCGCACCATGCTCACGTAGAGGTCCGGAAACGCCTTGGACTGCGCAAAGGCATCGGCGAGCGAGGTGCCCTGGTTCACGCGGTCGCGCACTTCGCCCAGCACCGACTTGAGTCGAGGGTTCTCGGCCTGCTCGGTGAGGGCCCCCAGGCTCTCGACCAGTGGGATGCCCGCCCCCACGAGCGTCGAGGCCTGGCGCGTGAGCAGCGCCAGATCGAGCGACGAGATGCGTTGGAAGGAGGGGAGCGTGAAGCGACGGCCGCTCGCCGTCGCGGCGACGCTGGCCTGGGCGGCCTGCTCCGTGAAGTCGGTGACGAAGATGCCGTCGCGCCGAAGCTTTGCGCGCGCGCTCCGGGAACTCTCGGCGTCGAGGTGGCCCCGGGTGTTCTTCCCGGCCGCCGTGACGCCCTTGTATGCGTAGACGGGCAAGCCTCACCTCGGTGGAGTTCGCTCGGATTCGCCTCGTTGCACGCTTCCCTGGCTTCAGATCTGCGCGACGACGCCCTCTTCCTCGGTGGCGCGCAGCACCTCGGCGACCGAGGTGATGCCCTGGAGCACCTTGCGTGCGCCGTCGGTGCGCAGCGAGTGCATGCCCTTCTGGGTCGCCTGGCGCTTGATCGACTTCGAATCGATGTTCTGTGCGACGAGCGCGCGAATGTCGTCGTCTACGAGCATCAGCTCGAAGATCCCCAAGCGGCCGCGGTAGCCGGTGTAGTTGCAGCCGGCGCAACCCTCGGAGCGATAGACCCGCACCGGCCGGTCGGGCGGGCGCACGCCGATCTCGGCGAGCTCCTCGCGCGTGGCCTCGTAGCCTACGCGGCAATCCTTGCACAGCACGCGCACCAGCCGCTGGGCGAGCACGGCGACCAGCGACGAGGCGACCAGAAACGGCTCGACGCCCATGTCGACGAGCCTCGTGATCGCGCTCGCGGCGTCGTTCGTGTGCAGTGTCGAGAACACCAGGTGGCCGGTGAGCGAGGCCTGGATCGCGATCTCCGCCGTCTCGAGGTCGCGGATCTCGCCCACCAGGATCACGTTCGGGTCCTGGCGCAGCACCGAGCGCAAACCCCCGGCGAAGGTGAGGCCGATCTTCGGGTTCACCTCGATCTGACCGATCCCGCGCAGCTGGATCTCGACGGGATCCTCGATCGTGATGATGTTCTTGTCCGTGGCGTTGATGCGCGAGAGCGCCCCATAAAGGGTGGTGGTCTTGCCGCTGCCGGTCGGTCCCGTGACCAGGATGATGCCGTTCGGCCGAGCAATCAGCTTCTCCATCACCGCGAGCTGCTGCGGGTTGAAGCCGATCCGCTCGAGATTGAGCATCTCCTGCGTGCGCGGGAGGAGCCGCATCACCACGCGTTCGCCATACGAGATCGGCACCGTCGAGAGGCGCACGTCGTAGTCGCGACCGGCGATCTTGAGCCGGATGCGGCCGTCCTGCGGCAGCCGCTTCTCGGCGATGTTGAGCCCGCCCATGATCTTGATGCGCGAGACGATGCTCGCTTGCAGTCCGCGCGGCAGCGGCTTGATCGGCTCGTAGAGCACATCGTCGATGCGGAAGCGCACGCGGAGCTCGCGTTCGAAGGGCTCGAGGTGCACGTCGCTCGCACGCTCCTTGACGGCGTGCTGCAGCATCGAGTTCACGAGCTTGATGATGGGGGCGTCGTCCGAGGCCTCGAGCAGGTCCTGGGGCTCCTGGCTGATGTCGCTCACCAGGTGGTCGAGATCCTCCGCGGCGTCCTCGGCGAGCGCGTCGGTCGAGCTCGGTCCGCGGTCGTAGACCTCGTTGATCGCTCCGAGGATCGTGCGCTGATTCGCGAGCTCGAGACGCACCTCGGCGCCGCCGAAGAGCATGCGCAGGTCGTCGAGCGGCCCGATGTCGAGGGGGTTGGCGACGGCCACGCGCACCGCGCCATCTGGATCGCGTTGCAGCGGCAGGATCACGTGCGCCTTCGCGAAGCCGATCGGCACCGTCTCGATCAACGTCTGGTCGACGACGCTCGCCGCGATCTGCGGGCGGATCGGCAGGCCCAGCTGCGTGGCCAGCGCTTGCAGCACTTCGTCGGTGCTCACCTTGCCGCTCGCTACGAGCAGGTCGGCGAGGCGGCCGCCGCGGGTCGCCTGCTCGGCGCGCGCGTCGGCGAGCTGCTCCTCCGTCAACTGGGTGGTGCGCAGCAGGATCGAGCCGAGATCGAGCGGCTCGAGGCCATCGCCTTGCGTGCGCAGTGTGGCGTCGCTCACGGCTCCTCCTTCTCGGACGCGGGCTCGACGATCACCGAGCTGGTGAGCCCGTGCGCGCTCTGCACCACGCCGCCCACGCGCTGGGCCTCGGCGAGCGTCTCGAAGGGGCCGAGGTGGATCTCGTAGAGCACGAGACCCGACGAGGTCTGGCTCGAGACGAGCGTGCCGTCGAAGCCGGCGTCGACGAGCTCCGTGAGCGCCTGCGTCGCCGCGCTCTCGTCGCCCACGACGGGAGCCTGCACGAAGTAGCGCGGCCCGGCCGTCCCGGCCTCGGCGCGGGCGCGTTCGCGGTCCGCCTGCTGCTGCTGCTCGATCTCGCGCATGCGCTCGAGCGGATAGCGCGCCTCCTGCTCGAGCAGCCGGTTTCGCACGGGGTTGCGGCCGGGCGCCGGCGTGTAGATCTCGCCCGCCGCCTCGGCCGACGCGCGGCGCTCCTCCGCGTCCTCGACCTCGGCCTCCGAGAGCTGGAGCGACGGTCCGGTCTGGTTCTCGAACTCCTCGCGCTTGCGGATCGTCTCGCGTTCGAGATCCGCGCGCGTGCGCACGATGTGCGGCGTCAGGAACACCAGCAGGTTCACCTTCTGGAGATTGCGCGACGAGCTCTTGAAGGCCCAGCCGAGGATCGGGATGTCGCCGAGCCACGGGACCTTGCTCTCCGTGTCGTCATAGAGGTCGCTGATCAGCCCGCCGATCACGACCGTCTCGTTGTCGCCGACCATCACCGTGTTCTCGACCTTGCGGCTCGCGAGCGGGACGCCCACCTCGGTCGGGTCGCCCACCGAGGTCTGGAGCCCTTTGTTGATGCTCGTGATCTCCTGGAAGATGTCGAGCCGCAGGCTGTTGCCCTCGGTGATTTGCGGTGTCACACGCAGCGTGACACCGATGTCCTGGCGCTCGACGTTGACGGACGTGGAGAGGCCGGCCTCCAGGCCCGCCGCCGATTGCACGCGGCTGCTGATGATCGGGATGTTGTTGCCGATGCGGATCTCCGCCTCCTCGTTGTCCGAGGTGAGGATGTGCGGAGCGGAGATGATGTTCGTGCCGGCATCGGACGCGCTGGCGCGGATGATGCCCTGGATCAGCGAGCCATTCGACGTGGGGTTGCCGTCGGCGTCGACATCGAACGTGCGGCGGAAGAAGTTCATCAGGAACGGCAGGGCCGCAGCCGATGCGCCGCCGATCCCAGCGCCAAAAGGCCCTCCGATCGAGCCCGCCGCCGCGCCATCCGCCACCTGCGCGATCGTGATGTCGGTGTCGCCGTTGATCAGCCGGAACAGTCCGTTGAAGCCGAGCTCGGTGCCGTCCGTGACGTCGACCTCCATGATCAGCGCCTCGACCAGCACCTGCGGGCGCTCGATGTCGAGCTTCTCGATCACGCCCGCGATCGTCGCGTAGCCCTCCTGGCTGGCCTGGATCACGAGCGCATTGGTGGCGGGATCGGCGGTCACCGTGATGCCCTCGGCGAGGCCTGCCACCACGGTGCGCAGCGCCTGTCCTGCACCCGCGGCCTGGGGGATGCCGCCGGGCTGGAGCCCCGTGGCGCCGCCCGTGCTGCTGGGCGGCCCGACCTGGCCGCTGATCAGAGCGGCGAGCGTCTGGGCCAGCTCCTCGGCGTCGGCGTACTGGAGGTAGTAGACGTGGATGCGCCCGCCGCCCGTCACCGGCACGTCGAGCTTGCGCACGAGACCGCGCACGTCCTCGAGCTGGGTGCGTGCGGCGAGCACGATCAGCGAGTTGGTGCGGCTGTCGGTGATGATGCGCACGCGGCCGCGCGAGGCGCTGCCGGGAGGCGGCGAGGGCACGCCGGGCACGGCGGCGCGCCGCGGCCCGCCCCGAGGCTGGAGCCCCGTGCCGGCGGCGGCCGAGACTTCCGCTCCATAGATCTGCGAGACCTGGTCGGCGAGCGCGGTGGCGTCGGCGTACTCGACCTTGAGCACGGCGAGCTCTTCCTTGTAGGTCTCGACGTCGATCGCTTCGAGGATCGCGAGCAGGCGCCGGATGTTCGAAGCCGATTCGGTGAGGATGACGGTGTTCGTCTCCACGTAGGCCGCCATCGAGGCGTCCTTCGAGACGAGGGGCTTGAGCGTGTTGACGATCGATTCGGCGTCGATGTAGCGCAGCGGGATCAGGCGCGTGACGAAGCGGTCGCGGTCGGGCGGCGGCAGCGAGCTGCGCACCGTCTCGATGTTCGACTCCTTGGCCTCGCGTACCGGGATCACCTTGATCGCGCCGCCGGGGCTCGTCACCGTGGTGAAGCCCTTCACCTGGAGCACCGATTCGAACACGGCGTACGCCTGCTCGATGCTGACGGGGGTGGGGGAAATGATCGTCACGCGGCCGCGCACGCGGTCGTCGTAGATGAAGTTCTTGTTGGTGAGCTTCGCGATCGCGTCGATCACGACCGCGAGCTCGACGTTGTTGAAGTCGAGCGCGTAGAGGTCGGTGTCGACGGGCTTCACACCGGGCGGCACCTCGGCCGCGCCGCCGGCCGGCGCCTGGGCGAGGGCCGGGCCCGCGAGCAGCCACGCGCACACCGCCACGGCGGCGATCGATCCGAATCGGCGAAGCACCCTCCCCCCTCCTGGTCGCTGGACTCTCGCGCGACGCGCGCTCAACGGGTTCCGTTCGGGGTCGCGAAGCTGAGGTTCTGCGACCCCTGGCACTCGTCGACCACGAGGTCGAAATGCTTGGCGTCGACGAACTCGAGCAGGATCTTCGTGCTCTGCTCGGGGCTGTCGATCTTGATCCCGTTGAGCTCCTTGATGACGCAGCCGTTCTTGATCCCGATCGATTCAAAGAGGCTGCCCGGCTTGATGGCGCTCACCTGGACGCCGACCATCTGCCCGTTTTCGTATTTCGGCAGGATGCGCGCCTGGGAGAACAGCGTGGCCGGGTTGCGGATGTTGTCCGGGTTGAGGCTCGCCGAGCCCGGGTCTCCAGGCGGGGTGATCTCCGGCTGTTTCCCCAGGGGGATACTCTGGACGGGAATGGACGCGCGGCGGGGACGCGGGACTCCCGTCGCCCGAATCGGCGGCGTGGCGGCCGCCGTCGTGAGCTCGTCCTCGGCGAGCACGAGCTCTCGCGGGGATCCGTTCTCCATCAGGACGACCCGCCGCCGCTCGATCCCCAGCACGTTGACGCCTGCCCGCAGCTCGTCGTTCAGCTTCACCACCCGATTCTCATGCGTATCGCGGTCCTCGATCGCGGCCCAGGCGTTCTCGGGCTCCAGCGCCGAGACCGTGCCGAGCAGCGTCAGCGGAAGCCGCGTCGCCTCGAGATCTTCTGCGATCTCCGCCGCGCCGGCCGGGGCCAACAGCGAGGCGTTGAAGAGGTTGCGTCCCAAGATCACCTGTCGATCGTCCCGGCTCGGCGCCGCGGCCGGGACCGTTTCCGTCGGTGCGGCAGCCTCATCGGAGGCGACGCCCAGCGCGGAGCCGATCACCGCGTTCACCGTGTTCGCCGCGAACAAGCAGCACAGCGCGAAGAGAGCGGAGTTGGCGACCCAGCCGAGATATCGCGCCATGCGTATTTTGGATCCCCGTGCTGCCTCGCTCTCACCGCTTCCCTGCGAACTCGAGCGAGCTCGAGGCTGCACGGGAGACGCCGGGCGCGCGAACCAGCAGCTCAGTATACCCCGCCCGTCCCACGCCTCAACGGGATCCTTCGGGATTCCAAGGAGTTAGGCGGACAGCTTCCAGGTTATCGGCGGACCGATCTGTGAGCTTGTGACACCGTTCACCAAATCAACGTTCGGGTCGCCCGGGCGGCGCGAGCGTTGACAGCCGCCGCCCGGAGACCATGCTTCGCGCCATTCGCGACTGCCCCCTGCGGGCCGCCCGCGAAGCGGAGGTTTCAACGCAGATGGCGGATTCGGGCAAGGTGATCGGGATCGACCTGGGCACCACGAACTCGGCAGTTGCGATCATGGAAGGCGGCCAGCCGACCGTGATCCCGAACGAGGAGGGCGGACGCACGACCCCCTCCGTGGTCAGCTTCACCGAGGATGGCGAGCGCCTGGTGGGCGCGATTGCGAAGCGCCAGTCTGTGACGAACCCCAAGGGCACCGTCTACTCCATCAAGCGCTTCATGGGTCGCCGCCTCTCCGAGGTTCCGGAAGAGATCAAGCTCGTCCCCTACGACGTCGCTGCGACGAAGGACGGCGCCGCCGCCGTCCGCGTGCGCGACAAGAGCTACACGCCGCCCGAGATCTCGGCGATGATTCTCCAGAAGCTCAAGGCCGCGGCCGAGGCCTATCTCGGCGCCAAGGTGACCGCAGCGGTGATCACGGTGCCCGCGTACTTCAACGATGCGCAGCGCCAGGCCACGAAGGACGCCGGCATGATCGCCGGCTTGGACGTGAAGCGGATCATCAACGAGCCGACCGCGGCGGCGCTCGCCTACGGGCTCGACAAGAAGAAGGACGAGAAGATCGCGGTCTACGACTTCGGCGGCGGCACCTTCGACATCTCGATTCTCGAGGTGGGCGAGAACGTCGTGGAGGTGAAGGCCACCAACGGCGACACGCACCTGGGTGGTGACAACCTCGACCAGCGACTGATCGACTATCTGATCGCGGAGTTCAAGAAGGATCAAGGCATCGACCTTTCGAAGGACTCGATGGCGCTGCAGCGGCTGCGCGAAGGGGCGGAAAAGGCCAAGGTCGAGCTCTCGAGCGCGGTCACCACCGACATCAATCTGCCCTACATCACGGCGGACAAGACCGGGCCGAAGCACATGACGCTGAAGCTCAGCCGCGCGAAGTTCGAGCAGCTCGTCGAGGATCTGATCGACCGCACGCTCGAGCCTTGCCGTGTGGCGCTCAAGGATTCGGGCTTCGGCGCAGCCGAAATCGACGAGGTGCTGCTCGTCGGCGGCTCGACCCGCATACCGCTCGTACAGCAGAAGGTGAAGCAGCTCTTCGGAAAGGAGCCGAACCGCAGCGTGAACCCCGACGAGGTGGTAGCGATCGGCGCCGCCGTCCAGGGCGGTGTGCTCTCCGGCGACGTGAAGGACGTGCTGCTGCTGGACGTGACGCCGCTCTCGCTGGGCATCGAGACGCTGGGCGGCGTGATGACCAAGCTGATCGAGAAGAACACGACGGTGCCGACGCGCCGCAGCCAGGTCTTCTCGACGGCCTCCGACAACCAGCCGCAGGTGGAGATCCACGTGCTGCAGGGAGAACGCGAGGTGGTGTCGGGCAACCGCACACTCGGCCGCTTCATCCTCGACGGCATCCCGCCGGCGCCGCGCGGCCTGCCCCAGGTCGAGGTGACGTTCGACATCGATGCGAATGGCATCCTCTCGGTCTCGGCCAAGGACAAGGCCAGCAACCGGGAACAGTCGATCCGCATCGAGGGCAGCGGGGGGCTGCGCAAGGAAGAGATCGATCGTCTGATTCGGGAGGCCGAGGCGCACGCGAGCGAGGACCGCGTCGAGCGCGAGAAGGTCGAGAAGCGCAATGCCCTCGACACCCTGATCTACCAGGCCGAGCGGACGCTCTCGGAGAATGCGGCCAAGCTGTCCGACGCGGACACCGCCGAGGTGCGCTCGGCGATCGCCGACGGCAAGCAATCTCTCGAGACGGGTGACCCGGTCAAGCTCGACGCCGCGCGCCAGCGGCTCGAGCGCGAGATGCACAAGGTTGCCGAACTGCTCTACAAGTCGCAGGCGGCGGGCGGCGCTTCCGGCGGCGAGGCGCCGGCCGGAGGCGCGCGCGCCGAGGGCCGCAAGGACGACGGCGACGTCGTCGACGTCGAGTACACGGAAGACAAGCCGAACTAGGAGGCCGACTCGAGAGTCGGCCGACGCGTAGCGAGGCGAAGCCGAGCGGAGCACACTGACGTGCGAGGCGAAGCCGAGCGGAGTCAACGAACCAGCCGGTGAGCGACCCCAAGCGCAACGACCCCTTCGCAGAGCTGTACGGCGAGTTCTCGGATCGCCTGCGCGGCGACCGCTGGCAACCCGACGTCGACGTCTTCGAGACGGAAACCGAAGTCGTGGTCCTCGCGGAGATCGCGGGCATTCGCAGCGACGACCTGCGCGTGACCGTGGATGGCGAGGAGCTGCGCATCAGCGGGGTCCGCCGTGTGCCCGAGCGCTCGGACGTGAAGCGCCTGCTGCAGATGGAGATCGCCGCGGGTCCCTTCGAACGGCGTCTGCGCATCCCGATTCCGTTCGACCGCGAGAAGGTCTCGGCGCACCTCGCGGATGGCTTTCTCACCGTGAGCCTGCCCCGGCGAATTCCATTCCGCCGGCAGGTGAAGCTCGAGACGTGAGGCGAACGATGGCGGCTCAGGGCCAGACGGAAGAGGGTGCGCGCGCAGGGCTCGGGAGTGCGCCCGGCACCGCCGTGGTCGTCGGTAGGGTGGGCGATGAGGCCGCGGCGCGCGACGAGGTGCCCGCGACCCTGCCGGTGCTTCCGCTCAAGAACACCGTGCTCTTCCCGCACCTGCTTTCGCCGCTGCTGGTGAGCTCGCCTCGCTCGAAGCAGCTGATCGAAGAGGTGCTCGTCTCGCCGCAGCGCCTGCTCGTCTGCGTGGCGGTTCGCAACGCCGTCGAGGGCAGCCCCGGTGCGGGCGACGTGCATCGCATCGGCACGCTGATGCGCGTCGCGAAGATGGTGAAGTTTCCGGATGACACCTACCGGTTGCTCGTGCAGGGCGTCGCCCGAGCGGAGATCACGGAGTTCACCTCCGAAGAGCCCTTCCTGCGCGGTCGGGTGCGCGTGCTCGAGGAGACGGGGGACCTGGGCTCCGTCGAAACCCTCGCGCTGATGCGCAACGTGGCCCAGCAATTTGCCTCTCTCGTTTCCGAGAGCCCGCGGCTCTCGGACGAGCTGCAGGTGCTGGCGGCCAACACCGACCATCCCTCGAAGCTCGCGGACCTGGCGGGCGCGAGCCTCGACTTCGACGCCGCGGGCAAGCAGGAGCTGATCGAGGAGCTCGACGTGCCGCGGCGGCTGCGCCGCGTGCTCGACCAGATCGGCCGCGAGCACGACGCCGTGAAGGTCGAGAGCGAGATTCGCGAGAAGGTCCACAGCGACATCGGCAAGTCGCAGCGCGACTACGTGCTGCGCCAGCAGCTCGAAGCGATCCGCCAGGAGCTCGGCGAGACGGAGGACAGCGAGAGCGAGACGCAGCGCCTCGAGCAGCGCATCGCCGCTGCCGGCATGCCCGAGGAGGTCGAGAAGCAGGCGCGGCGCGAGCTCGATCGGCTCGCGCAGATGCCGACCGCTGCGGCCGAGCACTCCGTGATCCGCTCCTATCTCGAGTGGATGGTGGATCTGCCGTGGTCGAAGTCGTCGCCGGATCGGCTCGACGTCGAGGAGGCGCGCCGCATCCTGGATGTCGAGCATTGGGGCCTCGAGAAGGTCAAGGAGCGCATCGTCGAGTACATCGCGGTGCTCTCGCTCAAGCGCGATCTCAAGGGCCCGATCCTCTGCTTCGTCGGTCCCCCGGGAACCGGCAAGACCTCGTTGGGCCGCTCGATCGCGCATGCGCTCGGCCGCGAGTTCCAGCGCGTCTCGCTCGGCGGCGTGCACGACGAGGCGGAGATCCGCGGCCACCGGCGCACGTACGTCGGCGCGCTACCCGGCCGCATCATCCAGGGCCTGCGCCGCGCGGGGACTCGAAACCCGGTGTTCATGCTGGACGAGGTCGACAAGATCGGCGGCGACGCCCGCGGCGATCCGTCGTCTGCGCTGCTCGAGGTGCTCGACCCCGCGCAGAACTCGAGCTTCAGCGATCACTACCTCGAGGTTCCGTTCGACCTCTCCCAGGTGCTCTTCGTCGCCACGGCGAACCTGATCGACCCGGTGCCGGCGGCGCTGCGCGATCGCATGGAGGTGATCGAGCTGCCGGGCTACATCGAGGAGGAGAAGCTCGAGATCGCGAAGCGCTTCCTCGTGCCGCGCCAGCGTCAGCAGAACGGCGTCGACCAGATCGACTTCGAAATCTCCGACCAGGCGCTGCGCGTCCTGATTCGCAGCTACACGCGCGAAGCGGGCGTGCGCAATCTCGAGCGCGAGATCGCGACGCTTGCCCGCAAGGTCGCCCGGCGCATCGCCGAGGAAGGCGTGAGCGGCCCGCAGCACATCGGTCCGGAGGATCTGCCCGCGCTGCTAGGACCGGTGAAGTTCGAGCCCGAGGTCGCCGAGCGGGTCGGCCAGCCCGGCGTGGCCGCGGGCCTGGCGTGGACCCCTGCCGGCGGCGACATCCTGTTCATCGAGTCGACGCGCATGCCCGGCAAGGGAGAGCTCAAGCTCACCGGCTCGCTCGGGGACGTGATGCGGGAATCCGCAGAGGCGGCGCGCTCCTGGCTGCGCGCGCATGCGGGCGACTACGGGCTGGATGCGGAGCTCTTCTCGAAGTCCGATCTGCATCTTCACGTGCCCTCCGGAGGCGTTCCGAAGGATGGACCGTCGGCAGGCGTCGCGATGGTGACCTCGTTCGCCTCCCTGCTCACCGGGCGGCCCGCGGATCCGCGCGTGGCGATGACCGGCGAGATCACGCTGCGCGGCAAGGTGCTACCGGTGGGGGGGATCAAGGAGAAGGTGCTCGCGGCCAAGCGCGCCGGGATCGAGCGCGTCGTGCTGCCGGAGCGCAACCGCCGCGACGTCGAAGAAGTGGCGAAGGAGCTGCTCGCGGGCCTGGACCTCCAGTATGTGGGGATGATCGATGAAGCGCTGCGATACACCCTCGCGCCGGTGCGCTAGCGCCGCGCTGCTGCCGCTGGCGTTCGCAGCGTGTGTCTCGCGCGGAACCTACCGCGAGGTCGAGTCCGCGCGCGACGCGCTGGCGCTCGACAAGCATAGGCTCGAGGAGCGCGTCGAGCTGCTCGAGGCCTCGAACGAAAGCCTGGGCGCGGAGCGCGTCCAGCTGATCGACGAGATGGAGACGCTGCGCGAGGCCCACGCGGCTCTCGACCGCGATGTGACGGGGCTGCGCGCCGCCAAGGCCGAGCTCAGCGACAGCCTGCAGGTGCGTGAGGCGGAGCTCGCGGCGCGCCGGCTGGAGGTCGAGCAGCTGCGCGGCACCTACGAAGGCCTGGTGGCCGACCTCGAGTCCGAGGTCGCGACGGGTCAGATCGAGATCCAGCAGCTCCGCGAAGGCCTGCAGCTGAATCTCACACAGGATGTGCTCTTCGCGTCGGGCTCGGCGGAGCTCAACGACGCCGGTCGCTCGGTGCTGCGCAAGGTGGCGCTGCGTCTGAAGGAGGTCCCCCACCACGTCGAGGTCCGCGGGCACACCGATTCGGTGCCGATCCGCGGCGCGCTGGCGGCGCGTTTTCCATCGAACTGGGAGCTGGCGGGTGCGCGAGCGAGCGGCGTCGTACGCTTCCTCGCGGAGCACAAGATCGACCCCGAGCGTCTGATCTCCGTGTCGCACGGGGAGTACGAGCCGATCGCTCCGAACGACACACCCGAGGGTCGCCAGAAGAACCGCCGGATCGAGATCACGCTCGAGCCGTCGCGACCGGAACCCGCGAGCGCGACGCCACCGGCGAAGCCCGCGGCACCGGAGACTCGCACCGCACCGTGAACCCCGGCCTGGGGTCCCGCGCCCGGCTCGAACGCTGCTTCCGCGCGGCGCTCGCGGCCGTGGATGCCGGCGCGGCGGTGAGCCGCGTGCTCGAGCGCGACGGGAAGCGCTTGTGGCTCGCCGGAGAAGCACTGCCGGACGGGGCGCGCCTGGTGGTGCTCGCCGTGGGGAAGGCCGCGGCGCCGATGGCTGCAGCGGTGGAGGCCATCGCTGGCGATCTCATCGCCGCGGGCCTCGCCGTCACCAAGGACGGTCATGGCGCCGCTCTCGCGCGCATGC
>Ga0210377_10002355_pt1 | contig 16610 bp, 19 predicted proteins | sample PLM4_65_b1redo_FD_155480 | JGI IMG/M metagenome (GOLD analysis project Ga0210377, IMG submission 155480) | Groundwater sediment microbial communities from an aquifer in East River, Colorado, USA - PLM4_65_b1 redo | ecosystem: Environmental > Terrestrial > Soil > Riparian zone | place: USA: East... | reverse complement strand
GTGGGCGATGCCGATCGCCACGGTCAACGGGATCAGCCAGGAGAGGGCCAGCCGGTCGAGTGCGGTGTTGGGCAGGACGACGGCGCCAACCGCGAGGACGACGAACCCGGCCAGGCCGATCACGACGGCGGCGAACGCGCGGGTCCCTCGCCGGTAGGCATGGCGGGGCAGCGACGACGGGACGGTCGCCCGCGATCCTCGGACGGTCGTTGCGGAGGCGGCAATGGCGGTCATCTCGGCGGACTCCGTGGGTCAGGCGGGGTGATCGGACTGGAAGCCATCGCGCGTGTCGATGCCCCAGGCCTGGGCGGCCAGGCCCGTGACGATCAGGCCGATCAGGATCACGGCGAAATTGAGGACGAATTCCATCGGACGATCCTTCGTGTGGTCTCGCGGATCCGCCCGTGGTTCGGGCTTCCGCAAGACCTAGGTTCGACCGGTCGGCGGCCGCCTGGCATGGGCATCCGCCGCCAAGGTGCCATGGACGGATGACGGGGCTCGCCCCACGGGTCAGCCGGCTGAGCCCGCCTCCAGACGCCGGCGCAGGGCCTCCAGGTCGAGCGTCACCGCGCGACGGACCTGCGGCGCGACCATCGACTCGAACATGCGGAATCGAAGCGGCAGGCCGATCCTGAGCGACCAGCGGAGTCGGGTGCCCGCGCCATCCGGGGCGAGCAGCGCATCGATCTCGATCGTGACGCCGTCCGGGTCGCGCCCGCGCAACCCGAGCACCCGGTCCGGCTCGAGCGCGACGATCGAGCCGTCCAGCACGGTCGACCGCCCGGCCACCCGTTGGGAGATCCGGACTCGCGAACCGACGGCGGGTGGTGCGTCGTCGAGTCGGGCCACCTCGACGATGCCCGACGCGATCAACCAGTCGGGGAACCGCTCGACGGCGACGAGCTCGGCGAAGACGTCGCCCGGCGCGCGGGCGATGGTCGTTTCGACCTCGACGGCGATGGTCACGAGCCGGCGCCGGTCGCGCCCGTCTCGACCGGCCGGATCCGAAAGGCTGGACCCGACCCGAGCCGTTCGGCCGGGGTGCCGTAGCGCAGGATCAGCTCGCGGATCGCGGTGGCGAGTGCCGGGCCATCGAGCGGCTCGGCGATGCCCCGGAAGGAGCGCTCCCCGACCGTCACCTGGCAGTCCGGATCGGCGAGCAGGTTGGCCGCCCAGTGCGCATCCGGGCCGGCGGCCACCGCGATCGATCCGTCCTCCGCCTCGATGAAGCCGACAAGGACGGGGACGGTCCGTCCGCTGACTCGCCCGTGCGTCTCGATCAGCGCGGCCTTGCCCCACTCGGCAAGCTGCTCCCCGACGTCCGTCGGCGCCACGGCGATCGCCTCGCGGCCGGCGACGCTCAGCGACTCCGCTGCCAGGACTTGCCCTCGGTCTGGGTGGACGGCGCGTAGACCATCTCGACCCGCTGCATCTCGCGGATCGTCCGTGCCCCGAGGGCCGCCATCGACTGGCGGAGCGCGCCGACGAGGTTCTCGGAGCCGTCCGTGACGTGCGCCGGCCCGAGCAGGATCCGTTCGAGCGTGCCGACGGTGCCGACCTTTATCCGCGTCCCGCGCGGCAGGGTCGGCGATGGGGTGGCCATGCCCCAGTTCGTGCCCCGGCCGGGCGCCTCCTCCGCGCGCGCCAGTGGCGAGCCGATCATCAGGGCGTCGGCGCCGGAGGCGATCGCCTTGGCCAGCTCGCCACCACGACGCATCCCACCGTCGGCGACGACCGGGACGTAGCGGCCGGTCTCGGCGACGTACGCGTCGCGCGCCGCGGCCACGTCGCTGATCGCCGTGACCTGGGGAACGCCGATCCCGAGCACCTCCCGGGTGGTGCACGCCGCACCCGGACCCACGCCGACGAAGACGGCCGCGGCGCCCTGCTCCATCAGCGCGTACGCCGCCTCGGCGTTGGTCGTGTTGCCGACCGCGACCGGGATCGGCATATAGCGCGTGAAGTCGGCGAGGGAGAGCGGGTCATAGTCGGTCGCCAGGTGGCGGGCGCTCGAGACCTGGCTCTGGACCAGGAACAGGTCGGCGCCATGTTCGGCACAGAACGGGCCGAACCGGCGGGCGACACCTGGCGTGCCGGCCACCGCTGCCTTCGAGCCGGCGGCATGGAGCTCGTCGAGCCGGCGCGCGATCAGCTCCTCGCGGATCGGCAGCCGGTAGGCCTCGGCCAGGAGCGCCTGGACGTCGCCATCGGGCGCCTGGGCAATCCGCTCCAGGACCGCGTCCGGTTCGTCGTAGCGAGCCTGGACGCCCTCGAGGTTGAGGACGGCGAGCCCACCGAGCCGCGCCAGGGCGCCGGCGAAGCGCGGGTCGACCACGGCGTCCATCGCCGACGCGAGCACCGGGATGGCCAGGTCCAGGCCGCAGAACGTCTGGCTGAGGTCGACATCGGCCGGCTCGATCGTGTCGGTGCCGGGTGCCAGCGACACGTCCTCGAAGCCGTAGGTCGGCCGGATCGTGTCGACCTTCGAGTGGAAGACTCGCCGCTGGGCGGCGCCGGATGCCTCGGGGATCGGGGGTGTCGCCGTTCGATCGATCACGTGGCCCTCCTGGGTTCCACCGAAGGTGGAGTTCCGCCTCACGGATGGGCTGCCTCCCTGCGCAGTCTAGCCGAAGGTTTGAGCCGCAGCCGGTATCCCGGTCGGTGGATACTGCACCCCGAGGAGGCGATGCCATGGCGAAGTCCAGGTCGAAACAGGCCGAGCGCGAAGCGGACGCGGCGTCCGACTCGACGCACGAACCCGCTGAACCCGGCGATGGGTCAGCGCGGACGATCTCGGGGAAGCGCTACCGTGACGAGCTCGCGAATCTCCACGCCGAGCTGGTCAAGATGCAGGAGTGGATCCACGCGCGCGGCCTTAAGGTCGTGATCGCGTTCGAGGGACGCGACGCCGCGGGCAAGGGCGGGGCGATCAAGACCATCACCCTCCCGCTGAACCCTCGCTACGCCCGGGTCGTCGCCCTCCCGGCGCCATCGGATCGCGAACGATCGCAGTGGTACTTCCAGCGGTACGTCGCCAATATGCCGGCAGCCGGCGAGATGGTCCTGCTGGATCGAAGCTGGTACAACCGGGCCGGCGTCGAGCGGGTCATGGGCTTCTGCACCGAGGATGAGTACCAGGAGTTCATGCGCTCGTGCCCCGAGTTCGAGCGGATGCTGGTCCGCTCTGGTATCACCCTGATCAAGTACTGGTTCTCGGTCAGCGACGAGGAGCAGGAGCGCCGGTTCCGGGCCCGGCTCGAGGATCCCACCAAGCGCTGGAAGCTGAGCCCGATGGACCTCCAGTCACGATCGCGCTGGGTCGAGTACTCGATGGCCAAGGACGAGATGTTCGCGCACACGGACATCAAGCAGGCGCCCTGGTACGTGGTCAACGGCGACGACAAGAAGCGGGCGCGCCTGAACGTGATCCATCACCTCCTCAGCCTCATCCCGTACGAGGACCTGACACCCGAGCCGATCGTCCTGCCACCGCGCCAGCGGGACAGCGGGTACGTCAGGCCGCCGATCACCGACCAGACCTTCGTCCCCGAGGTCTTCTGAGGAGCGGCCCGCGGTCAGCCGATGCGTCGCCGCCCGTCGAGCCCGGTCTCCAGCCACACCGCGCGTTCGGGGTCCGGCAGGATGGTGGCGACGCGATCGATCGCCTCGCGGTAGGCGGGCCAGACGGTCGAGCGGATCGCCTCGGCCGGCTCCACCCAGCGCATGCCGTCGTGCTCGGCGGAGAGCACGGGCTCCGTCCCGAGTCCTACGCGTACGGCGAACACCACCTCGCTCAGGACGCCGTCGACGTCGGGCCAGTGGAACTGGCTGACCAGGTCCATGTCGTAGAAGGCCTCGATCGCCTCGCCGGCGATCCCGGTCTCCTCGGTCAGCTCCCGGAGCGCGGCTTCGACGACCCGCTCGCCGGGTTCGATCGAACCGGTCACGCACTGCCACAGTCCGGGCAGCGATCGCGTCGGCGAGCGCCGCAGCAGGAGGAGCTCGATCCGGTCGGGGTGGGCGGGATCGGGGACGCGATAGATCCAGATCGCGACGAGGTCGGGCCGGAAGGGCATGGCGAACCGGCAGGTCCGAGGCGATCCGGCGGCTAGAGCCGCTCGAAGCGCTCGACCGGGAGCACGAAGACCGTGGCGCCGCCGACCTCGACCTCGAGCGGATAGGGCATGAAGAACTCGCCCGGCTCCATGATCGGCGGCATCGGGTTGACGACCTGGGTCCTGGACACGCAGTTCGCGCGCACGATGCCCATCACCTCGTCCACGTCGGCATCCTCGACGCCGACCACGATCGTCGCGTTCGACTGCTTGAGGAAGCCACCGGAGCTGTGCAACCGGGTCGCCCGGAACTCCTTGTCGAGGAGGGCGTCGACGAGCGTGCCGGCGTCCTCGTGGTGAACGATCGCGACGATGAGCTTCACGTGCGGAGTATCGGCGCGCCGAGTGACCCGGGTCAATGCGCGTGAGCCGCCTCGGGAGGCGCGGAGCGGGGTGTACGATGCGCCCTCGATGACCCAGTGGTGGGTCCGAAACGCACGCCCTTCAGGAGTCTCCCGTGACGACCCCTGGCTCGACCAGCGATCCGCTCGCCGCGCTCATCGCCGCGATTGAAGCGGTCGCCACGGCCGGCGACCTCGAGCCGGCGCTCGAAGGCGTGCTTGGCGCGGCGGCCAGCCTGCGACCGGCGATGGCCGCGATCCTGTTCCAGGACCCGGATCGACCGGGCCTGCAGGTCGCGGCGGCCAGCGGCTTCGACGATGCCGCCAGGGCACAGCTCGCGATCGACGCCGGCGATCCGGCGCACCCGTTCGCGGAGGCGGCCACGACGCGCCGGCCGGTCTTCGATCGTGAAGCGACCATGGCCGACGGGTCCGCGTTCGTCGGCGCCTACCTCCCGCTGGTCGTCGTGAGCGGCGGCGTCGAGGTGGCGCTCGGGTCGCTCGGCCTCGGTTGGCCGGTGCCGCGCGCGCTGGACCAATCGGATCGCCGGCTCCTGGAGGCCCTCGCCGCGCTCGCGGCGATCGCGGTCGATCGGGCCAGGCTGTCGTCCACCGCCGCCGAGCGGTCCGATTGGTTCGAGCGGATGGCCCACACCGACCCGCTGACCGGCCTGGCCAACGAGCGGACGGTCGGGCGGATCCTCGAGCTCGAGCTCGCCCGGGCGGCTCGCCAGGGCAGCGACGTCTCGCTGGCGATGTTCGACGTCGACGATTTCCAGGCGACCAACCTGAGTGGCGGTCACGAGGCCGGCGACGCGGTGCTGCGCCGCGTGGCCGCCGTGCTCGCCGAATCGGTGCGGCTGGTGGATACGGTCGGCCGGATCGGCGGCGACGAGTTCGTGCTCGTCGCACCCGGTTCGGCGGGGATGACCGTGGCGCACCGCGTACTCGAGGGGATCGCCGCGCTGCCCGCGATCGCCGGGCGGCCGATCACCGTCTCTGCCGGCGTGGCCCGCTTTCCGGTCGACGGCACCGACGCCGAATCACTCATCGCGGCGGCGTCGGATGCCCTGGCGCGGGCCCGCGAGAATGGCCGGGGCCGCGTCGCGGCAGGGGCGGCGCCCGAAGGCTAGCGCCGGCGGCGGCGCGGCTCCCCGCCCCGCCCAGACCACCTCACGCGATCGCGTACCGGAGCTGCCTCAGCCAGGCGCCGCGGCGACGCCCTTCGAGATGATCGGCATCGTCGGGGTCGTGGCGCCCGGTCCGGACTCCAGGGTCAGCGCCAGGACGATCCCCTCGGCGGACGGCAGCCCGCTGCTCTCGAAGAACGCGGTCCGGCTGTTGTCCACGGTGAACCCGCCAAGCGGAACCGGAACGCCGTCGCCGCCGATCACCCACGCTTCGTAGACGGCGTTGCCGCTGGTCGGCGCCAGGTCGCGCATGGCGATCGCAACATCGCCGGAGCGGTTCACCGCGGCCAGGCCGGAGCCCGTGCCGCCATCGGCGGTCAGGACCGCGGTGAGCGCGCCCGGCTCGCTGGCGGTCGCGAGGACCGCGGCGACGTTCTGCTCGTAGCGCCGGGCGGCCCCGAGGTCGTTCTGGAGCAGGAGGTTCCAGCCACCCAGCACGGCGATGGCCAGCACGGCGGCGATCCGGAGCAGCCAACCGCCCGTGGACGTCCGCGATCGGCGGTTGGCTCGCTCGGCGCGCGCCTCGGCGCCCGGGAAGGCGAGCGGGGCCGTGCCCGCGGCAGGGACGGCACCCCGCGCCGCAAGATCCGCCCCCGCGGCGGCCATGATCCGAGCCTTGAGGCCCTCGGGCGGCTCCACGACCGGCACGACCTCGTGCAGCGCCGGGATCACCGAGCCGAGCTCCGCGATCTCCGGATGCACGTCGGCGTGCCCGCCGGCGAGGTGGGTCCGGACGGCGGCCGCCTCGATCGGGTCGAGCGCACCCAGGACGAAGGCGCCCGCCAGCTCGCGCACTTCGTCACAGGTCAGGGCTCGCATCGCGTCCGGTCCGCTCATGACGACCCGACCTCGAGCGACCGGCGCATCGCCAGCAGGCCCAGGCGCATCCGGCTCTTGACGGTGCCGAGCGGCGTCCCGGTCCGCTCGGCGATCTCCTGCTGGGTGAGGCCGCCGAAGTAGGCTAGTTCGAGGGCCTCGCGCTGAACGTCGGAGAGCGCAACGAGCGCCTCGCGAACCGTGATCGAATCCAGGTTGGCGGACACCTCCGCCCAGACGTCGGGCATGGTGAGGGCATCGGGCAGCCCGGCGTCGAGCTCGGGTAGTTCGGTGGTGGGCCGGCGCCGCCGGATCGCATCGATTGCGCGGTGATGAACGATCGACAGCAACCAGGTCTTGACGCTGCCGCGACCCTCGATGTAGCGGGCGGCATTCCGCCACGCGCCGAGGAACGCGTCCTGGACCACGTCTTCGGCGAGCGTGGCGTCATTCGTGATGCGGTAGGCGATCGAGTAGGCCATCGTCTTGTATCGGTCATAGAGGTACTCGAGAGCGGCGAGCTCTCCACCGGCAATCCGGGCCAGCGCAGCCCGATCCGCCTCGTCCAGCGGTGACGGGGTGCGGAGCGGAAGCGGTTGGTCCCCGGTTGTCATCCGGTAGTGCGCGCCGCGTACGGATTCGGTTCACCCGATCCGACCAGCGCGTCCACGGCAGTGTTGACCGAAGTCGCCACCGCCTCGCTCGGTCGCGAGGCGTCGATCACCTGGAACCGCTCGGGCGAGGCGGCGGCCAGGGCGAGGAACCCGTCGCGGACCCGGCGATGGAAGTCTAGGTCGAATTCGGCCTCGAACCGAGTCACGTCGCCCGGCGCCTTGCGGCGGAGGCCGGCCTCGACCGGAAGGTCGAGCAGGATCGTCAGGTGGGGAAGGAGGCCGTCGGTCGAGAGGACCTGCAGCGCGCGGAGGCGATCGAGCGGGACGCCCGATCCGTAGCCCTGGTAGGCCTGGGTCGAATCGGCGTACCGGGCGCAGAGGACGGTCCGCCGTCGTGCGAGCGCCGGCCGGATCACGTCGCTCACCAGCTGGCGCCGGGCGGCGTTGAACAGGATGGCGTCGGTCACCGGGTCGGTGGATCCCGCCGCATCGCTCCGCGCGAGCAGGATCTCCCGGACGCGCTCGCCGAGCCACGTCCCGCCGGGTTCGCGCGTGAGCAGCACGTCGTGACCGCGTCGCCGCAGGTGGTCCGCGAGGGCCTCGGCCTGGGTCGTCTTCCCGGCACCGTCCGGCCCCTCGATCGTGATGAACCAGCCACCGCCGTCGGGCGCCCAGGGGTGTTCCACGCCGGGAGTGTATCGGACGAATGTAGCGCCGCACAGTCGATTGATCCGCTCGCGGCCGGTCCGCGAACATGGGTTCAGACCGGCTCGATGCCGGCCCGCCCGATCCACTCGAGACAGGGACGTCTTCGCTGATGATCGCCACCGATCGCCCCCATCCCGCCCGCCCTCGGGCGATGCGAACCTCACTCCGCGCCCGGCGGCTGGCGGGCCTGGCCGCCGGGCTGCTGGCGGCCCTCGTCCTGCCCGGTCTCGCCGCCGCGCACCCGCTCGGCAACTTCACGATCAACCACTACGCCGGGCTGCGTCTCGAGGCGGACCGGGTCCTGCTCGACGTCGTGATCGACCAGGCGGAGATCCCGGCCTTCCAGGCCCGCCTCGGCTTCGACCTCGACGGCGACGGCGAGCTGTCCGATGCCGAAACCGACGGTGGGCGAGTCGAGGCCTGTTCAGCGCTCGGATCGTCGCTCGATCTCCGCGTCGACGGCCAGCCGCAACGGCTGACCCTGACCGAGGCCGGACTGACCTTCCCGCCCGGGGCCGGCGGCCTGTCCACGATGCGCTCGGTGTGTGGGTTCGTGGCCGTGCTCTCGACACCGCTCGACGCGGAGGCTGCGGTGACCTTCGCCGACCGGTCCTTTGCCGAGCGACTGGGCTGGCGCGAGATCGTCGTGACCGGCTCGGGCGTGATGGTCGAGCCAGGGGCGTCGGTGCCGCTCCGGATGACGAGCCCCTCCGACCGGCTGACCAGCTATCCGGCCGAGCTGCTCAGCCGGGCCCTCACCGACACCGAGGTCGCGATCGCGGTTGCGCCCGGTGGCGCGGACCTGGCCGCGTTCGACATCCCGGACGCGACCCCCGTGTCCGGCGCGGGGCAGATCGCGCCCATGACCGGCGGCCTTCCGCCCGGGGCGACCGGCGTCTCGAGCGAGCCGGGACCCACGACACCGATCGAACCGGCGGCCGCGGCGGCCGTCCCCGGCGGCGTCTCGGCCGACGACCTGCCGGCGATCTTCCGGACCGCCGACCTCACCCCGGTCGTCCTCCTCGTCTCGATCCTGACTGCCGCGGCGCTCGGGGCCGGACATGCGCTGACGCCGGGCCACGGCAAGACGCTGATGGCGGCCTATCTGGTCGGGACGCGTGGCACGCCGGTCCATGCGGCCGGGCTCGGCCTGTCGGTCGCGCTGTCGCACACGCTCGGCATCCTGGCGCTGGCGGCGGTCGTCGTGGGAGCGCAGGGCGTCCTGCCGCCCGAGCTCATCGTGCGGACCGCGCCGGTCGTGGCGGCCATCTCGATTGTCGCCATCGGAGGCTGGATGCTGATCGGCGAGGCGCGCCGTCGGCTGCCCGCGCGAACGATGGGCGGACCGGTGAGCCACGACCACGACCGCGACCACGGCCATGAGCACGGCCACGAGCACGCGCACGGCGGGCTCCGGCACAGCCACCTGCCGCCGGCCGGCTCGGCCATCTCGTGGCGGAGCCTGTTCGTGCTGGGGCTCGCCGGCGGCCTCATCCCCTCGGCGAGCGCGCTGCTGATCCTGCTCGGATCGATCGCCGCGGGCCGCCCGGCATTCGGGTTCGTCCTGGTGGTCGCGTTCGGGCTCGGGATGGCCCTCGTCATGGGTGGGATCGGCCTCGCCCTGGTCATCGCGCGTGGACGGCTCGATCGCGCCGATGCGGCCACGCGTCTGGGCCGGACCGCCGCCTACCTGCCGCTGGTCGCGTCGGTCGTGGTGGTCGGGTTCGGGCTCTATCTCACCGTCCAGGCGGTCTCGGGAGCCGCCATGTTCTGAAGCCAGCCGAAGGTCGGAATAGGGAAGGCTGCCCAGTGCCGGTCGACGACGTGCCCTGCTAGGCTCCGCGGCGAATGCGAGACCTGACTGATCGCGCCCTCGACACGGCCACCACCCGGGGCGCGGCATACGCGGACGTCCGCGTCGTCCGTCGCCGTGATGAAAGCGTCGCGATCAAGACGGGCCGGGTCGAAGGGGTCGCGTCGGGCGAGAGCGAGGGGTTCGGCGTCCGCGTGCTCGTCGACGGCGCGTGGGGCTTCGCGTCGTCGCACCTGCTGACCGCGACCGAGGCCGATCGGGTGGCCGCGGAAGCGGTCCGGATCGCGCGAGCGAGCGCGACCGCCCTGCGCCAACCAACGATCCTGGACGACCGGCCGCCGGCGCACGGCCGTTACGAGACGCCCATCGACGAGGATCCGTTCGAGGTCTCCCTCGAAACCAAGATCGGCGACCTCCTGGCCGCCGACCAGGCCGCGTCCGGCGTCAAGGGGATCGCCTTCACCGAATCGACCTACGCCGCGCAGCGCGAATGGAAGACCTTCGCGGCCACCGACGGCAGCCTGACCGAGCAGGTCATCACCCATGTCGGCGCGGGCGTCGAGGCGAACGCGGTCGATGGCGACGAGCACCAGCGCCGGAGCTACCCCGACTCGGGCGGCGGCTGGCAGGCGGCCGGCTACGAGTACATCCGCGGGCTCGACCTGCGCGAGCGAGCCGAGCCACTGGCCGACGAAGCCGTCGCGCTCCTCACCGCGCCCCAGTGCCCGTCGGGCCAGTTCACGATCATCCTCGACCCGTCGCAGCTCTATCTCCAGGTCCACGAATCGTGCGGCCACCCGTCGGAGCTGGACCGGGTGTTCGGGACGGAGGCGTCGTACGCCGGGACCAGCTTCCTGACCACGGACAAGCTCGAGGCGGGCTTCCGCTACGGCTCGGACCTCGTCGACATCGTCGCCGACGCCACGGCGCCGGGCGGGATGGGCACGTTCGGCTGGGACGACGAGGGCGTCGCGGCCCAGGCGGTGCCGCTCGTCCAGAACGGGATCTTCGTCGGATACCTGACCAGCCGCGAGACCGCGCCCCGGATCGGCCGCCAGAGCGGGGGCGCGATGCGGGCCGACGGCTGGAACCGGATCCCGCTGATCCGGATGACCAACATCAACCTGCTGCCAAAGCCCGGGATGAGCCTCGACGAGATTGTTGCCGACACGGACGACGGGCTCTACCTCGCCTCGAACCGCTCGTGGTCGATCGACGACCGCCGGCTCAACTTCCAATTCGCCACCGAGGTCGCCTACGAGATCAAAGGCGGACGCAAGGGCCGGTTGTTCAAGAACCCGACCTACACCGGGATCACTTACGAGTTCTGGCGGTCGTGCGACGCCGTCGGCGACGAGCGCAGCTACGTGATGCTCGGCACGCCCAACTGCGGCAAGGGCGAGCCCGGCCAGACCGGCCATATCGGCCATGCCGTTCCGGGCGCCCGTTTCCGCAACGTGCAGGTCGGGGTCGGCAAGTGGTAGGCGGACCGGCGACGCGATGAACGACGATCGAGCGGCGGACGCGCTCGCCCTCGCCCAGGCCGCCCTGGCCGAAGCGATGCGTGACGGGGTGACCGAGGCCGAGGCGCTGGTCATGGCCGAGGATTCGGCGCTGACCCGGTTCGCCAACAGCGAGATCCACCAGAACGTCGCCGAGACGAACCGCGTCGTCAACCTGCGGGTGGTCATCGGCAAGCGGGTGGGCGTCGCCTCGTCCGACCGGACCGACACCGACGGTTTGCGCCAGCTCGCCGCCAACGCCCGGGCCATCGCCGGCGTGGTCGAGGAGCTCGACGACTGGGGCGGCCTGCCGGGCCCGACCGAGTCCACGCCCGTGGCGGCCGGGTTCAGCGCCGCGACCGCGACGGCCAGCCCCGAGTTCCGCGCCGACGCCGTTCGTGCGGTCATCGCCGCCGCCGACGCCGCCGGCGTCGTGGCCTACGGCTCCTTCGCCACCGGGCTCGAGTCGACCGCGGTCGCCAACTCGAAGGGCGTCGCCGTGGCCGGGACCCGGACGGTTTCGCAGTTGATCACCGTGTCGATGGGACCGAACGGCGGGACCGGCTACGCCGAATCGGCGGCGGTCGACGCCTCGACGATCGACGCGGCGGCGCTCGGTCGCGAAGCCGCCGACAAGGCGAGAGCCACCGCCGACGCCGTCTCGATCGAGCCCGGCGATTACCCGGTCGTGCTCGAGGAGTACGCCGTCGTCGACCTGCTCGACATGCTCGGCTATCTCGGGTTCTCGGCGCTCGCGGTCCAGGAGGAGCGCAGCTTCTTCGAGTCCGGCAAGCGGATCGGCAGCGAGCTGGTCACCATTCACGACGATGGACGCGACCCGGCCGGGCTCCCGATCTGGTTCGACTACGAAGGCGTCGCCAAGGCACGGGTCGGGCTGGTCGAAGCCGGCCGTTGCGGCGCGGTCGTCCATGACGCCCAGACGGCCGCGCGGGCCGGCGTCAGCTCGACCGGGCACGGCCTGCCCGCGCCCAATCCGTATGGCCCGTTCCCGCTCAACATGATCATGGACGCAGGCGGCTCGACCCGAGACGAGTTGATCGGCGGCCTCGATCGTGGCCTGCTGGTCACCCGCTTCCACTACACCAACCCGGTGCATCCCAAGCTGGCGATCGTGACCGGCATGACCCGCGACGGCACGTTCCTGGTGGAAGGCGGACAGATCGTCGGGCCGGTCAAGAACCTGCGCTACACCCAGAGCTACCTCGCGGCGTTGGCCGGGACCGTGGCGGTCGGGCGGGACCGCAAGACGCTGCGCGGGTTCCTTGGCGGTGTGGTCGTGCCCGCCGTCCGGATCGACAGCTGGACGTTCACCGGCGGGACGGAGCACTGATCCGATCCACCATCACATGGTAGACTTCTACCATGAGTCTCAATATCAAGAACGCCGAGACGTACCGACTCGTCCGTGAGCTTGCCGACGCCACCGGCGACACGATGACGGGCGCGGTCACCCAGGCGGTCCGCGAACGACTCGAGCGGGTCAGGGGCGCCGAGGGCAAAGCCGGGATGGCCGAGCGCCTTCACGCCATCGCAGCCGAAATGCGAGCCCGGCTCCCCGACGACTTCTTCGATATCGAGCATGGGGATCTGCTCTATGACGAGGACGGGCTCCCGAAGTGATCGTCGACACCTCCGCGCTCATCGCCATCCTGAACCTCGAGGATGACGGCCCGTTGTTTGAAGCCGCCATCGAGCGATCACCCGTCAACAGGATCTCGGCCGGCACGTATCTCGAGGCGTCGATCGTGATCGATCGCGCACGCGATCCACTCGTCAGCCGTCGGCTGGATGAGTTCCTCGCGGAGGGAGCGTTCGTGATCGAGCCGATTACCCCGTCGCAGGCCCGGATCGCGCGCGAGGCCTATCGAGACTTCGGCAAGGGCAGCGGCCACCGAGCCGGTCTGAACTTCGGCGACTGCTTTGCCTATGCGCTCGCCCGCGAGCTGAACGAGCCGCTCCTCTTCAAAGGCGATGACTTCGGTCATACGGACATCCCGTACAGTGGACGGCCGGCCGAGAGGCGTCGCCTGAGCGAGCTGCTCGCGCAGTACGCATGAGGAGCTAACGCCATGCCCCCCTTCGACGTCGAGGCGCTCCGGGCCGAGTTCCCGGCCCTCGCCCGAGAGCAGGACGGTCGCCCGGTCGCCTTCCTCGATGGACCGGGCGGGACGCAGGTACCGCAGCGGGTGATCGACGCCGTCAGCGGCTACTACCGCGACATGAACGCCAATGCCGGCGGTGCGTTCCGGACGAGCGCGCTGAGCGACGCGATGGTCGACGAGGCACACGCCGCCGTCGCCGACCTCCTGGGGGCGGCGAGCCCCGACGAGATCAAGTTCGGCTACAACATGTCGACCCTTACCCTGCACATCGGGCGATCGATCGGCGCAACGCTCGAGCCCGGCGACGAGATCGTGGTCACCACCCTCGACCACGAGGCGAACGTCTCGACGTGGCGGGCGATGGCGGCCGACCGCGGGGTGACGGTCCAGACCGTGGACATCCACGAGGACGACGTCACCCTCGACCTCGAGGACCTCGAGTCCAAGCTCGGGCCGCGCACCAGGCTGGTCGCCGTCGGCTATGCCAGCAACGCGGTCGGCTCGGTCAATCCGGTCCGCGAGATCGTGGCGCGCGCCCACGAGGTCGGGGCGCTGACCTATGTCGATGCGGTGGCGTTCGCCCCGCACGGCCCGATCGACGTCCAGGCGCTCGACACGGACTTCCTCGTCTGTTCGGCCTACAAGTGGTTCGGGCCGCATCTCGGCGCGCTCTACGGCAAGGCCGACGTCCTTGCCGCACTGCCGGCCTACAAGGTCCGGCCGGCGCACGATCGGTTCGAGACGGGGACGGCCAACTTCGAGGGGATCGCGGGGACGCTGGCGGCCACCGACTACCTGCGCGACGTCGGCCGGAGCTACGGCAACGTGACCGGCGCACCGGGCGCGGGCCACGCGAGCGAGCGGCGCCGCGAGCTCGTCGCCGGCATGGTCGCCATCGCGGCGTACGAGCGCGAGCTGGTGACCCGCCTGATCGACGGTCTCGAGGCCATCCCGGGCGTGACCATCCACGGCATCACCGACCGCGCCAGCTTCGGATCGCGGGTCCCGACCGTGTCGATCTCGATCGCCGGGATCCACCCGAGGGACGCCGCCGAGGCGCTGGGGCGCCGGGGGATCTTCGTGTGGGATGGCGACTTCTATGCCACCAGCCTGATCGAACGGCTGGGCAAGGCGGAGGCCGGTGGCGTGCTCCGCCTCGGGCTGGTGCACTACAACACCACGGACGAGGTCGACCGAACGCTCGAAGCGCTCTCCGGCTTGCACTGATCCCTCTCCCGCCCCATCATGCCGGCGTGCCGGCGTCCGACCGGCGACTTGCTCGGGGTGGTAGTCCATGCTTGATCTCCGGCGCGCGACCGTTTCCGCCGCGCTCATCGCTGTCGTAGCCCTGGTCCTTGCCGCGTGCGGTGGCGGCGCAACCGCGACACCGACCGGCGAGGCGACCGCCACACCGGAGACGCCCGGCGAAACCGCCGCCGCCACGCCCGAGGCTACCGAGGCACCGACCGAGACCGCGACGGCCGAGGCGACCGTCGGCGCCCTCCCGACGTTCGATCTCAGCGCCCTCACCGGCGGGCTGCCCGGGGTGGATTCGTACCGCACGGAGACCAGCATCGGTGGGGTCAAGCAATACGACAGCATCGTTGTCACCCAGCCCGCCCTGTCGAAGGCGATCACCGTCTATGACGGGGGCGACGTCTCGCAGCGATTCGTGATCATCGGCGACGAAGCCTGGTCCGCGGATGGCGCCGATGGCGCCTTCGAGACCGTTCCCAGTCAGCTTGCGGGCGCGATGCTGATGGCCTTCGATCCGGCCCTGATGCTCGGTGGGTTTGCGTCCGTCGACTGGGCGAACGCCGCCTCGAACCAGGGCGTGGAGGAGAAGAACGGGGTCCAGGCTCACCACGTGCGGATCGACTCGACCACATTCGTCGGCGCTGCGGCGGCGATGCCGCCCGGTGCGGCCATCGACATCTGGGTGGCCGACGCCGGCTACCTCGTGGCCTGGGAGATGTCCGGGTTCCCGGATGACGCCAACTTCTCGATCCAGGTCACCGGCGTCAACGACCCGGCCAACAAGGTCGACCGACCGAGCTGAGGAACCGGCGCGGCCCGAGGTGGCGCCCACGGGTCATTCCCGCAGATGTGGGGCGGCATACCCGCACCCAAGGACCGTTACGGGTCGGCGGCGGCCGAATCCCTGGTCAGTGGGCAGCTTCCGGGCTCGAGCTGAGCGTGGATCCCGGCAGGAAGCCCGATCCACTGGGTCCGCGCCGCCCGTAACGGTCCGTGCGTGCGGGTATGCGGAGGAACGAACGCGCCGACGCCCGACGACGTCCACGGGAAGCGCCGCTAGAGCGGGCCGCTGATGCCCCCGTCCTTGCGAATTCGCCAGAAGTGGACCGCGAGGAACACGGCCGCGATGAGCGGCAGGAAGATCACGTGTGCGACATAGAACCGCAGCAGCGTGTTCTGCCCGACTTCGAGTCCACCGAGCAGGATCGCCCTGGTCGGCGTGTTGAAGATCGGGAAATACGACGGGAAGTTTGACCCGATCGTGATCGCCCAGTAGGCGATCTGGTCCCACGGCAGCAGGTAGCCGGTGAAGCTCAGCATGATGGTCAGGAACAACAGGACCACCCCGACCACCCAGTTGAACTCGCGCGGTGGCTTGTAGGCGCCGTGGTAGAAGACCCGCATCATGTGCAGGAAGACGAAGAAGACCATCAGGTGGGCGGCCCAGCGGTGGATGTTCCGGCTGAGCAGCCCGAACGTGACCTGGCTCTGGATCTCGAGGATGTTGGTGTAGGCCTGGGTGGCCGAGGGGACGTAGAAGAACATCAGGTACACACCGGTCACGGTCAGCACCAGGAACAGGAAGAACGACAACCCGCCCAGGCAGAAGGTGTAGGCGAACTTGACCGCGTGCTGGCGGACCCGGACCGGGTGGATGTGCAGGAACACGTTGTTCATGACCGCGTACGCCCGCGAGCGCTCGTCGCGCGGGTAGGGCTGGCGGAACAGCGAGCGCCACACGACGCTCCGGCGGATGGCCGCGTCGAGCCGTTCGAGCATCGACATCGTGACGCTCAGGCCGCGCCGGTTCTTGCGTTCGATGCGGTCATGACACGCCGAGCGCGGAGGCCACATCTGGGGCGAGCGCAAGCACGCCGAGCACGACCGCGACGAGCAGGCTGCCTCGACCGGCCACGACCAGCCAGGTCGGCGCCGCCGGGCGGTGCCGGTAGCGAATCGCCCAGTGGATGATCGTGGCTAGCCCGACGGCGAGGAGCGCGAGCCCGAGCGGTCGCTCCTCGCCGAGATAGCCGGCGACCACGATCGGGAAGATCAGGACGCCACCGGCGACGGTCAGGGTGAGATAGACGGCGTCGGCCGGTCCCGAGGCGCCTGCGCCCGGTAGCCGCCG
>Ga0210377_10002354_pt1 | contig 16617 bp, 11 predicted proteins | sample PLM4_65_b1redo_FD_155480 | JGI IMG/M metagenome (GOLD analysis project Ga0210377, IMG submission 155480) | Groundwater sediment microbial communities from an aquifer in East River, Colorado, USA - PLM4_65_b1 redo | ecosystem: Environmental > Terrestrial > Soil > Riparian zone | place: USA: East... | reverse complement strand
CCCTAATTCAACCCAAGGAGAGAGACTTCATGCCCAAGAAGAAGGGCTCTATTGCACTTCCCTTAGAAAAAGAAGAAATCATCAAGGATTATCGCCTTGCATACCAGAGCAGGCAGGCTTCGCTTATCGGTCGCCGCGAAGTCCTTAGCGGCAAGGCAAAATTTGGCATTTTCGGCGACGGCAAGGAACTTGCCAACCTCGCCATTGCACGTGCTTTCCAAAAGGGTGACTGGCGCTCGGGATATTATCGTGACCAGACCTGGATGTTCATGCTAGGGGTGATGAGCATCCAGGAATTTTTTGCCCAGCTCTACGCGCACGCAGACGTGAATCATGAATCCAACACGGGCGGGCGTTCGATGAACGCGCATTTTGCCAGCCGTTATATCAACCCCGATGGCTCATGGAAGAATCAAACCGGGATGTATAACACCGCGGCAGATGTCTCTCCCACAGGTGCGCAGATGCCGCGCGCCGTGGGTCTTGCATATGCATCTGTGCTTTATCGCGAACTCGAAGGACTCCAGCAGTTCAATCAATTCTCGAAGAACGGAAATGAAGTCACCTTTGCGAGTATTGGCAACGCGTCCACATCCGAAGGCATGTTCTGGGAAAGCGTCAACGCCATCGGTGTGCTCAAAGCGCCTGCCATCATTACGATTTATGATGATGGTTATGGCATTTCGGTTCCCAATCAATTTCAAATGGTCAAGGAAAACATCGGCTCGATCCTCAAAGGCTTCGAGCGCGATGCCGATTTGCCTCCCGAGGAAGCAGAACGCGGATACAACTTGTACAGCGTACGCGCCTGGGATTATCCTGCGCTGATCGAAACCTATCTCTCCGCCGTTGAAATCGCGCGCGAGTACCACATCCCATCATTGATCCATGTCACTGAAGTAACCCAGCCTCAGGGACATTCCACCTCGGGCAGTCACGAACGATATAAGACTCCCGAGCGGCTCAAGTTCGAGGAGGAATTTGACTGTGTCCGCAAACTGCGCGAGTGGATGATCGAACAACGCGTCATTTCGGAACCGGAACTGGTCGCCGTTGAAAAAGCGGACTACGAAGCTGTGGAGGGAATCCGCAAACTCGCATGGGACGCGTATCTTGCTCCGATCATTGAGGAACGCAATCAAGTGATGGACATGCTCGATGAGATCGCGGGGAGTTCGAGTCACGCGTCAGAATTGGAAAAGATCAAGGAACGGCTGGCAAACCTCCCGTCAGTGGCGAGGCGGGATATCCATGGTGCTGCGCATGAAGCGCTGAGAGCCCTGCGCGACGAAGCGAATCCATCCAGGCAGGTTTTGGTCCAATGGAAGAACGAACAGGATGCGGTGAATGTCGAAAGATATGGTTCGCACTTGCATAGCGGCAGGGCGCTGGTGATCAGGGAAGTGAAGCCTGTTTATTCGATCTCCTCGCCAACCGTGATGGGCTTTGAAGTGGTGAATGCCGCGTTCGATTCGATCCTCAGGCGCGACCCGCGTGTGATCGCGTTCGGTGAAGATGTGGGACTCCTGGGCGATGTGAACCAGGGCTTCAAAGGGATGCAGGAAAAATATGGCGCGTTGCGTGTGACGGATACGGGTATCCGTGAAGCCACGATCCTGGGACAAGCGATTGGCATGGCGATGCGCGGCTTGAGACCGATCTGCGAAATTCAATATCTTGATTATGTGTTGTATGCTTTGCAGATCATGTCCGATGATCTGGCGAATTTGTATTGGCGCACTGTGGGCGGACAGGCCGCGCCTGTGATCGTGCGTACGCGCGGACATCGTCTGGAAGGCATCTGGCACTCGGGGTCGCCGATGGCGGGCATCATTCATTTATTGCGTGGCATGAATGTGCTGGTGCCGCGTGATATGACGCGTGCCGCAGGTTTCTATAACACCTTGTTGAAGTGCGATGAACCTGCTGTTGTCGTTGAAGTGTTGAATGGGTACCGCGTTAAGGAGAGAGTGCCTGATAACATTGGTGAATTCACGGTTCCGCTAGGTGTGCCTGAGATCATTCGTGAAGGAAACGATGTCACGGTTGTCACGTACGGCGCTTGCTGTCGTATTGCGATGGACGCGGCGGATAAATTATCCAAAGCTGGCATTGATGTGGAAGTCATTGATGTGCAATCGCTATTGCCGTTTGATGTTCATGGCAGGATCGTTGAGTCTTTGAAGAAAACCAATCGAGTGATATTTTTGGATGAAGATGTACCAGGTGGAACGTCCGCGTATATGATGCAGGAAGTGATCGAGAAACAATGCGGTTACTACCATCTTGATTCTCCCGCACGGACGTTATCTGGCAAGGCGCATCGCCCCGCATATGGGAGTGATGGAGATTACTGGTCCAAGCCGAATGTGGAGACGGTATTTGATGCTGTTTATGAGATGATGAATGAGGTTGACCCGAAATCATTCCCGTCGATTAAGTGAAATAACCACTGAGACACGGAGACACAGAGAATCAAAAAAACTCCGTGGCTCGGTGTCTCCGTGGTTAGATAATTAAGGAGTGTTTATGGCAACAAAAGTATTGGTCCCGCTGTTAGGCGAAGGCGTTGAAGAGGTGACAGTAACCAAATGGTTGAAGAAAGAAGGCGACTCCGTAAATGAGTTAGAACCTTTACTTGAAGTTAATACCGATAAAGTGGATACCGAGATCCCTGCACCTGCATCGGGAACGGTGTTGAAGATCCTTGCTCAGGAGGGACTCCCGGCAAAAGTAGGGGCGACCCTGGCGTTCATTGGGAAGCCGGGGGAATCGTTTGATGTCACTGATGGTGGAGTCCGAAGTCTTCGCGAAGCACCCCCTCGGGGCCAGACTTCGGAGGAAAAGCCTGCACCTCCTCAACGTCAGGAGACGTTGACTCCAATACAGGCAAGTAGAGAAATTGGTTTCATCTCTCCCGTCGTCGCAAAGATCGCAGCAGAGCATGGAGTCAATTTACAGCAGGTGCGGGGTACAGGCTTGAATGGGCGTATCACGAAAAACGATGTTTTGAATTACGTCCAAAGTGGAAAAACATCCGCCGCACCCAGTACATCACACGTCGCATCAGTCGTTTCACCAATCGTCGGTGATCAGTTAATCAAGCACACTGTGATAAGAAAACAGATTGCCGAGCATATGGTGATGTCCAAGCATACATCACCGCACGTGTTGACTGTCATGGAAGCGGACATGAGTCGCGTAGCCAAACACCGCTCCGCGAACAAGGAGATATTTGCCCGCGACGGAATCAATCTCACCTTCACGGCTTACTTCATGACAGCCATTGTCGCGGGGCTGAAAGCGTATCCCAATGTCAACTCCTCATGGACGGATGAAGGCATTCTCGTTCACAAAGCGGTCAATATCGGCATGGCGACTTCGCTTGGCGAGGAAGGCTTGATCGTGCCAGTAATTAAAGGTGCGGACAACTTGTCTCTGCTGGCGATGGCACGCACCGTGAATGACCTGGCGAATCGGGCGCGCTCGAAAAAGCTCCAGCCTGATGACGTCAAGGGTGGGACATTCACTCTGACCAACCACGGCATCAGTGGATCGTTATTCGCCTTCCCTGTCATCAACCAGCCGCAATGCGGAATTTTGGGAGTTGGTGCGATGCAGAAACGCGTGGTTGTCATTGATGACGCGATTGCCATCCGCCCGATGGTGTATCTCTCCTTCGTGTTCGATCATCGCATCCTCGATGGCGCGTCCGCAGATTGGTTCTTGATGAAGGTGAAAGAGACTCTGGAGAATTGGAGTTAGGAATGTCATTGCGAGTGGCGCCTCGCGCCACTCGCAATGACAGAGGAAAATTATGACAAACTTCGATGAACGTGCAAGGGACTGGGATTCTGACCCGGATAAAGTGGAACGTGCCCACGTCGTGGCAGATGCAATTCGTCAAGCGGTTCCACTATCAAACAGTATGAAAGCCCTTGAATATGGATGCGGCACAGGCTTGTTGAGTTTTGCGCTTCAATCGGACCTGGGCTCCATTACGCTTGCGGATACATCACAAGGGATGTTGAACGTACTGGGTGAAAAGATTGTTGACGCAGGTGTGACCAACATGCACCCGATAATGCTCGACCTTGCCACAGACCCTTTGCCAGCCGAGCGCTATCATTTGACATACTCGCTGATGACCCTGCATCACATCCATAACACAGAATATATTCTCGGTAAATTCCACGCTTTGCTTGAGCCGAACGGCTTCCTGATCGTCGCTGATTTGGACAAGGAAGACGGTTCCTTTCACACGGACGGAACAACCGATGTGCACAAGGGTTTTGGGCGTCATGAACTTCAAAAAAGGGTTGAATCCGCCGGGTTTGGAAATGTCAAATTTTCAACTGTTTACGAGATCAAAAAGAAAATAGGTAATGAAGAGAAGATATTCCCTGTCTTTTTGATGTCTGCACAGAAAAAATAGGCATTGAGAAAATCCATGGCAAAAGAACAGGACCATCCAAATATCAGCCCAAACGTTCATCCGCCAATTATGGTTTTGATATTCATTGCCATTACATACCTGCTTGGATGGTTTGTCCGCCTTCCCTTCGTTCCACCGGTTATTCTGCGAAACATCGGCTTTGGGATGATCTTTATTGGGTTCCTGCTTGGCCTTGGCGCGCTCATTGAGTTTAGGAAAGCGCGAACTACATTGGATCCGCATGGTTCAGTGAAGCAATTAGTTACATCGGGGATCTATCGTTTTACGCGGAATCCAATTTATCTGGGTTTTTTGCTGATGGTCATTGGCCTGCCGTTGAACTCAGGCTATTACTGGGGAATTTTGATCGCGCCATTCTACGCGGTCACCATGAATCGCCTGGTCATCGAACGGGAAGAGGCATATCTTGAGAAAAAATTCAAAGGTGTTTACACCAGCTACAAGTCACGCGTGAGGCGGTGGCTGTAGTAGTAAAATAATGCAATCCGTCATTGCGAGGGCGAACCCCGAAGCAATCTCCTCGTAAATTTTGGGATTGCTTCGTCGCAAAGACCGCTGCTCGCAATGACATCAACAAGGAGATACTTTCATGGCAGAAAATTTTGATGTCGTTGTGATCGGTGCAGGACCCGCAGGATACGTTGCCGCGATCCGTGCCGCGCAACTCAAGCAGAAAGTTGCGATCGTGGACAAGCAGTGGCTCGGCGGCGTGTGTTTGAACATTGGTTGTATTCCGTCCAAATCCCTGCTCAAGAATGCGGAAGTTGCGCACACCCTGCGCGAACGCGGCAAGGATTTTGGATTCTCATTTGACAACCTGAAACTGGATTACAGTGTGGCATTCAAACGCTCCCGGCAAAATTCGGACCGGTTGACCAAAGGCGTTGGATTCCTGATGAAGAAGAACAACATCGCGGTTTATATGGGAACGGCGCTTCTCACCAAGCCGACCTCTGTCACCGTTACCGACAAGGATAACAAAGCGACAGAGTTGACCGCTAAAAATATCATCATCGCGACAGGCGCAAGCGCGGCCATGCTCCCCGGCGTGACTGTGGACGGCAAGAAGATCGTTACCTATGTGGAAGCGATCATGCAGGATAAACTGCCCGAGTCGGTTGTGATCGTGGGTGGCGGCTCAATCGGTGTGGAATTTGCGACCATCTGGCATTCCTACGGCGTCGACGTAACCATCATCGAAATCCTTCCGCGCATCCTGCCGCGTGAAGATGAAGAGGTCAGCAAGGAACTGACGAAGGAATTGACCAAACGCGGCATCAAGATCAAGACCAATATTAAATTCGAGAGCATCGCAGTTTCGGGTGACAAGGTCAAGGTAAAACTCCCTGGCGAGACTCTGGATGTGGATCAGGTACTGGTGGCGACTGCCTTCACGCCGAACAGCAAAGGGCTTGGACTGGAAGCGGTGGGCGTCAAGGTCAGTGACCGAGGTATGGTCGAGGTCAATGAGAAGATGCAGACCAATGTCCCCGGCATTTGGGCGATCGGTGATGTGACGGGAAAACTCATGCTGGCGCATGTGGGCTCGGCGATGGGAATTATCTGTGCCGAAAACATCGCGGGTGCGGAGACGATCACGCTGGATTATGACATGATGCCGCGCGCTACATATTGTCATCCGCAGGTGGCCTCATTCGGGCTTACTGAAGAACAGGCGAAGGAACGCGGTTATAACATCAAAGTTGGCCGTTTCCCCTTCCAGGCGAATGGCAAGGCGCTGGGTCTTGGCGATTACGCGGGCTTCGCCAAGATCATCATGGATGAAAAATACGGCGAGATCCTGGGCGCGCATATGATCGGTCCTGAAGTGACGGAACTTCTGCCTGAACTTACGCTCGCACACATGATGGAACTGACCCCGCACGAGATTGCGCGCAACGTCCACGCACACCCGACGCTTTCAGAGGTGCTCATGGAAGCCGCACACGGCGCGGAAGGAACGCCGATACATCTATAACAATATGAGACCTCCGAGTTCTTCAAGAACTCGGAGGTCTTGATTTAGGGCTAATTTTCTTATTTGCTTTTTATTGCATCGATCAGTGCCTGAGGGTCAAGAATGACGCCGAATTCATATTCTTTTCCATTGTGTTGGATTTGAATTGTCTTGCCAGTTTTCAGGGCGGTATCCCAGAATTCCTCTGGTGTGAATTCTGGTTTGACCTGTACAGCCAAGGCGTACATGCCTGCCAGATAGGGAATCGACCAACTCCAACCACCTTCACGATAGAAAACGTAATCTTCTGTTCCGGTGGGGCTGGCGGTTGTACGCGAGTCCATGGGAACTAATAATGTTTGCTCCAAAATTCCGTTTTGATAAAAAATCTTTTGCCACCAGAGACCAGGTTCATAACTTGAGAAATCATTAGGTTCAGAGAGTGGGTCTCTTCCCAATCCATGGAAATGCAGATTGTCGGTACGGGTAAGGCTGGAGCTGATTACAAAGATTCCCGCAGCTTTGGCTTCATTAACAGCATTCCTGATCTCCTCATAGTTTATACTTTTCGAATCCCATCCCCATGATAGAGAAAGGACGCGGATTTTGCGTTCTGCCGGAAGACCTTTGTTGACCTCTACAATGCGTCGAACGGCTTTTGCCCAACATGTATAATCTAAATCCTGGAGTCTTTTCGCACCACAAAAGCCGGTTGCAATGAAATATAAATCCGCTTCAGGTGCCACGCCAATAGATTTACCAACGGCAATAGATGCCACTGCTGCTCCATGCATGTGTGCCTGTGGGGCTTCCGAAATGATATCTTCCGTTTCTTCATATAACCGTAGACGATCTTTATATTCAATGTGGTCTACCAAAAGCGTTTGATCAATAATGGCAATGGAAACTCCTTCGCCGGTGATTCCCTGCTCATGTAAGACTCTGACTCCCAAGCCCGGATCTTTATTCAATTCCATGATTTTTTGCCAGTCGAAACCAACGGGTATTTTATCTGCGGCGGGCCATTGGGTCTTGCTATCAAACGCGGCAAACATCAAATCAGTTAGTGAAGATGTCATATCAAGTTTTGTCAAATCTCTGGAGCGCAAATCGACCTGAAATGCGTCCGTTATATTGATGTCGAATTTTGGAATAGAGGTAAGTTCCAGATAATACTTACTTAAATCTGCCGATCCTGGATGCCGTACGATTTGGGCCTCAGGTGTAATAGTTGAAGTTGGTGGAGAGGTGATAGATGGAATTATGCGAGGGAATGGAGTCGGTTGAATAATAACGGGTGCTGCGCACGATACCATCGTCACGGCCATCACAAACAATACGAACATGCGATAGAGTTTTGACATTCGTCCCTCCCGAGTGAATATCTCGCAAGTCATCATACTCCTCGCAAATAAATCCTACAATGGCAACAAAACCAATCGGATTGACTATGTCAGGGTTGGAAACCGGAAGTTTTGTCAGTGGGGGATTGGCCGAAAACAGGTTCAACCTCGATTGCCGAAATGAGCCGGGAACCCAATCAGGTCCAAATTAGTCTTATGTGCATAATCCATCACGAATCCCATGAAGTGATAAAATTGCGGTGCGTTTTGTCACAATTAGGATAAGAGGCAGGATGAATCAAAATAAAAATAGTTCACCATCCCCCACACAGCCACGCAACGGACAAAAATTTTCCCAGAGGGGATTATTGAGCATTGCCATGTTGTTGTTGAGTTTGGGCTCATTGGGAATTGCCCTGCTCGGTGGCGGAAGGTTAATGCTGGATATTTTCGGTGATGGCCTGCAGAATTCCCTCACCGGCATGGGCGCCAAGGTAATCGTCGTTGGGCTGGCCTATGTGGTTGGCTGGCTGACGGCGATGATCTCGATCCGCGTATATGGGAATTTGATCCTGCCGATGCTGATCAATTGGTTTACCTGGGGTTGCCTGGTTGGAGTATGTGTACTGTACATACTTATTCTGCAACGCCTTTATAACCAGAGCTATGATTTATTGCATTATTGGGCTTATTTGCTGGTGATCGCGGCCGGGCTTGGTGCAATGGTCGGGCTTCATCTGATCCTTGAGGATCATGACCTTAGACCATTTTCGGTTCCCCTGCTGATCATCAGCCTGATCCAATTGGCATTGATCGTGTTTCGTTATGTTTTTACGAAAACTGCGAACCTCAGTTACCTGTGGAAGGATATATTTTTCTTCTTTGCGATGTCAGCCTTTTCGGTCCTGATGCTGGCACATCTGGGATTATTGAAACCGTTGCAGACTCGCTTTACCAATTATTTTGACAGGAACAGCAAATCGATTCGGACTCAGGATTGACCTGTTCCCGTTAAATATGAACTTCCGAAGCTTAAGCGAAACCTCCGAGACCTATAAGATCTTGGAGGTTTTGAATTCACTTTGCCAGAGGGATCTGAACGAAGAAGGTGCTTCCCGGCAAATTCTCTTCATCATAGCCTGGGCTTTCGACCCAGATCTTTCCTTTGTGGGCTTTGACGATGCCCGCTGAGATGGCGAGTCCCAAGCCCGGTCCGCCGCCTTTGAATTTGATACGGCCTGAAGAATGCAGTTCCACTTTGCCGATCTGGTACAACTTCTCGAAGATGATGATGTGATTCTCAGGAGCAATGCCGATGCCTGTATCGCGGACGCGGATCTCACAGAGGTCGCCGCGTCCATCCACTTTGACGGGATGTGCGCTGACAAAAATGGAGCCGTCATCGGGGGTGAATTTGATCGCATTGACGATGACGTTATCCAGCGCCTTTTTCAGGAGTTCGGAATCTGCCAGAACGGCGGGCACCGAATTGATCTCGGGATCAAGCTCGAGCGTGATCTGACGCTCTTTCAAGTCTTCCACATAATCCTTTTGGATCAGGCGCAGGAGCGGACCAAGGGTTATCGTTTCAAGATGCGGGGTCACAACCTGGTTCTCGAGCCGCGCCACATCCAGCATGCTGTTGACGATCTGGTGCAGGCGGTTCGTGCCCTGAACCACACCGTCCATTGCCTGCGCGAGCGACGGATTGCTCTGCACGGCGGGCGCGGCTTTGATCATTCCCATGTACCCTTTGATGACGGTGAGCGGCGTGCGCAGTTCGTGCGCGGCAACCTGGATGAAGTCGCTTTTGTTCTTATCCAGCTTTTGAAGTGTATTGTGCGCACTGCTTAACTCATCCACGCGTTGCTCGACCATGCGCTCCATCATCTGGTTGAAACGGTTCAGATCGTCATAGAGCCGCGCGTTCTCCAGCGCAATGGATGCCTGTATGGCAAATGTGCTGGCAAGCAGAACATCGTCCTGATTGAAAGCCGCAGGCTTGCTCCGGCTGATGGTGAGCATGCCGATCACCTTGTTCTTTGCATAAAGAGGCACACCCAGCCAGGAGCGGTCTTCAGGGTGCCAGTCTGGTTGTTCCCAACTCTGCATATTTTTTATGTCGCCAATCACTGACGGCTCGGATTGTTTTGCAATGGAGTGATAGATGTTCGTGCCTTTGACGCCATAGCTCAGGTTTGTTACAGGGGCATCTTCAGGAAAGCCATGGTACGCAAGAAGACGCGGAACGCCGTTCACATCCTCGAGGAACAAGGCACAACGATCATTTGTGACCACCTTGGATAACTGTGTCACGATCTGTTGCGGCACTTCCTCCACGGTTCCCAGTGATGTGATCTGGCGTGATGACTTTGCCAGCGCTTCAGCCGCGTGGCGCCGTGACTGTTCGCTTGAGTACAGCCTTGCATTCTCAGCCGCGGTCTTTTCTGCGAACTCCTTGGCGATCGCCAGTTCCGTTGCGCGCTCCCGGGCTTCGGCAAGCAGGCGTTCGACCTCCTTTTGAGCCTGTTCCCTTTGCGATACGAGCATGGTACGGAGCAACGCACTGCTGACGAGGTTGCGAATTCGGACGTACACTTCCCAGTCACGTGGACCCATTTCCACCCACATGAAACCGAAACGGTTCTTCGCAAGCGAAAGCGGCATGATCACAGCAGTGTAGCGATGGTCCTGCGGAGTTTTCCCGCGCGGCACCAGTTGACCCGTCCCGATGGAAGTCTGTTTGCGCGGGATCTCGAACTTTTCACTTTCATATTGGAATAACAAACGATAACTTTCGGGCGGCGGTGAGGAGATGGACTGCGGCGCACTCACATCGCTAAAGAACATCACATACCAGCGTTCAATGCCCATGGCGGGGAAATGTTCCGAGATGGCAACACCGATCTCATCAATGGTCATGGCTGGAGCCATCGAGAAACTGAATCCCTGCAGAATGTTTTCCTGCTGTTCGAGCACAAGCCTTCGATAAGCCTGCGAGCGCTGCGAGAGTTCACCTGCCAGCAAGCGCGCCTGTTGGAACAGGTTTTCCGCCTGCAACATCGTGGTGTGGCTGATGATGCCGCCCAATGCATAGCGGCGCATCATGGAGATCACGTTATGCCATACAGGTATGGCGAGCCCGTGTTTTTGCATGAGCTCGATCATGGCGTTGATCGTCTTCAGAAAATCATCGCTTGTTGATCTCTCGTTCAACGATATTAAAAAGCCGTCCCACGCCCGGCCGAATGCATCCTTGAATTGTGGAAGTGTTGAATCCTGTTCAGTGATACCTGCCGAGTTGAGCAAAGCGCGCAATGCAGCTTCGCGTTTGTTCTCGAGTTTGCCGGTCTTGGCGACATCCTGCGGAGCCACTGCCGCCTGGCGAACATTTTCGGGCAGACAGCCGCATGACCAGCGGATCAGCAATTGCGTGGGGGTCAGTGTGACGTTCGGTACGGTTTCCCCATTGATGCGCTTGAGCAAAGCCTCCAGTGCGTGCCTGCCTGCGGTATAAAACGACTGACGCACTGTGGTCAATGGGACGCCCGTCGCCTGGGCTTCGCGCAGATCGTCGAAACCGGTAACAGCCACATCGTCCGGAACCCGAACGCCGCGCTGTTGAAGCGCCTCCAACGCACCGAATGCCATGCGGTCGTTCGCCGCGACAACTGCTTGAAACCGGAACTTGCGCTCATCCAGCAAGGTGTGGATCGCGGCCCTGCCACTTTCAGGTGTGTAATCCCCGTTCACCACAAGGTCTTCATCAAAACGCAGATCGTGCGCTTTGAGTTCATCTTTATACGCTTGAAAGCGCTGCTCGGCATCGATTTGATCCTTGATGCCGCAAATAAAAGCGATACGTTTATAGCCATGTTCTTCGATCAAATGCCGCACGATCGCACGCATTCCCTCCACATTATCGGGAATGAACATCGAAGCGCCATCCATCTGTATCGATTGAGTCACAATGGGCAGGGAACCAAAGGCAGTACGAAACGCCTTCAATTCATCGACGGTCGTTCCAAAGGCAACGTCACTGACGAGCAACAAGCCATCGAACTGTTCGGGCTTGGCAAGGTCGTAGAGTCCATAGGATGCCTTGGTTTGATTCGCCGGGAGCAATGGCGTTATTTTTCCCCCGATAAAATGAACAAGGTTGATATCCTTCTCTTCTGCGGCATTGGTGATCCCCGCGATGAATTCCGTTCCCCATGCGCGCCCCACCTGGGATGCAAATACGCCGATCGTTTTTCTTTCAGAAGCTGACTTTGTTCCGGACGGCATTCCGTGCGTCCTCCTGTATTGGATGAAAAGATTATATCCTTGATTCCTGCACGACGTAAAACAAAAGAGTGACAAAAACCCGCTTCACACATAGCCGGTGATTGATTCCGTTTAACTCAGGTGGCAGTCACTTGGCTCTCTGCTCTGCGCTTCGGGAGTGCTGTCAAAAGTGACTGTCACCTCATAGGATCAACCTCATCTGCCATTGTGACAATTCCTCTTTTTCAAAACCTGTGCGTTCGAATAATTTCCCAAACTCTTCAGGGAAGATCGCAGGGACATGCCACGTCTTGCCTGTGTGGTTTGCGATAACGCTTCCAAGCATATCAACGCCCAGATCATTTCCGCGCGCATTCGGTTCGACGAGGATAGACCATATCACGACATGTTCTGCATCAGGATTCGAGATGACTGCATAGGCCCCCCCCTTGCAATACGCACGCGCAGGCGGATTAAATTGAGCAACAGTTTCACCCGATAATTGCCAGGGCAGGTCAGGCAACCCATATTGTGAGATCAAGCTGCCCGCTGTTCGCAGGTCGATCTCCCGCAAGCCGCCTGCTCCATCTTCCTTCGCGTCCTTGCGAATGAGTCCGATCAGCCTTCGGATGGTCTGAAAACCGGATTTTTTATACAGCCTCACCGCGGGTTCGTTCTGCTCGATCACTTCAAGGACCATCTCGCGCTCCTTGCGATCACGCGCTTCCTGAAGGAGTCCGTCCATGAACCATGAACCTGCGCCTTTGCCGCGCAGGTCATTTACAAGGCCCATCGCCGCGAGACGACTCGTCCAGCCGCGCCGTGCGATCAGTGCAATGCCTGTGGGTCTGCTGTCAATGAGCAGCACGCGGCTCGTTGTCAGGTCGATGCTGTCCTTGCGGAGCATCGTCAGAAACTGCGAAACGTTCAACTGGATGGGGACGTGGTAATTCTCAAAGCCTTGATTCAAATATTCAACGAGATCGGGCAGCGGGTAGTCAGAAGCGGGTTTGGTGTCGAGGTCCATATGCTCTCCTGTTTCCACATTCTACCCGCGTCCATCGTATAATCGGCAAATTCGAGAGGACAAATCCATGACAGACTTTTCAAGACTTGCTCGAAAAATTACGTGGGTGCTTTTTGCAAACCAAAGCCTTGCCTCGGCCGGTTTTATCGCGGCCGCCACCATCAATTCGATCCTCGGCGCACAGCTTGGCGGAAGCGATTATTGGACCGGTGTTCCCTCCGCTGTATATCTGCTGGGAGCAGCGTTCGCCGCATCAGCCTGGGGATACATTATGGATCGCATTGGCCGCCGCAACAGCATGGTATGGGGATTGTTGATCGGTGTGTTTGGCAATGCACTTGTGCTGTTCGCCATTCGCGCCTCCTCATTGCCCCTGTTCCTGATCGGCATGTTGATGATGGGCATCACCAACGCCATCGTTGTTCTTGGGCGTTTTGCCGCCGCGGAAGTGAACCCGCCGGAAAAACGCGGCGAGGCCATATCACAGGTCGTTTGGGGCGGGACGTTCGGCGCGGTGTTTGGTCCGCTGCTGATAGGACCGATGGGGAACTTTGTGAGAACACTTGGTATGAATGAACTTGCAGGAGCATATCTGGCCACCCTGATCCTGTTCGGGATCGCGACGATCGTTGTCGTGATTGGCCTACGCCCCGACCCGCGCGATCTTGGCAGGGAGATCGCCGCGCTGTATCCTGAATCCACGCCGCATGGAGAGATCAGAACGATCCGTGAGATCATACTCCAGCCTGCCGCCCTTACAGCGGTGCTTGCCATGGTGCTCGGACAGGTTGTGATGGTTGCATTGATGGTGATCACTTCCCGGCATATGAACCAACACCAGCATGGCCTGACCGATATTTCGCGCGTCATTCAATCGCACACAGTCGGAATGTATGCCTTCTCTGTGCTTTCAGGCTATCTCGCCGATAAATGGGGGCGTGGGTATGTGATCCTTTCGGGCGCGGGGATGTTATTGCTGGCGTGCGTTTTGGCCCCACTCTCGCCTGATGTTGTCCCATTGGCAGTCGCCCTCTTCTTCCTCGGTCTCGGCTGGAACTTCTGTTTTGTGGGCGGTTCCACGTTGCTCGCCGACCAGCTTTCCCCTGCTGAACGATCCCGCACACAAGGGTTTAGTGATCTGCTGGTTGGTCTGGCATCTGCAACAGCCAGCCTGACAAGCGGATTTGTCTTCGCCGCGACAAATTATACGATCATGTCGATCGTGGCAGGAGGATTATCACTTATCCCGCTGGTGATGTCATTGTTCTGGTTGAGGAGGAAACCACTCCCCGCAACTGCGTGAACTAAAACATCCCGCAAAGCACAATGCTTGTGGGATGTTGATTACTGATCACTTTCTTATCATCGTCAACAGCATCTTGAATCTTTGAGTCGCTTTGATCGCATGTGGCTCATCAGCTGGCATGATGATCGCGTCCCCTTCCTTCAAGTGGAACGGCTTGCCGGAAATCTTTATTTCCGTTTCGCCGTCCAGCACATGCACAAGCGCGTCGAATGGGGCGGTGTGTTCGCTTAATTCCTGGTCCCGGTCAAATGCGAAGAGTGTGACATTCCCTGCATCTGCCTTGGTGATCTGGCGGCTGACCACGGATCCATCGTGATAAATTACCAATTCCGCAATATTCAATACTTCTGATTTTGGTGCTGTTGACATATGCCCTCCGGACAAAATTATTTTATCTCAATTTGATAACTGGCAGGCAGGCGTGTGAAGCGCGTGACACCTGTTACGATCAAAGTGGCTGTTTCGCCGGATTTGAGCGAAAGAGGAATCTCGGCCGTTTGATCAGGGTTTAGAGGAATTTGCGTTACGGTGGTGGAATCACCTTTAATAACGAGAGCAAGGCGGAAATTCTGCGGAAGAACGTTTTTGATGCGCACAAACCCATTCCCGATCCAACCTCCATCGTCTGTTTCAAAATCGGACTGGTAATTGATCGCGTCAATTCGAAGATCATCGAGCAGGAATCCTCCTCCATGAACAGCTGCATCAGTGACATATTCAAAACGAATTTGCACTTTCTTCCCGGCATACTGGGACAGATCAACATTTTCCTCGATCCAATCATCCGTGGAGCCGGTATAACCCCAGCCATAGGAGTTGCCTGACGGGTCATAATCCGTACCGGATGGTGTGTTGAGGATCTCCCAGGTCTCGCCATCGGTTGATGCTTCGATATAAAGGTAATCCCAGTCCTTCTCGACGGCATACCAGGCGGAATAATCAAACTGGATAGAACCGTTCACATTCGTAAAATCGAACTCTCGTGTGAGGGTCATATTTGATTCGTCGCCTTTGTTTGACCAAAAGAAGTAGTCGCCCGAATGTGCATCTGTGGGCAAAAGGTTCGATATTGTCGAACCGGTGAATCGCAGGGTGAAATCACCAGTGCATTCTATTTTTATATAATCAATGCCATATTGATTTACCTGAAGAGGAAGGGGCGATTGTGGACATTCACTAACATTATCCGTGTCTGTGGTTTGCGGAGCATCAGGATAGTTATGATAGGTGTAACGTCCATCACCTACATTTCCGTCTTTGAGATACAGTGCTGTGGCCCAATCCATAAACACATCGTCGGCTATAATGATCCTGCCGGTTTGCGGATCCTTGATATCCAGTTGCATCAGCGTGTCATCCACACTGGTCAGTCCGTTTTTGGGATTATTGTTGAGCGCCTTGGTTGCCTCTTCGCCAAAGCGGTCGAGGAAATATGCCAGATACAGGAAAGACTGGCCGTAATGGGTTCCATTAGACTCGCCTCCACCCAGCCAGTCGGTTAGTTGCAGGTCAGGGTTTTCTGCATAAGCCCAGTCCCAGCCTCCAACCCCGTAATCGTTCAGAAATGCGCCCACTTCTGCAAAGCCTTCGGTGAGCCACGTATCATCGTTCTGGTCAGTGGCAAATTGAATCATGTGCACAAATTCATGTGCCAGAGTCGCGTAGGTATACTCATCTGCCAGGTCCTGGGTGACGTTGAGCACATACGTTTCATGTACATTGGAATATTCATGAACAAGAGAATTGTATTCATCAGGGGGTGAGTAATACCCTGCAACATTGTTTCCGAGATCGCCTGCATAGATCACAAAGATGTGAGGGTCTTCATCCACACCTGGATTCCACTCATTTCCGAAGAACTCACGATCGGTGGGATAAATTTTGTTTTCAAATGTATCCATTAACCTTTTCATATCGCCTTCATCAACCTTTATTCCATCCTCCGCCCAGAAATAGGTGTGAGGTGTAATATAAAGTAGTGTGGCATCTGTCTGATGATGTTGTATTGTGTCCGAGTTAAGGATCCAGAATTTTTCCTTATCTCCTTGTTTGTAGGATTTGCCTGGAACTGTTCGAGCTACGTCGCAAACTGCCTGAAGGCGGCATGCAAGATCATACGGATCGTTCTCCGGGATCAAAGTCTGATTCAGTATATCAATGGCCTCAACGGAGATCGAGTCTGTTGGTGTGCGATCAAGCGTCGGGGCAGGTTGAGGTGTGGATGGATCCACCTGTGGGAATATCTGGGTGGGGAGGTCAATC
>Ga0210377_10002353_pt1 | contig 16627 bp, 7 predicted proteins | sample PLM4_65_b1redo_FD_155480 | JGI IMG/M metagenome (GOLD analysis project Ga0210377, IMG submission 155480) | Groundwater sediment microbial communities from an aquifer in East River, Colorado, USA - PLM4_65_b1 redo | ecosystem: Environmental > Terrestrial > Soil > Riparian zone | place: USA: East... | reverse complement strand
CGGTGTCGCTGCCGGCAAGGGTGATCGCCTTGGCGGTATCTTCCGCGGTGGTGACGCTCTGGCTGGCGGCAACCGGCGCGGCATTGACCGAGATGGTCACCGTGGCCGCAGTCGAGGCGACGATGCCGTCATTAGCGTGGTAGGTAAAGCTGTCCAACCCCGTGTAGCCGCCCGTGGCGTTGTAGGTAAACGAACCATCAGCGTTAAGGGTCACGCTCCCGTGGGCGGGATCGGTCAGCTTCTGCGCAGTCAGCGGCAGGCTGTTGGGGTCGGTATCGTTTTGCAGCACGCCGTTGGCCGCGTTCACAGTAAGGGTCTGGCCATCAGTGACGGTGTAGGCGTCGTTGACGGCCAGCGGCGCCGGCGTTCCTGTGCCGCAGTTCCCCACGCAGAGGGCCATTGTGGCCCAGTTGGAGAAATTGGCGCCATCGGAAAGACGATATTTGAGGATATCAACTCCCTCGAAGCCAGTGGGCGGCGTGTAGGAGATAGTGTAGGTACCGTCGATGGATGCCACGGCATTGGGGTTCGTGAGCGTGGAATCAATCTCCGCTGTGAGAGCGCCGGCGGACGGGTTCACGTCGTTTGCTTGATAATCGCCTGCAAATACCGTCAGGGGGGTGTTCAGCGACGTCGGATACAGGTCGTCCCGCGCCACCGGCGCGGTCGAGATCGGCGCGAACTGGAACGCCCCCAGGTCGCACTCGCCCGCCGCACGCAACGCGACGCCGCGCTGGTCTATTGGTGGGCAGAGCGCAGCGTTGGCCGCGTTGTAAGCATTGCTGACGGTGTCCTGGATTGCAAGGGTCTGTGTACCGCCGCCGTTATTGTTGAGAGCACCGAGGTTGGGATCAAAGTTGATGGGGGCAGGGGCGTTGATACCGCCGTTGCCGCCGGTTGCGCTGTTCATGATGACGTTCGGCTCGGTGGCGGTGATGACCGCGCTGGCATGGTTAGCACTGCCATCTTCGACAATAATCGCTGGGACATCACTGTAGAGGTCATTGGGATAGTTGGCGGCAAGGATGGTGTTAATCAGGGTAATTAACGCCTGTGATGTATTGACGTCGTATCCCAGGTTGTAGATGCCGCCGCCGTTCCGGGGGCCGTAAGTGCCGTAATTGGAATAATTGGCGCTATTGTTGGCAATGGTGCTGTTATTGACGGTGATGGTGCCGTTAAGGTTGAAGATCGCGCCGCCCAGGCCGGAGCCGTAATACCCATAGTAACCGCCACGGGCAACGTTGTTGGCAAAGGTACTATTGACGATGGAAACCGTACCGCCATGATTGAAGAGCGCGCCCCCCATGCCGGAGCCGGAGCCGGAAGATGTTCCGTTTCCGCCGCCACCGCCGAAGCCGCCGATGCCGGGGTTGCCATAAGTACCGTAACCTTGGGGTCCAAAACCATAACCGCCACCGCCGCCACCGCCACCGCCGAAGCCACCGTTACCGCCGTTACCTCCGTTTCCACCATAGCCGGCATAGCTGCCGCCGCCATACCCACCTGGGCCGCCGCCACCGCCAAAGCCGCCCTTGCCACCATTGCCGCCGGCGCCTCCGTTATTATTATAAGTATTGCCGCCGTAACTACCTGCTCCGCCAATGCCACCACCGCCACCAAAACCACCATCATTGCCTGGAGCACCAGCACCAGGACCGGAAGCGCTGTCAACTCCCGGCGTCCCCGCCGCCCCACCCATACCAAGGGTTGGATCGGAAACAGGAGGACTCCAGCCCGAGCCAAAACCGCCGCCAGATGCGTAGGTCCCGTAACCATTCATGCCGCCGGCACTGTAGTTGCTGTTGTAGTCATATCCTCCCGTGACGGAGTTGCCGTTGAGCGTTACCCCTTCCAGCGTCAGTGTCCCCTGGTTGAAGACTGCCCCACCCATACCGGCCCCGCCGGCGCCACCATAACCACCGGTCTGGTAGCCGCCGGTGAGCGTCAGGCTTTTCAGGATCAGGTTGCCGGCGCCGGGTGATGGACGGCTGGCGGAGTTGATACCGCCGACGAAAAAGTGTCGGCCATAACCGGAAGCGTCAAGCGTTGTCCCGTTTCCCTCGATGGTGATATTGCTGGTAATGGGGGGGAGGACGTTGGGGCCGTACCACTGATTGTCAACAGAGGAGAAGCTAAGGATGCAGTTGGAGGGGAGCTTTATAATGTCTGCGCCGGGGTTGGCGGTCTCGTTATTGGCGGCGGCAATGGCGTTGGTCAATTCTGTGGCGCTGCAGGCTGGGTAGAAATCCTTGGCCTGGGCAGGATGTAACTGCCCTGCCAGGTGCAGCTTGAGGGCCACCATCGCGGTCAAAAGCGCCCACTTGCGCAGGCGGCGCATTTTTTTGGGTGTGGCCACCGTTACCCGTGCTGCCTGTCTGGCGACGATGCTCCCACGGAAAAGGTTGCTACTCCCGGTGGTCTCAGTTTCCCTGGTCAGTTTCATGGTGTTTCTCCTCCTGCTTCATAGCAACAAAAATTGTTCGTAACCAGACCTCACGGGCCCGTCGCCGGGGGAACCGGCTCGGCCACTCCCGGCGTTTCGCCGAAGCGTCCGGCAGTGCCCTGTTCGCCCCGCAATTCCGGGTACAAGTCAGGATAGAAGCTGTCGTAGAACCAGCGGTACTTGTTGAAAACCTCCCGCGCGATCCTGAGCGAGACCCGGTGCAGAGTCGGCGGTCGGATGCCCGGATGAGTTGCGTGGCGATACTTGAAGCGATAGTAGCTGTCGCTCTCGTGGGGCCTGACCGGCAAATTCCGCGGGTCAATGGGGCAGTTGGCAAGCTCCAGCCAGGCAAATATCCGCGCCATCTCCCCAACCGGGTCGTTCACCAGTCTCTCGAAAATGACGAAGTAGACCCGTTCTTTGAGTCCGACGTCGTCCGGGATTTCCTGAAGATTCTCGATGGTGCGCATCGGCCCGCCGATGACGCCGTTGTTGCTGAAAAGGGTGTCTCCCCGCAACCAGGCCGAGTTGGGCGCCATGTGGTCGGGAAAATCGAGCAACAGCGTCTTCTGGTGCTGGGTCTCGACCGAACCGAAGACCTGCACGGGGTCGCGGATGCAGACCAGCATACGAAATGCGGGGTCCAGTAGTTCTACGGTCTGGATCATCCCCAGCCAGGAACGGTTCTTATCGACCACGCACGGCTTGTCGGACTCGGCCGTCCAGCCGTTGATGAAGCCACGGAAAGCATTGATCAGTCTGTCGTAAACGAGATCGAAGTCAACGTCGAGCTGGGCAAGAAGGAAGGGGCTGTCGCTGAGGTTGTGCCGAAGCTGTTCAAGGAGGTTGGCGAGGGGGGAACTGTGACCGCGGCTGTAGATATCGGGATGGATGTCGAGGAGTTGGCAGAGGAGGGTGGAACCGGCTCGCGGCAAGCCGGTGACATAGACCATTCGTTTGTCGAGAGCCGGTGATACCGCCACCGCAGGTTCCTTCGCCCTGCCTTTAAAGGGTTTTGCGAACATGACAGTCCATAGTCTCACCATCAGTCAGGCAGGAGAGTTGGGTGCTTGCATAGAATTACATAAATCATTAGAGCTGATTTCGTATCATATAATGGAGATTTTTGCAAACTTAATTAATATTGTTTCAATTTAGCCGGTTTCTCTGAATACCGGCCTTCGATGTCCGTTAATGTGGCTCCCATGAACAACAGGGGGGCTGAGGCTTTGCCGCCAGCTTCCCGGGCAATCCTTTATACGTAGCCCTGATAAACAGGATAAGTGCGTTAACAAAGTAGCTCTCTGCCGGAAAATCGCAGAAAACTACTTCTAACTTACTAAAAAGTCAGCCTGTCGACACTTCAATTTTACCAACCAGCCGGATAAAACGGTCAGGCATTCCGGTTTCAAAGGTCAGCCGCTTACCGCTGACCGGATGCTGGAATGAAAGCGATACGGCATGCAGTGCCAGATTGCTGGATACGTCATTCCCTTTACCGTATTTTGTATCTCCTACCACCGGATGCCCTTGTTCAGACAAATGTGCCCGTATCTGGTGTTTTCGCCCGGTGAGGAGTTTGATTTCCAGCAGGCTGAAACCGTTCGTCTCCTTCAGCACCTTATAGGCCGTATGGGATAATTTCCCCTTCGCAGGGTCAGGGGTGGAATAGACCGAAAAGGCGCTGTTCTCGGCCAGATAGCTGCTGATGGTCCCCTGTTTCGCCGGCAGCCGGCCATGCACAACCGCCAGATAGTGCTTTTCGGTATCCTGCCACTGCCCCTGGAGAAACAGTTTCGCTGCTTCGCTCCTGGCAAAGAGCAGGATGCCGGAGGTGTCCCGGTCCAGACGGTGAACGATGTATACCCGGTTTCTGGAACGGGGGTCCCCCTTGCGGACATACTCGTTGAGAATGGTATGGACCGTTCGCGACTTGTCCCGGTCCGTTCCCATGGTCAGCAGACCGCACGGTTTTTCCACCACGATGATATCCTTGTCCTCGTAAAGGACCGTAAGCCCTTTGGGCTGATATTTACGGGCCGGTGTCTTGTTTGCAGGCATATCAGATTTTTTCCTTTGCATCATATAAATTGAACCTTAAGGTGGTGATCTGTTAACTTTCAACCTTCGAGAATTGCCCTGATCTTTTCGACAACTTCCTCCAGGACCGCTTTCGAAACATTCCCCTTCTTTTCCGCTTTCCGCACCTGCCAGTCTAGGCTTTTCACCTGGTCTGCGAGAATCACCCCCTGCACCTTGTATTTCGCCGACAAATCAGCGTCAGGCCTTTCAGCCGGGCGGACGTTACCGCGCACTTCAAATGAAACAGTGTCTTGAGTCTTCCCTGTAATGTCTGTAAGGGCAAGGTCGTATCTGCCTGGGCGAGGTGCCCAGCGTCTTCCTTCGTCTCCTGGCGGCAAGAGCTCACCATTCAGCATCCATCTGATATCATTGTTGCTTGCATTCTCTGCTTCAAAAAAGACACGCTGGTTTTCTTCCGGGATGTCCGGATCAATCACGATGATGGTTCCTCCGGGGGGATAGGCGATCCGGGGTATAAGCCATGAATCGTGCTTCGGTGAATTCGTTGCCATTGGTGACGGCTCGGTACCGGCCAGAAACAGTTCGGTGCGTTGGGTCTCGCTGCCGGCCCGGAACGCAGTCCGGGCCAAAATAACCCCGTCGGGTCGTGGCGGAGGTGTGCTGCGGCTGTCGCGATGCAGGTAGTTCATCAGCTCAAGCCAGACCGGGGCGGCACCGGAAACTCCCGAGACGTTCCACATCGGCTCCCCGGTAAAGTTGCCCACCCACACGCCGACTGTGTACCGACGTGAAAAGCCCACACACCAGTTATCGCGCATATCCTTGCTCGTCCCGGTTTTGACGGCAGACCAAAAGCGGGTTGTGAGCGGGTTATCGAAGCCGAAGGCAATGCTGCGGGCCGAACGGTCCGCCAGGATGTCGACGACTATGTGGGCGGCAGTACGGTCCATGACGCGCCGGGATTTCCCTGCGGCGCCGGGTGTCAGCCGCAGGTCGCTCCAGACGCCCCCCTGGGCAAGCATGCGATAGGCATTGACGAGTTCCTGCAGTGATATATCGGCAGTGCCGAGTGCCAGGGAGAAGCCGTAGAATTCGGCAGGTTGGCGCAGGTCGAATCCTGCGCGGCGCAGCCGTTCCGCGAACGGCTCTGTGCCGACTAGCAATTGCGTCCTCACCGCCGGGATGTTGAGGGATGACGACAGGGCGGTCCGCACGCTGACGGGTCCACGCGAGCGGTGGTCATAATCGTGCGGGACATAGAGCCCCCGCTCCGTCGGGATATGCAGGGGAGAGTCGTCCAGGATTGATGCTGCCGTCAACAACCGTTTTTCGATGGCAAGACCGTAGAGGAATGGTTTCAAGGTCGAGCCGGCCTGCCGTCTGGCGGTAACGCCGTCCACCTGGCTGTCGCCGACACTCCCCACATAGGCAATCACATTCCCGGTTGCATTCTCGACGACAACAACAGCCCCTTCACCCACATTTCTTCCCTGTAGGGCGTTCAGCTGCTGGCGCAAGGTGTCCTGCGCGAAGCGTTGAAGGCGGAGATCAAGCGTAGAAGAGATCTTGCGGATATGTGCCTGCCTGTTCTTCCCATGTCCGGACCCGGCAGTAGCAGTCAGTCGCCAAGCTACGTGGGGAGCGAGAGCGATGCGAGGCTGCAGCCGGTAAGGCCGGGACAGGCGCTCGCCGGCAAACTTTCCCACGTCATCGTGATTGGCCTGAGGTGACGACGACCGTGCAAGGGTCGCCGCACGCCGTCCCACATCGGCAGGGAGGGCGTTGGGGGATCGAATGAGCGCCGCCAGTACGCACGATTCACGGTCGTCAAGCCCGGACGGCTCCTTGTCGAACAGGCCCCTGGAGGCAGCAGCGATGCCCTGCAGTTCGCCTCTGAAGGTGACCAGGTTCAGGTAGGCTTCGAGTATTTCATCCTTCTTCCAGTTGTTCTCCAGATCGCGGGCAGCCTCCATCTGTGCCCATTTCTGCCGCAGTGTCTTGCGTCCTTTGGGAGCCCCTCCCGTCTTGACCATTACGGCGAGCTGCATGCTGATGGTGCTGGCCCCGCGGCTCTTTGAGCCGAACAACCTGCCGATGGCCGCTGCACCAACCGCCTTCCAGTCAACACCGGCATGCTCATAAAAATGACGGTCTTCCGAATAAAGAACTGCCCGTACCAGTGATGGCGATATATCTTTCAGCTCTGTCCAATCGAGACGGCGCCCTGTCTTGTCGATACGCAGTTCATGGATCACCTCACCGCGACGATCGAGAATGAGCGCGTCGGAGCGCAGATGAGAGGATTTCACCTGCGGGAAGGTGGAGAGGGCGCCCGCGTCCGTCGTCAGACAGCCGAAGACGATCAGCAGTGCCATCAAACATGATCGAACCATAGTCGCCATTACTCGCCCACGCTCAGCGAGTGGTTCGGAGATTCTCCGAACATCTCCGGCGTATACAGCGCCTCGACCCGGGTCGGCGGCAGGCGGAAATTCCCTTCGTTATTGAAGCGGACGTTGTACTCGGTGACAAATTTCCCCTTGGGCAGATAGTCGTAATAGGCGCGGTAGGCCTCAAAGGCCCGCTCATCGAAAACGGGCCAACTGCGGTTCCGTTCACCCTCGGCCACGATGGCCGAATCCCGTCCCAGCCCCGAACCGAGAATCGTCGTCCCAGCCGGGACCGGGTCGCTGACTGCAACCCATGTCATGTCATTTTGTGCGTCGATTTCCAGTCGTACCCGGGCCACATCGCCGCGGCTCCACCTGTTTTTCACCCGCTGCTCGATGGGGGTCACCGTCTTTTTGATGCGATATCCGTTGGACAGGGGTTCCTTGAGCGGAATGGCGGCAAGGCTCATAAAGGTGGCCCAAGGTTTCCCTCCGCCGGTATGACGCAGGCTGATCTTCGCTGTCCCTTCCTGCCAAGGGAAGGAAAGCGTCTTGCCTTTCTTGTCCGTGCCCCAGTCGGTCGATTTTGCCGTGCCGGCCATCTCTGCCTTGGTCGTGCCGGTAACAGGTGCAGCCTCAAACTTTTTCGAGAATCTGTCCATGGCAAGGACACCCCAGGCATTGGCGATGGTCGTCTCCCATCTGCCGTGCTCCTGGCGGGCCACGGCGCCCCGGACAAGACGGGGTATGTCGTTACGCCAGCTGCCCTCGTCCATGAAGGTGATGAGTGTTCGCAGGGCATTGGTGTCTGCCGAAACCATGAGCCACCAGAGCCGATCCGACTGCTCGGTTGAGAAGTTCATGACCGTCCCCTGGAAGTTCAGCCGCGAGCGGATGATCTGCTCCGCCTCCTTGAGTCGTTTAGGCCGGTCGGGCAGGTCTTCGGTCCGCTTCAGGACGTTCAGCCAGTCCAGTAGTGCCGATGTAGGCCAGAGATTGGGTTCCACGGCCACACTTGAGAGGAGCTTGGCGCTCGCCCTGCCCCGCTGGGAGAGGGCCTCGACAGCGGCCAGCTTCTGGATGGACAGGTCCGCCGTGCGCAACGATGATTCCCGGCGGATTTTCCCCTCGATAAATGCAACAAGCCCCTTTTCCATCTGTTCGATCAGATTGTTCGGCAGGTCACGTCCCGCCTCCCTGGAGATGGACAGGATGTAGGCGGTGAGCATGGGATTGCCGTCAAGCCAGGGAGAAGGGAAATACTTCACAAGACCGTCACCGTCCAGATGTGCGGGAAGAACCGTCACGATCTGCTTCCACATGGCGTCATCCTTGAGGCAGATCGCCCGCGACACCATCTGTTCCATACAGGAGTAAGGATAGTTCTTCATGTAATGGACGACACCCCCGAGCCCTTCGGTCAGCCTGGGTCGCATGACCACGTTAACGCCGCCGCGTCCCTTGACCGCGTCATCCGGGATCCGCACGTCCAGTTCAAAGGTTTTATCCACCTGGGTCATCGTCGCCTGATAGACCTGCACAGGGATTGCAGCAATCACCCGCTGGTTTACCTTGATCTTGTCGGCGCCATCACCGTTCTCTTCTTTTACCTGCGCCTCCCATGTCGCCGATTCAATACCGGCAGGTACATCGGCCGGCCAAGAGACATCCTTCGCAGCACCCGGGGCCAGTTTGAGGGTAATCGGATCGAACCCTGCACCAGCAGACCAGGACGGTCTGGCGGTCACCGAGAGGGACATGTCGCGGCTGGAGGCGTTGCGGACGGTGAAGTGGGCGGTGAAACGGTCCCCTTGCCGCACCATCGGGGGAAGGCCGGAGAGCACCATCAGGTCCTGGGTGGTCCGGATGGTGGTGCGCCCGGTGCCGAAAAGTCCGGTACCGGCGCTGGCAACGGCGACAACGGAGAAGCTGGTGAGTGAATCATTGAGCGGTATTTCCAGCGTTGCTTCCCCCTTGGCGTCGAGCTTGACCCTCCCTTTCCAGTCTAAGAGGGTATCGAAAAGTTCGCGAGCCGATCTCACGCCGCCCCCGCCGCCTGCCGGCAGGGCCTTCAGGCCATAATGGCGGCGTCCCACCACCTGCATCTGGGCGGTTGAGGTTAGGATTTCGTGCCCCCTTCTCCCCATCATGGCATCAAGTAGCTTCCAACTGTTATTCGGCATCAGTTCAAGCAGCCCTTCATCTACTGCGGCCACTGCCACCTCTGCACCTTTGGGGAGCGTGCCTCCCTCCGCCCTGGTCACCTTGATCCTGATCTTTGCCTTGCCCCGCACCTTGTAGCTGTCGCTGTCAGCCGTCACTTTCACCTTCAGCTCATGTGCTTTCCTCCCCACCATGATCTCGCTGATCCCGAGGCGATACGCCGGCTTGCCGGGATCGAACAGTGCCGTCGGCCTGGTGCCAGCCACTCGGCCACGCACGCACAGGGCAGAAATAAAGACGTTGGGCGCGTAATTCCCCTTGACCGGCACGGAGATGACCGGTTCCTTGCCGCTGATCTTCTGCACATAGGCATCGATGATCCCCTCGCGCTCGACCGTGGCAAGCACCGTTGCTGAGCGGAAGGGGGAGCGTACCTGAAACTTCGCGGCTTCGCCGGGGTTGTATGATTTCTTTTCCGGCAGCAGGTCAATGCGGTCACTGTCCCCCGCCTCGAACCACCATTCCCCCTTGTCGGCAACCCAGACATCCCGGTTCGACGATGAGGTATTGCCTCCTTCGTCGGTGACCGTTGCCTGCAGGATGACATTGCCCGAAACAGGCGCCTTGGCGCTGCAGTCCACAAGGCCCTTGTCATCCGTGGTTCCTTCGCAGATGGGACCGACAGACTTCGTTTCCGTTACGTGCTCATATGAGTAGAAGCCTCCCACGAGGCGTTTCCGGTGAGAAAAGTGACGCCTGCTGAAAAGTTCCACATAGACCTTCGCCCCACTCACCGGGTTCCCATTTACGTCCACGACCACGATCTTGAACTTCAAGGAATCGGCAGACGATGACCAGGAATCGGGTTTGACACCCACCAGAAGTTTTGACGACCAGAGCGGTATGCGACCGGTGACCGTCTGGATTTCGCCATTGGGATCGCGGAATTCCAGTTCGGCGACCATGGTATGGGGCGAGGAGATTTTCGGCAGATCGTCGATCCGCGCCCGGAAAGCGCCAGTTTTATCTAGCACGAATTCCTGAGAGCGATAGATCGGCTTCTTTGGCTGAACTTCCTGGCTTGCATCGTCTCCCTCGTCGTCAAAGGAACGGTCAGGGGCCTCTTCTTTCACCACCCCCGTTTCTACCTTGCCGTTGGCAAAGGAATAGTCCTCGTAGTCGTCAAAACTCACCGACCGCGGCCTGGTTTGAGTCCGCAGCTTCACCGGCGCCCCACCGGCACCGCCACCGGAAAGGTGGGACACATAGAGATCGACCTCAACCGAGGCTGCATTCACCGCCGGTTCCTTTGGCGGTTCGACCACCCCCTTCATGAGCGGAACGCGAAATTCCTCGACGCGGAAGAAACCCGATTGCCAGCCATCGACGGAAAAGAATTCCTCATCCCCCTCCTCGTATCTGCCAACCGCCGCTTTCTTCGGTTTTCCCGAGGGTTTCTTCGACAGATAGACGTCGTAGAAGCCCAGTTCCGCGCCTTTAGGCACGGTCATCCGCGTCTCGGCAGTGTTGTCCGCTTTCCAGGTGAGGGGAAATTCGTAACGCTGCCCGCTGCCGCGATGCTTCACAAGCACCACGTGCGGCAGGTTTGTCACGTTGCGCAGATCAAAGCCTTTCATGGCGTGATTCCTCATGAAGTGCTTCATGTGCAAGGTGTCCCCTGCCCGAACCAACGTCCGGTCGAAGACGGTGTGGGCGATGGTGTGTTCCCTGAACTCGTCAGAAGGGAGGTCGAAGCGCCAGTTCTCGATACCCCGGTCCCAACTGGAATGTACAAAGGTGAGGTCATCCTGCTTCCTCGCAAAGACGAAAAGGCCGTTGGACATCCCCTGCAGCATCGGCTGCTCGTTGTCGGTGTAATAGTCCTCCTCTTTATCATTGCCCTGTGAATCGGAGCAATAGGGGAGTTCATGGGAGAGTTTCGTTTTAATGCGGGCGATGCCGTCAGCGTCGGTTTTGCCTTGCCAGTGCAGCTTGCCTTTACAGTCGCGGATATGCACCTCAGCGCCGGCTATTGGTAGCCCCTTGTCCAGGCTGGTTACCCAGACGAGTGAAGATTCCCGCCCCCATTTGAAATGTGCTGACATGTTAGTCACCAGCGCCGCTGACGACACATACATGGGCCGGGGTTTTTCCAGGAGGGCAGCACCTAGAATCGGACTTTCCAATTCAACGATATGTAAGCCGGCTTTCTTGATCGGTATCCCCATCACCTCGAATGCCTTTTCGCCATTGGGCTTCGGAATGACGATCTCTTCCGCCCCCACCTTGTTCAGGATCGGTTTGTTTCGCCGAGCTATGCGGACCTTACGCAACCACTCGATGATCTTTTCTTCCCGGTCGAGAGGAAGCAGTTGCCGTTTCCCCTTGATGACCTCAACCTTCACTTCTTTTTTCTTCTTTGGACCGGAAAGCCAGGCGGTGAGCTTCTCGCCAACCGCACGAGCCTTTTCGATTACGGTTTCTCTGGTCTCCCTGGGCTTTTCCTCAACGATCTTCTTCGGCTCGTCGGGATTAAGCTGCCGCGCCCTGACTCGTGGTTCCACATTGCGCAGTGTGACCGGGATCGCCGACTCGCTGTTCAGCTCAACGATGCCAAAGGGGGCGGCGAACTTGGCGAGGGAGGGAAAACCGTCCGTGCTGACATGAAGAGGAAACCGGGCCCGGTTGGCAGGAGGCCTGCCCGCATCGTCCGTCAACCCTTTCGGCAACTCGATGACAAAAGCCTTCTTCTCGGGAAAGGGGCCTTTGAACTTGACGCCGCGAACATCACCTTCGGTTTTTACCGTCTCCTCGCCCTCTTCGTCATCTCCCGCCAGTTCAGGCTTGTAGACTTTCTTGCCAGATTTCATGACTATCTTCTTGGCCAGATTTGCCGGAACCGAAGACGAGAAGCTGAGGCGCATGGGGGTCATTGGAATGCAGGGTGCGTTGGCATTAGTTCGGTCGCATTGGAATGATATGGTGAATTGATCACGCACGGTGAAGTTGAATATCTGCTCTTCACCGGAGGTCACACCGGATATGGAGGTGATGCCTGCTCCCCAGATGAGTTTGACCGCCGCCTTGCTCGGGAAGCTCTGGCGGCAGCGAATGGTGAGCGTCCTGCCATTGTCGGGACGGCCTGCCGCCTTGAGCACGGCAGTGCGTTCGGCCCCCTTGACGATCTGAATGCCAAGGGTTTCAGCTATTCCTTCGACGCTGAAGCGGACGTTGGCCAGGACCGAGGCCTCGTCGGCCTCACCATCGAGGGTGAGAATAAATATCTGCGCCTCGTCGATCGTCTTGCCGTCAGCGGGACGCGAACCGACTATTGCCGGCCCCCCCGTGGTGAAGGAAAAGACTCGCTCACCCCCGACAACTGTCCCTGCAAGTGCCTTCAGCCCCTCCCGAAGCGTGAATGTGCAGGCAATGCCGGCCGGCAGATCGCGATCGAAATCGAAGACCCAGTTTTTCACGTCAGCCCATCGACCGGAACCTTTTTCAGGGCAAGTGATATCAAAGGGGCTTTCATTGCGGGGATCACCGAAGGTGGTCATCGGCTCGGAAAAGCGGGCGGTCACCTGGCGAACCCCCTTAACGACGCCCTGTGGCGAAAAAACTTCGACCCGCGCCCCTTCGTCCGCGTAGCACAGGCATGCTGCCGAAAGCAGAAATAGCATGAGAGATATTTTGACTGAAAGTTTCACGTAAGGAACCTCCTTGTGAAAAAGGGACAAACCAACAACAGGCTTGGCTTCCGGAGCAGCCGGGAAGAATGAAACTCATTTGGCCTCAGGAATTTTTCAGCAGCCCCGCGGTGAAAGAGAGGGGGGCAGTCCTCGACACGGGACAAATCTCCAGCCATCATCGAAAGGTCAAACTTCCCCGCTATGTCTCTTCTTCCACACTTATCAGGGTTTGATTATGTTTCAGCTTTATGTCTGGAGACGATAAAGGGTCAAACATTAAAAAGCCGCCCGGCGGCAAATTGCCGATCCGAGCGGCTTCATCAGCTGCACGCGACCCTTCTTGCGGGAGATCATCAATCCCCTCTTTTATTCCTTAAAACAAATAAATGCATGAACCTACTCCAGATTATCCTCAATCCTGATCAGATTGCTCTTCTCTCTTATGATGTCAAAGGCGTCGATCTCTGCCAGGGCCTTGCGCACATCCATTTCCCGGGCTTCGTGGGTCATGATGACGATGGGCACGGTATCGCTCTCGCTTCTCGCCGTCTGCATCATCGACTCGATACTGATGCCGCTGTTGCCCAGCGCCCCGGATATCCTTGCCAGCACACCCGGCCGATCAACCACATTGAAGCGGATATAATACTTGCTGACGATTTCGCCCATCGGCTTTATGGTAAGTTTTTTCACCCGCTCATCCAGATAGCCGAGCGGCGCACAGCGTCTCGATATGCCTGCGAGCATATTCCGGGCGATATCCACCACATCGCCGACGATGGCGCTGGCAGTAGGTTCCATTCCTGCCCCACGGCCATAGAACATCACCGGGCCGATAAAATCCCCGGTCAGGCGGATCGCATTGAAAACGCCGTTAACATCGGCGAGGGGGTAGTTGACCGGGACCATGGTCGGGTGAACCCTCGCTTCAATCCGCTCACCATCACGCTTGCCGATGGCCAGGAGCTTTATCTTGTAGCCGAAATCCCGGGCGTACTTTATATCCACAGCGGAGATCGAGCTGATCCCCTCGGTGTAAATATCCTGCAAATCCACCCTGGTGCCGAAACAGAGGGAAAGCAGCAGACAGAGCTTGTGGGCAGTATCAACCCCTTCCACATCGAAGGTGGGGTCAGCTTCGGCATAACCGAGTTCCTGGGCCTTGCGCAGCACTGCGGAGAAATCTGCTCCATCCTGGGTCATCTTGGTAAGTATGTAATTACAGGTCCCGTTGAGTATGCCTAAGACCGTGCTGAAGTTGTTACCGGCCATGTTCCCCTTGATGGCGGAAAGGACCGGAATCCCCCCGCCAACGGCCGCTTCGAAGAGGACTTCAACACCTTTTTGTGCAGCGGCGGCGTAGATCTCTTCACCGTGCACGGCCAGCAGGGCCTTATTGGCGGTGATGATGTGCTTGCCGTTGGCAATGGCCTTCAGGACAAAGCTCCTCGCCGGCTCGTAGCCGCCGATCAGTTCAATGACTATGGAAATCTCCGGGTCTGAGAGGACCTCGTCCACGTTTGTGGTCAGAACCCCCTCAGCAACGCTCACGCCGCGATCGGTGGTGATGTCCAGGTCTGCGATTTTCTTTAACGATAGCCTTGCACCCAGCTTCTCTTCCAGAAGAGCGGCGTTTTTCGCCAACAGCTTGACAACACCGGCGCCTATGGTGCCGAAACCGACCAAACCGATCTTTATATCCTGCATAACACCTCACTTATAATATCAGGGAGACTCAAATAAAGCAGAAGCTGCACCCCGGCGGACTATTCCTTATCCGGCAATGTAGAGGCTATCTCATCGAGTATCCCGTTAATGAATGCCGGAGAATCATCGGCACCGAACTTCTTTGCCACCTCGATTGCCTCGTTGATGGTAACGTTTTTGGGAATGTCGGGTCGATAACAGAGCTCAAACACGGCAAGACGCAAAATATTGCGGTCGACCTGCGCCATTCTTGTAAGCGACCAGTTTTTCGATTTTTCGACAATGGTCTGATCAATTGAGGCGCGATTGACGAGGACGCCGTTTACCAGTTCGATGGCAAAGGAATAGGATCGGGAATGGATATCCACTGCCGGTTCGGTCCCATTGCCAAAGTTTTCCATGATCCTTCTCAGGGCGGTAGTCCCGTCCATGGCTTCAATGTCCGCAGAGTATAAAGCCTGGAGGGCCAGCTCTCTCCCTTCTCGTCTACTGGTCACTACTTCATCCCCTTGAACAGATTGGCTGTTTCTATGGCAGTCATTGCCGCGTCAAATCCCTTGTTCCCCGCTTTCGTCCCGGCCCTTTCAACGGCCTGCTCAATGGTGTCCGTCGTCAGAACGCCAAAAGCCACCGGCACGCCGCTGTCCAGTGAAACATGGGCGATCCCCTTGGAAACCTCTGCGGCAACATAGTCGAAATGCGGGGTAGCGCCACGGATTACAGCGCCGAGACAGATGATGGCGTCGTACTTGCCGCTTGCCGCCATCTTTTTTGTCGTCAGAGGGATCTCGTAAGCTCCCGGTACCCGTGCCACTACAATATCGTTGTCATCCGCTCCGTGCCTGACCAGGGCGTCGAGAGCCCCTTCAAGCAGGCGCTCGGAGATGAAGCTGTTAAAACGGCCGACAATGATTCCGAACCGAAGCCCCTTGGCGTCCAGCTTCCCTTCGATAAATTTAGGCATAGTCCCTCCCAGTTTGTTATACCAAGTCGCAATCAAACGATTACGTTGTTGGCTTCGTCAGGGGCTCCTCAACGTGCTGTTCAAGTACGCCTTCGTCGCCCCTTCCTCGCCGCCTAGTACTCATTTTGATTGCAACTCGGTATCATCATATGTTTTCCAAGAGGTGTCCCAGCTTTTCCCTCTTGGTCTTCAAATACTTGAGATTACTCTTTGACGGTATAACTTCAATGGGGACCCTTTCGACAATGTCGATTCCGTACCCCTCAAGACCGACGATCTTCTTCGGATTGTTGGTCATCAGTCTGATTTTTTTAACACCGAGGTTGACGAGAATCTGGGCGCCGATGCCGTAATCCCGCAGGTCCGCCTTAAAGCCGAGGGCCAGGTTGGCCTCAACCGTGTCCTGGCCCTGATCCTGAAGGGCATAGGCCTTCAACTTGTTGATTAAACCGATACCGCGCCCTTCCTGGCGCATGTAGAGAATAACACCCATCCCCTCCGCCTCGATTATCTCCATGGAACGGTGTAACTGGTCGGCACAGTCGCAGCGCTTGCTGGCAAAGACATCGCCGGTCAGGCACTCGGAATGGACCCGCACCAGGACCGGCGCATCACCACGAATATCCCCCTTGACCAGTGCAAGGTGCTCAAGCTGGTCAACATCGTTCTCAAAGGCAATCGCATAAAAGTCGCCCAGCTGGCTGGGGAGTCTGACCTCGGCGGCCCTGCGCACCAGTGATTCATGCTTGAGACGGTACGCCACCAGATCCGCAATGGTGCAGACCTTGATACCGTGCTCTTTGGCGAATTTTTTCAGTTCCGGCATCCGGGCCATGCTTCCGTCATCATTCATGATTTCACAAATGACCCCCGCATGCTTAAGACCCGCCAGCCGCGCCAGGTCAACCGATCCTTCCGTCTGACCGGCCCGCACAAGCACACCACCGGTCTTTGCGCGGAGTGGAAACACATGCCCCGGACGGGCCAGGTCTTCAGCCTTGGCATCGTTGGCTACCGCCGTAAGAATGGTGTGGGCACGGTCAGCAGCAGAAATGCCGGTAGTCACCCCTTTTTTTGCCTCAATGGAAACGGTGAAGGCCGTGCCGAATGAAGAGGTATTGCTTGAGACCATGGGAGGGAGGCTGAGCCTGTCGCATTTTTCGCCGGTCAAGGTAAGACAGATGAGCCCGCGACCGTATCTGGCCATGAAATTGATCGCCTCGGG
>Ga0210377_10002352_pt1 | contig 16628 bp, 11 predicted proteins | sample PLM4_65_b1redo_FD_155480 | JGI IMG/M metagenome (GOLD analysis project Ga0210377, IMG submission 155480) | Groundwater sediment microbial communities from an aquifer in East River, Colorado, USA - PLM4_65_b1 redo | ecosystem: Environmental > Terrestrial > Soil > Riparian zone | place: USA: East... | reverse complement strand
GCGGTCGGTCGGAAGGAGGTAGAGTTTCCCCTCTTCTGTGACCACACCGACGTATTGTGCCGACACCGAGAATGGGCGATTGGCCACCCGGATCACCCCCGCCGAAATATCAACCGGGTTTGCTCCGATGTTTTCCAGCGGCACACCCCACACCTTTTTGTTCGTGGGATTGTACCAGACCAGCAACTCGCCCGTTGAGGCGAGGTAGACCGAACCGGTATGCGCGCCAGTCCTGAGCGCTTCCAGGCCCCTGGCTTCGTACACGGCCTTGACCTGGTCCGGGTTGCTCAGGGACCGAACGACCCAGAAGAGGTGCCGCTCGGTGATCTTCTGAGCCGTCACGTCGTACCCTTCCAGTGTGATGAGGCGTTCGTCGGGCCGTGTCACAAGGGTGAAGTCGAACAGGTTGAACCGCTGGACCCGCGATCCCGGGTCGCGCGCCAACTTTATGATCGGGAAGACCATCTCCGGGGGCGCCTCGACCACTGCCCTCAGCCCCGTCCCATCCAGACGCATGTGCGTGAAGGCCCGCTCCTTCGGGGTGGCCTGGACGCTGAAGACAAGGGTGTTCTCGAAGATTCCCATCTTCTCGTAGGCCTGTCCCGAGACACTGCCGGTGTTGGCCACAACGGACCGGAGCGGCCCCGTCGGAAGGTCATAACGCCGAATCTCCTTGTTGAACCCGAAGAAGAGGGCGTACCTCCCTTCGATGTTGTACCGGGCGACGATGTCGATTGATCCGGTTGCCGGAGAGATCTTTTGCTTTCCTCCGGTCCGCAGGTCAACAAGGACGAGGACCCGTTCTCCCCCGGTCTCCGAAAGGTAGAGCAGGTTATCGTCGTCGAGGAACTTCGGCGAGAAGCTTCTCGCGGTTGACAGTTCGTCCGAGAAGTTCCGCCTGGCACCCACGATGTTGTTCAGTTCATCGAGCTCCACGACCAGCACCTGCTCGAGCCCGGTCGTCGTCCCGCCGGTCACATAGGCCAATCGCTTGCCGTTAGGCGACACGGCGACGTCTGAGATCAAACCGGACAGACCCGGGACACGCACTGGTCTGGTGCTGTCCGCGTTCTGGACCAGCACCGATGTCATGCCCGGTGCATCCTGGACAATGTAGGCGACCTTTGACGTCCCGGTGGTCGCGCACCCCGAGCTGAACAACATCCCGACGATGAGCCCGCACAGGGCACGGGCCTTGCCATGTGGCATAGCCGACCTCCTTATCACTGCGTGAGAATCGCCCACGGTGAACAGCTTCTCCTCGTTCGCGTCAGATTATAGGAGAGATTCTTGTCCGGCACAAGAACGCGTTGGAGGATTCATCGCCAACTCAGCATCTCCCTGCCGCCGGGCCACTGCCAGATCTGCCAGTAGTGCGTCGGCAGCGGCTTCGCCACTATGAATCACGTCGGGGATGCCGACCCCGCGGTACGCGTTGCCCGCCAGTTTAAGGGTTGGCCATCGGGTCAAGGCTTCTTCCAGCGCCGCCAACCGATTCAGGTGTCCCACGTGGTACTGCGGCATTGAGCGCGGGTGTCGCGCCACGTGGCTCCACAACGGGGCCGCTCGAATGCCCAGCAGCTCGTTCAGGTCGCGTCGGACCGCGCGCAACAGCATCTCGTCATCCCACTCGACTATCTCCGGCTGCAGTGCGCCCCCCGCGAATGCTCGTAACAGGGCGTGGCCTGCCGGGGCGCGTTTCGCGAATTTCACGCTGCTGAAAGAGCAGGCAATGATGTTGCGCCTCTCACAGGCGGGCACGACGAATCCAAACCCGTCGAGCGGATGGGGGATTTCTTCCCTCCGATAGGCCAGGTTGATCGTCACCGAAGACGCATATGGGATGGCCTCCAATTCGCCGGTCAGTTCGGCATCAAGGTCACGCGTCACAGCGGCGGCCTGGAACGCCGGGATGGCGAGAATCACCCCGTCGGCTTCCAGGTTCGTGCCATCCCCCAGTCGCAGGATCCAGCCTTTTTCCTCTCGTGCGATCCCGGCGACGGGGCAGCGCAGTCGCACCGTCCCTTCCGGCAGCCGCTTCACCAGCGCATCGACAAGGACTTGCAGACCCTGGTCCAGTGTGGCGAACAGGCTGTATCGTGGGCCACTGTCGGATCGACGCTCACGGGGGGTGCTCGACTGCTGGCGTCGCAAGGCGAGGATGAGGCTGCGATGCCGCGCTTCCATTTGGAGGAACTGGGGCATGGTGGCCCGCAGGCTTAATCGCTCCGGGTCTGCGGTGTAGATACCGCCGATCATCGGTTGGGCTAGCCAGTCAAGGGCTTCCTGCCCGAGACGGCGCCGGACGAACGAGGCAAGGCTCTCGTCGGCTCCTGGGCGCCCCCGCGGCAGGAAAAGGTCCAGCGCGGTTCGGGCCTTGCCGGGCCAGGACAGCAGGCTCGACCGAAGAAACGGGCCGATCCGCGTCGGCGCAAGCAGCAAAAATCCCTCCGGCAGGGGATGCAACCTTCCGCCACGGACCACGAACGTCCGGCGGTGGGCATTCGTGGTCCCGATCAACCGCTCGCTCAGCTCGAGGCGTGTGATAAGATCCAAGGCCCACGGCTTGTGGGTGAAAATGGTGTCCGGTCCCGACTCCAGGATGAAGCCGTCTCGACACGTCGTGCTGATCACGCCCCCCAGGCGCGGACCGGCTTCCAGGAGCAGCACCTCGCTGGTCAACCCTTCGGTTTGGCGACGCTCCTGCAGACGGTGCGCGGCGGCCAGGCCGGTGATGCCGCCGCCGACAATGATAATGCGCTGCAATCCGGTGCTTCGCTCCATGAGCCTCAACTGTCCTTGGGAAATGGTTGCATGCGCGGCCAGTGGTGGGCCGCTCAACCCAGGCGAACGCGCTGACGCACCAGATCCGCCAATGCCCGCATATAGAGGGGATGATCGTTGACGGTGCTGGCGCGTCGCAGGTCGATCCCCAGCTCGTCGGCGACCGCCTTTGCCTCCACATCGAGATCGAACAGCACCTCGACATGATCACACACAAATCCGATGGGTGCCAGGACCACTGAGCGAATTCCCTCAGCCGAGAGTTCCCTCAGGACGTCACTCACATCAGGCTCCAGCCAGGGCTGCCGCGGATCACCGCTACGGCTCTGATAGGCGAGCGACCACCGGGGGTAGCCCAGTGCCTCGGCAACGAGTCGGCAGGATTCCAGGAGCTGCTCAACGTAAGGTGAGGAGGCTGCCATCGAGGAGGGAATGCTATGGGCCGTAAACACCAGCGGTGTACTGCGCCGGCGCTCGGGTGGGATCTCCTGCAGCCGCTGACGTATTTGGTCGGCCATGGCCGCGATAAAGTCCGGATGGTTGTAGCAGGGCTGAGCGTACTCCACCCGCGGCGCTCCGGGCCCGGCGGCCTGCAACGCGTCGGTGACCGCCTTCACATATTTCCCCCAGCTCGCAGCCCCCGAGTCGTGGGCAGCCATGATGATCCCGATGGCGCGCCGCACTCCATCCCGCATCGTCTGCTGGATCGCCTCGCCAACCAGGGGATGCCAATATCGCATCCCCACGTAGACTGGAAGTCTTGGCCCCTCGCGGTCGAGCAGCCCTGTCAGGCCCTTCGCCTGCCGGAACGTCAGCTCGTTGATCGGCGACCTGCCGCCGAGCGCTTCGTAGTGATGGGCGACTTCCTCCAGACGGCCTGGCGGGACCGGGACGCCCTGAAGCACATTGCTCAGGAATGGACGGATCTCTTCCGACTTCGTAGGGCCTCCAAACGCGACCATCAAGACGGCATCGAATGGCTCAGCCATCTCACCGCTGCGTCGCTTCGTGAACGTAGTCGATCAGAGCGCGCAGGTGGTCCACCGGAGTTTGCGCCAACACCCCATGGCCGAGATTGAAGATGTGGCCGGGGCGTCGCGCCGCGCGCTCCAGGATTCGACCGGCCTGCCGTCGTATCTCGTCGGGTTCGGCGAAGAGCGCCACCGGGTCCAGGTTGCCCTGCACGGCCACCTGGGGACCGAGGTGGGCCCAGGCCTCGCCAAGGTCCACCCGCCAATCCAGCCCGATGACATCTCCGCCGGCATCCCGCATCAACGGCAAGAGCGTGGCCGTGTCTGTCCCGAAATGAATGACCGGCACTCCCGGCGTCAGGCGGGCGATCGTTCGACGCGAGTGGGGCAGGACAAACTCGCGATAATCATCCGGACTCAGACACCCGACCCAACTGTCAAACAACTGCACCGCCTGGGCCCCCGCGCTGATCTGGCCATTGAGGTATCCCGACACCGCAGCGGACAGCCGTTCCATCAGGTCGTGCCAGGCCGCCGGATCGCGATACATCAGCGTCTTGGTGTGTTGGTATTGGCGCGACCCGCCCCCCTCGATCAGGTAGGAGGCCAGCGTGAACGGCGCGCCTGCGAACCCGATGAGGGGAATTGCGGGGGGGAGGGCCGCGCGCGCGAGGCGCACCGCTTCGAAGACGAACGATAGTGAGTCCTGCGCGTCAATGGGCTGCAGCTTTTTCACGTCGGCCCCGGTCCTCACTGGGCGATGGATGACCGGCCCATCGCCCTTCGTGAACTCCAGCCCGATCCCCATCGGCTCCACCACCAGCAGGATGTCTGCGAAGATAATGGCGGCATCGACCCCGAGTCGCTCGGCAGCCGTGACCGTCACCTCTGCTGCCAGATCGGGGCGGTGACACAGCTCCAGGAACGAGACCTTGGCCCGAATCTCCCGGTATTCCGGAAGATACCGCCCGGCTTGCCGCATGATCCAGATCGGGGTATAGGGAGTTGGCTCCAGGCGGCACGCTTTCAGGAATGGACTCTCCCTCAGCAATGTTGCGCCTCGGTCCTCCCGCACCTCGCACCTCGCACCTCGCACTGCTCTCGCTCTCTTGATCCGCCGAAATACGTGCGCATGACGCGCGGCCGTGACGACCAGATGACCCATCTTGGGGTGTTCCGGCTCCAGGTCCACAACCAGGCTATGCTCACGCAACGCCTCGCTGCACATGGGACCGATCGACGCGACGACCGTGTCCCGCAACGCTGCCCGCAGTGACTCCTCCAGGCCGGATTCGCCCGCTACCTGAAGGAGGTGATCTACCTGGACGGAGGTGGTAAAGAGGACCAGATCAACTTGGCCCTCGATGATGGCCATGATCGCCCGACGCAGCGGCCCGCAATCTTCTGGCAGTGCCCACCGGTAGACCGGGACTCGCATCACCGAGGCGCCTTTCGCCTCTAAGCCTGCAAGCAGCTCCGGGTTGCCGCGCCCATACTCCTGCACTGCCACGCGCCGACGCGACAGCGGGATCGCAGCTTCGTCGATCGCGCTCAGGATCTCGCGCCACGTATTGGGCTCGGGTACGGCCACCGCGATCGGGACGCCCAGCTCGCGCAGGACTGCCTGAGGTTTTGGGCCGCGGACGATCGTTGGGATTCGGCCAAGGGCCGCGAGGAACTCCGCCCGCGGAAAGGCGGTTTCCACCGCGGCAACCAAGGCACGCGTGCCAACCCCGGTCAGCAGCACGACCAGATCGATCCGCCCGGCCAATAACTCTTTGGCAAACTCCAACGCTGCGGGGTTCTCTTCCAACGGGATCTCGCGCACGGCCGGCGCCGAGATCGGGATTCCTCCATGCCGGCTGATCATGTCGGCCATGGCAGTGGCCATGCGACTCTCGAAGGTCACCACCTTGAGGCCGGTCAACCCGGTTATCGTAGGAGTGACTACCTGCTCCATCGCCTATCTCCCCAGCAGTCCGTCAGCCGCGATGATGGCCTCATTCACTCCATGTTGTCGCAGAGGTAATCTATAGTATACGTGCAGGGGTCCGGAAGCGCCATACCAAATCCACCGCTCCCACGGATCACCCGGGTCTTGGGAACCGGCCTCGGCGACTTTAGTCTTGACTTGGGAGAGAAAGAAAGATATCAAGCCGTTCTGAGGGTTGCTGAGGGCCAAGGCGCATCATAGGGGGACCTGGACCTCCCGCTTCACAATCACGTAGTGACGAGCCCAATGAGAGACCTGGACCTTCGGGCCGCCGCTCTGGCACTTCTTCTGGCTGCCCTGTGGGGGGCCAACCCCGTGGCGATCAAGATCGGCTTGGTCGATGCCCCGCCGCTTCGGCTTGCCTGGATGCGGTTTGTCCTGGGCGGCCTGTTGAACCTTGCATGGGGTGGGCGGACAGGAGCGCTCGCGACTTTGAGGGTCGAGCGGCACGAGTGGCGTCCCCTCGCTGTCCTGGGCGTCCTCTTTACGATTCAGATCGGGCTGCTGAACATCGGCACGAACTTCACCACGGCCAGCCGCGCCACGGTGCTTCTGAACGCCTACACGGTTCACACTGTCATCCTTGCACATTTCCAGATCCCGGGCGATCGGCTGACCGCCAGGAAGCTCTTAGGCACCCTGATCGCCTATGCCGGGATAGTGCTCCTCTTCGGCACCGAGCTCCGCGGGGGCAGCGTCACCTTCCTGGGCGATCTTCTTGTTTCGGCCAGTGCGCTCCTCCTCGGGGAGCGGACGATCTACCTCGCCAGGGCCGTGCAACGGACGGATCCTCTCAAGCTCCTTCTCGCCCAGGCCGCCGTCGGCACGGTCTGCTTCCTCGCGTTAAGCCTCTGGGCTGAGTCAGGAGCCCCCTATCGGTGGACCTTCCCGCTCGTCCTCGCGGTCCTTTACCAAGGCCTGGTTGTGGCGGGCTTCAACTTCACCGCCAGCCTGTGGCTTCTCAAGCACTACCGACCAAGCGCACTTGCCGGCTTCTTTCTCACCACGCCGATTTTCGGAGTCCTTCTCAGCGCGGTCTTGGTCGGGGATCCGCTGACTCGGACGCTGCTCCTGTCGAGCCTCCTCGTGGCAGCCGGGATCGGCCTCACCAGCCGCGCGGCCTGACGGTTTGATGCGTCGGCCTGCTCTCCTTGTCGCCATTGTATAGGCGCGTGCCGCGGACCGATATGTATGGATGTCTGATCCGGGCTTGCGCCCTCTGAAACTCTCAAGGTATAATAGTCATTCTAGCGAGGAAATAGGCCGGGGAGCTTAGGATGGCAGAAGTAGTATTGAAAGATCTCGTGAAGAAGTTTGGCGGCGTGGTGGCAGTGAAGGACTTGAACCTGACTGTCCACGACCGGGAGTTCCTCGTCTTGGTGGGCCCTTCAGGGTGCGGGAAGACTTCCACCCTCCGAATGGTGGCAGGGCTGGAGGAAATCACTGCTGGGGAAGTCCATATTGGCGGGCGCCTGGTCAATAACCTGCCTCCCAGAGATCGGGACATCGCCATGGTCTTTCAGAACTACGCCCTCTACCCTCACATGACCGTCTATGACAACATGGCCTTCGGCCTCAAGATGCGGAAGTTCTCCAAGGCAGAGATCGAGAAGCGGGTCCAGGAGGCCGCCGAGGTCCTTGGCATCCAGGAGCTCCTGGAGAGAAAGCCCAGGCAACTCTCCGGTGGGCAGCGCCAGCGGGTGGCCGTAGGACGGGCAATCGTCCGCCACCCACAGGTCTTTCTTTTCGACGAGCCCCTTAGTAACCTGGACGCGAAGCTCAGGGTGCAGATGCGCGTGGAGCTGAAGAAGCTGCACCAACGCCTCCAGGCCACCGCCATCTACGTGACCCATGACCAGGTGGAGGCCATGACTCTCGGCGACCGCGTGGTCGTGATGAAGGACGGACTCATCCAGCAAGTGGGAGATCCTCTGGAGGTCTACTCTGCGCCCGCCAACAAGTTCGTAGCCGGATTCATCGGCTCTCCCGCCATGAACTTCCTCGACTGCGCTGTCACTGGCGCTGCAGGCGATCTCGCGCTGGAGGCGCCGGCACTACGGATTTCCGTCCCGAAGGAGCGCGCCCGGTCCCTAGCTGCCTACGACAACAGGCAGGTCACTGTCGGCATCAGACCGGAGGATATCAAGGAGGTCTCGGAGGGAGGTCCTTATGGAGCCTACTTCGAAGCGGTCGTGGAGGTTAAGGAGCCGTTGGGGCCTGAGGTCCTCCTCGACATGAAGGTTGGGCCGAATCCAGTGGTGGCCAGAGTCCAGCCAAATACCACCATAAGGGTCGGCGAAAAGATCCGCCTTTCCGTGGACCCCGCCAAAATTCACCTCTTCGATCCTCACACTGAGCGGGCCATCTCCTGACCTGATGTGGAATTCCGATCTCGCAATTCGGATTGAAAAACAAAACGGTAGGGGCAGGGCCTGTCCTGAGCTTTCACGTGAGGCGCGGTACCCTCTTTCCACATTGGGTGGAAGGTGGTGGCTCTGACACCTCTTCTACCACGGGAACGAGTGTTACCCCATGTATGATCACTCTCCTTACCATGGATGTTTCCAATTGACATCATGCCTATCGTGCGATAACGTGACCACCCGAACATTGATTTCCGCGGTCCGCAATTCGGCGGAAATCACGATCCTGGGAGGTTCCAGTTCTGGTTGGAGTTGTTGGGCGGATTTCGTTGTGGAATGGAAGAAACGTTGGGAGAGGGGCGGTTCAGGCCTCTCGGGAGGGGCATGATGAGCGATGAGGAGCGCGAACAGGCAGGGATTACGCGTCGCGATTTCGTCAAAACAGTGGGATTGGCCACCGGCATGGCAGCTTCTGGTATGGGAATCGAGGGGATTCTTGCGGCCAGGAAGGCGCCGGCCTATGCGCCGGAGACCACAATCCACTTCTTGCTTTGGAAGAATTTCTCGCCACCGGCAGATGTGGAGATCGTCCGGCAAGGAACCGAGTGGGGAAAGCAGAATAACGTCACCGTCAAGATCGAGCAGATCAACGGCAATGATATCCCGGCGCGGACATCCGCGGCCCTGGAGAGCAAGCAGGGTCCGGATATCATCCAGTTCTTCCACAACTGGCAGAACCAGTATGCAGACGCTTTGGTGGACGTCACGGACATCTGCGCCGCCTTGGAATCCAAGTACGGCGGCTTCCTCGATTATTCCAGACGCCACGCAATGCTCGGGGGGCGATTCAACGCGGTCCCACACACGATCGTCCCAAACATCTATGTTGTCCGAAAGTCCTATATGAAGGCTGCCGGTACGCAGCACTGGCCCAAGACGTGGGAGGAGTTGCGCCGCGAGGGGAAGAAATGGAAAGCCGCCGGGCATCCCATCGGCCAGACGGTTGGCCACACGTTCAGTGACGCCGTGGACTTCACCTATCCGTATCTCTGGAGCTTTGGGGCTGCCGAACGCGATGAGAAGGGGCGGGTCATTATCGGGAGCAAGCAAACCTTGGAGGCGCTGAAGTTCTTCAAGGCCCTTTGGGACGACGCGATGGACCCCTCCGGGGCAGGCTGGGACGACTCCAGCAACAACCGGGCCTTCCTGTCGGGGGCTATCACCGCGACCAACAACGCGCCGAGCATCTACCTCACCGCCTCGAACCAGGTGATCCTGGATGACAAGGGTGAACCCCTCGTCAACGACATCGCCCACGTGTCGAATCCCGCAGGCCCAGCAGGGGTCTTCCACTATCACTACACCCAGCAACTGGCCATCCCCAAGTATTCGAAGAACATTGATGCGGCCAGGGATTTCGTCCGTTGGCTCATGGAAAAGGACCAGCTTTCCAAGTATCTGCGTCGGGCACAGGCCTATCAAGCCGCGGCCCTGAGGATGTACATGAAGGACCCCATGTGGGATATGTTTCCGGCCCTGAAGCCCTATCGAGATCACTTGTTGGAGATGAAGCACATGGGATGGAAGGGAGAGGCCGATGCGAAGGCGGCTCGGGTGGTCCAGAACTACGTGCTCATAGACATGCTGGCGAATGTCGCGATAGGCAAGATGTCGCCCGAGGACTCGATGAAGTGGGCCGAGGGACAGCTCAACGCAATCTACGGCGGGTAGGCTTCGCGGCGAAGGTGGGCACCGGTGGGTTCCCTGGAACCCCGGTGCCCTGTCGCTTGCGGGAAAATCGGCAGGATGGAAGAGAAGGTTCAACGGGACGCGGGAGAGGAGGTAGCTCACGCCAGTCTCCCGCCGTCGGTCGAGGAATCGGCCGCTCGCAGCCCTGCGGCGATCCGAACCGTCTGGCTGCCCCGAGGCGCGGTAGGCCTCCTGGAGCGGCAGCACGTTCTGGGATATCTCCTCATGCTGCCCGCCGCCTTCATCATTTTCTCCTTCATCGCCTACCCCTTTGGCTGGGGCGTCTGGATGAGCCTCACCAACAAAGAAGTCGGGATGCCATGGTCTCGGGTGAGTTTCATCGGCCTCAGGAACTATGTCCACCTCTGGACCACTGACGGCGTCTTCTGGAATGCGGTTCGGAACAGCTTTCTCTATACTGGGATCGCCACGGCAGTAAAATGGGTTTTAGGGATCTGGCTGGCGGTCCTGCTGAATCGGATGGTACGGTTCAAGCGGATCGTCCGGGCTGCGGTCCTCCTGCCCTGGATCATTCCAACGGTCCTCAGCACCATCGCCTTTCTCTGGATCTTCGATCCGGACTTCAGCGTTATCAACTGGACGCTACGCCGGGTCTATACCTGGTTGGGGTGGGGATATGTGAAGGGTCCTCTGTGGCTCGGCGATCCCACGTTGGCCCTGATGTCCGTGACGTTCGTGAACATCTGGCGCGGGACCCCGTTCTATGCCATCGCATTTCTGGCGGGGCTGCAGACCATCGGCCCGGATCTGTACGAGGCTGCCGCCATTGACGGCGCCAGCGGCTGGCAGCGGTTCTGGCACGTGACCCTCCCCGGGATCAAGCCTATCACAGTGGTCGTCATCGTATTTTCAATCATCGTGACATTCTCGGACTTCCAGATCGTCTACGTCCTGACTCGCGGTGGGCCGGCCAACAGCACCCACCTTTTTGCGACGTACGCCTACCAGATAGCCATGGTGGGAACCAGGCTGGGGCTTGGCGCGGCCGTCTCCCTTTTCATGTTTCCTGTCCTGGGTCTCGTGATCATCTATCAGTTAGTCTACCTCCGAATGGATCAAAGGTAGGACTATGGGGACGCCGGTCGGCGAGGGACTGGTCAAGCGGCTCCTCGTTTTTCACCTCCCACTTTTTTTCTTCATTGTGTTCACCCTCTTTCCCTTCTACTGGATGTTCGTGACCTCCATCAAGTCCACGCACGAAACGTATAACCGGAACGTGAACCCCTATATACCCGTGGCGTGCACGACGGCTCTCGTAGAGCAGGTCAGGGCTTTTCACCTTGACGGTTCGGCCCTGATGGACAATTGCTTCTATCACTGGCGCCACCTCCTGCGGGATACCCTCTTCGTCCAGTGGCTGAAGAACACGTTATTCATCGCCATCGTGTCCACCATTGTCTCCCTCTTCGCGGGCATCACGGCGGCATACGCCCTGGCGCGTCTCAGGTTTAGGGGCGTGGACACCTTCGGGGTCTTGATTTTCATCACCTACCTGGTCCCGCCCACCCTGCTCTTCATTCCATTGTCCGACTTGATAGGGGACATGCCGCTCCTGCACCTGAACTTGCTGAACAACCCGTGGGGTCTGATCGTGGCCTATCCGACCTTCCTGGTCCCGTTTTGCACGTGGCTCCTGACCGGTTACTTCCGGTCGATCCCCAAGGAGCTGGAAGAGGCGGCCATGATCGACGGCGCGACCCGGATTCAGGCCATGCTGCGGATCATCCTGCCTCTGGCCCTGCCGGGCGTGGTCTCGGCGGGAATCTTCGCCTTCACCCTGTCGGTCAACGAGTTTCTCTATGCGCTGATCTTTATCTCCGATGCCGCCAATAAGACGGTTCCCGTAGGCGTGGTGAGTGAACTGATCAAGGGCGACGTGTTCTACTGGGGCGAACTGATGGCGGGGGCCCTGCTGGGCTCAATCCCCGTGGCCCTGATCTACTCATTCTTCGTCGAGCATTACGTGGCCGGGATCACCGGGGCCGTAAAGGGCTAATAATGCACCGGCAGGCTCTAAGCTTGGAGGGGGGTGTGTGAAGTGATGGCAACGAAACGTCATCGCTCTGGGTTCAGGATGGCGCTTGGCGTGCTTAGCCTGTTGATGGTTCTGCAAGCCTGTGGCGAGAAGAAAGAAGAAAAAGGGGCTACACCATCGGCCCCGGCCGCGCCGACGGCGCCAACCCAGGAAGCGGCCATCTCGGGCACGATCACCCTGGGCCCGTCCCTCAAGCAGAAGGCGGGAAAACAGCCGCTTCTCATGATCATGGCCTCGCCATCAGCGGCGCCCAACAAGCCGGCCATCGTCGTCAAGCGGGTGTCAGGGGCTACTTTTCCTTATCAGTACAAGCTCACATCCGAGGACATCACACTTGTGGGCTCGACCTTTGAGGGCAAGATGCACGTCACCGCGCGCATCGATCCGGCAGGGATGGTGGGCGCTGCAAAGCCGGGCACACTCGAAGGAACCTACTCGGGGAATCCGGTAACCGTGGGGTCTACGAACGTGGACATCGTGATTAACAAGGCCTACTGAGACTCGCCCTCCCAGAGTGAACCGCCGGGATACCGCACCCTCGTCCAATGAATCCCACGATTCTCCGAGCCTTTGGCGACAGAACCGTCATGCCGCTTGCTGTATGGGCTCCGGCGATGATTCTGGATGCCCTGTTTTGTCGAGCGCGTCTATCCGGCCATGACCAACAACGCGGAAATCCTGCCAGGAGGTTTCAACCTCTACGCCGTGCGCCACTCGCCTCCGCGACGTTTTTCTTGACAGTGGAAGAAAGCTGGTTATCCTGAGGATACGATTGGGCGCATGGGCCCCGTCGGTGAACTTCTGCCGGTCCCCCTCAAGACTGGATTTTCATCAGCTTTGCAACCCGGTCGAATGGGCTCGAAATGGTGTCGAGGAATCCTGGCCAAACCACTCACCGATCATATCCCTTCTAGGGCATGGGAGAGAAGGAGATACGCATGGCTGCGAAGGTGCCTTCAGGGACATCGGCTACAACACGCGTGCGTTTTGCGCCGGTGGAAGGGGCTGCGGAGCTTTTTACCCCGGCGTTTGTTGAGTACCTCTTGCGTCTGCATGATCGATTCTCACCTCGTATTCATTTGCTGCGTGCTCGACGGGCTCAAGCGCTCAAGAGGGCTCATGAACAGGGGATCTTGCCAACCCACCTTCCCGCGAGTGACATCAACACAGGAAACTGGCGGGTCCCTCCAGTGCCTGAAGATCTGTTGAAGCCGGGAATCGAGATATCCGGCCCTGCCTCGATCACGAGCATGTTCATTAATGCGCTCAATCCTGGGCCGGAAGGCACCAGAGCGGAGGGGGATCTGGACGATGATGAGGATTCCGCCGGGCATCGATTCATCGATACGGTCAAGACCGCTTGGAACCGCCTGGCGGCCGTCAATCGTACCCTGACCTTCTCGGATCCGCAGAAAGGCAAAGAGTACAGGATTGCCGAGGGCGAACTGCCATTCTTTATGCATCGGGAGCGCGGCCTGCATCTGGATGAGCCCGAGGTCACCGTCGATGGAGCGCCGATCCCAGCCAGCATCCTCGGCACCGCTCTGACCCTGTATTACGCCGGCCGGGCGCAGGTGGAACGGGGTCAGGGGATCTATTTCTATCTTCCGAAGCTGGAATCGGCCGAAGAGGCAGCCTTCTGGCGAGACTTCTTCGACGTCAGTTGCGACCACCTGGATTTTCTCAAGAACGCCGTCATCAGGGCCGTCCACCTGATCGAATCGCTGCCAGCGGCCTATGAGATGGAAGAGATGCTGTATGCCCTGGGGCCTTACGGGGGCGGGCTAAATGCCGCCCGCTGGGATTTCCAGGCCAGCATCTACGAGTTCGTCATGACCGATCCCAATTCCGTTTGGCCGGATCGGTTCGGGATTGACATCAAGACCACGCCGTTTCTGGCAAACATTTTTAGGCGCCTGGTGGCGATCTGTTTGAAGAGAGGGGCTGTCCCCATCGGCGGCATGGCCACGCCGCTTCCCAGTAACGATCCCGAGGTCAATCGAGTGGCGGCTGAGGCCATCAGGGCGGACAAGGTATGGGAGGCCAGGCAAGGGTTTATCCGGGGCTGGGTGGCGCATATTTTCCATATGAAACCAGCCGCTGATCCATTTAAAGAACTGCTTGCGTCGGGTTGGAAGCCGACGCCTGAGATGGCCAACCCTGACAATTATCCGATTGAGATCAAAGTCCCCGAAGGCCCGATCACCATCGGGGGGACACGTCGCAACGCCAGGATGCTGATCGAGTATGTGGAGGGGTGGCTGAATAATAGAGGGGCCAAAGCGATCGACAGCCTGGCAGGGAAGCCGGGTATCCATCCCGCCTTGATGGAGGATCTGGCCACGGGTCGCATCTCCGTGGCCCAAATCGCGCAGAGAACCTTGCACCATGCTCGGGATACGCACAATCCCTCTGCCGTGCATGATTTCGCATTGGTGAAGAAGCTCCTGCAGGAAGAAGTCGAGGACATTCTGAGGCTCCTGCGGGCAACCGTGAAAAAGGGCGATCCAAAGAGCGAGTTGGCTTACTCCCAAGCTGAAGAGCGGTACCACAAGGCCGTGAAAATCGCGATGCGGTGGATTAAGAACTACACTGAACTGAACTTTAGAAGCTTGGGCTCATACACCAGAGCCGACCTCAAAGCCATCGCTTCGGCGCCAGAAGCCTTTTAGCTGGCCGCATCGGCCGGTTTGGGGTTCGTATAATGGGACAGCCGAGAGGAGGAAGGTGCCCTCAAGAAAATCCCGGCGCAGGAATGAGTGTGGATAAGCTGGCGCAATTCTCGAAGCAGAAGTACGTCAACCTTGAGACATTCAAGAAAAGCGGCCAGGCGGTTCGCACGCCCTTGTGGTTTGTCGAGGAGAATGGTGTACTGTACATGCGGACACCTGCTGCGTCGGCCAAGGTCAGACGCATACGCAACAACCCGCACGTGCGCGTGGTCCCATCCGATGTGCGTGGAAATCTTCTCGGGCTCTGGCAGGACGGCGAAGCCCGCCTAATAGACGCAGATGAGGCAAAATGGGTAAATGACCTGATCAAGCGCAAGTATGGCCTGTTGAAGCGGCTTATAGACCTTCGGTCCCGGCTCAAGGGGACGAAGGCCATGGTGATTGCCGTTCGTGTCTGACGGACGTCCCGCTTTCGTTGTCCGGGCAATGAGGAGACGATAACCTCTCCACGGTATTCCTGGTGGGGCCGCGGCAACCTGCGCTATCTGCGCTGCCTTCTTGATTCGCCAGCCCTCATTTCAAGAATTCTATAGCCTAGCGACGCGACCTTGACTGCGATATCAGATACTGCAATACTGATTGATATGAGGGATCCCGCCTAAGCGTGTATCAAGCGGAAAGGTATCACGGCATCTGCCATGCTGACCCCTTTTGTCACAACGGAGCGTGAACGCGCTGCCGCCGCCCTGCGGCAGCCCGGGTCGATCCTGCTGATCTCCTGCTACGAGCTTGGCCACCAGCCGCTCGGCATCGCCTCGCCGCTGGGGTTCCTCGAACGAGCGGGGTATGCGCCTGACGCGCTGGATATCTCCGTTGAACGCCTCGATCTGGAGAAAGTGGCCCATGCCCGCTTCGTGGGGATATCGGTTCCGATGCATACAGCGTTGCGGCTGGGGGTCCGTGTGGCCGAACAGGTCCGTCAGATCAATCCGACCTGTCACATTTGTCTCTACGGTCTCTATGCCTCGCTCAACGCCGACTACCTGCTCGACCACGTTGCGGACTCGGTGATCGGTGGCGAGTTCGAGACACCGATGGTTGGCCTCGTCCAGGCCCTGGAAGCTGGTCGCCAAGGCCGAGTCGAGGGGGTCCAGCAACGGGGCCGGCCGGGGGGACCGTTCCTTGAGCGGTTGCCCTTCCCGCTTCCGAGCCGCAGGCGCCTGCCCAATCTCGAGAAGTACGCCCACCTCGAGCGCAACGGCCGCCGCGGGGTGGTCGGCTACGTGGAGGCGAGCCGCGGCTGCCTGCACATGTGCCTTCACTGCCCCATCCCGCCGGTCTACGGAGGCCGCTTCTTCGTGGTCCCTCAGGAGATCGTCCTTGAGGATATCCGGGGTCTGGTTCTATCTGGCGCAACCCACATCACATTCGGTGACCCCGACTTCCTGAATGGGCCGGGCCATTCGCTCGCTATCGTCCGCGCCATGCACCAGGAATTCCCGAACCTGACCTTCGATTGTACAGCCAAGGTCGAACACATCCTGGAGCGCCGGGCGCTCTTTCCCGAGCTCGGTGGCCTGGGCTGCGTGTTCATGGTCTCGGCGTTCGAATCCCTCAGCGACACGGTCCTGGCCAACCTCGAGAAGGGCCATACTCGGGCGGACGCGTTCGAGGCGCTCCGGATCGTCCGGGACGCCGGGTTCGCGCTCCGGCCTTCCTGGGTGGCCTTCACCCCGTGGACGACCCTCGATGATTACCTGGACATGCTTGGTTTCGTCGAGACCGAGGATCTCGTCGATCAGGTGGACCCGGTGCAGTTCACGATCCGACTGCTGGTCCCGCCAGGTTCTGCCCTGCTCGAGCGGGCCGCGATCCGGCAGTTCCTGGGGCCGTTGGATCAGGCGTCTTTCATGTATCCCTGGACCCATCCTGATCCGCGCGTGGACGGGCTCCAGAAGACCGTCAGCGGGCTCGTCGAGCAAGCTGTCCAGGCTGGCGAGGACCCACGTGTCACGTTCCAAAGGATTAGAAACCTGGCGT
>Ga0210377_10002351_pt1 | contig 16633 bp, 22 predicted proteins | sample PLM4_65_b1redo_FD_155480 | JGI IMG/M metagenome (GOLD analysis project Ga0210377, IMG submission 155480) | Groundwater sediment microbial communities from an aquifer in East River, Colorado, USA - PLM4_65_b1 redo | ecosystem: Environmental > Terrestrial > Soil > Riparian zone | place: USA: East... | reverse complement strand
CATGAGGATGGTCTTTCACATAATCTATCGTTTTCTGAATCAAGGGAGAATCGCCGAAAATTCCCACTCCCCAGGCGCCGGCAGAAAAAATATTTACCATAAAACTGCGCCACAGATAATCCAGGAGAAGAAAAATTCCCGCAAAAATTAATAAATTAGTTTTAGGGGTCAGGGAGAATAACGGGCCGAAGAGATAAAAAACCATCACCGAAACCATTCCCGAGATTAAGATCGCCCAGCTTAGGGATTGTAGTATGGAACTCTCATCCCGGAGGGTCCGGTCCTGGTATAGGTCAAAGAGGTAAAAAATTATGAGCCAAACGGCGAAAATGAGCGAAAATGGCCAAAAGTGGCCCCAGAAGCGGTCTTTAAAGTCTTGGAGGTTATAACGCAGGAGGATTACAAGTAGGAGTGAGAAGTAAAGCACTGCGACATCTCCCAAGAGGAGAACCAATTTTTTGGCCTTGGACATCACCTGGATTTTGTAGAATTTTTGTGGTTTTGTAAACCCCCACGCCACAATTTTGGTGTGGGGGTGAAATTTCATTTGACTTTTAATTGTTGTGCACGGAAACTTAATAGAATGGAAAATGAAATCAAGAGCGAGCTTATTCTTCCCGCGAGCATAATTTTGGGAGCGATATTAATATCGGGCTCCATCCTATATGCGGGCGGAATCCCTGCTCAAAAAAATACAACGAGTACGGGCGGCTCCTCCGACACGAGCGCGGACATTACTCAGGCTTTGAAATTGGACAAACGCGATGTGGTGCAGGGAGATTCAAACGCTCCGGTAACGGTTATTGAATACGCCGACTATCAATGCCCTTTCTGCGAAAGATTCTTTACGCAGGTTGAGACCCAAATAAAGCAAAGTTATATTGATACCGGTAAAGTGAAATTTGTTTATCGCAATTTCCCGTTTCTGGATACCGACCCCCAAACTGGCCAGCCGGGAGGATATAAAGAATCCCATCTAACCGCGGAAGCAGCGGAATGTTCCAAGGATCAGGGAAAATTTTGGCAATTTCATGATCTTCTCTACGTCGCGGAAGGAAAAGACGCAAAGGAGAATAATGGAAATTTAAACCGCGCGCTTTTTATACAGCTCGCGACTCAGGCCGGAATGAACACGGGGACTTTCACCCAATGTTTTGATTCCCACAAATACGCCGCGACAATTTTATCCGACGCGCAAAGCGCGGGTAAGGTGGGAGTAAACGGCACGCCTACGGTATTCGTGAACGGAGCGAGACTTAGCGGCGTAGATCCGGCAAATCCTTCGGGCCAATACAAGGCGGCGATTGACAACGCGCTTAAATCCCTATAGATTTGAAACTACGTTTGGTCTAGGCGCGTTTTTTCGCTCTAGGCGGCGTGAAAAAGGGCGAAAAAAATTTTTAACGATGAGTTTAGAAAACGACAGGCCTGAGCGCACAATGTATCCGGGTAAATGGACTTGTTCCAAATGTGGTTCTGAAATAACTCAGCTCCCATTCCAGCCGGACCAAGACCGTTTAGACCAGCTTCTGTGCCGCAACTGCTATAAACCTAAAAATAGTTTTAGAAGATAGCTCTTTAAAAACTCCCGCAAGGGGGTTTTTAATTTGTTATCGCCCACCAGCGCAGGCTTTGCAAAATCCGAGCTAATGAAGCAACTCGCGCGGGCGGCGAGCTAGGTAGCGCGTAGCGCTTCGCCGCCGAGGAATTTAGCGAAGCCCGCCGCAGCAGTTCGTCCTGAGCTCACTGTCGCGAAGGAGAGCGGGCAAGCGTGTTGCAAATGGCCCGGATTTTACCTTTCAAAACCGGAGCCCTTGCTTGTGGAAAACTCTTCAGCTAAAATTGTTGAGTCATGCTCCTCTGGGTGCAAACGATAGTTGGTCTCTGGATCTTGGTCTCTCCTTGGATCCTGGGATTTTCAGATGTGGGATTCGCGAAATGGGGAAACGTTTTCGGAGGGCTAATAGTTTTTCTATCTGGAGTTTGGAATATTTATTTTAAAAAAACGGAAAGCAACCAAAATGGATAACAAAGTAAAAATTTATACTACTTCTTGGTGCGTGTATTGCAAATCGGCCAAGGATTTTTTTAAAGCTAATAACATTCCTTTTGAAGAAATTGACGTGGAGAATGACCAGAAGGCACAGGAAGAAATGATTCACAAATCCGGACAGTTGGGTGTGCCGGTCATAGAAGCTAACGGACAAGTTTTTGTGGGATTTGATAAGCGGGGGCTCACTCGGGCGCTGAATGTAACAGGATAAATGTACGAACTCGTGATAATCGGGGCAGGACCCGGTGGTGTCGCGCTTTCGCGCTCCTTAAAACCCTTCGGTTTTAACCCGCTTCGCTTTTCCGGCACGGGAAAACTCCCGTTTTCCCGACCCCTTTCCCGCCACCGGAACCAAATTTAGAAATCATGTACGACTTAATTATTGTCGGAGCTGGTCCCGGTGGAGTTGCTGCCGGAATTTACGCCGCCCGAAAAAAAATAAACACACTTCTAATAACCGACAGTTTCGGCGGTCAATCATTCGTGTCCGGAGATATCCAGAACTGGGTGGGGACAAAATCCGTGTCTGGATATGAATTCGGAAAAATGCTGGAAGAACATTTGAGAGCCCAAGAAGACATTGAGATTAAAGAAGACGAATGGGTTTCGGGAATAACGAAACTTGCGGATGGAAGTTTTGAAATCGCTACTTCCTCCGGAAAAAAATTTGAAACTAAATTTGTGCTTCTCACTACCGGTTCCAAGCGTAAGAAACTAAACGTGCCCGGCGAAAAAGAATACGACGGTAAAGGCGTGGTGTATTGTTCCACTTGTGACGCGCCGCTTTTCAAAAATAAAACCGTGGTAGTGGTAGGCGGCGGAAACGCGGGACTTGAATCCACTCGAGACAGCATCCCTTACGCTTCCAAAATTTATATTTTCTCCCGTTCCGGGGAACTTAAGGGCGACCCTGTGACACAGGAAAAAATTATTTCTTCACCCAAAGTAGAAATTATGAAGAAGGTGGAGATAGTAAAAATTCTGGGAGAACAATTCGTGAACAAAATTATTTATAAAAATAACGAATCTGGCGAAGAAAAAGAATTGCGGTGGATGGAGTTTTTATTGAAATCGGTTCCGTGCCCAATAGCGATCTCGTGAAGGATTTGGCAAACCTGAATGAACGAGGGGAGGTGGTGGTGAATCACAAGACCCAAGAAACATCAGAGCCGGGAATCTGGGCGGTGGGGGACGTTACAGACGTTCTATACAAGCAAAATAATATCTCCGCAGGAGACGGGGTAAAGGCGGTTTTAAACATTTACGATAGGATTCATAAGGGTTAATAGCCTGTCCGCCCGCCGATGGGGCCTTGACTAAGAAAGTTGGCACTCGTATCATAAGAGTGCTAATTTTATAAACCTATGAATATTAAACCCTTGGGAGACAAGCTCCTCATTGAACCCCTGGAAGAAGAAAAAACCACTAAGTCGGGAATTGTTTTACCGGACACTGCCGAGAAAGGCAAACCCATACAGGGAAAAGTTGTGGCGGTTGGACCCGGAAAATTAAATGATAAAGGCGAACGAATTCCTATGTCCGTAAAAGTGGGCGACACGGTGCTTTTCAAAAAATACGGACCGGACGAGATGGAAATTGACGGTAAGAAGTATTTGGTCGGAGACGAAAACGATATCTTAGCGATTCTGGAATAATATGGCTAAACAAATTTTATTTAACGAAGAAGCTCGCGCTGCCATAAAGCGCGGCATAGACAAGCTCGCGGAGGCGGTGAGGATGACTTTGGGCCCTCGCGGACGTGCGGTTGTGATTGAAAAGAGTTTTGGCGCGCCCCAAGTAACTTTTGACGGTGTTACGGTTGCCAAAGAAATTGAGCTGGAAGACAAATACGAAAATTTGGGCGCGGAATTTATTAAACAGGCCGCGGATAAGACCAACGATAAAGTTGGCGACGGAACGACTACTTCCGTAGTTTTGTCTCACGCCATGATAGAAGAAGGCGAACGCGCCATTCGCGACAAAGGATTTAACGTGATTCAACTCGCCGAAGAATTGAAGCGTGGTTCTGGCGCAATAATCAAAGCCCTGGAAAATCAAAAAGAAGAAATTAACGACCCCAAGAAAATAAAAGAAGTGGCGAGTTTGTCCGCCAAGGATGAAGAAATTGGGAAATTAATCTCGGAAGTAATGGAAAAAGTTGGCAAAGAAGGCGTAGTCACAATTGAAGACTCTAACACCATCGGTAATTCTCACGAAATAGTGGAAGGCATGCAATTTGACCGCGGCTACGTGAACCCTTACATGATTACGAATCAAGAGAGAATGGAAGCAGTGCTGGAAAGTCCTTATGTGCTCGTCACCGACAGAAAAATTTCTTCCATTCAGGAAATTTTGCCGCTTCTGGAAAAAATAATTGCGAGCGGCAAGAAAGAACTTTTTATGGTGGCGGAAGATTTTGAAGGCGAAGCGCTCGCGACCTTGGTTGTAAACAAACTTCGCGGAGTGTTTAACGTGCTTGCCGTAAAAGCTCCCGGCTTCGGCGACAGGAGAAAAGAAATGCTCCAAGATATTGCGGTTGTAACCGGCGCCGATTACATTTCCGAGGATTTGGGCAAAAAATTGGATAACGTGGATATGTCCCAATTGGGCTCTGCGCACCGCGTAGTGGCCACCAAAGACAATACGACCATAGTGGGCGGTAAAGGAGAAAAGAGAGCCATTGAAGAGCGGGTTTCTCAAATCAAAGCCCAAATCAAGAAAACCGAGATGGATTTTGACAAGGAAAAACTACAGGAACGCTTAGGCAAACTCGCCGGAGGCGTAGCGGTCATTAAGGTTGGAGCGCCAACCGAATCGGCCCAAAAGGAATTAAAACAAAGAGTGGAGGATGCGGTTTCCGCAACTAGGGCCGCGATGGAAGAAGGCATCGTTCCAGGAGGAGGCACTGCGCTTTTTAACGTGGCATCGCTTACCATCGGGCACGAAGACCATAGTACCGACGTGGTGGTTGCGGCCCATAAAATTCTTCTTGCAGCGCTGCACGCTCCCATAACTGCGATAATCAAAAATAGTGGCCAGTCCGCTGATGACATCAAATCTAAATTATTCAGGCAGAAATCAGAGTCCAAAGATCTTTGGCTCGGTTTTAATGCCCAGACTAATAAGATTGAAAATCTTAAAGACGCGGGAATCATTGACCCCCTCAAGGTTGTAAAAACCGCCTTCATGAACGCGGTCTCGGTTGCGAGCACATATTTAACGATTGGCGCGGCAGTAACCGAAATTCCCAAGAAAGAAAATTCGTCCGTGGGCGGAATGCCCGGAATGGGCGGGATGGGGGACTATTAATCTCACCGCTAACGGAACACGCGTCAATTTCCCCAGCGAGGAAATTGCGCTCTCTCTCAACCTCGCAAAACCGTGCGCTCGGTTTCCGAGGGGTTCCTTATATCTGCGAGATTAATTTGTGGGTGGTTGTGAAATTAAAAACGGCTGCCGATTGGCAGCCGTTTGGGTTTCAAGAAAAGAGACGTCCTTTAGGAAGTACTGGATTAAAGAGTTCAATCTCACCGGAACCGCCGCACTTGAAACAGCGATAATAAATAACCCTTTCTCCTCCAACTTTCACGCTAAACCACTGTGTCCCGCGACACTTCGGACAAATCTGTTCCCGCAGAACAGATTTAGTACCATGACACACGCGGCAGGTTACAATCCTTCCGCTTCGCCTCTGGGTGAATTTGCCGGTACCTCCGCAGGGTTTGCACGGAATTTCCACCTCAACAAAACCATAAATGCAGTCCGTGCAGCGGTGAGAAGAGTATGAGCCAGGGATTCTGTCTTCCTCATACCCCTTATGCGTACAGCGCGGGCAGTCAGCTCCATTCTTCATGGGGCCGAGGCCTAAGCCGAGTTCCGAAAGCGGAGTGCCGTCGGTTGTAACCAGGACTCCGGCCGGAGACGCGCCGTTTATGAAGAAGTCATCAAAACTTAAGATAACATCGTACGCTTCTTTCATCTTGATGAAATCTTCCTTGGTGTCCTTGCCGGATGTATCGGTGTGGAGCTTCTTTGCCTCTCTTCGAAAAGCTGTTTTGAGCTCGTCTCGTGAAAAAGGCGGCTGCAGGGAAAATACGCGTTCAGCCAGAAACACAACGTCTTCTCTGATAGCCATTCGGGGCTACCTCCTTTCAATTTTTACTACGTTAAATTATAACACTTATATAAAATTAGTCAACAGGGCTATTATTTTCGATAATTTATTGATATTCTACGCGCATGAAGACCCAATTTTTCACCGGCAAAGGCGATTCGGGCGAAAGCCACTACGGAAAAACTACTTTAAAAAAGAGTTCCTTGGGAGCTGACCTTTTGGGTTCTTTGGATGAGTTGAATTCTTGGCTGGGCCTTACGAGAGTTGAATCCGAAAAAGAAGAAGGATACAGAAATGAAGAATTGGGGATGAGCATCTCCGAAATTTTAAAACAAACCCAGAATTCCATCTTTGTTATCCAAGCCGAAATAGCATCCCTAATTTTTGGATTGGGCGGGGATAAAAAAATTTCCGCTGACAAAACCAAAGAAATGGAAGAAGTAATCCGGAAAATTGATGAAGTGGTGCCGGCAATCAAAAATTTTATTTTGCCGGGAGGTTCGGAACTCTCCGCGCGCCTGGATGTGGGACGCACCTTGGCCCGTAAGGCGGAACGTCTGGCAAAAAAGTTTTCCGAAGAAAAGGAACTTCCGCCCGAACTCCTGCAATATTTAAACCGCCTATCCAGCTTGCTTTTTGCCCTGGCGCGTTATGTGAACCACGCGAGGGGGATAGAAGAAGAGAACCCGACCTATTAGTTGAAAAAATGACCCGTTTTGTTAAAATATAGCCATGAATAAAACCTTATGGATTGTGCTGGGGATTGTGGTGATACTGGGGGTCTATATCTGGACCGGCTATAACAGTTTTGTTACCTTAAACACCGCCGTGGACGGTGCGTGGGCCCAGGTGGAAACAGTGTATCAGCGCCGTTTTGACCTAATTCCCAATTTGGTCGCGTCGGTTAAGGGGATAATGAAACAGGAGCAAACTATCTTCACCGAGCTCGCCGAGGCCCGTACACGCTATTCCGGCGCGGGAACGGTGGATCAAAAAGCCGCAGCCGCAACCCAGGTGGAAGGCGCCTTAGGGCGTTTGCTTGTAATCATGGAAAATTACCCGCAATTAAAATCCTCCGAGGCGGTTCAGAACCTTATGACCCAGCTTGAGGGCAGCGAGAACCGCATTGCGGTGGAGCGCCAGAGGTATAACCAGGCGGTGCAAACCATAGACACAAGAATTCATCGTTTCCCGTCCAACCTCGTGGCTAAAATGTTCGGATTCAAGGACCGCAATTATTTTGAAGCCTCCCAGGGAGCCGAAAACGCGCCACAGGTAAATTTATAGTTTATGCGTAGAGTTCTTTTAGGAGCGGCAATCTTGTCAGTGTTTTTGCCGCTTATCGCGGCAGCATATGTTAGCCCCGGCAAACCATCCGGATTCGTTAATGATTTCGCGGGAGTATTAAGTGCAGACCAGAAGAACTCGCTTGCGGCAAAACTTACCCAATTTAATAAAGACACCAATGAAGAATTGGCGGTGGTTACCATAAAAAGTTTGGATGGTGACACTGTTGAAAATTATGCAGTGAAACTTTTCCAAGAATGGGGCATAGGTGAGAAGGGGAAGGATAACGGCGTTTTGCTTCTCGTGGCACTTGAAGACAGGCAGATGCGCATTGAAGTGGGCTACGGATTGGAAGGCGCCTTGACCGATTTGCAGAGCTCCTGGATTATCAAAAACCAAATTGCGCCGGAGTTTAAGAATAGTAAATATTACGAGGGTATTAATGCCGGCACTGATTCCATTATTTCCGCCGTAAAAGGGGAAGCAACCATACCATCGGACAATTCCGGAAGCGATTCCGGCGGAGGCGGGAATTTATCGTCTTGGTTCTGGACCATATTTGTAGCTTTCTTTTTCGGCGTAAGGGTTTTGGCGTTACTACTCGGCCGCACCAAATCCTGGTGGCTGGGCGGAGTTTTGGGTGGAGTCGCGGGACTCATTATATTATTTTTTGAAGGCATGCTGGCAGGAATTATTTCCATCATCGTACTCGCTCTTCTTGGATTTCTATTCGATTTTGCTGTTTCCAAAAACTACGACAAATGGAAATCCCGCGGCGGCAATGGTCCTTGGTTCTTTGGCGGAGGTGGTTCTGGCGGAGGAGGCGGGGGTGGTTTTGGTGGATTCGGAGGTGGCAGCTCCGGTGGAGGCGGTTCCAGCGGGAGCTGGTAGCTAAAACTTGGCGGAGGGGATGGGATTCGAACCCATGATACCTTGCGGTAAACTCGCTTTCCAAGCGAGCGCACTAGGCCACTATGCGACCCCTCCAAGTTATTGGATTTTATACAAAAACCTCTTCTAAAGCAATTTTTTCGCCCGTGCTAAAATATAAACATGGTCCATAAAACCTTGTTTCTTTTCTTGGGGTTACTAGTTTTGGTGGGGCTCATTTATTGGGGAAGTCTGCGGGCCTCTAAAGACCAGACCACTGGACCGTCTTTTGGTGCCGCGGTGGATTCAGGAAAGAAGCTGGCATCGTTTTCTATCGGCCAAGTTTTGGGGACGGAGACGCTTAAAAACACACTAAGCGGGTTTACCGCCAATTCCGAACAGGCGTTTAAAAATGGGGCCGCTAATTTAATACAAGGGGTGGCGGACGGCGTTAAAAACAGAATATCCGGAGCGTTTCAGACTACTTCTACGCCAGATGCGAGTTCTCCGGATCAGATTGAGGGCGTGAGCCAAGGCACAGTAGGGGTTTGTCCGAAATACAAAAACGGCGAAACCGTGGGCTACGTGATTAAATTCTTCTCTCCGGCCACAGGCCAAATTTATTCCGTGGATTGGGGAGACGGCCAAATCTTTGAAGGGAACATAAATGCGTCCTCGCAAGAAGCTTCGGTGTCCCACGCGTACAAAAATATCGGAGACTATACCGTAACTTTCAAGTTGCCGGGTTTAGGAAGTTCTGGGACGCAAAAAGAGATTTGTATCCGATAATAATATGTTACAATCTTGTTGCTAGTTTAAAAATGGGAAAAGAAAAGATGGGTTTTGAAAACAATGTTTCCGGCGAAAATTCCTTTGAAGCTCAATTTGAGAATAAGGAGGAGTTGGAATTAGCCGGCGGAAAAGCCGAAGTTGTGGATATAAATCCGGATACACCTAAAACCGAAGTACCGGTTTTCCTGGCTCCGTCTTGGGGATGTACCACGGAAGTCTATAAACCGGCCTTAAAAGAATTGGTGAGCCACGACCGTCGCACAATATCCCTTGACCATCCTCGCATCGGTGGAGATATAAAAATAAGCGAAGAGGAGGCGGTAAAAAAATATCCCACAGAAGAATTAAGAAAAGCCTTTAACATATTGGGCGTTATGGAACAAAAGGGAGTGGATAAGGTTGATGTCATTGCTCATTCGGAAGGCGCCATCAATGCCGCTATTGCGGCCATGCTTCATCCCGAGAAGTTCAGGAATATGGTTCTTTTCGCCCCGGCGGGACTCATAGGTGAAGATACCTTTACCCGCTTATTAAAGGGGTTTGCGGGGCAGTCTAAAAGAGCCGAGACTTTGAAGGGAGCTAACAACGAAGAAGGAGAGGGCTGGAAGGATATTGCTGTTACTGAAACTGAAAAACAAGTTGCTTCCGCTGCGGCCACAGGGGTTTTAAAATATTTCGCCAAAAACCCACTCCGCTCCATTAGGGAAACAATGGATATATCCAAGAGCCAGATACATGAGATGCTTCGGTATCTTCACGAAAAGGGCATAGGCATAGTGGTCATGAGCGGAGTGGACGACCCCGTGTTCCCTATGGACAAGATGCAGGAGATTGCTAAAGCCGACATGCTGGACGGATTCTTGTCTTTAAGGGGCGGGCACGGGGAAATCGGTAACCACCCGGAACTCTATATGGCGGCTGCGGAGAAGATGCTTACTGCGCTTGAAGAAAAACAGAAAAACAGAAAAGAGGCCGAAAAAACGGGTTAAACAAAACTCTCCTGGTGCAAATTTAAACCGTAATGCGGTTTAAGCCACAGAACATATATGTTGGCTAAGAAAAATATAATCGCCCAGAGAACGGTGGAAACATAAACATACCCCAATAGAATCCCCCAAAGAGCCAAGAGACAAAGGAGAACCCCCAGGGAATCAACTCGTATCTTCATAAATAAAAGCCGGGAGTAGCCCGCTATTGGAATTAGCAATATATATTTTAGAGCGGCGAGTACAAATAGCAGCGTCATCCAGAGGGCGAAATTTAATGGCAGATTGAATTGAAACGGAAGAATAAAAAGGCAGAGCCCTAAGGCCATGTCTATAAAATGTTGCAAAAGGTTATTTTCAGGCGTGATGCTCGCGAAGGTTCTTATTGAAAAGTAGGTATTGAGGAGAAGTAGAGCGTAAAAGAAAACCAATGGCCAGGAAATATGCCAATCATGTATAAAAAGCCCTGCGGCAAGTGCAAGCAGTGAAAATCCCAGAACGGTTCCAAAAGCTCGTCTCTTGGCGCGGAAAATAAAAGACTTAGCGGATATCGCGGTATTCATTTGTGAATGGTTTATGGAATAGTGCCTCCCATAGATAGTTTACGCCATAAATCCAATAACTTTTTAAAAGTCCGTCTTTGAGAAGTCTGCGGGCGGAAGTCCAAACGAAGAAATCCATTCGCCACATAACTTTGCCCAAGCGTGCCAAGCGCCAGGCGATATCAGTGTCTTCCCCGTAAAACCTGATTTTAGTATTAAATCCACCCATTTCTTTGAGGGCGGAACGTTTGGCAACAAAATTTCCGCCGAGAATCATGTAGCCAGTAAGCCAATAGGTCGGAGGAGTGATGATTTGCCAGATTAATTCCGCGAAGATTTTTCTGAACCCAAAAAGGTCAAAATATTTGTAGGGGCCCGAAATTGAGACCACCCCCGGGTCCTTAAATGTTTCCTCCACTATCTTCAACCAGCCTTCGTGCAGGCGGGTATCCGCGTCCAGATACGCCAAAAGCTCACCTTTTGCCTCCAAGAGGCCCCGCTCCCGGGCTATGGTAAGGCCCTTGTTAGGTTCGTGGATTACCCGAACTTCCGGAAAACTGCCCGCAACCTCCGCGGTGCGGTCGGTGGAGGCATTATCTATAACTAAAATTTCGGTGGGCCAGGGAGCGTGCCGGGAAACTTTAAGTATGAATTCCAGGCAAGGCCCCAAGTATTTTTCTTCGTTATATGCCGGGACTATAAAACTTAATTTCATTTTTTGGCGTAATTTTTGATTGTTTCCGTATAAATTTCCTCCCACTTTGTGGCTATTTCTTTTTTGTTCAAGTGCACAACCGATGCTCTCGCCGCCTCGCCCATTTTAATCCGTTCGCGGGTATTAGTGTAGAGATAGAGAATCTTATCCGCAAGCCCATCCACATCTCCCGGAGTGAGAAGGAATCCCGCCTCTGGCTTTAGGTATTCTTGGAGGCCCATGGAACGAACCGCAACTACCGGCAAACCGCAAAGCATGGCTTCCATGCTTGAAAGACTTTGGGTCTCCACCGTGCTTGGCATCACGAACACGTCCGAGGCGTTGTATGTTTCCAATAATTTTTCTTTTTCCAAAAACCCCAGGAACCTTACTTCGGCCTGTAGCCCTAATTTCTTGGTCAAGCGGCGCAGTTCTGACTCCGCGGGACCCGTGCTTGCTATGCCCACCGAGAAAGAAGGAATTTTGCTCTTGAGCTTGGCGGCAGCCCTGATTAATTGGTCTACATTTTTCTCTTTGGACAGGCGTCCTATGAAAAGCAGATTAAAATCTTCGAAGCCGTATTTTTTCTTTAATTCCGCCTTGTTCCCGAGTGGCACAAAAAACTCGGTCTTCAAAGGGTTAGAAACGGCTCGGTGGGGAATCGCAGAATTGAAGCTCCTCATCTCTTCAAACATGCCACTTGCGGGAGAGCTTACGAAATTGCAGCGGTTATAAAACCAAGTATTGTATGCCAAATTTATCTCCGCGAACCAACTAAGCCACCCCGGAAGGAACTTGCGCGTGAATTCCACCGGCGTGTGGTTGGTGCCCACTAGGGGGATTTTTAAAATTTTTGCAGCGATTAACCCCTCCAATCCCATGCCAAATGGCAAATGGACATGTATTATATCGGGTTGAAACGATTTCACGCTCGAAATTCGGCCAAAAGGAATAATAAGGCGACCGTTTTCGGTACCGGTGTTGAAAGGCAGGGAAGCGAAGCGGGTAATGTTTATATTCGGTCCCAGGTCCGTCTCTCCGAACGGCAGTTTAAGGTGGTCAAAATTTTTTTTGGAGTAGCGCGGAGCAAAAAAATTAATGTGGTGGCCGCGCGAAGCAAGTTCCCGCCCGATGGTTGTGATGGATTCGGTAATGCCGGAGTTAGTCTCCGGATAAAAATTGTCGGAGAACACTGCTATTTTCATGTTCAGATTTCTTGAATGTTTTTGGAGAACCACCCGGAAACTTTCCGGTTCAAATAAACGAAAATTATGAAAAGTACCCCAATCGCAAGTAGGGCATATTGCCCGTAGTTGATGTAGTGCTCGATTTTTGTGTAGGCCGCACCGGCATAATAACCTATCAAAAAATACGCCACGGAACTGGGGATGGTAACTACGACGCTCCACCAGGCGTATTTTTTGATGGGTACCCGCGCCACTCCGGCGATGATAAGGCCCGGTGTCGCTGCTACCGGTAGGAGTTTTACGGCAAGCAAGGTTTTGCCGGCATGTTCGTGGTACATACGTTCCAGCTTTCTTATTCTCTCGGGAGTAATGTGTAAATAGCGCCCATATTTATCTACGAATTTTTCCCGACCCCAGTATCCCAGCCAATAGTAGATTGCGTCCGGAATAAGATTCCCTAAAATAGAAAGAGCGAATACTGCCCAGGGATTAAGTATCCCAAGGGTGGATGCGAAGGCTCCTGCGGCGGTCACGGCTGGTCCCTCGATTAGGAGGGCTATAAACAACAGGGCATAGCCTTGTTGGGATACCCAACTTAAAACCACGGGCAATATTTGTTGAATCATATGGTGTGGCTGGCTTTAGATTGCTATAATCATATATAAAAATCGCCCTAAGCGCATGCTGGATAAAATCTTCCAAGACAAGAAATTTCTATCTTCCTATGTCCTAAGTATTTTGTTTTTGATATTCAGTTTGTTCATAAATTACTACGCTGGGACCTACGCCACCAACCGCGAAAGCAATCCCGTAACCGACATCATCTTAAGCAACACCCGGGCCTACGACGTGGACGGGATATTCATATATGGCACTATTATTTTTTGGGTTGTAGTTGCCGTTCTTCTTTTTCAAAACGCCCGCTTCGTCCCCTTCACCCTAAAGAGCATATCCCTCTTCATTCTTATACGCTCCGCTTTCATAACCATGACCCACATCGGTCAATTTCCGGAACGGACCACTATCGCCTCTAATTTTATACTCAACAAAATATCCTTCGGCGGAGATTTGTTTTTTTCCGGCCACACCGGCTTGCCGTTCCTATTGGCTTTAATCTTTTGGAAAAGTAAATTCTGGCGCTATATCTTTCTCGCATCCTCTATTATTTTTGGGACGAGCGTCATTTTAGGGCACATACATTACACCATAGATGTGACATCCGCATTTTTTATCACCTACGGCATATATCATTTGAGTCAATTGCTATTCTCTAAAGACGAAACCGTTTTCAAGAGCTCTTTTGTTCCCACTAGTTGAAGCTTTAATTTACCAGGGAGCGCTGGCCGGTATGCTATAATCTTCCATATGAAAAACACTTTAATTTGGGCTTTGGTGGCGCTCGTGGTTCTGGGCGGAATTTGGTTTCTGGCTTCGCGCTATAAGAGCAGTGATTCTGGGAATAATTCCTATGATTATGGAACGAATTCAGAAACAGATACCAATACCACAAGTACTCCTACTTCTACCGTTACAGCCAAAACCGTAACCGTGACTTACGCTGCGGGAAGTTTTTCTCCTAAATCCGTGACCGTGAATAAGGGCGATACGGTAACCTGGGTGAATAACACCTCCGGTGACATGTGGGTGGCTTCGGCGGCACACCCCACTCACACGGTCTATGGAGGCACAACCTTATCACAACACTGTCCCGATACCGCTGGAATCGCTTTTGATGCCTGTGCGGGCGTGGCTAAGAGCCAGAGCTGGAGCTTCACGTTTAACAAGGCTGGCACCTGGAACTATCACGACCATCTGCACGCTTCTAATTTCGGAACCATAGTTGTAACGCAGTAAAGAAAAGCCCCGCACTCGCGGGGCTTCTTGGTTTCTGCAAAATTTCAGTACATGTCGTTCAGGATGGATTCCCCAACCGTTTCCCGGATGATTCCTCGGTCCGAAGGCTTGGTTTCGCATTTGGGGCAGTAGGGAATCGTTTTGTGACGCACCTCTCCCCCTCCGGCTAGGGCGAACTCCGCGAAATGAACAGATTGAGATTGTGTTATGGCTTGAATCTCCGAGCCGCATTCCCAGCACAGCCAACTCGTGCCGTCCGGGAGTACGAAGTACTTCCAATTGTGTGGTGGCCCATGATCGGGGACTGCGCCGTAGGTTTTTGCGTGCCTCTGGATGATGCCCAAATGGATCATGTCGTTCTGAACGGCCTTCTGGAATAGGGCCCTCATCCTCATGCGGAAGTTCCAAAGCTCATTTCCCGGACGGGCTTCTCGGCACTTTTTCTCCAGAGCGACTTCTTCCTTCGCCTTAGCGATGACAGAGAATTCCCCGATGATGTCTTCCTGTGCGGAATTGAGCTTGGTTGCTTTGATCTCCATCGGGGCCGGATAGCCCGAAATCCTTAGCCTGTTCACGACTTCACGCACCTTGGAATTGGCAATCTCGTTTCTTTTCATAACCATCCTTTCTGGGGCTATTTTTATCAGAAACGGCCAGTTTTTGCAACAGCTTTTAACTTCCTGAACTATGCATCATAATAGGCGCATGCCGGAGTTGCCCGAGGTAGAAAATATCAGAAAAGGGCTCACGAAACTAAAAGGACAGAAAATCCTGCGGGTTTTCGTGTTACAGCCGCAGATAGTCTCCGGTAAAGGCAACTTGCGCCGTTCTTCTGCGAGGAGAACCGGAGAATTCTCGGAGGGACTTAAAGGCGAAATCATAAAATCAGTAGAGCGTAGGGGTAAGAACCTACTGTTCCGGACTAAAAACGGAAAAATAGTTCTCGCACACCTCAAAATGACCGGGCAATTTATTTACGACCCATCCGGTTCCGTAGAACCGGGGAAACATACGAGAATCATCTTTGAACTATCCGGCGGGAATCTTTTTTATAACGACATCCGCCGTTTTGGCTATGTTCTTTATTTTCCGAACCGCACCGCTTTAAAAGAAACCGGGCATTTTGAGAATTTAGGATTAGAACCTTTTGACCGCAAATTCACCTTAAATTTATTTAGAACAGCGCTTAAGAATAGAAACTCAACTCTTAAATCAGTTTTGATGAACCAGGAGGTAGTGGCGGGAATCGGGAATATTTATGCGGACGAAATTTGCTACGCCGCAAAGATTCTGCCGGGCAAAAAAGCGAGTTTGCTCAACAAGGAAGAAATTAAAAATCTTTACCGTTCCATAAAATCAGTCCTGAAGCAGGCGATTAAACTTAAGGGTTCTTCAATTCGCAACTACCGTTTGGCAACCGGAGAAGAAGGTGGATTCGCAAAAATGCACCAAGTGTATGGCAGAGCAGGGGAGCCGTGTTTTGTATGCGAAACCAAGCTCGCAAAAAGCGTGATAGGCAATCGCACCACCGTTTTCTGCAAAAATTGCCAGAAGTAAAAAATTTTGTGCCCAGGGCGAGAGTCGAACTCGCATGCCTTGCGGCCAGGGATTTTAAGTCCCTTGCGTATACCATTCCGCCACCCGGGCTGGAGGCCACGGCGGGAATCGCACCCGCGTATAGGAGTTTTGCAGACTCCTGCCTTACTACTTGGCTACGTGGCCGTGTAAATATCCTACTGATTTAGGAGCGCTTTTTCAACGTTGGCGGCATTCTCCGGTCCGCGGTCAATTTCAAATACTATGGAAGGCATGGGTTTGATATTCAACTTGTGATTCAGGAAGTGTTGCAGTTGCCCCCTGTGCTCCTGAAGTTTTTTCAAAACCTTCATCGCTTCCGGCGAAGGGATTACCGAAATTAAGACCTTGGCGTGGTCCAGTTTCTTGGTAACCTCCACTTCGGTCAAAGTCACAAACGCCCCATTTTCAAACTCCATGGTTTTCAAAATGTATTGGGCAAGCTCGTCCCGTATGAGCTGGCCCATGCGCAAATCACGGTAATTCATTTTTAAATTATCTACTCGTTAATTATAAGATGATCGCCGACGGCGATAGGCACATCAGAGCTAATCATAACTCCTGCCTCATTCCCTTCTCCCACGGAATTAGCGTCTTTCTTGGCGGTTTGAAGATTGGTCACTCGTCCTTGTCCCACGATTTGGTCACCTCGTTTAATCCCCGCGAGCGATCTATTGCG
>Ga0210377_10002349_pt1 | contig 16641 bp, 15 predicted proteins | sample PLM4_65_b1redo_FD_155480 | JGI IMG/M metagenome (GOLD analysis project Ga0210377, IMG submission 155480) | Groundwater sediment microbial communities from an aquifer in East River, Colorado, USA - PLM4_65_b1 redo | ecosystem: Environmental > Terrestrial > Soil > Riparian zone | place: USA: East... | reverse complement strand
GCGGCCTTTTCCTGAGTCTGCGGTACCGCCTCCCGCAAGTGGTCCGTTTTCGCGAGGCGCTGCGCAATGCGGTCCCGACCCAGGAGACCGGAGCGGGGGGAGCGCTCTCACCCTTCCAGGCGTTCATGACCGCGCTTGCCGCTTCCATCGGGACCGGTAACATCGCGGGTGTGGCCACTGCCGTCGTCTCGGGCGGGCCCGGGGCCGTCTTCTGGATCTGGTGTTACGGCTTTTTCGCGACGACGATCAAGCTCACCGAGGCGGTCCTCGGGATCCGCTTTCGGCGCCTCGACGGCGACCGGGTCTCGTCGGGGCCGATGTACTACCTCCGGGACGGCCTCGGCTCGCCAGCCTTGGCGTGGGTCTACGCCCTCGTCGCCGCGATCGCGGCGCTCACCACCACGCCGTTCACCCAGCCGAACTCCATGGCGGTGGTCCTCGAGAGCCAGTTCGGGATTCGGCCGTGGATCTCCGGCGTGGTCATCGCCGTCCTGGCCTGGCTGGTCATCATCGGCGGGATCCAGTCCATCGGCCGTGCCGCCGAGAAGCTGGCGCCCCTCAAAGTGCTCCTCTATGTCGCCGGCGGTCTCGTCGTGATCGTGACCCACGTCGCGCACCTGCCCGGGGTGCTGGCCCTCATCGTCCGGGAGGCGTTCTCGCTGAAGGCCGCCGGGGGTGGCGCGGCGGGGCTCGGGATGATGGTCGCGATGCGCTACGGCCTCGCTCGAGGGATCTACGCCAACGAGGCGGGGTATGGTACGGCAGCGGTGGCCTACGGCACGGCCCGGAGTCGGCGTCCGGTCCAGCAGGGGTTGAACGCGGTGCTGGAGGTCTTCACCGTGTCCTGTGTGACGTCGTCGATCAGCGCCCTCACGATCCTCGTGAGCGGAGTCTGGAAATCGGGGCTCACGAGCACGGCGGCGGTGGCCGCCGCCTTCGGTACGGCGATCCCGGTCGTGGGCGGGTGGATCGTGGCCTTCTGCGCGTTCCTCTTCGGTTACACCACCCTCGTCGGCTGGGCCTACTACGGTGAGCAGTTCCTGGAGTACCTCTTCGGCCCGCGCCTGACGAAACCCTACCGGTGGACCTACTGCGGCCTCATCGTCTTCGGAGCGACGAGCAAGGTCGATCTGGTGTGGGCCTGGGGCGATCTGATGAACGGGCTCCAGATCTTCCCCAACATGGTCGGGGTCCTGGGTCTTTCCGGGGTGGTCGCCGCCACGCTCCGGGCTGCGCCGGTGGAAGCCCCCTCGTGAGCGCATTCGCGCGCAGAGGCGGCGCGCTCTTCTGCGAAGAGGTGTCCCTGGCGGAGGCCGCCGAACGCCACGGGACGCCGCTCTACGTCTACAGCCGAGCCTCCCTCGAGGGGGCCTACGACGCCTACGACGCGGCCTTCGCCGCGGTCCCGCACCGGATCTGCTATGCGCTCAAGGCGAACGGCTCCGGCGCGCTGCTCCGCCTCCTGGCGGCCAAAGGGGCCGGCGCCGACATCGTGTCCGGCGGCGAGCTGCGGGCGGCCCTGAGGGCCGGCTTTCCAGCGGACCGGGTCGTCTTTGCGGGCGTCGGCAAGACCGACGTGGAGATCCGCCTCGGCCTCGAGCACGACATCGGCGAGTTCAACGCCGAGAGCGAGGACGAGATCGTCCGGATCAGCGCCGCGGCCGCCGGGGCGGGACGCACGGCCCGGGTCGCCCTGCGCGTGAATCCGGACATCGACCCCGGCTCGCACCCCTACATCTCGACCGGCCTCCGCCAGAACAAGTTCGGCGTCGACATCGCCCTCGCGCCCGACATTCTGCGGCGGGTGCGCTCGTTGCCGGCCGTCGAGGTCGTGGGGGTGCAGTGCCACATCGGATCGCAGGTGGCCGACCTGGACGCCTTGGAAGAGGCCTCCCGGGAATTGGCCGCGCTGTCCAGGAGCCTTCTCGCGGAGGGCTTTCCGCTCCGGACCATCGACCTCGGCGGTGGCCTCGGCGTGGACTATCGGGGCACGGGCGCGCCCACGGCCGCCGACCTGGCATCACGGGTGGTTCCGGCGATCGAGGGGTTGCCCCTGACGCTGCTGCTGGAGCCCGGGCGCTCCATCGTGGCCCTTGCGGGGGTGCTCCTGACCCGCGTTCTCTACGTCAAGGAGAACACCGGGAAGCGCTTCGTCATCGTCGACGCCGCCATGAACGACCTGATGCGGCCGGCGCTGTATCAGGCGTATCACCGGATCGAGCCCGTGCGGATGCGCGGGGATGCCACGTGGACCGCCGACGTGGTCGGCCCGATCTGCGAAACCGGGGACTTCCTCGCAAGAGAGCGCGAGATCGAGCCGGTGGAGCCGGGAGATCTGCTGGCGGTGCGCGACGCCGGAGCCTACGCCTTCTCGATGTCGTCGACCTACAACATGCGGCCTCGGGCGGCGGAGGCGCTGGTCGAAGGCGGCGAGATGCGCCTCATTCGCCGTCGCGAGACTTTCGACGACCTCGTGCGGACCGAGGTCTAGACCGCCTACTCGTACCGCAGCGCGTCGATGGGGTCGAGGCTTGCGGCCTTCCGAGCGGGGTAGTAGCCGAAGAAGATGCCCACCGCCGCCGCGAAAGCGAAAGCGATCGCGATCGACGACGACGTGATGAGCGTCGGCCAGCCCAAGCCCTGGCTCACGGCCCTCGAAACGCCGATACCGAGGGCGATGCCCGCGATCCCTCCCAGGACCGAGAGGGCCACGGCCTCCGCCAGGAACTGCCGGAGGATGTCCCGGGTCCGCGCCCCGACGGCCATCCGCAGACCGATCTCCCGGGTCCTCTCCGTGACCGAGACCAGCATGATGTTCATGATGCCGATCCCGCCCACGACGAGGCTGACCGAGGCGACGCTCATCAAGAGCCCCGTCATCGTCTGGGCCAACTGGGTCCGCGTCGCGGCCATCTCCTCGATGGTCCGGACCTGGAAATCGTCTTCCTCGGGGTTCATGATCCGGTGGCGCTGGCGCATGAGGCGAGTGATCGCGACGGCCGTCTGCTCGACGTTGTCCGAGCGCGTGGCCGACACCATCACCTGGTGAATGTAGGTGATCCCCAGCAGCTTCTTCTGGATGGTGGTATAGGGAGCCACGATGATGTCGTCCTGGTCCTGGCCCCACTGCCCCTGCCCTTTGGGCGCGAGGACGCCCACGACGCGAAAGGGGAGGTTCCGGACGCGCACCAGCTGGCCCACGGGGTCCTGGCCGGGGAAGAGTGTGTCCGCGACGGTGGCGCCGAGCAGGCAGACCTTGTCGGCCACCTGGAGGTCCCTCACCGAGAACATCTCCCCCGAGCTGAGCGGCCAGTTGCGGATCGTCAGGTAGTCCTCGTTCCCTCCTTCGATCGACGTGTTCCAGTTCTCGTCCCCCGCTACGACCTGGGCCCGACCCCGCACCACCGGCGTGAGCTTCCCTACGGTCGGTACCTGGTCCCGGATCGCCTGGGAGTCCTCCAGCGTCAGGGTCTGGACGGAGCCGATCCCGCCCCGCACGCCGCCGCCGCGCCCGAAGCTCCCGGCGGAGACGTAGACGACGTTGGTCCCCGTGCTCTGGATCTGGGCGTCGATGGCTTCCCGGGCGCCGGAGCTGATCGCGATCATGGCGATGACCGAGGCGACGCCGATGATGACGCCGAGGGCCGTCAGGGCCGAGCGGACCTTGTTCCGGCGAAGGGCCTTCGCCGCGATCCGGACGGTGTTCAGGATCTCCATCCTCAGGCCTCCGTCTCGACGGGAAGCGTCTCGATCTCGCGGGCCGCCTCGCGCCTCCGCTGGACGGCCATGTCCGCCACCACGCGCCCGTCGCGAAAGGTGACGACGCGCTCGGCGTAATCGGCGATGTCGTGTTCGTGGGTGATGAGCACGATGGTGATCCGCCGCTCGCGGTTCAGGCGCTGCAAGACCTCCATGATCTCGACGCTCGTGCGGCTGTCCAGGTTCCCCGTGGGCTCGTCGGCGAGGATCAGCTCCGGCTCGTTGACCAGGGCCCGTGCGACGGCCACGCGCTGCTGCTGGCCGCCCGAGAGCTGGCTCGGCGTGTGGTCGGCCCGGGACCCGAGCCCGACGATGTCCAGGAGCTCCCGCGCCCGCCGATGCCGCTCGGTCGCGCCCCAGGACTTCCCGTTGTAGAGCAGGGGCAGTTCGACGTTCTCGAGGGCCGAGGTCCGGGGGAGGAGGTTGAAGCTCTGGAAGACGAAGCCGATCGTCCGATTCCGCAGGACGGCCCGCCGGTCCCGGTCGAAGCCGGAGACGTCTTCGCCTGCCAGCCAGTAGTGGCCCGACGTGGGCTGGTCGAGGAGGCCGAGGATGTTCATGAAGGTGGACTTGCCGCTCCCCGAGGCCCCGACCACCGCCGAGAAGGAGCCGGGCTCCAGGCTCAGGTTCACGCCGCGGAGCGCATGGACGGTGACGTCGCCCACGGCGTAGGACTTCTGGAGGTTCTCGACGCGGATCAGGGCGTCGGCCGCCATGGTCAGCGCGACCGCGGCTGGAATCGCGGCGGAGCGAAGGGGTTGGCCGAGGAGGACGCGCCCGGGCGCGCGGTCGCGCCGCCGGGCTGATCGAGGGCCGTCACGATCAACGCACCTTCCTCGACGCCGCTGAGGGCTTCGACCACGCGGCCGTCGGAGAGCCCCAGCCGCACGCGCGTCGCCTTCGGGACGTCGTCGCTGCCCAGAACGAAGACCAGACCGGGTCGTCCGGGCTCTCGCGCGTCCCCGCCGAGGCCCGGGCCCCGACCGGCGCCACCTGCCGGGCGGCCCTGGCCGCCGGCGTTGGACGCGCCGCCTGCACTGCCTCCGCCGCGTCGTGCGGCCCGGGTGTCCTCGAAGCCCTCGGGTCGGAACCGGAGCGCCGCGGTCGGTAGCCGCAGCGCGTCGTTCCGGGTCTCGACGGCCAGGGAGACGGTGGCGGTCATCCCGGGCATCAGCCGCAGGTCCTCGTTCTTCACTGCGATGATCGTGTTGTAGGTGACGACGTTCTGGTTGGTGACCGGCTGGAGGCGCACCTGTTGGACCTTCCCGGAGAAGACCTGGTCCGGGTAGGCATCGACCCGGAAGGAAGCCCCCTGGCCCACGCGGACGCGGCCGATGTCGGCCTCGTCGATCGAGGCGTTCACCTGCATCTGGGTGAGGTCGTTCGCGATGACGAAGAGGGTCGGGGCCTGGAGTGAGGCGGCCACCGTCTGTCCCACGTCGACGTTCCGCGCCAGGACCACGCCGTCGATGGGGGCCGCGATGACGGTGTGCTCGAGATCTACCCGGGCCTGGTTGACCGCGGCCTCGGCCTGCCTGACGGCGGCGCGGTTCGCCCGGTCCTGGGCGATCGCGGAGTCGTAGGCGGCCTTGGCGCTGTCGAGGTCGCTGGGGGGGAGGAGGTTCTCGGCGGCCAGCTCCTTCGCCCGATCGAACTTCTGCCTCGCGTCGTCGATGCTGGCCTTCGATCGCTCCACGTTGGCGCGTGCCGCCGCCAGGTTCGCCTCCGCCTGCGCCAGCCGGGCCTCGAAGAGCGACGGGTCGAGGCGCGCGATGACGTGGCCCTTCTTCACCACTGAGTTGAAATCCGCGCCGAGGCTCGCGATCGTGCCCGAAACCTGGGATCCCACCTGAACCGTCGTGACCGCCTGGAGAACGCCGGTCGCGCCCACCACGTCGGCGATGTCGCCGCGGTCCACCGCCGTGGTGACGTAGTGGAGCCGGCTACTCCGGCCGCTGAAGCCGAGGGCGAGCGCTCCGAGGACGACGACCAGAATACCGGCCGCACCCAGGATCCGGGTCCGCTTTCCCATGGCTATAGCTTAGACCGACGGGGGCGTCGCCGGTTGGTCGCCGGTTGTCAAACGATGCAACGGGCCAGAGCGCCCCTGGTGCGCTGCCTCGCGCGTCGGCGACTACTGGCCCGTGCTTCCCTGGATGGCGGCGCGGCTCGCCGTGCCGGTCGTGGCGACCGCCGTCGTGGACACGACCACGCCCGCGGTGCCCGCCTCCTGCACCCGGTCGAACTCGATGAGGCTCTGGCGGTAGGCCAGGACGGCCCGGATCTCAGCCACTCGGGAGTCACCCAGGTCGCGCTGGGCCTGCGTCACGAGGAAGTTGGTCGACATCCCGGCCGCGAACTTCTTCTCCTCGGCGTCGAGGCGCCGCTCCTGAAGGGTCCGTGCGGCCCGCGTGGACTCGACGCGCTTGAAGTTCGACTCCACGTCGCGGGCGGCGCGCCTCACCTCCTGGGCGATCTGCAGCTCGAGGCGGTTCAAACTTGCGAGAGCCTGGTCCTTGGCGATCCGCGCCCTCGCCGAATTCGCCCGTGCCTGGCGGTTGAAGAGCGGGTACGAAAAGTTGACGCCGACCGTCCAGGTGGGGAAGTCGCGGCCGAAGACGCTGTCGAGGGCGTCCCGGTACCCGCCGGGGATGGTCTGGACGACGGGCCCGCCGAAGCCGTCCCGGACGAGCTGCGTCCCGCCGAGGCCCGTGGTCCCGTAAGCAGCCGCCAGGTCCACGGAGGGCAGGAGCTGGTTGCGGGCCGCGCGGACGGTCAGGTCGTCGTTCTCGAGTGCCTTTCGGGTCGCGACGATGTCGGTGCGCTTCTCGATCGCGGTCTTGATCGCGGCCTCGGCGTCGACCTCGTGGCGCTCGGCAGTGGGCCGATCCGTGGGGACGACGCGCAGCTCCCAGAGCTGGGGGTCGTTCTGGGGGAAGATGGCCGCCTTCAGAGTGTCCTCGAGCTGGGCGAGGGTCGCCTCGGCGACGATCACTCCTTCCTCGCGGGTCGCCACCTCGGACTCGGCCTGGACCACGTCGAGGGGGGCCAAGGTGCCGACCCTCACCTTGATCTGGTTCTCGTTCAGGAGCTTCTTGGCCAGCTCCAGGCTCTTTCGCTGAGCCTCCAGGTTGTCGATGCCCGCGATGATGTCGTAGTAGGCCTTCTTCACGTTCGAGATGGTGTTGATGACGGTCTGCCGAAACTGCACGTCGGAGATCTCGCGGTTGTTCTTGGCCACCCGGAGCTGCTGACGCGGGGTGTCGATGGAGAAGTTCCTCAGCAGGGGTTGGCTGAGGCTCAGGTTCAGGGTCGAGTTGAAGGCTGGGTTGAAGGTGGAGAAGACGTTGTTGGTGTCGGACTTGTTGTTGGCGAAGTCCACGGTCCAGGTCGCGCCGGTCTTGAGAAGCTGGCTCGCGCCGAAGTTCCAGGTCCAGGTGTTGGTGTTGACCTTCTCACCGCCGCTGAACGCATTCCGGCCCGGTGCGTCCGCCGAGTTCCTGTTGATCTGCCCGTTCAGGAAGGGGTCGTAGGCTCCCTTGGCGCTTCGCACGTCCTCGGCGCTCGACTCGGGCCGGAATCTCTCGACCGCGAGGTCGGTGTTGTTCTTGAGAGCGCGCTCGACCGCCTGGTCCAGCGACAGCTCCAACACCGGGCGTTCACCCTTCTCCTCACCCCAGGTCACGCCGGGGGACACCAGGGGAAGGGCCAGGAGCAGGGCAAACAAGTTGCGATTTCGTCGGCTCATTCGGAAGTGACCTCCAGCTAGCTTTGGAGACGCCGGACCGGGGCGACAGGCGATTATAGCCGCGCTCCCCGGACCTCATAGGAAACAAACGTTGGACGGCCTGCAAAAGATCCCCTTTTTGAGAACGATGGGGTCCCTCTCGGGCCAGTGGAGGGTCGTTCCTGTGGTGGGCCGTGTCGTCACGGCGGCGTATATAATGCCGCTTCCCCGAGGAGCCGTCCGGATTCCCTCCGGCGCGAGCGGCAATTGGGGGGGGTCTTGGGAGGGCGTGTCATGAGGGTGCTGCTGACCCAGGAGGCGATCGCGGCCCGCGTCCTCGAGATGGGCCGTCAGATCGCCGGGGACTACGTGGGGAGGGAACCCCACCTCGTCGGCGTCTTGAAGGGCGCGTGTACCTTCATGACCGACCTCAGTCGCACCATCGATCTGCCCCTGACCCTCGACTACATCGCGGTCTCTTCGTATGGGGCTGCGACGAAGTCCACCGGAGAAGTGCAGCTCGTGAAGGACCTCGATCGGGGCCTCGATGGGCGCGACCTCCTGGTGGTCGAGGACATCGTCGACACCGGACTCACGCTCAACTACCTCCTCAAGGTGCTGAAGGCTCGCGGGCCGCGGTCGATCAAAGTGGCGGCGCTTCTCTCGAAGCCCGCTCGGCGCCTCGTGGAGACTCCGGTGGACTACGTCGGGTTCACCATCGAGGACCACTTCGTCGTGGGCTACGGTCTCGACTACAACGAGAAGTACCGCAACCTCCGGGACATCGTGGTCTACGGCGTCTGATCCCGCGAGATGGCCTCCCAGAAGCGCCTGATCGTGAACGCCGACGACTTCGGCCGTACCCCCGGCATCAACCAGGGGGTCATCGAAGCCCACCGCCGAGGCATCGTCACGAGCGCGACCCTGATGGTTTCCTGTCCCGCGGCGGCCGAGGCGGCCCGGCTCGCGGCCGAGAACCCGCGCCTCGGCGTGGGTCTCCACCTGGCCGTCACGGGCGGCGCCCCCATCCTCCCGGCGTCCCAGGTCTCGAGCTTCGGGGATTCCCTCGGGCGGCTCCCGGCGAAGCCCGAGGGTCTGGCCACGGCCCATCTCTCCGAGCTGGTCGCCGAGGCCCGCGCGCAGCTCAAGCGCTTCCGCGACCTGATGGGACGGTCGCCGACTCATCTCGACAGCCATCATCACTCCCACCAGATTCCTGCGGCCCTCGAAGCCGTCGTGACCCTCGCCTGGGAGACGGGCCTGCCCGTGCGCAGCGTCTCCCTCGAGATGCGGTCCCGCTTCCAACGGGAGGGGATCCCGACCACCGACCGGTTCGTCCAGTCCTTCTTCGATCAGGGAGCGACCCTCGAGGGGCTACTGCGGGTGATCGGGGACGTTGGCTTCGGCACCACGGAGCTGATGTGCCATCCAGCGGTCGTCGACGAAGAGCTCCGAGCCGGGAGCGGCTATGCGGAGCCGCGGACTCGGGAACTCGAGGTCCTGACCCACCTGGAGGCCCGACAAGCGATCCAGGCCGCGGGGATCCGCCTCATCCACTTCGGCGAGATCTGAGGCTCGTCCGGTCGAAAGGGAGGGGGAGCAACTCGGAGAGCCGGAGCGTTTTCCCGGGTCCGCGAAGGCCCTCCAGGTGGACCCAGATGTCCCCGCAGAGCTCCCACAGGATCTGGCGGCACGGCCCGCAGGGGGTGACCGGAAGAGGAGAGTCGGCTACCACCGCGATGGCGTCGAAGCGGCGCATTCCCTCGGAGACCGCCTTGAATACGGCCACCCGCTCCGCGCACAGGGTCAGACCATAGGTGGCGTTCTCGATGTTGCACCCGGTGACGATCTCGCCTCTGCGGGTCCGGAGCGCCGCCCCGACCCTGAAGCGGGAGAACGGAGCGTGGGCGCGCCGGCGGGCCTGCTTGGCGAGCCGCACCAGGTCCGCGACACCCTCGAGCGGCTTCATGCGAGCTTCGCCGCGTCCTGGATGATGCGGCCCAGGACGTCGAGGAGAGCCGCCCGCGACTTCTCGCCCACCTCGAGGACCTCCCGGTGGTCGAGCTTCTTCTTGAGGACGCCCGAGGCCATGTTCGTGATGCAGGAGATCCCGAGGACGCGGATCCCCATGTGCCGGGCGGCGATGACCTCGGGGACGGTGGACATTCCCACCGCGTCGGCGCCGAGGGCCCGGGCCATGCGTATCTCCGCCGGTGTTTCGTAGGAGGGTCCCGTAAACGCGACATAGACGCCCCTGCGCACCGTGACCCCGACTTTCCAGCAGGCCTTCTCGGCGATCTCGCGCAGCTTCGGGTCGTAGGGCTCGCTCATGTCCGGAAAACGCGGGCCGAGCTGCTCCTCGTTGGGCCCGACCAGTGGGTTGCCTCCCATGGCGTTGAGGTGGTCCTCGATGACCATCAGCTCGCCGGGCTTGTAGTTGACGTTCACGCTGCCCGCGGCGTTGGTCACGATCAGGACCCGGATGCCCATCTTCCCGAGGACGCGGATCGGGAAGACGACCTGCGGCAACGAGTGGCCCTCGTAGTGGTGGACACGGCCCGCCATGACGGCCACCGGGACGCCCTGGGACGTCCCCACGAGAAGCTCGCCCGCGTGGCCGGCGGCGGTGGCCGAAGGGAAGTGAGGGATCTCGGCGTAGGGAACGGCGACCGGCTTCTCGAGGCTCCGGGCGAAGGCGCCGAGGCCCGATCCGAGGACGAGGCCGATGGAAGGCCGCAGCGGCGTGCGCGCCTGGATGAGCCGGACCGCGTCGCCGAGGTCCTGCAACAGGCTCACAGCAGCATCCCCGCCCACGACGCGCTCATGAACGCCGCGAGATTGCCCGCTACCATGGCGCGCAGCCCGAAGCGAGCGATCTCGCGACGGCGCTCGGGAGCGATGCCCCCGATCCCGCCGATCTGGATGCCGATGCTCCCGAAGTTGGCAAAGCCCAGGAGCGCGTAGGCCGTGATGACGGCGCTCCGCGGTTGAATGGCGAGCCTCCCCGCGGCCAGGTCCGAAGCGAAGCCGGCGTAGGCCACGAACTCGTTCAAGACCGTCTTGACGCCGATCTTGCCCCCGACGTAGGCCGTGTCCTGCCATGGGACGCCCATGACCCAGGCCAGCGGCCGAAGGAGCCAGCCGAGGACGAGCTGGAGGCTCAGCTCGGAATGACCGGCGAGCCCCCCGAGCCACGAGATCCCGAAGTTCAGCATGGCGACGAGCGCGATGAAGGCGATGAGCATCCCGGCCACGTTGAGGGCGAGGCTCACCCCCACCGCCGCGCCGCTCGCCGCCGCCTCGATCATCCCCGAGTCCGCCTTCTCGACTTCGATGGGGAGCGAGCCTTGGGTCAGGGGTACGCCGTCCTCCGGGCGGATCATCTTGGACAGGAGGAGGCCGGCGGGAGCGTTCATCACGCTGGCGGCCAGAAGGTGGCCCGCGATCGACGGAAAGTAGTCCTGGAGCATGGCCACGTAGGCCGCCATCACGCCTCCCGCCACGGTCGCGAAGCCGCCCACCATGATCGCGAGCAACTCCGACGGCGTGGCCTTCGCGACGAAGGGCCGGACGAGCAAGGGGGCCTCGGTCTGGCCGAGGAAGATGTTGCCGCTGGCCGAGAGGGTCTCGGCCCCCGAGGTGCCGAGGGTCCGCTGCATCACCCACGCCACGGCCTTCACGACGACCTGCATGACACCGAGGTAGTAGAGGACCGACATGAGCGATGAGAAGAAGACGATCGTGGGGAGGACCCTGAAGCCGACCACGGCGCCCGTGCTGGCGACGAAGCCCGCGGTCGTGTCCATGGCCCCCTGGGGTCCTCGGATGCCCACGGGGACCGTGGCCTGGATCAAGTCGCCGAAGACGAAATGGGCCCCCTCGGCGACGAAGCCCAGCAGGCCTGTGACGACGCCCCCCGCACGCTCGAAGAACCAGCGCCCCGGAGGCGACTTGAGAACGACCAGGCCGAAGGCGGCCTGCAGGAGGAGCCCCGCTCCGACGAGCTTCCAGCGGATGCGCCTGCGGTCGTAGCTCATGAGGTACGCGATCAGGAGCATCGTCCCGATGCCGACGAAACCCATGGCCCTCTGGGCGAGAGTCAGGTCGAGGCCGGCGTTGAGCGCCGCCAGAGCGTCTCCTGCCGCGAGGAGCGTCGCCGAGCCGTTCAAGGTGCTCCCGTCGCGGGGCTCACCGGAGGACCGTGTGGACGAGCGGCTGAGGCTCGGGGGGCTCTCGCGCGACGTCGATGGAAGACCGCAGCAGGTCCAGACACTCGTTCAGGCGGCGCCGGTCGTTCACGTGGACCGTGAGGAGGGGCTCGTCCCTGTCCACGGCGTCGCCCCGCTTCTTGTGGAAGACCACGCCCACCGCGGCGTCGATCGTGCTCGCCACCGTTTCTCGCCCCGCGCCGAGGAGCATGATGGCATGACCCACGGCGCGGCAGGCGATCCGCGCCACGTGACCCGCCTCCGGGCTTCGGAGCACGACCTTCTCGCGGGCCTCCGGCAGCCGCCCCGGGTCGTCGCACACCCGCGGGTCGCCTCCTTGCAGCTCGACGACTTCCTGCAGCTTCCGGAGCCCCGCTCCCGACGACAGCGCGCCCTGCACCCGGGCCCGCGCCGAGTCGAGGTCGGGTGAAACGTCGCCGAGGAGCAGCATCCACGCGGCCAGCTCCACCGACAGCGCCTCGGTATCGGCGGGGCCTCGCCCCTTCAACGTCTCGACGCACTCGGCGACCTCGAGGGCGTTCCCGGCGGAGAGCCCCAGCGGCTGATCCATGTCGGTGACGAGTGCCGCGATCTTCTTCCCCACGCCACGGCCGATCGCGACCATGGCCTCGGCCAACGCGATCGAGTCGTCGAAACGGGGGAGGAAGGCGCCTCCCCCGGTCTTCACGTCGAGAACGAGGGCCGACACCCCCTCGGCCAGCTTCTTGCTCATGATCGAGGCGGCGATCAGGGGCCGGCTCTCCACGGTCGCGGTGACGTCCCGCAGCGCATAGAGCTTGCGGTCCGCCGGGGCGATCTCGGCCGTCTGGCCGATGAAGCCGATCCCGCATCGTCCCAGGATGTGGCGGAACTCCTCGACCCCGAGCCCCACCCGGAAGCCCGGGATCGCTTCGAGCTTGTCGAGGGTGCCTCCCGTGTGGCCGAGGCCCCGCCCCGAGATCATCGGGACCGTAACGCCGCAGGCCGCGGCCAGCGGCCCCAGGACCAGGCTCGTCTTGTCCCCGACCCCTCCCGTCGAGTGCTTGTCGACCTTGGGCCCGGGGATGTCAGCGAGGTCGAGGACTCTCCCCGTGTGCATCATCGCCTGGGTGAGGGCCACGGTTTCCGGGGCCGTCATGCCCTGGAAGAAGATCGCCATCGCGAGGGCCGAGGCCTGGTAGTCGGGGATCTCACCACGGGCGTAGCCTCCGACGAAGAACGCGATCTCCTCCGACGCCAACTCGTGCCCGTCGCGTTTCCGCTGGATGACGTCGACCGCGCGCAAGGCCCTGGTCACTTCTTCCTGAGACGCTCGACCTCCGCCCACAGGTCCCGCTTCTTTCGAACGGGGGTCACCGGCGCCGGGGGCGGCGGTGGCGGCGCGGGGATGCCGGCGAGGACCTGATCCATGAGGCTCCTCTTCTCCAGGGCCTTTTTCGACGGGCGTTTCGCGGGGACCTGGGCGTTCTGGTAGTCGTGGGTGTTGTGGCAGGTGCGGCAGGTGACCTTGGCGACGGCTTCCGCGTACAGGCTGGCCACGTCGTGGTTCAACAGAAGGCGGCACTTCGGGCAGTAGTCGTCGATCACGTCACCGAGCCTGGGGGGACGCTCCGCCATCCGCTCCTCCGGGAAGAAGATCGAGTATAGCGCATTGAATCAGCGCGGAGCCTCCCCTAGACTCTCCTCCAATGCGGGACTCTCTCGGGGCAGGCCCCCACGCCGACTACTTCAGGCTTCGCACGGAATGGCTTCGCTTCAAGAGCCACCTCGTCGACGGCCTCACCGGACTCCCGGCCCTCGCCGCCGTCGTCGAGGACGTGAGGCGGCTCCTGGAGTCGGAGAGGAGCGTCGAGGTCCTCTATCTCGACCTGGGCCGCTCGGGGCGGCACGAGACCAAGCTGGGGTGGGCCGCCTACGACGAGGCGGTGAGGGGCTTCGCCGGGGTCCTCCGCGCGCTGAGCGAGTCGAAGGCGCTGGCGGCGAGGGACATCGTGTGCCTCCACACGGTCCGCTCGGACCGGTTCCTGCTCTTCCTCGGTCCGGAAGAGCACCCTGCCGCCCGCTCGCGGCGCGAGCGCGTCCTCGCCGCCATCCAATCGGCGCTCCCCGCCGCGGCCGGGAGCGGTCTGCGCGGGGCCCGACTCGCCGTGGGCCACGCCCGGGTCTCCGCCCACCCCATGGCGCGCACGGAGCGCGCGATCCATCAGGCGGTCGCCGACGCCATCCTCATGAGCCTGGAAGCCCACGAGAACGTGGAGATGGCCCGCCACGAGGAGTTGGCCGGGCTGGTCAAAGGCGGCGCGGTGCGGGCGGTGTTCCATCCCATCGTCCAGCTTGCCGACGGCGTCGTGATCGGACACGAGGCCCTGACCCGCGTCGCCCGGCCGTCGTCCTTCGACTCCGTCGAAGAGCTCTTCGCCTTCGCGGAGTCCACCGATCTCCTGGTGGACTTCGAGAGGCTCTGCCGGAGCGTCGCGGTCCACGCCGCACCTGGCCGAGGCGCCCGCGGCCTCCTGTTCCTCAATGCGTCGGTCCGGGCCGCGGAGGACCCCGAGTGGATCGGCGGTCCGATGGAGGCGCTCCTGGCCGGCAGCGGCCTCGCGCCGACCGACGTCGTGGTGGAGATCACCGAGCGCGTGACCGTGGCGCGCCGCGTCGGGTTCCCGGAGGCCCTGCGCAAGCTGAAGGCCCAGGGCTACCGCGTGGCCATCGACGACATGGGGGCAGGCCACGCCTCGCTCCAGGCCCTTGCCGCGATCGAGCCCGACTTCCTCAAGTTCGACGTCAGCCTGGTGCGCGACATCGACGGCAGCAGCATCAAGCAGAGCCTCCTCGAGACCCTCCGCACCCTCGCCGAGAAGATGCGGGCGCGCGTGATCGCCGAGGGGATCGAGCGTGAGGGAGAGCGCGCGACGCTCCTGGGCCTGGGCATCGAGCTCGGTCAGGGGTTCCTCTTTCATCGCGAGGACCTGCCTTGAGGAATGCCGAGGTCATCCGCCAGTGGAAGATCCTCAAGCGGATCGAGGCCGGACGGTACACGTCCACCGCCGATCTCGCCGAGGAGCACGCCGTCACCGAGAGGACGATTCGCCGCGACATCGAGGCCCTCCAGGAGGCCGGCTTCCCCCTCTACGACGAGCGCACCGACGGCCGCAAGGTCTGGCGCCTGGTCGACGGGTACAAGCAGCGCCTCACCCAGACCTTCACCCTCGCCGAGCTGGCTGCTCTCTACTTCGGGAAGAACCTGATGTCCTTTCTCGGGGGGGCACCCTTCGCCCAGGACCTGGAGTCGGCCTTCGGCAAGATCCGCGAGGCCCTGCCGGCCAAGAGCCTGCCCTACCTGGCCCGCATCCAGGACCTTTTCTCGGCCCGCCCCGACCCCTGGAAGGACTACTCGAAGAAGCAGGACGTGATCACCGCCCTCATCGACGCCACGCTCCATCAGCGACAGGTACGGATCGCCTACTTCTCCTTCAACAGCCGCAAGACGAAGTCCTACACCCTCGACCCCTACCGCGTCGTGTACTACCACGGGGGGCTCTACCTCTACGCCCGGGCCCACGAGTACGGCGAGGTGCGGACCTTCGCCGTCGAGCGCATCGAGCGGATCGAGGTGCTGGAGCTGAACTTCGAGATGCCCGCCGACTTCAACGTGTCGGAGTACGCCCGGGGGGCCTTCGGCATCGCGGGGGGCAAACCCGAAGTCGTGGAGATCGCCTTCGCGGCCCCCATGGCCGGCTATATCCGCGAGCGCGTCTGGCACGAGAGCCAGGCCCTCGAGGACCGGGCCGACGGCTCGATCGTGCTCCGCATGAGCGTCGCTCCGGGCTGGGAGCTGAAGAGCTGGATCAAGGGTTTCCTGCCCCACGTCCGCGTCGTCCACCCGGCGTCGCTGCGGAACGAGATCGCGAGCGATCTCGCCGAGGCTCGCGCGGCCTTCGAAGAGCGCCGGGGGCCCCGGCAGCGCTGAGGAACGCCGTGGGCCGATGCTACAATAGGTCGGGATGTCCGCACTCGAGACGTTCCCCAACCGTCATCCCCATCGCGACTACACCATCGTCCATGCCTGCCCCGAGTTCACGGCGCTCTGCCCCAAGACCGGACAGCCCGACTTCGCGACGATCCGCATCACCTACGTACCCGACAAGCTCTGCGTCGAGCTGAAGAGCCTGAAGCTCTATCTGTTCGGCTACCGGGACCGCGGCATCTTCTACGAGCACGTCACCAACGTCATCCTCGACGACCTGGTCCGCGCCGTGAAGCCGCGCAGCATGACCGTCGAGGGGGAGTTCAACGTCCGGGGGGGGATTTCCTCGGTCGTGCGAGCGAGCTACGCAGCCCCTCGGCGCGCGCGCCGGGGGGAGCGGTGAAGGCCCTCAGCCTCCTGGCCCGACGCTTCATCGCCGGGGAGACGGCCGAAGACGCGGTGGCCGTGGGCCGGCGCCTCCACGACCGCGGGATCCGCGCCACCTTCGACCTGCTCGGCGAGGACGTCCTCGACCGCGAGGCAGCCACGCGCTGCGCCGAGGCCATCAAGGGCCTGATAAGGGCCATTCCCGACGGCATCGACAGGAACGTGTCCATCAAGCTCACGATGATGGGCCTCGACGTCTCCGAGGACCTGTGCCTTGCCCTGACGTCCGGGATCCTCGACGTCGCCCGCGAGGGGAAGGCCTTCGTGCGTGTCGACATGGAGGGCTCGAAGCACACCGACCGGACCCTCGCGGCCTTCCGGAAGCTTCGCAAGAACTACGACAACGTCGGGATCGTGCTCCAGGCCTACCTCCACCGGACCGAGGACGACGTGAAGGAGGCCGTGGCCCGGAAGGACCGTGTCCGCCTCTGCAAGGGCGCCTACAAAGAGCCCCCACAGGTCGCATGGACGCGCATGGACGACATTCGCGGGAGCTACCGCCGGTGCGCGCGCCTGCTGCTCGACCAGGGGGA
>Ga0210377_10002348_pt1 | contig 16643 bp, 16 predicted proteins | sample PLM4_65_b1redo_FD_155480 | JGI IMG/M metagenome (GOLD analysis project Ga0210377, IMG submission 155480) | Groundwater sediment microbial communities from an aquifer in East River, Colorado, USA - PLM4_65_b1 redo | ecosystem: Environmental > Terrestrial > Soil > Riparian zone | place: USA: East... | reverse complement strand
GTGATCGGACGACTCACGCGGTCGACACCCTCGTAGTCCAGGATCGAGCCGCCGTTGGTGAGGACGATCCCGACCGCCTTCGCGGTGTCGATCACGCTCCCGCCCCCGACCGCGATGAGCAGATCCGTCCCGGCCTCCTTGCACCAGCCGGCGATCTTGGCGATCTCGGTATGGGGGCCTTCGCGCGAAACCTGATCCATGACGTCGCACCTCACCCCGGCCTCGGCAAGCGAGGCCTTCACGAGATCCACGAGTCCTTTCTGGGCGACACCTTGATCCGTCACGATCGTCACGTGCGTGGCGTGCTCGCTGGCGGCGTGGCGCCCGATGTTCCGTGTGCAATGGCTGCCGAAGATGACCTCGCGAGGCCAGATGGACAGCGTGGTTGACTGCGCCCCGGCGACCGTCCCTTTCCATCGAGGAAGGCGAGACGGTTCCCCAGCGAGGGGCCTGATGCCCCGAGCACGCGCACGGGGGAAATCCGCCCGTGTCGAGAGGCCGACCCACGCCATGACGGCGATGGTTCCGAGCAGCGCCGCGGCGCCGAATTCGAGAAATCCTCGCGCGTTCCAAGGAGACCGGGCCGCGGCCTTCGCCGCTTCGGCGAGCTGTTGGTAGTCCCCGGCGCTCCGTGTTTGGGCCATCTCGTTTGCAATCTCGCCCATCACGCGTGCGTTCTGCGCGGCGACGGACGCGTCATAGAAGCGTGCCACGCGATGGCCGTCTGCGACCGCGTCGGCCAGGCGGGCGATCGCGTCGCGGGGAAGCTGCGCCTGGCGGGCGCTCAGCGCGACCACGCGCGCGTCGGTGTTAAGCGCCATCCGGCGCTCCATATCGGAGAGCCCCTTAATCCGCGATCGGAGCTGCTCAACGAAGCGGGGCGTGTTCGGTGCAACGGAGGCGGCGGTTTGCACGATGACCTCGCCGAGGCGCGTTTGAAACCACGCGCCGCTGCGGACGCGCCGCTGCAGGTCCAGGGCACCGGCGAGGGCGGTGTCGAGCGACGACCGCTCAATGTAGACGCGCTGGGCGGTCGTGGCGATCGAGAGCCCGAGCGCTTCCTGCAGGCGGGTGTTGCGGCCCTCGGCGAAGCTGAGCGCGTCGTCGCTGACGTGGCTCCAACGCCGGGCGAGTTGGCTCAGTCGTTCGGAGTGGTACCGCTCCACGGCGAGGATCCGGTTCCCGATGTCTTCTTGAACGCGAGCGTCCGGTTCATACATCACCCATTGATTTGCCGCAAATTCTGGGGAAACGAGCTCTTCTGCAGCCAGCGCGATAGTTCCAGCCGGGATCAGAACCACGGTCAGAACGAGGCCTCCGCGCAAGAACATCGCTCTCCAAGAAACGGCCTGTGGGTCCGGGGGGTAACGAGTTGGATGACTGGTCATAGCGCACCTTCCTTATCATCCTCTTTGAATTTGAACCGCCCGAGAAACAATGCGTGGTGCTATGGGGGGGCGCGCGGCGTATCAGAAACGCCATACGGTGGCACGTTCACTCTGGAGTGCGGCCTCGATCCCATGGAACCCTCCTCCATGGTGCTGGCCAATACAGCCTGGAGCGTTGAGAGACTCTTCCCGTGGGGACGACCATCGTCCGCTACGAAACTGGGAAAAGGGCGGATGACGGGGTTGATACTGTGAATGACCTTAGCGCCGCAACCGAGGCGAAGTCAAGTGTCAACACAAGTAGAAATGTCGGTAGTCGCTCGCTTTGTCCATTGGCGCTGCGCCCAAGTTAGACCCTGGAAAATAAATGGGGGCCAGGTTATTGTGGCTGGCCCCGATAAGGACACCCGCCGTCTGATTTCAAACTGACCCACTACCGGCGCGCGGAGAACGGAAAGGGGAGATGGGGGGATTTCATTCTTGCGCGGGCGAGGAGGCTGGGAAGGTCAGGATGAACGCGGTTCCTGCGCCCTCGACGGTTTCAACGCGTATCCGGCCCCCGTATTTCATCACGAGCCGGCGGGCGATGGTCAACCCCAACCCCGTTCCTTGACCGGGCGCCTTCGTCGTGAAGAACGGGTCAAAGATTTTCGAGCGGTAGGCATTCGGAATACCGGGGCCCGAATCCCGGATACTGACCGTGATGGTCTTTCTCGAGGCTTCGGTGGTCAGGTTGATGGTGCCCTTTCCCTTCATCGCCTGGATCGCGTTGGTGATCACACTCACGAAGACCTGCCCGATCTCGTCGGGAGCGGCCCGAATCACGGGCACCGGATGGTAGTGTTTGTGCACCACCAGTCCCGCCGCCCCGTCCGTCAAACCGACAATTTTGAGGGCATGATCCAGGCGCTCGTTCATATCAACATCGCGTCGGATTTCACCGGCCTCGGGTTGGGCGGAGCCGGCGAAATCGCGAATGATGCCGGCCATATGCATCGCGCGCTCGATAATCGCGGTCGCGTGTTCCCGCATCTGCGACGCGTCGCTCGCATCGCGAATCGCTTCCCCCAGCCCCAAGATGCCAAGGAGCGGATTATTCAGCTCATGACCGATGCCCGACGTAAGCACGCCGAGCCCCTCCAGCTTCTCGGTCTGAATCAATTGATCCTGCAACCGGCTCTCTCCGGTCGTATCCCGCAACACGAGTCCGATCCGCCTGGCCCCCGTCGAGGGAATCGAGATGTCAAACACCTCGTACCGGTAGATCGCGGATCCGATCCGGAGCTCTCGCTGCACCGGATTGGTGGCGGCGGGTTGAGGCGCGAGCGGGTCCCGCAGACTTCGGGACGGTCCCGCTGCGGGACCGTCCACATCGCGCGGGCGATCCATCGACGCGCCCTGCGTCCACAGCTCCCTCCGCAACCGATCGGAGGACGCCTCGTCCGTCCGCAGCAACTTCATGACCTGAACCCCTCGTACCGCGGCGTCGCTCCAGCCAAACGCCTGTTTCGCCGCCTGGTTCACGTACTCGACGAGATCCCCATCGAGGATCAGGATCGGATTGGGCATGCTGTCCAGAATCTTTTCATTATATTCTCGGAGCGACCGCACCTCCTGGGTCTTTTCCTCCACGGTGTTGGCCAGGCCCGAAAAGGCCTGCTGCAGCCGGGCGTTCATCCGGTTGATCTCATCCGCCAGTTGTTCGATTTCGTCGCCCGTGCTCACGGCGATGGGCTGCTTGAGCTCGTTCCGCCCGATGAGCACGGCGCCTTCCTGAAGGCGGCGGATCGGCGTCACGATGCGGGAGGCCGCCACGTAGGCCAGCGCCCCCAACAGCCCGATGGCGACGAGTCCGAACGCGGAAATCCATGCGAACAGATGGCGCGTCGGGGCGAAGAGTTCATTCGAGGACTGCCAGGCGAACGTGTGCCATGCCCGGCCGGTCGATCGTTGGGTGGCGCGGCTGGTGACCGGCAAGGGAGAGAACCCGACGATGGACATCGTCCGGCTGCCGTGGCCGTCGCTGGGGGCTTTCACCCAGCCGGCCTGCGGGGACGTCACGAGACGGACCAGATCCTGATCGGCCAGGCGGGCACCGGTCGGGAGGATCGGGCAACTCATCACGGTGCCGTCGCCGTCGATGAGCATGACGTGCCCCGTTTTTCCGAATCGAATCGGCGCAAGCGACGGATCCAGATACGCCTTGGCGTCGAACACGCGGCGCAGGACCCCCACCACCCGGCCCCGCCGGGCATCCATCACGGGAACCGCCAGGGCGACCGTGTACGTTCCGAATTGCCGATCGAACGAGGCGTCCCCTGGTGCGACTTGCCCCACGCGCCCTCCGCCGTACGTCCGTTGCCACCAGGCTTCGTCGCCGTGCGCGTACCGCACGTCGTGATTGATGCTCGCGACGAGCCGGCCCGTCGCATCGGTCAGGAACAGCGCGCGCGTCACGGCCTGGTGCACCGCGTGAGACGACGGGTCCGTCTCTCCATTGGCAAGCCGTCTGAGCACGTCCGCAAGCGGTCCGGTGGTCACCGACCGAATGAGCGATGGATCCCGGGCCTCCCACCGCCGCTCCCCTTCTTCACGCAGGCCCGTCATCGGCGCGGGATTCCCCTCCAGAGCGTCGATCAGCACGGGGTCGGCCGCAATCCGATTCAAGCGGGTCAATTCCTCACCGAACACCAGATCCAGTTTCCTCGCGGTTTCGGTGGCCAGTCCGGCGAAACTCGATCCGATGACGACCTGAAGCTCACGGGTTCCCTGGAAATACGCCAGGCCGATCCCCAGAAGAAGGGGCACCGTGCCCACCACGAGGGTGAGGAGCACGAGCCTCCCTTTCAGTCCCCACCGGCGCCGTTTGATGCCGTCTGTCATGGTCGCATCGCCGAATTCACCGCCCTGCGGACGGAAATTGCAGCCGAAAGGTCGTGCCCGGGCCTTCATGGCTGGAGACGGTGATCACGCCGCCATATTTCTTCACGATCGTCTGGGTGATGTGGAGCCCCAATCCGGTGCCCTTGCCTGGCTCCTTGGTGGTGAAAAACGGGTCGAAGATCTTGTCGAGGACGTCCGGGCTGATTCCCGGCCCGGTGTCGGCGATCGTGGCGATCACCATGCCGTCTTCCCGGCGTGTGGATAATCGCAGGGTCCCCCGGCCGTTCATCGCCTGGACCGCGTTGATGACGAGGTTGACACAGACCTGGAGAATCTCTTCCGGCTGGCCTCGAACCATCGGACGAGCGACGTAGTCCGTGGCTACCTCGATTTCGTTGAGCACCGTGGCGTAGTGAGCCATTTGTACGGCCTCGTTCAACGCGCCGTTGAGATCCACGTCCACCAATTCGTCAGCGGACGGGACCCGGGCGTACAGGGTCAGTCCCTTGACGATCGCGGCAATGCGCCGGACCGCCCGCACGATGTCGCGCGCGTGGTCCTGGACGACCGCGGGATCCGTCTCGTCCAGCATGTCTTCGGCAAGACTCATCACGAAGTAGAGGGGATTGTTGATGTCATGCGCGATTCCGGAGGTGAAAGTCCCGATCGTGGCGAGTTTATCGGCCTGAAACAACTGGGCCTGGATGCGGGCTTCGTGCTGCACGAGGTTCCAGAGAAGCCTGGCGGTCATTCCGCCGAGGACCTGGATTCCGCGGGGATTGTGTTGCGCGATGAAGCCCGCCATGGCGGGATCCCCCGTGACGTCGACGATCAGGCTCGTTCCATCGCGGGAGATGAGGTTCGCCACGTCCTGCGAGGCGGAAATGTTGAGTTCGCGGGCGCGCTTCAATCCCGGCGCGTTGGGGTCTTTATCGGCAATGCCGATGACCGCGATGCCGGGGCTGCGGACAAACAACTCAAGGAGCGAAGTCCCGCCCGTCCCGGCACCTAGGATCACGACGCTGATGGGGTCGCCTGAAATCATCCCGCTCTTGTTTGAAGCGGCGGCTGTTGCCGGCCGACGTTACGCGACCTTGTTCCGGTGCGTCATGGCGTTCTCGACCGCGGCGGCGAGTTTCTCGCGCTCGATTGGTTTGACCAGGTAATCCACCACGCCCTGCTTCATCAACGAGGTGGCGAGCTGAATATCCGGAAAGCCGGTCAGGACGAGGACCGGGCGTGAGGGGTATTGGGCCCTGAAGTACGCCACCGCCTCGATCCCGTTCACCTTGGGCATGCGGATATCGCAAATGATGACGTCCACCACCAGCGGGTTGTCGCCGGAGTTCATCATCGCGATGGCCTTTTGTCCGTCTTCCGCCTCGATCACCTCGTACCCGGATTTGGTCAGCGCCATCGTCACCGACTTTCTCACATCGGCCTCGTCATCGATGACCAACACCCGACCCAGGCTCTTCTTCTGAGGAATCCCGAACATGTCGACCATGCCGTTCTCCTTTCGTGTGAGTTGCCGTTCGAGAGCTTACCCCACGGAATCGGTGTGTCCAAGGGAATGACGCGTCGAGACCGTATCCCAAACACGAAGAACCATTTGCTCGCCCTACGCACCCTTTTCTTGGCGGGCCCGCGCCAGACGCTGCGCGGCGGTGCGGATGGCTTCGGGGACACCGCGGTCCTTGCCGAGAAACCCGAGATCCCGCGTTTTGATGGACGGCAGGTGGGTGAGCGCGATCCCGATCGGCGTTTTGGGGTTGCCCACCAGCCCCAGCTTGATCCCGTAGTTGCCGATCCACTCCCGCTTGCGCGCGATGACGCGCAGAATCTCGTCCGACATGCTGCGCGACTTCGCCACCATCTCGATCTCCTGCTCGGAGATCTTCGGCGAGTTGAGCACGGCGAGCACCACCAGCTTGCTCGTGTCTTTCAGCAGGAGGGCGCGCCCTTCCTTGTCGGCGCGGAACGCGAACCGGATCTTCTCGGCCACGTTCATCCTTTGGACGAGCTCGAAGACGGTCAGGTTTCCCTCGGCCTTGGGCGCGGCCGCCTCCGGCGCCGGTTCGGCGAATTCAGCGTCTGCGTCGTTCCGAGCGTGCTCAGCGTCCATGCGGCCTCCCTGGCGCCCCGCCTTCGCCCCATCGTGGGACCAGCGTCTGCGGCACGCCCAGATGATCCAGAACGCGCCCGACGACGAACCCGACCAGGTCGTCGATCGACTTGGGGTGGTGGTAGAACGCGGGCATCGCGGGTACCACGTGCGCGCCCGCGCGCGACAAGGCGAGCAGGTTTTCGAGGTGGATCGACGAGAAGGGCGTTTCGCGCGGCACCACGATCAACGGCCGGCGCTCCTTGAGCGTGACGTCGGCCGCGCGCTCGATTAACCCGGAGGACAGGCCGTGCGCCACCGCGGCGGCGGTCTTCATGGAACACGGCGCGATGATCATGCCGTCGGTGAGGTGCGATCCGCTGGCGATTGGCGCGTAGAAATTGGTTGGCTCCCACCACGTCACACGACCACCGTAGCGGCGGTCCAGGTGCCGCCGAACGGTCTCCGGTTTGCCCGACCAGTCGATTCCCGTCTCCTCCTTGACCACCGTCACGCCGTCCGGCGACACCACGAGCGCCAGGTCGTGACCCGCCGCGGCCAACTGGTCCACCAGTGTGACGCCGTAGATCGCGCCGCTCGCCCCGGTGATCGCCACGGTATATACGGACATCGGACGCCCTTTCGTGCGGGGTTATCCCTCGACCTGCCGGTCGAGGTCGCGGTGGCGCACGGTCGGTTGGACGCCCCGCTTCTCGAAGTACGCGCGGAGCCGCTCGATCACCACCACCGAGCGGTGCCGCCCGCCGGTGCACCCCACGCCGATCGTAAGGTACGTGCGCCCTTCGGTCTCGTACAGCGGCAGCAAAAAGTCGATCAACCCCTCCAGTCGGCCGACGAATTCCTCGGTCTCCGGCTGGCCGAGGACGTAGGACGCCACGCGCGGGTCCTCGCCCGACAGGGGCCGCAGCGGCTCGACGAAATTGGGATTCTTCAGGAAGCGGACGTCGAACAGGAGGTCGGCCTGGTACGGCGGCCCGTACTTGTACCCGAAGGAGATCAGCGTGACCGCCATGCCCTGCGCGCGATCAAGATACCGTTGCGAGATGAACGCCTTCAGCTCGTGCACGGTGTAGCCCGACGTGTCGATGATCAGATCGGCGCGGTTGCGCAGCTCCTGCAGCTCCTCGCGCTCCTGCGCGATGCCCTCGACGATCGGGCGGTCCCGCGCAAGCGGGTGCGGGCGCCGCGTCTCGGAGAACCGCCGGACCAGCACCTCGTCCCGCGCTTCCAGGAAAAGGATCTCCACGCGGTAGCCCTGGCCCTTGAGCCGCTCGATCGTGGCGAACGACTGCGCCAGAAACTCCCGGCCGCGGATGTCGATGCCGAGCCCGATCCGCTGGCTCCGGCCGTCTCCCTGGGTGCACAGGTGTACGAAGGTGGGGATGAGCGGCGGCGGCAGATTGTCGACGCAAAAAAAGCCGACGTCCTCGAAACAGTGCAGCACGTGGCTTTTCCCGGCGCCGGACAGGCCGCTCACGATGACGATCTGCGGCGCGAGCCCGCCTTCGGACCGCGGCGCCTCGTCCCGCGCAGCCGCCTCCGCTATGAGTTCGGGTCGATCCATCCGACCGTGCCGTCGGCCTTGCGGTACACCAGGTTGACCTGCGCCGTCGCCGCGTGGCGGAAGAGGAGGAAGGAGTCGCTCCCCCGCTCGAGGCTCGACGCCGCGTCTTCGGGGGTCATCGCCGCGACCGCCGGGCGCTCCGCGACAACCGTGCGGCCGAGCACGGGCGCCCCCGCGACCGCCTCGTCGACGGACAGCGGCTCGACGCGTTGGCGATGGTCGTGGAGCCGGTCGTTGAGCTTCTTGATCTGGCGCTCGACCTTCTCCACCGCCTGGTCGATCGAGGCGTACATCTCGGACGTTTCTTCCGTCGCCTGCACCACCGTGCCGTTCACGTTCACCGTCACGTCGGCCTGATGGCGGTACTTTTCGACCGTGAGGATCACCGACGCCTCGGTGGCCCGATTGGAGTACCGCGCCAGGTGGTTGATGCGCTCTTCGACATACGCCTTCAACGCCGGAGTCACCTCGATGTGGCGCCCGGTCACCGTAGTCTTCATCGCCAACGTTCGCTCCTTTCTGTCCTGCTCCGTTGTCGCGCCTTGCCTCAGAATACCTGCTTGCGCTTGCTCGCGGGTGGAATGTGCAGCCAGGCCCGGTATTTGGCCACGGTGCGGCGGGCAATCGCGATCTGTTCGGCGGACAGCCGTTGGACCACCTGATGGTCGGTGAGCGGGTGCTTGGGGTCCTCGGCCGCCACGAGCTGGCGGATGCGCTCGCGCACGGTCACCGAGGAGAGGTCCTCGCCCACCCCGTTCACCCGACCGATGCTGCTGTTGAAAAAGTACTTGAGCTCAAAGATCCCCTGCGGGGTGTGCACGTACTTGTTGGTCGTCACCCGGCTGATGGTCGATTCGTGCATCGAGATGTCTTCCGCGACCTGCTTGAGAATCAGCGGTTTCAGGTAATTGATCCCCTTGTCGAAGAACTCCTGCTGGAACCGCACGATGCTCTCGGCCACCCGCACGATCGTGCGATTGCGCTGCTCGATACTGCGGATGAGCCACAGCGCGGACCGCAGCTTGTCCTCCAGGTAGGTTTTGGTCGGGTCGGGACCCGCCGCCTTCCCCTTGAGCAACTTGCGGTAGTACGGGCTGATCCGCAGCCGCGGCATCCCGTCGTCGTTGAGCAGCACCGCGTACTTGCCCTCGGTCTTGACCACGAACACGTCCGGGATCATCGAGAGGTTGTTGGTCGATCCAAACGGCCGCCCGGGTTTGGGTTCCAGGTGCTCGATGACCTTAGAGGCCTGGTACACCTCCTCGGGCGCGACGCTCAGGGCCTTCGCGATCGCCGCGTACCGCTTTTTCTCGAGGTCGGGCAGATGGTGGCCGATGATCGACTCGACCAGCGACCCCTGGAGCCCGAGCTGGCGCGTCTGGATCAACAGGCACTCGCGGAGGTCGCGGGCGCCGACCCCGACCGGGTCGAACGTCTGGACCATTTTCAGCACCCGCTCGACCGACGCAAGCGGGGCGGTCAGCGCGCGGGCGAGTTCTTCGAAGTCGACCCGGAGATAGCCATCATCGTCGATGTTCCCGATGATCGCCGCGCCGATCCGCCGCTCCTCGTCGGTGACGGAGGTCAGCCCCAGTTGCCAGAGCAGGTGGTCCGTCAGGGCCACCGGCTTGGCGAGGGTCTGCTCGAAGGAGGGCAGGTCGTCGGACGACGAGGCGGTGGCGTAATCCGTTTCACGGCCCGCGCCCGTCTCGTCCTGGTCGAAATAGCTGTCCCAGTTGAACTCGAGCCGGTCGAGCGCCCCGGATTCGGCCTCGCCGCTCTCCCCGGCATCCGAGCCTTCCGTCTCGGCTTTCGTCGCCGACCCCTCCTCGCCGAGCGGGGTCTCGTCTTCGACGGGATCCGTCGTCGTCTCTTCCTCCAGTACGGGATTTTCGGTCAGCTCCTGGGTCACCGTCTGGCTCAATTCGAGGCGGGAGAGTTGCAGCAGGCGGATCGCCTGCTGCAACTGCGGCGTCATGATGAGCTTCTGCTGGAGGCGAAGTTCGAGGCGAGCTTTCATCAGAATCGCTCCCGCCCCGCCCCGGCGCCCTGCCACGCGAAGTGCTCGCCGAGGTACAACGCCTTCACGAGCGGGCTGGTGGCGATCTCCTCCGGCGTGCCCGCCTGTAAGATTGTGCCGTCGTTGATGATGTAGGCGCGCTGCGTGATCTCGAGCGTCTCGTGGACGTTGTGGTCGGTGATCAACACGCCAATGCCGCGCATGCGGAGGTGGACCACGACCTTCTGCACGTCGACCACCGCGAGGGGGTCGATGCCCGCGAAGGGCTCGTCGAGCAGGATGAACCGCGGCTCGAGCACGAGCGCCCGGGCGATCTCGACCCGGCGGCGCTCGCCGCCAGAGAGCGTGTACGCCATTTGATCGGCCAGATGGGCGATACCGAGTTCCTCCAGCAGCCCGCCGAGCCGCGTGTGGCGCTCCCCGGCTCCGAGGTCGAGCGTCTCCAGGATCGCCATCACGTTCTCGGCCACGGTCAGCTTTCGGAAGACGGAGGCCTCCTGCGTCAGATAGCTGATCCCGTTTCGGGCTCTCCGGTACATGGGGAGCGCGGTGATCCGCCGCCCGTCGAGGACGATCTCCCCGCGGTCCGGGGGCGTCAGCCCGACGATCATGTTGAAGATCGTCGTCTTGCCCGCCCCGTTGGGACCGAGCAGGCCCACCACCTCGCCCGGGCGGATCGACAGGCTCACGCCCTTGACCACCCGGCGTCTGCGGAAGGTCTTCTCCAGCCCCACCGCCTCGAGGGCGCCCCCGCCGCCGTTCGGCGACGTGTCTGCCGTCATGGTCCTCCGCTCGCGGACCCCTCGTCCGGATAAATCACCACGCGGCTCTCCTCCACCACGCTGCGCTGCTCCTTCAACAGGATCGTGATCCGGGATCCTTGGATCCGATAGCCGTCCTCCCACGTCTCGGGCCGCCCGGTGAGGACGACCGTCTCATCGGCGCGGTGGTAGACGGCTTGATCGGCGGTCGCGGTCTTGCCGCCCTGCACGACCTTCACCCGACCGTTCGCCTCGATACGCTCCACGTTGTCCTCGGCCAACATGGCGCCTCCGGCGCTCGGGAGGGCGGAAAGCGCGTGCCCGGCCGCCTCGTTCGGCGGCGTGGCGAGGATCACTTCCACGCGATCCGCCTGCAGGTCCATGTCGCCTTTTTTAACCACGACGTCACGATCGAAGATGATCCGGTGATCCAGGTTCTTCACGGTCATGCTCCGCGAGCTGATCGCCATCGGTCCCTCAGGATGACCGGGCATCGACGGCGCTTCGGCCGCCGCCGCGGAGGCCCACAGCAGGCCCATCACCATCCCTGACACGGCTCGAAACATGGTCAAAACACGTTGGCGCGGACGCCGCTCAACACGGTGAATTCCTGGGTCGCGGGGCGGACGACCAAGCCCGTCCCGGTCACCTCGATCCGCGGACCGGCGATGGACACGGCTTGGTCCGACGTGAGTTCTCCCGCCCGACGATTCCACCGCAGGGTCTCGGCGCGGAGGACGTGGCCGCTCGGCAGGCGCACGACCGTCCCGCCCTGCGGCCCCTCGATCGTCGCGTCCTGAGTGGCCGTGTCGAACGCGCCGGACGTTCCCTCGAACTCGACCCGCGATCCGTCGCGGGTGCGCGCCGCGCCCTTCACGTCGTCCAGCAGGGCTTCATGTCGTTTCTCAAACAGGCGGGCACGGGACGCCGTGAGGTCCCACTCGGTCACGCCGTTCGTGATGGTGACCAGGCGAAACCCGGTCAGGACCAGATCGCCGTCGGACGCGGCTGGCGCCAACACATCCGACACGCCTCGGACGCGGATCTCCGCTATCAGGACCGAGCCGAGCGCGGCCAAGCCCGTGACAATCGCGATCCAGAGAGGAAGGGCTTTCCACGGAATTGAACGGATCACCATTGGCGCTCTGTACGAAGGAGGAGGGCGCCACCAGCGCCGACGCACACTATAACACACGCCCCTACCCGAGTAAACATTCGCCCTCTCCTCCAACTGCGCCGATGTCGCGCGCCACGGGCCGCGTATCGGCCTGCGCCGCGATCTTGATCAACCGCTCGGCCAGCGCCCGGCACCCGACACCCGTGATCCCCGACACCCGCCAGCCCGCCAACCCGGCGATCGACGGGAAGCAGCATTCGTCCGTCACGCTAGACGCGCCCGGCGTCCGATCGCCCTGCGTCTCAACGACGAGCATGCGCGCGGGGAGCCCTGACCCGATCCCCCGCAGCGCCCGCTCGACGGCCATCCGGCGCTGAGGCGCGTCGGGACGAGCGCCATCGACGACGTGCAGCAGCAGGTCGGCCTCGGTCGCTTCTTCCGCCGTCTCCGGCGGCGCCGTCCAGACGTCGCGCTCGATGTCGTAGGTTAGGCCCGGGGTATCGGTCAGCACGACCGCCCCGGCGGGCGCGCCGGGGGACCCCGCCACGCGCAGCCGCCTTGTGCGCGTCCCCGCGCCGCCGGGGTGCGAGGGCGGGAGGATCGGGCCGCCGGTGAGCGCGCGAAACAGCGTTGATTTGCCGGCCCCCGCGCACCCGATGAGCACGACGTTCAGGCACGAGCGGGCGCGGCGCAACACGCGATGCAGCGACCGCGTCTTCCGGCCGGCCTCGCGATCGGGCCCGACACGGCCGCCCGAACCCGCCCACATCCCGCGGTCGAGCACCGGCCGGTCCAGAACGGTCTCGAGGCGCGCCCGCTGCCAGGCCGTCAGCGCCGCGTCCACGACCACGCCCTCGATCCGGCCGAGGCCGCACAACAGGCGCAACTGCTCCGCCTTGCCGCGCCCGATGTACGTCGCGGGATCGGGCGCCGTCCGGCGCTGACACACGCGGTACACCACCGATCGCCCGCTCGCGGCGAGCCATGCCTCGATCTCGTCGAACGCGTCGTCGATCGTCCAGGGATGCCGGCGCGGGTCCCGCACCGCGACCAGCGCCACCCGTCTCGGCCATCCCGAGGGGAAGGGACCGGGCACGTGGCTCATGGCAGCCGGGTCCGCTCGTTCATCGCCGCACACCTCCGCTGAAGGTTGATCCTACGCAACGGCGCGTTCGGCTGTCAACGCCCCCCCAGGGCCATTCCTGACCACTAATTTCAGCCCATAAATTTCTTGACACGTGAAAACCAGATCGGCTATGGTAGGCCTTTCTCCGGCGTTATTTCTGCTGCATTCCGGTTCCGGAAGGAGTCCCATGGTGCGGATGACGATGCTGATGTGGGTGCTGGCCGCGATCTGGGCGGGCGGTCTCGCGTTCCCCGCCGTCGGCGCGGCGGAAGACGCGGCTGCCCCCGTTGCCCCGGTTCCGGAGCGCGTGTACGCCGCGAAGTTCGACGAGGTGTGGGACGCCGCGCTCACGTTTTTGAAAACCCGTTCCCTCCCCATCCCGGTCGCGAGCGCCGAGAAAAATGCCGAGAACCCCAAGGACCACCCGAAGGGCGTCATCACCACGCTCCCCCAGCGCTATTTCAAGATCGCGTCGGCGACCTTCCCGCCGCGGCAGCAGGATTACCGCGACACCTACACGCTCACGCTCATCGGCCTGCCGAAGGGCCCGCCGCCGACCACACCCCCCGTGCCGGGTGTTCCCCCGCTGCCGGCCGATAAGCCCGTTGATCTCACCAAGGTTCAGGTCGAGCGGAAGTTCGAGAAGTTCGACAAGAAAGCCAAGGCGTGGGTCGACCTCGACCCCTCGAAGGAAAATGCCGGAGTCAGCGTCCAAAACCTGTTCGACGGGATCCAACTCCAGCTCACGCCGCCGCCACCGCCCTCGGTCGAAGAATAGCTCCTAGTTCGGCGTCGCGTCACAATGCGCCGCGAGATACGCCGCAGCGTGGTCCGCCTTGGTGGGTTCGCCCGCGTCCGCCGGCGCCGCGGCGAGGAATCGCCGGTACGCCTCGCACGCGGCGGCGACGTCGCCCAGTTTCTCCGACGCCCAGCCTGTCATGAAGATCGGGGTGTATATCAGCGCCTTGTCGCGAATCCCGTAATCGGGGACCATCGCCGCCGCGCGCCGGAACGCGTCGACCGCGTCCTCGAACCGGGCCTCGGACATGGCAATCATCCCGTCGCGATTGAGCGCGTAGGCTTGCTCGTCGACGGCGGAGGCATCGGCAACCGGGCCCCCCAAAACGGCGATCAGGAAAACCGGCGCGACGAACCGCCACCGTCTCATCTGACAATCCTCACGCAAAGACCACGGTCCGATTTCGGTACACGAGTACACGGTCCTCGAGATGCCACCGCACGGCCCGAGCCAGCACGGCCTTCTCGATGTCCTTGCCTTTTCGAATGAGGTCGGGCACGCCGTCCCGGTGGCTGACGCGCGCCACATCCTGCTCGATGATCGGTCCCTCGTCCAGATTCTCAGTCACGTAATGAGCGGTCGCGCCGATGATTTTCACCCCGCGCTGCGCGGCCTGCTCGTAGGGCCGTCCGCCAACGAACGCCGGCAGAAAACTGTGGTGGATGTTGATGATGCGGGCCGGATAGTGGGCAACGAAGGCGCCGGTCAGGATCTGCATATACCGAGCTAAGATGATGAGATCAGCTTTCCCCTCGAGGCGCCTCAACATCTTCTCTTCCTGCTCGCGCTTCGTGTCGGGGGTGATCGGAAACACCACGAATGGAATCCCGAAGCCGTCGACGACCGGTTTGAGATCGGGATGATTGCTGACGACGAGGGGAATGGTCATCGGCAGATCTCCCGCTTTCCATCGCCACAAGAGCTCGACAAGGCAATGATCGAGGCGGGACACAAAGATGGCGGCCCGCTTCTTTTCGGCGGCAAAGCTCACGGCGACCCGCATATCGAAGGCATGCGACAGCCGATCGACGCCAGCGGCCAGCGCGGCACGGTCGATCGGCTCGGAAAGATCGAACTCGACGCGCATGAGGAAGTCACCGCCGCCCGGGTCGGTCGTGTGCTGGTCGGACTGAATGATATTACCGCCCAGCGTGAAGATGGTCTGCGCGATCGAGGCGACGATCCCGGGGCGGTCTGGACAGAAAAACAATAAACGGACGATAGCCATTAGCCAATCCTCCCGAGCGCACAGCCGAACCCGTCGTGGAGATTCGTGGAGATTATAGGAGGAATCCTCCGTCCATGGCAAAACCACGGGTGTATGCTCTCCCCGGGTCGGCAAGGCTTGGGGTCAGGGTGACCCCCAGGATTCCGCGACGCGCGCACCGTTGTGTTCCAGCACCCGACTCGGTACAATTAGACGTTTCTTGGGACTGTGACATGACCGTCGGCGGCGCAACCACGCTCGAAAGCTACCGCATCCAGAAGGAGCCGTTCTACGTCCCCGTCGGCGACGAGGTCATGCTCTTCGAGCTGGCGGCGCGCTCGCGCACGCCGGTCATGCTCAAGGGGCCGACCGGTTGCGGGAAGACGCGGTTCGTCGAGCACATGGCGTACCGCCTACGGCGCCCCCTGATCACGGTGGCGTGCCACGAGGACCTGACCGCGTCCGACTTGGTCGGCCGATACCTGCTCAACGGCGACCGGACCGTGTGGGTCGACGGCCCGCTGTCGCTCGCGGTCCGGCACGGCGGGATCTGCTACCTCGACGAGATCGTGGAGGCGCGCAAGGACACGACGGTCGTCATCCACCCGCTGTCCGACGCGCGCCGCATCCTCCCGGTTGAAAAGAAGGGCGAGATCGTCGAGGCCAACGAGGACTTTCTCCTCGTCATCTCCTACAACCCCGGCTACCAGAGCCTGATCAAGGAGCTCAAGCAGAGCACGAAGCAGCGCTTCCTGGCGCTGGAGTTCGACTACCCGCCGCCCGCCCTCGAATCCCACATCATCCAGCGGGAGGCCGGGGTCGGCGAGACCACGGCGAACGCGCTGGTCAAGCTGGCCGAGAAGGTCCGCAACCTCAAGCACCACGGCCTCGACGAGGGCGTGAGCACGCGCCTGTTGATCTACGCGGGCGTGTTAATCCGAGAAGGCGTCGCCCCCGCCACGGCCTGCCAGGTCGCCGTCGCCCAGCCGATCACCGACGACGCCGAGATGCAGCGGGCCATCCGCGAGCTGGTGTCGACCATTTTCTGAGTCGATCGTCGGCTACCAGGTCACTGCGACATCGGAAGACGACGTTCATTGGTATGACTGCGCCTCTATGATCCTGATCGCAGCCTACATCTACAGCCGGAGGTGGGTTTTTGTCTGACGGTCTCGCAGCCGGGAGTGAACCCGTTCAGGGGGCTTTGCGCTCCCGCTTTTTTAGTTCCTGGGTTCTCCTCGTCGTGTTGTTCGGGCTCGCCCTGACCCTGCGTCTGAGTTTTGCGCATCGCGGTGTGTTCTTTCCGGATTCGTCCACCTATCTGTCGATCAGCCGAGCGATCGTACACGGCCAGCTCTCGACCACCTTTCGAGGCGGGGTTCCGACCTATCTTCCCCCGCTCTACCCCCTGGCCACGACCCTTTTCTATCCCGTGATTGGAGATATGGAAGGTGCGGGGGTCTTCGTGTCGCTCCTGGCCGGCGCGTTGTTGGTACTCCCGATCTTTCTCTTGGCGCGATCCCTCTACGGATCGAAGGCTGCCTGGATTGCGTCGGTCTTGGTGGCCATCAATCCGCTGATGGTGAAATGGTCGCTGCACATCCTCACCGAAGCGCTGTTTATATTGGCGTATGTCTCGGCGGCGGCTGTGGG
>Ga0210377_10002347_pt1 | contig 16649 bp, 17 predicted proteins | sample PLM4_65_b1redo_FD_155480 | JGI IMG/M metagenome (GOLD analysis project Ga0210377, IMG submission 155480) | Groundwater sediment microbial communities from an aquifer in East River, Colorado, USA - PLM4_65_b1 redo | ecosystem: Environmental > Terrestrial > Soil > Riparian zone | place: USA: East... | reverse complement strand
TCACCGTGACGGTGGGCGAGGACGGCCGGCGCGTCGTGCTGCGCATCGGCGAGACGCTAGACCGTGCCACCGGCGAGGTGAAGGACGTGATCGGGGACGGCGAGCTGAGGGTCGAGCGACGTGGCGCGCAGACGCGTTAGCCGTCACGCGCAGCGCGGCATGGCGTTGCTCGCCATGCTGGCCGTCGTGGTGATGGGCGTTGCCTACACGCTAGCCAGCCGGCTAAACGCGGCGAGCCGCTTCATCGCGGTCGACCGCGAGTACAACGGGAAGGTGCTCAATCAGGCCAAGCAGGCGCTGATCGGCTACGTCGCGCAGGAGGCCGCGAAGGCGGGGGAAAACAACCCCGGACGGCTGCCCTGCCCCGAAGCCGGCGCGTTTTTCGGCGATCCGGCCCAGGAAGGCATCGCGGCAGGCAACTGCACGCTGCCGGCGGTTGGCCGCCTACCCTGGCGCACTCTCGGCCTGGATAAATTGGTGGACGCCAATACCGAACCGCTGTGGTACGTGGTGTCGTCCGGCTGGGCGCTGTCCAACTCGACTGTGCCCCCGCTGCAGACCCTCATCAATTCGGACTCGCCTGGACAAATTATCGTGGACGGAGCGACGAACGCCGCCGTCGCGCTGATCATCGCGCCAGGGCCGGCGGTCGGCGCGCAGGCCTGCGGGGGCTCCCCCGCCTGGGTGCAATCCAGGCCCGCCGCCGGGCCGCCGGACCTGCGCAACTACGTCGAGTGCACGAACGCAACGTCGCCGGCCGACGCCACGTTCGTGACGAGCTCGCCGGGCAACACCTTCAACGACCAGGTGCTGCGAGTCACGACCGATGACGTGCTGCCCGCGCTCGAAGCAGCCATTGCCGATCGCGCGCGGCGGGAGATCGTGCCGGCGCTCACAACCGCCAAATTTGTCCTGGATTCGAACTCGCCGCGGCGATGGGTCGCCTCATCGACCAATCCTCCGATCTATCCCTACGCAGCGCCGTTTGCAGACCCGGCAACCTCCCAGTACAGGGGTCAATTGGGCACCTATCAGGGCCTGCTTCCGGTCAACCAGGCCCAGAGTTTTGTGGCCTATCAGGCGACCCCCGCGGACGCGGTGGAAACACTGGGCAATGGCTACATCATGTCCCAAACCTGCAGTTGGGATACGGCCGACGCATACCAGTGCCGGGGAAGCTACCATGAAGACGACGTCGATCCCACGCTGCCGATGCGCATCCAGATGACGGCGACGTTCACCAACGTCGCGATGGGCCTGCGCTCGCTGCAGACAGCGAACCTGCAGGTGCAGGCGGCGAACGATAGCACCACCGACCCCTGGATAGACTTGACCCCGTCCTACCGGGCGGAAATGAACGCGAACGGATCGGTCACCATCAGATTCTGGGCGACGCTTCCCAACATCGACGTGATGGGCTGGGAAACGTGGGCGGATTTCCGCATCCGCATCGATCGTGCGGTGATCGGTGACCACTGTTTGTTGAGCACCACAACGTCCTGCCCGGGTCCCTCGACGACCTGGTTCGCGCGCAATGAGTGGTACCGGAATTTCTACTACGCAGTGGCGCAGAACAACACGGCAAACGTTTTGCCCGCCGTCGGCGGCTGCACGTTGGCCAATTGCCTGCAATTCGTTGATCCTGCCCTCACCAATGACAGGAATATCCGGTTGCTGCTCGTACTCATGGGCCGAAAACTGGACACCCAGACCCGCCCCAGCAGCCTCCTGACTAACTACCTTGAGTATGAGAATGCCAATGGGAACACGACCTACGAGCAGCGTCCGATGCGCATGAGCAAGGTCGCGATGTCGCCTTCCTCCGTTCCAGCTTATACCTTCTATGCGCCATGGAATGACCGCGTGATCCTCGTTGACTGGCTCCCAGCTGCTCCACCATCGTTTCCCTTGGCCGTACAGCTCCCGTGACAACCGCGTTGCGCCTGCGAAGCGCGCGCGGCTTCACGCTCACCGAACTGGCGGTGGTGGTCGCCATCATCGGCTTTCTGATGGCGACCGCCATGTACACGCTCTCGGCGCAAACCGAGCAGCGCAATTTCGAGGAAACGCGCCGCCGGCTGGAAGCGGCGCGCGAGCTCATCCTCGCCTTCGCCATCGTCAACGGCCGGCTGCCGTGCCCCGCCACCAACGCGAGCCCCGACGAAGCAGGTGGCGGCGCAACTGCTTGCACCACTCCGTACCCGGTGGCCGGACCCCCTGCCAGCGGCTTTCTACCGGCGCGCAGCATCGGCTACCAGGTCGTGGATCCCGAGGGATACGCCATCGACGCCTGGGGCAATCGCATCCGTTACGCCGTTTCAGGCGTGACTGCCGGCACGATCACAGGATGCACGGGCACCTCGACCACGCCCCATTTCACCAGCGCGACGAATCTTAAGACCAACGGGATCACCTGCCGGCCTGACGATCTGGTCGTGTGCCGCTCGGCGACAGGCATCACGGCGACTGACTGTGGTTCGGCGGGGAATGCGGTGACCAACCACAGCACCCCGAACAAGCCAGTCGTGGCTGTGCTCTTCTCGACTGGCAAGAACGGCGCCCTCGGCTCCGGCGGCATCGACGAGGCCGCCAACGTGAACGGCGACCAGGTGTTCGTGTGGCATGTGCCCGCGCCAGTCGGCGCGACCAATGGCGAGTTCGACGACCAGCTAATGTGGATTACCGTAGGCGAGCTCTACGGCAAGCTGATCTCCGCCGGCGTCCTGCCCTGAACGCCTAGCCCGCGCGGCGCAGCACGAAGCACACCTCGCCGTCGCGGTTGGATTCCAGCCGCAGCTCGTAGCCCGCCGCCGCCGCCTGGCGCGCCGCCTGGTACAGGCCGATGCCCAGCCCCGCGTCGGAGCGCACCGGCGCCCGGAATAGCGACTTCGCCACTTCCCCGGGCACCGCGCGGCCGTTGTCGGTTACGCGCAATCCCGGCGCTTCGCCGTCGAGCAGCTCGGCGCGCACGCGCAGGCCCGGCTGCACGGCCCGCTTGGCGAGCGCGTTCTGCAGCAGGTTGTCCGCCACGCTGTCGAACAGCGCGCGCGGCAACTCGGCGCCTGGCGGCGTGCCGCCCGCGAACTCCAGGTCCCGTCCCTGATACTGGCGCGCGAGCGCCTCCCACCAGGCGGCGGCGGAAATTCGCTCCTCGTGCTCCTCGCCCGGCCGCTGCAGCTTGTCCAGGGTCGCTGCAAGCCGTTGCGTGATCGCCGGCAGCTGGCGGCGCACCAGTGCGAGCGCCTCGGGAGAGTCCCCGCCCTCCGCCCCCGCGACCGAGCACAGCACGTTCAGGGACTGCAGCAGGTTCTTGACGTCGTGGGTGACGCGGGCGCCGGTCTGGTGCACGGCCTGCATGTAGCTCGCCTGGCGCAGTTCCTGCTCGCGCAGCTTGGCCAGGTGGAACTCGCCCAGCAGCTGCCCCAGCAGGCGCAGGTGCCCGTGCAGCGCCGGGCTGGTGCGGTAGCGCGAATAGATGGTGAGCGTGATCTCGCGATTCGAGAATTCCACCGCGTGCGGCGTGCGCGCTCCGGCCTCGCCCTGCTCGCCGTCCGACTTCCACGCCGCGCCCGCCACCGAGGGCATGCGCGCCAGCGCCGCCACCGCCTCGGCCAGGAAGCGCTCCGGCCGCGACTCGGCGTGCGACAGCTCGGCGAGAACCTGCAGCCACTTCTCGATCGGCAGCCCGATCGAGAACAGGTAGCGGGAGACGAACACGTTCAGCCCGGCGTACCCGGTGCGCGGATGCCAGGCGAGGCCGATCACCAGCACGATGCCCGCGATCACGAACACGATGTAGGTGAGCGCCTGCAGGTAGCTGGTGCGGCCCAGCGTCATGAAGGCGAAGCTGCCCAGGATCACCACGCCGAGCAGCAGCATGAGGAAGATGCTGTAGAAGTAGTCGACCACCTGGGGCGCCTCGGGCGGGTCGGCCTCGGCCGGCGTGAGCGCCATGAGCAGGAACAGCACCGGCAGCCCCCACGCCGCGTAGCCACGCACTTGCGGGTCGATCTCGCGGCGCGGCGCGATTTCCGGCAGCACGATCACCACCAGCAGCGCGAGCAGGTAGGCGAACATCAGCAGGTAGTAACGGCGCTGCCAGCGCGCCTGGTGCAGGTACACCTTGCCGCCGACCAGCCCGGCCAGCACCACGGTCCAGGTGGCGAGCAGCCACCAATCCAGCCACAACACCACCGCCGCGGCGAACAGCGCGATGAACAGCGCCTGCGCCAGCGTCACCTGGCGTTCGCCGCGCACCAACGGCTGCCACAGGAGCAGGAGCCCGAGGTGCGCGAGCAGCAGCGCCCGCGCGCCGCCGTCCTCCACGCCGCGCAGCGCCACCACATGCAGCAGGGCGAGCATGGCGATCACCGCGAAGCGCCAGTGGCGCCGGCTGAACGCGCGCACCCCCTCCGACAAGCGCTCGGTGGGCATTCCGGGTGAGTCGGCTGGGGAGTCGGCTTGCATGATCGGTGCGGCGCAGGCAAAGATACGCAGATTCCCGAAACGGCGAAAGATGCCTCCCGCGCTCCTGTTGACCCGCAGCACCCTGACCGAGGCGCGTCGCGGCGGCCTGCCCTGGCTGGCGCTCGGCTGCCTTGCGCTAGCCTTCGGCCTGGCCGCGTTCCTGTCGCAGGTCGCGGTAACCGAGAGCCGCGCGCTGCAGGCCGCGCTCGCCGCCGCCGTGCTGCGCGCCGGCGCGGCGTTCCTGCTGGCGGCGCAAGTCGCCGCGAGCGTGGTGCGCGAATCGAACGACAAGGTGCTCGAGCTGGCGCTGGCGTTGCCGTTGTCGCGCTCGCAGTACTACTTGGGCAAGCTGGCGGGCTTCGGTGCCTGCGGCGCGTGCCTCGCCGCGGCGTTCTGCGCGCCGCTGCTGCTGTGGGCCGCGCCGGGTGGCGTCGCGCTGTGGGGCGTGTCGCTCGCCTTTGAACTGCTGCTGGTGGCCGCGGCGAGCCTGTTTTTCGCCGTCACGCTCGCCAGCGTGGTGCCGGCGCTCGCCGCGACTGCCGGCTTCTACCTGCTTGCGCGCAGCATGGCCGGCATCCAGCTGCTCGCGCGCGGGCCCCTGGCAGAGGAGTCCATCGCGCAAAGCATTGCGCGTGGCGCGGTGGACGCGGTGGCGCTGCTGCTACCCGGGCTCGACGCCGCGACGCGCGCCGAGTGGCTGCTCTACGGCTTGCCCGCGCCGGCCGAGTTCGGCGCGGCCCTGGGAATGCTGATCCTGTACAGCGCGCTGCTCGCCGCGGCGGGCCTGTTCGACTTCCACCGGCGCAATCTTTGAGCGGCAGCCAGCGACCGCTGCAGGCGGTGCCCGGCTGGATAAGGGCGGCGCTGTTCGCCGGCCTGGCCGCGCAGTTGGGCGCGCAGGCGCTGCGCCCTCCTCCCGCTGCAGCGGCGGAAGACCTGCCGCCGGCGCCGCGCGCGCAAGCGCTGCGCGCGGCAAGCCTGGGCGAGCCAGCGGCGCTCGCGCGGCTCGCCATGCTGTACCTGCAGGCCTACGACCTTGGCGCGGGCAACGCGCTTCCCTACCAGCGCCTCGACTACGCGCGCCTCGTGCAGTGGCTGCGCGCCATCGTCGACACCGATCCGCGCAGCGAGTACCCGTTGTTTGCCGCGGCGCGCGTGTATGCCGAGGTCGCCGACCCGGCAAAGTGCCGCGAGATGCTGGCATTCATCCACCGGGCCTTCCTCGAGGATCCGAACCGCCGCTGGCCGTGGCTCGCGCACGCCGCGCTCCTCGCCAAGCACCGGCTGCAGGACCTGCCCCTGGCGCGGCGCTATGCCGCAGACATTGAGCGCCTCGCCACGGACCCGGGCATTCCACTCTGGGCCAAGCAGATGGAGGTCTTCATCCTCGAAGACATGAACGAACTGGAGGCCGCGAAAATCATGCTGGGAGGGTTGCTGGCCACCGGCCGGATCCGTGATCCCCAGGAGCGCCGCTTCCTGCAGGGCCGGTTGGAAGAACTGGAACGCAAGATGGCGTTGAAACCTTGACGAGGCTGTCGGAGTTTCGTCAGTTATTTCGTGACTTTTGACCCATTTTGGCGTTTGGAGCCATTATTTGCATGGCACGGAGCTTGCGCCAGATATTTATCACTTAGTCTGCACTTATAGGAGTAATAGGATGAAAACGAACCAAAAAGGCTTCACCCTCGTCGAGATCGCGATCGTACTGGTGATCATCGGGTTGCTATTGGGCGGCATCCTCAAGGGCCAGGAAATGATCACGCAAGCGAAGATCAAGAACATCATCTCGGATTTCTCCGGCATATCCGCGGCCTTTCACGGCTATCAGGACCGGTACCGCGCGCTGCCGGGAGACGACGCCAACGCGAACACCCGCTGGGCCACCCCGACGGCTGCCATCCAGGGCAATGGGAATGGCGTGGTCAGCGGCACCTACAACTTCGCCTGTAGCGCACCCGGCACCGTGGTTGGAACCAACGAGGCGTGCTTCTGGTGGGATCACTTGCGCCGCTCCGGTTTCGTCGCCGGGTCGGGCACGATCCAGCCCCTGAATGCGGTGTCCGGGATCGTAGGCGTGCAGACTGGCGACGGTGGTGCCACGCCCGGGCCGGTGCTGGGGACCGGCGCGGCGGGCACGGGCGGATTCTTCGGCCTGATAATGTGCTCGGCAAACCACCCGGACAAGGTCGCGATCGCCACCGATACGCAAATGGACGACGGCGCGCGCCTCACGGGCACCGTGCGCGGCATGCTGCAGACGGCAAACAATCCGACCATTGCCGTGGATGCCGCGGCAGGCAGCGCGGGTGGCCCGGGCAGCTACGTGGAGAGCGGCACCAACACTTACACGCTCTGCCGCCTGCTGTAAGCGCGGCGCAACACTCGTGAGGCAGGGCCGGCGCATCGCCGGCCTTTTTTTAGCCCTGCAGCAGGCGCAGCTCCGCCGCGGCCAGCAGCTCGGGCGCGCCCAGCAGCACCACCACGTCGCCCTCGCGCAGCGGTCCGGCTTCCTCGGCGGACAACTTCTTCGGCGCACCGGGCCGCCGCACCGTCGTGACCTGCACGCCGAGGTCCTCCAGACCCAACGCGTCGAGCGGCTTGGCGAGGGCGGCGGCGTGCGCGTGCAGGGTCACGGCGTGCAGCCGCGGCTGCGCCGCCGCCCCCGTCTCCGGCGCGTCGCTCGCGCCGTGGTACAGGCCGCGCAGCAGGCCGTATTGCTTGTCGCGCACCTGGCTCATGCGGCGCATGACGCGCGCCAGCGGCACGCCTACCCACACCAGCGCATGCGAAGCGAGCATCAGCCCGGACTCGAAGGCCTCGGGCACCACCTCGGAGGCTCCAGCCGCCGTCAACCTGCCGATGTCGGCCTCGTCGCGCGCGCGCACGATCACTGGCAGCGACGGGTTGAGTGCGTGCAAGTGGGCCAGAACGCGCACCGCCGCCGGCACGTCGGCAAAGGTCACCACCACTGCAGCTGCGCGCGCCACGCCCGCCGCCACCAGCGCCTCGCGCCGCGAGCTGTCGGCGAACACCACCGTGTCGCCGGCGAGCGCCGCCTCGCGCACGCGCTCCGGGTCGAGGTCGAGCGCGATGTAGCGCACGCCCTCGTCCTCCAGCAGACGCGCGAGGCGCTGCCCGTTCCTGCCGTAGCCGAGGATGATCACGTGGCGCTCGGTCTCCAGCGAGCGCACCGCCACGCGGTGCAGCTCCAGCGAGCGCGCCATCCACTCCGAGGCGGTGAAGCGCAGCACCAGGCGGTCGCTCGCCGCGATGAGGAACGGCGTGGCGAGCATCGACAGGATCATCGCCGCGATCAGCGCCTGCAGCACCGGCTCGGGCGCCAGCTGCGCGGTGCGCGCCAGCGCGAGCAGCACGAAGCCGAATTCGCTGCCCTGCGCCAGCGCCAGCGCCGTGCGCAGGGCGGTGCCGGGCGTGGCGCCGAATGCGCGCGCCAGCAGCGCGATCAGCGCGCCCTTGCCCGCGATCAGCAGCGCGAAGAAGGCGAGCACCAGCCAGGCCTGCGCGAGCACCAGGCGCACATCCAGCAGCATGCCCACCGTGACGAAGAACAGGCCGAGCAACACGTCGCGGAAAGGCTTGATGTCCTCTTCCACCTGGTAGCGGTACTGGGTCTCCGAGATCAGCATGCCCGCAAGGAACGCACCCAGCGCGAGGGACAGACCGGCCAGCTCGGTGACGAAGGCGAGCAGCAGCGTGATCAGCAGGACGTTCAGCACGAACAGCTCGGTCGAGCGGCGCCGCGCGATGACGCCGAACCAGGCCCGCATCACGCGCGGGCCGACCAGGATCAGCACCGCGAGCACCACGGCGGCCTTGGCCAGCGCGATGAGCACGTCGCGGCCCAGGTCCTGCGCCGGGGCATTGAGGGCTGGGATCAGGATCAGCAGCGGCACCACCGCCAGGTCCTGGAACAGCAGCACGCCGATGATGTCGCGGCCGTGCGGCGTATCGAGCTCGAGGCGCTCGACGAGGATCTTGGACACGATGGCGGTGGAGGACATGGCGAGCGCGCCGCCCAGCGCGAGCCCCGCCTGCCAGCTGCCGCCCGCGGCCAGCGCGGCGCCGACGCCGATGCCGATGCTCGCTGCAACCTGGGCAAGGCCCAGCCCGAACACCGAGCGCCGCATGGTGCCCAGCTTGGCCAGGCTGAACTCCAGGCCGATGGAGAACATGAGGAACACCACGCCGAACTCGGCCAGATGGCGCACCGCGTCGTTGTCGGCCACCAGGCCCAGCGCGTGCGGCCCGAGCGCCACGCCCGCCGCGAGGTAGCCGATGATCGGCGGCAGCGCGAGGCTGCGGCAGACGACCACCGCCAGCACGCCGCCGGCGAGCAGCACGAGGACCGGTAGCAGCGAGAGTCCGGCGGCTTGCATGCGAGAGCGGGCAAAACCCCTAAGTTATACTTGCAGGCCTATGATAAGCGCTGCACGTTGCGGGCAGAAATGAACGCGCCGCGCCCCTCGAAAAAGGCGCTCGCGCTGGCGCGCGAAGTGCTCAACATCGAGGCAGACGCGGTGCGCGCGCTCGGCGCGCGGCTTGACCGTCGCTTTCTGGACGCGCTGACCCTGATCCTGGGATGCAGCGGCCGCGTGGTGGTGAGCGGCATCGGCAAGTCGGGGCACATCGCGCGCAAGATCGCCTCGACCATGGCGAGCACCGGCACGCCCGCGCACTTCGTGCATCCCGCCGAAGCGAGCCACGGCGACCTCGGCATGGTGCAGCCGGACGACGTGTTCATCGCCATCTCGCATTCCGGCAAGAGCGAGGAACTGCTCAGCATCGTGCCGCTGGTGAAGCGCCGGGGCGCCAAGCTGATCGCGATGACCGGCGATCCCGCTTCGCCGCTGGCGCGCGAGGCGAACGTGCACCTGGATGCCGGCGTGAAGCGGGAGGCGTGTCCTCTCGATCTCGCGCCCACGGCAAGCACCACCGCGGCGCTGGCGCTCGGCGACGCGCTGGCAGTCGCACTGCTCGACGCACGCGGCTTCACCAAGGCCGACTTCGCGCGCTCCCATCCGCGCGGCTCGCTGCACCAGCGAGCGCTGAAGCACGTCGCCGACGTGATGCGGCGCGAACAGGACATTCCGGCGGTGCGCGAGAACGCCTCGTTCGACGGCGCCCTCGACGAGATGACGCGTGGCGGTCTGGGCATGACCGCGATCGTGGACGCGCGCCGGCGGGTGAAGGGAATCTTCACCGACGGCGACCTGCGCCGCGTGTTGCGCAACCCGGCCCGGGCAAAGCGCATCGCCCGCATCGCGCAAGTGATGACGCGCAAGCCGCATGCCATCCGCCCGGAAGCGCTCGCCGTCGAGGCGGTCGAGTTGATGGAGCGGCACCGCATCAGCCAGCTGCTGGTGGTGAACAGGTCCGGGCAACTGGTCGGCGCCCTCAACATGCACGACCTGTTCCGCGCCAAGGTGGTCTGAGCAAGCCCATGGCAGAGCAATCTCCCGACGCGCTCGAGCGCGCGCGCCGCGTGCGCCTGATGGTGTTCGACGTCGACGGCGTGCTCACCGACGGGCGGCTATGGTACGGGCCGAAAGGCGAAGCGCTGAAGGCCTTCCACAGCCTGGACGGGCACGGCGTGAAGCTGCTGCAGCAGGCAGGCATCGCCGCCGGGATTCTGTCCGGACGCAGCTCGCCGGCGGTGGCGCTGCGCGCCGCCGAACTCGGCGTGGCGCATGTGCTGCAGGGCATCGAGGACAAGCGCGCCGCCTTCGCCGCGCTGCTCGCGCGCCTGGGCCTCGAGCCGCGCGAGGCAGGCTACATGGGCGACGACCTGCCGGACCTGCCGGTGCTCGCGCACTGCGGCTTCGCCTGCGCGCCGCGCGAGGCCTGTGCGGAGGTGCTGCGCGGCGCGCACTATGTCGCCAGCGCGCCGGCGGGCGGCGGCGCGGCGCGCGAGGTCTGCGACTTCCTGCTGCGCGCCCAGGGCAGGATGGAAAGCGTGCTGGCGAGGTACCTGTGAAGCTCTCCTCCACGCGCCTGTTTCCGCTGCTGCTCATGCTGACCCTCGCGCTGCTCAGTTTCTGGCTCGAGCGCCTGGTGCGCGAGGAGCCGCAGCCGCAGGCGCAGCGGCGCCACGACCCGGACTACGCGGTCGAGCGCTTCACGCTGGTGGATTACAGCCGCGAGGGAGTGCCGGTGTCCACCCTGTCGGCGGCCAGGATGCAGCATTTCCCGGACGACGATTCCACCGAACTGCTTGCGCCGCGCGCGGTGCAGACCAAGCCCGGGCAGCCGCGCCTGACCCTGTCCGCGGACCGCGGCACGCTGTCGCAGGACGGCAGCGAGATGCTGCTCTACGACAACGTGCTCATGCTGCGCGACGGCCTCGCCGGGGAGCCCGGCAGCCAGCTGCGCACCAGTTTCCTGCACTTGATCAGCGCGCGCTCGCTGGTGCGCAGCGACCGCGAGGTGCAGATCGCCGAGCAGGGGCGCTCCCTCGTCGCCCGCGGCATGGAGTACGACAACCACACCCGCCAGCTGGCGCTGCATGCGCAGGTGCGCGGGGTTTTCGAGCAGAAGCTGAAATGACCGTGCGCTCGATCATGCTGCTGGCTGTTGCGGTGACCGTGATTTCGGCCTTTTCGGCCAGGGCCGAAAAGGCCGATCGGGAAAAGCCGACCAACGTCGAGGCGAATCGCATGACCTCCGACGAGGCGCGCCGCATCAGCATCTTCGAGGGCAACGTGCTGCTCACCAAGGGCACCATCACGGTGCGCGCGGAGCGCATCGTCGTGCGCCAGGACGCCGACGGCTTCCAGTACGCGAGCGCCAGCGGCGCACCGGTGAGCTTCCGCCAGAAGGGCGACCCGGTGGGCGGGCAGGAGGGTGTGTGGATCGACGGCGAGGCGCTGCGCGTCGAGATCGACGAGAAGAACGAGCGCATCGAGCTGCACGACAACGCGCGCATCTCGCGCGACCAGGACGAGGTGCGCGGCAGCTACATCCTGTTCGACCAGCGCTCCGAGTTCTTCTCGGTGTCGAGCGCCAAGGGCGCGCCCGCCTCGGCTCCCGGCGGGCGCGTGCGCGCCGTGATCCAGCCGAAGAAGCCGGCCGCCAGGCCATGAGCCTGCTGCGCGCCGAGCGCCTGCGCAAGCGCTACAAGTCGCGCGCGGTGGTGCAGGACGTGTCGCTCGAGGTGTCGAGCGGCGAGGTGATCGGCCTGCTCGGCCCCAACGGCGCGGGCAAGACAACGTGCTTCTACATGATCGTCGGCCTGATCGCCGCCGACTCCGGCCGCATCCACCTCGACGGGCGCGAGCTCACGCACCTGCCGATCCACGCGCGCGCGCGCCTGGGCATCTCCTACCTGCCGCAGGAGAACTCGGTGTTCCGCAAGCTGACGGTGGAAGAGAACGTGCAGGCGGTGCTGGAGCTGCAGGGCCTGGGGCGGGCCGAGATCGAGACGCGCCTGCTGGAGCTGCTCAAGGACCTCAACATCGCGCACCTGCGCAAGCACGCCGCGCTGTCGCTGTCGGGCGGCGAGCGCCGGCGGCTGGAGATCGCGCGCGCGCTGGGCACCCGTCCCTCGTTCATCCTGCTGGACGAGCCCTTCGCCGGGGTCGACCCGATCGCGGTGCTCGACATCCAGCGCATCATCCGCTTCCTCAAGGAGCGCGCCATCGGCGTGCTGATCACCGACCACAACGTGCGCGAGACCCTGGGCATCTGCGACCGCGCCTACATCATCAACGAAGGCGCGGTGCTCGCCTCGGGTCATCCGGAAGAGATCGTCTATAATGACAGTGTTCGCCGCGTGTACTTGGGCGAGCACTTCCGCATGTAGGCGCGGTAGCCTGCAGTCCAGCCTCCCATGAAACCCACCCTGCAGTTCCGGCTCTCGCAGCACCTCACGCTGACGCCGCAGCTGCAGCAATCCATCCGCCTGCTGCAGCTCTCCACCGTCGAGCTGAACCAGGAGATCGAGCGCATGCTGATGGACAATCCGATCCTCGAGCGCGAGGACATCGAGGGCGACGCGCAGGCCGCGTTCACGCCGCCGCGCGATGCGCCGCCGTCCGCGCCCGAGCAGGGCGCGCCCGCCGCGGAAGAGCCCGCCGAGCAGCGGCGCGAGGACTGGCTGCTCGAATTCGCCGCGCCCGCGCGCGGCGGCGACGACGAGGACGAGGGCGACCGGTCATTCGCCGCGCCCGATCTGCCGACGCTGCGCGACCACCTCAACCAGCAGCTCACGCTCACCGGCATCGGCGAGCGCGACCGCGCGCTGGTCGCCATGCTGATCGACGTGCTGGACGAAGACGGCTACCTCACCCAGCCGCTGGAGGAGATCGCCGCGCTGTTCTCCGCCGAGGCGGAAGTGGACGTCGAGGAACTGGGCATCGCGCTGCGCCACCTGCAAAACCTCGAGCCGGCCGGCGTGGGCGCGCGCTCGCCCGGAGAATGCCTGGTGCTGCAGTTGCGCGCCGATGCCGCGCTGCGCGACCACCCGGCCTGCGCGCTGGCCACCGAGATCGCCGAGAAGCACCTGCAGCTGCTGGCCAGCCGCGACTACGCGCGCCTGCGCAGCCTGACCGGCGCGCAGGAAGAGGCGCTGCGCGCGGCGCAGAAGCTGATCCAGAGCCTCAACCCGCGCCCCGGCGCCGCCTTCGCGCGCGTCGAGACGCGCTACATGATCCCGGACGTGATCGTGCGCAAGGTGAAGAGCGTCTGGCGCGCCAGCCTCAACCCCGAGGCGATGCCGCGCCTGCGCATCAACCGCCTGTACGCGGACCTCGCCGGCAGCGCGCGCAACGGCTCCAACGCGCTCGTCTCGCAGCTGCAGGAGGCGCGCTGGATGATCAAGAACGTGCAGCAGCGCTTCGACACCATCCTGCGGGTGTCGCAGGCGATCGTCGACCGGCAGCGCCATTTCTTCGAGCACGGCGAGGTGGCGATGCGGCCGCTGGTGCTGCGCGAGATCGCCGAGACGCTCGGCCTGCACGAGAGCACCATCTCGCGCGTCACCACGCAGAAATTCATGGCCACGCCGCGCGGCACCTTCGAGCTGAAGTATTTCTTCGGCAGCCACGTCGCCACCGACACCGGCGGCGCCGCCTCCTCCACCGCGATCCGCGCGCTGATCAAGCAACTGGTGGCCGCGGAGAACGCGCGCAACCCGCTGTCGGACGCGCGCATCGCGCAGATCCTCGGCCAGCAGGGCATCGTGGTGGCGCGGCGCACCATCGCCAAGTACCGGGAATCTTTGCAGATCCCGCCGGTCAGTCAGAGGAAGAGCCTGTAGAGGAGATCAAGGATGAACCTCAATGTCAGCGGCCACCACCTCGAGGTCACGCCCGCCATCCGCGGCTACGTGCAGGGGAAACTCGAGCGTGTCAGGCGCCACTTCGACCACGTGATCGACGCGCATGTGATCCTGTCGGTGGACAAGCTCCGGCAGAGGGCCGAGGTCACCCTGCGCCTGCGCGGCAAGGACATCCACTGTGCCTGCGAGGAGCAGGACCTGTACGCGGCCATCGACCTGGTGATGGACAAGCTCGACCGCCAGGTGCTGAAGTACAAGGGAAAGCTCGACGGGTCGCGCGCGCGCGCTGACAAAGCCTGATCCCTGCCCGGACCCCGACGCGCGCCCGTACCATGGGCTATAATGCGCGCCCTCAGCGCCGTACCAGCGGCGCCGGATCATGAGTCTAGTCGCGAAGCTCCTGCCGCCTGCCAACGTCCTGCTCGACCTCCCGGTGTCGAGCAAGAAGCGCCTGTTCGAGCAGGTCGGGCTGCTGTTCGAGAACAACCACGGCATCGCCCGCAGCCTCGTGTTCGACAGCCTGTTCGCGCGCGAGCGCCTGGGCTCCACCGGCCTGGGCCAGGGCGTGGCCATCCCCCACGGCCGCATCAAGGGCCTGAAGGACGCGCTGGGCGCCTTCGTGCGCCTCGGCCAGCCGGTGCCCTTCGACGCCCCGGACGGCAAGCCGGTGAACCTGCTCTTCGTGCTGCTGGTCCCCGAACAGGCGACCGAGAAGCACCTGCAGATCCTGTCGGAACTGGCGCAGATGTTCAGCGACCGCGCGCTGCGCGAGGCGATGGCGGCAGCGGCGGACGCCGGCGCCCTGCACCAGCTGATCGCCACATGGCAACCCGATGCTGCAGGTCAACGTCACGCAGTTGCATGAGGACAACCGCGACGCGTTAGCGCTGGCGTGGGTCGCCGGGCGCGACGGCAGCACTGTCGTGCGCCGCGAGGCAGCCGCCTCGGCCGCGCTGGTCGGCCATCTCAACCTCACGCATCCCAACAGCATCCAGGTGATCGGCGCCTACGAGGCGGGCAGCCTGCCCGGCCTCGCCGAGCGCCTGTTCGCCGCGCCGCCGGCCGCCCTCATCTTCGCCGACGGCATCGCGGCGCCGCAGGCGCTGATCGATGGCGCGGCGCGCAGCAAGACCCCGCTGTTCACCACGCCGCTGCCCGCCGCGCGCGTCATCGAGACGCTCTCGCACTACCTCGCCAAGGCGCTCGCCGAGCGCACCGAGCGGCACGGCGTGCTGATGGACGTGCTCGGCCTGGGGGTGCTGATCACGGGCGATTCGGGCGTGGGCAAGAGCGAGCTCGGCCTCGAGCTGATCAGCCGCGGCCACGGCCTGGTGGCGGACGACGTGGTGGAGATCTCGCGGCTCGCCGCCAACACGCTCGAGGGCCGCTGCCCGCCGGTGCTGAAGGATTTCCTCGAGGTGCGCGGCCTGGGACTGCTCGATGTGCGCACCATCTTCGGCGAAACCGCCGTGCGTCCCAAGATGAAGCTCAAGCTGATCGCGCACCTGGAAAAGCCGGCGCCGGCGAGCAACCGCGACGTCACCGAGCGGCTGCCGCTCGCCGAGCAGTCGGAGGAGATCCTCGGCGTCACCGTGCGCAAGGTGGTGATCCCGGTGGCCGCCGGCCGCAACCTCGCCGTGCTCCTCGAGGCGGCGGTGCGCAACTACATCCTGCAGCTCAGGGGAATCAACTCCAGTGCCGAGTTCGTGGCGCGGCAGAAGCGCGCCATGGACGCCGGCGACTGAAAGGCGGCGTTGCAGCTCATCCTCGTCAGCGGGCTGTCGGGCGCGGGCAAGAGCATCGCGCTCGACGTGCTCGAGGACGGCGGCTACTACTGCGTCGACAACCTGCCGGCCACGCTGCTGATGGATGTGGTCGGCTTGCTCGCCGACGCCGGCCATGAGCGCGTCGCAGTGAGCGTGGACGCGCGCAGCGCGGCGCTCGCCGCGCTGCCCGAAAGCGTGGCGCGCCTCAAGGCGGGCGGTGCCGACTGCCGCGTGCTGTTCCTCGAGGCCAATCCGCAGACGCTGATGCGGCGCTTTTCCGAGACGCGCCGCCGCCACCCGCTCACCGTCGAAGGACTCACGCTGGCGGAAGCGATCGAGCGCGAGCGCGCCTTGCTCGGCGGCGTCGCCGAACTCGGGCACCGCATCGACACCAGCGACCTGCAGCCCAAGGTGCTGCGCAACTGGATCCGCGACATGCTCGGCCTCGGCAGCGGCTCGCTCACGCTGCTGTTCGAGTCCTTCGCCTTCCGCGACGGCATCCCGCTCGACGCCGACTGGGTGATCGACGTGCGCATGCTGCCCAATCCCCACTACGACCCGGCGCTGCGTCCGCTCACCGGGCGCGACGCCGCGGTGACCGACTTTCTCGACGGCCAGGAGCAGGTGCAGCGCCTGCGCGAGGACGTGCGCGCCTTCCTCGCGCGCTGGCTGCCGGAAGTGGTGAAGGAAAACCGCAGCTACCTGACCTTCGCCATCGGCTGCACCGGCGGCCGGCACCGCTCGGTGTACCTGGCGGAGAAGCTCGCCGCGGCCTTCGCCGGCGAGTGGCGCGTGCTGGTGCGCCACCGCGGCCTGGCCAAAGAGTGACCGCGACCGGGGAGATCCCGCTGTTCCCGCTGCAGACGGTGCTGTTTCCCGGCGGGCGGCTGCCGCTGCGCATCTTCGAGCAGCGCTACATGGACATGGCGAAAGCTTGCCTGCGCGACGGCGCGCCGTTTGGCGTGTGCCTGATCCGCGAGGGGCGCGAGGTCGGCCAGCCGGCGCTGCCCGAGGCGGTGGGCTGCGTTGCGCGCATCGTCGAATGGGACATGCCGCAGCTCGGGCTGCTGCAGGTGGTGGCGCGCGGCGAGCGGCGCTTTCGCATCCGCGCTCGCCGC
>Ga0210377_10002346_pt1 | contig 16650 bp, 14 predicted proteins | sample PLM4_65_b1redo_FD_155480 | JGI IMG/M metagenome (GOLD analysis project Ga0210377, IMG submission 155480) | Groundwater sediment microbial communities from an aquifer in East River, Colorado, USA - PLM4_65_b1 redo | ecosystem: Environmental > Terrestrial > Soil > Riparian zone | place: USA: East... | reverse complement strand
CAACAGCGAACCGATCATCACTGTTTGCGCTCCGGCTGCCAGCGCTTTCGCCACATCACCGGGATGACGGATGCCACCATCAGCAATGATGGGGATGCCAGACGAACGCGCGGCTTCGGCACATTCGATGATCGCTGTCAATTGCGGCACACCGTGACCGGCGACCTGCCTCGTGATGCAGATCGAGCCGGGACCCACGCCCACTTTTACCGCATCCACACCAGCATCGATCAGGCGCTTGGTTCCGTCGGCAGAGGCAACATTGCCACCGATGATCTGCGCGCCAGGGAAATGCTTACGGATGTTACTGATCATCTCGATCTCAAGATGCGAATCGCCGTGAGCAATGTCAACGACGATGCAATCGGCTCCAGCATGGAGCGCGGCTTCCACGCGTCGCATCTCTTTGTCGCGCACACCCACTGCTGCACCGACCGCCAGACGTCCCTTCGAGTCTTTGGTCGCCATCGGGAATTGCGTGATCTTCATGATGTCCTTCAACGTCACGAGCCCTACAACTTTTCCATTCCCGTCAACAAGCGGCAATTTCTCCACGCGGTATTCGTGCAACAATCGTTCCGCTTCCTTCAGAGTCGTGCCCGGTGCGGCGCTGTGTACATCACGGGTCATGATCGCTGTTACAGGTTTATTCTCATCGCCCTCAAACAACAGATCGCGCGTGGAAATAATACCGATCAGCTTATCGTTCTTGTCCAGGATCAAAATGCCGCCCGTGCCGGTTTCATCCACAATTTTCTTCACGTCCCCGACTGTGTGGGATTCATTCATCGTGATGGGATGATCCACAATAAACGATTCCGCTTTCTTCACGCGGTTGATCTGACGCGCCTGTTCGGCGATCGTCATAAAGCGGTGGATCATGCCAATGCCACCTTCACGCGCCATCGTGATCGCCATCTCACTCTCGGTCACCACATCCATGTTTGCGGACACGATCGGGATCTGCAAGGCGATCTTCTTTGTCAGGCAGCTCTTGGTCGAAAGCGCGCGGCGCGAATCCACATTCGAGTATTGCGGTACGAGCAATACATCGTCATAGGTCAAAGCCACATCGGGCAAAATCTTCATATCAAACTCCTCAGGATTTGGGTCGCCCGAATTATAATGCTTGACGATGTCTACACCGCTTTTTCATTTGGATGAAAATCCGCTTCCGGCGGGACTTGGGTTTGGTCCCGCTTAAAAAAGCCGGGTCCGCTGTGCGCGGACGCGTTGGAAACGGGAGCAGGCTCGGGTTTGGAAAGAAGCGTCTGGTCGGTTAAAGAGAATGAATGGGATGAGAAAACGCCAAAAGCTTGAATACCGTTTGGAGTTGAAATTCAAAAAATTTATTATCGTCATTGCGAGCGGCACTTGCCCCGGGCGCAAGTGCCGGGGAAGAGCGCTCCTCGCAATGACGAACAGGAGACTAGCATGACAGTTACAGCCGTGATCGGTTCACAATGGGGCGATGAAGGCAAAGGCAAGGTCGTTGATTTTTTGTCGGAGCACGTGGATTATGTGGCGCGCTTCAACGGTGGAAATAACGCCGGGCATACCGTTATCAATGAGTTCGGCACGTTCAAGATCCATCTGGTGCCTTCAGGAATTTTCGCACAGAACACGGTGGGACTGATCGGCGGCGGCGTGGTCGTTGACCCGGCGGTGCTGATCGAAGAGATCGAATTGTTGAACAAGGCAGGGGTGGGAATCGACGGGCGCTTTTGGGTCTCGCCGCGTTCGCATTTGATCATGCCGTATCACAAGATCCTGGATGGCTTGTACGAGGAAGCGAAAGGCGCCGGCGCCACCGGGACAACCCGCCGCGGCATCGGACCAGTCTTCGCGGACAAGGTTAGCTACAACGGCATCCGCTGGACGGATTTCACAAGCGATGCCTTTGAGTCGCGTTTGCAGGTGCAATTGGAATTAAAGAACAAGATCATCGTGGCGCTGGGTGGAGAAGCATTGAAGTTTGAAGAAGTGCGTGACATGTATCGTGGATATTATTCGAAAGTGAAGCCATATATCAAGGAGTTGTTCTCACTCGTGCAGGATGGCTTGAAAGCAAATAAGCATTTCCTGCTCGAACAAGCCATGGGGACCTTCCTGGATACCGATTGGGGCACGTATCCCTTCGTGACTGCCTCGACGACCATCCCCTCCGCCGCCTCGGCTGGACTGGGCATCCCGCCGCGTTATATCACCAATGTTATCGGCGTGACCAAGGCTTACACCACACGTGTCGGTGCGGGACCCTTACCCACAGAGATCCATGATCGTCATAGCCCGGAGTATGAGCAATTCGGAGAAGTCGCTGCCACAACAGGACGCATCCGCCGCGTAGGTTGGTTGGATCTGGAGATCGTGAGGACTGCCGTGCAGCTCAGCGGCGTAACCGAACTCTGCCTGACGAAATTAGATACACTCAGCGGGCTGGAGAACTTGCAGGTTTGTACTGGATACAAGCTCAATGGCGAATCCGTCCGTTATGCAGATGTGGATGCCTACGGACTGGATAAAGTCGAATGTGTGTATCGAACTGTCCCCGGTTGGAAGGAAGATATCAGCAAGGCACGCTCGTTTGAAGAGTTACCGGTCAATGCACAGAATTATGTGAAGATGCTCGAAGAAGCGGTGGGTGCTCCGGTGAAGTGGATTGGTGTCGGTCCGGAAAGAGACGCGACGATAAGAAGGTAAACAAAAGAAGAAAGAGGAAAGATTTGTCGGGTTTGTTATAGTATCGATTCAGAGGAGTACATCATGAATGAAAAACTGACTAAAGAGTTGGAAATCCAAACGCAGAATTTCAGGAATCTACTCACAGAATATTGTCGTTTGGAAAGTGTCGCTGCCCAAAACCGCATGATGGGAGAAACCGCAAATTGGGTCGAAAATCTTCTGAAAGAGATGGGCTTCGAAACCCGACAGATTGAAGTAGCGGGTACTCCCAACTATGTATATGGATACATGAAGGGTCGCAGTGATTTCACGTTACTTCTATATAACCATTACGATGTCCAGCCTGAAACGCCGGTTGAATTATGGAGCAGCAAGCCGTTCGAAGTCACCGAACAGGAGGGCAAACTTTTCGCCCGCGGCATCAGCGATGACAAGTCTGAGTTGATCTCACGTATCTGCGCCATGCGGGCGATCCTGGCAACGGAAGGTCAACTCCCGGTCAGCGTTAAGTGGATCATTGAAGGCGAAGAGGAGATCGGAAGTCCGCACTTTGGCGTGCTTACCAAAGAACATGGAAATCTCTTGAAAGCCGATGGCGCTTTGTGGGAAGGCGGCGGTTTCAACGAAAAGGGACAAGCATCCTTAGCAATCGGTTTCCGCGGAATGTTGTACGTGGAATACAACGTGGAACTTATGAAGAAGGATGCCCACTCCGGTTTCGCGCACGCTCTTCCCAGCGCAGCGTGGAGACTGGTCAAAGCGCTTGCTACCCTCAAAGATGAAAACGGCAAGGTACTTATTCCCGGCTTCTATGAGCACGTCCGTCCACCAACAGAATCGGAAAAAGAAGCATTGCGGAATCTGGTCGACCCGGATATGGAAGAAAAATATTTGGAGATGTTTGGCATCGACTCGTTCTTCCAAAACAAACGCGGCTACGAGTTCGAAGCGCTGGTCTATGAACCGACTGCCAACATTGCCGGGTTCCTTTCAGGTTATGTGGAGGAAGGCGTGAAAACCGTGCTGCCCGCCAAAGCCATGGCAAAAATGGACTTCCGACTCGTGCCGGACCAAAACCCCGATGATATTTTGGAAAAGCTGAGAAGTCATCTCAAAGCGAAGGGATTTGAAGATGTGCAGGTCAAAAAACTGGGTGGCGCCGAGCCAGTCGTCGCTCCGCTGGATGGTCCTTTTGCTCAACGCATCAAAAAGATCTGCGTGGACTTTGCCGGCAAAGAACCGGAGATCACGCCCCTGGTCGGAGGCACATTGCCCTTATTGGAAGCGATGAAAAAGAATGTCGGGCTTCTGGGAGTCACCACCGCCGGAAACCCGATCTATTATGCCAGCGGCGCTCATGCTCCCAATGAACATATTCGCTTGAGTGACATTTCACGAGCGATCCAGTTCAACGTGTTTATGCTCACTGAATTGGGAGATATGTAGCCAAATTGGACTTTCCCTTGAATCATTCCACGTAACTCTATGTACTCTACACCGTTTATATGTATGTAAGATAACTGCCTAAACCAACCAGGCAGATTTAATCAATTTACGGAGGTAGAAAATGAACTTTCTCGCATGGATCATCTTTGGCGCACTCGCCGGATGGATCGCAAGTATGATCATGGGGCGAAATCGACAAATGGGCGCGCTTGCCAACATCATCGTTGGCATCATCGGCGCATTTCTCGGCGGCTGGATCATGACCAACTTCTTCGGCGCTCAGGGCGTCACGGGATTCAACCTTCCCAGCATGTTGGTCGCCATTGTGGGCGCGGTTGTCCTGCTCTTGATAGTAGGATTGTTCAGGCGAGCCTGATAATCCAAAAAAGAGCCATGCACATAATGTGCGTGGCTCTTTTTTTTATAATACCCCTTGGGTATATTTCCACACGGCATGGTTATAATTACATCCATGCCTAAACTCCTCATCCTCTCCTACAATATAGACGAATATGCCAAACTCATCCAGCAGGCGGATCTGCCGAATCTGGAGATCGTCACTGACCCCGCTGAATGCGACATCATCCTTGGCGAACCATCGAAGATCAAGGAAGCACTTCCGCATCTCCCCAAGCTGAAATGGGCTCAGTCCATTTACGCGGGAGTCGAGCCTTTGGTGCAACCCGGTCAACGACGGGATTACGTTCTCACCAATGCACGCGGTGTGTTTGGCGCGTTAATGTCCGAGTACGTGTTTGGATATCTCCTCTTGCACGAAAAGAAAATGCTTGAACGCATCCGCACACAACAGGAGAAAAAATGGGACCGTGCCGAAACCGGCTGGTTGCGCGGTAAAACGGTCGGGCTGTTAGGTGTTGGTTCCATAGGAGCACATCTGGCAGGGACAGCAAAACACTTCGGCATGAAGGTATGGGGGTATACGCAGGCGTCGGAAGCGAGTACACAAGTAGACAGGTATTTTCACCCTGATGGTTTGGAATCAGACAGCTTGCTGTCCTTTGCGAAAGGTTTGGATTATCTTGTGATCGTCCTCCCCAGAACACAGGATACCAATCAAATCGTCGATGCAAACGTCTTGAACGCTTTGCCATCCCACGCGCTGATCGTCAACGTGGGACGCGGCAACGCGATAGATGAACCCGCTTTGGTGGAGGCGCTGACCCAAAACAAGATCGCCGGTGCCGTGCTCGATGTCACCGACCAGGAGCCACTCCCTGTGGAGCATCCTTTCTGGGCAACGACCAATCTCTTGCTGACATTTCACACGTCCGCGATCAGTTACCCCGAAGATATCACCAAATTATTTGTCGAGAATTACCAGCTTTATGTCGAAGGCAAGTCGCTGAAAGCGCAAGTCGATTTTGAAAAAGGATATTGAAATCATGTCATGCTGAGGAGCGAAGCGACGAAGCATCTCTACCCGCGTAAAGAGACTCTTCGCTCCGCTCAGAGTGACATGCAACAAGGAGCATCATGCCCGTCACACTCACCGACATCCAACAAGCCGCAGAACGAATCAAGCCCTACATCCATCGCACGCCTGTCATCACAAACGAAAGCCTCAATCAACAAGTCGGAGCGCAGGTCTATCTCAAATGCGAGAACCTGCAAAAGGTTGGCGCTTTCAAATTTCGCGGGGCGTGCAATGCGGTCTATTCACTGAGCGACGAAGAAGCCGCACGCGGAGTTTGCACACACTCGTCCGGCAATCATGCCCAGGCATTGGCACTCGCGGCACGCATGCGTGGCATCCCAGCCTATATCGTCATGCCAAACAACGCGCCCTCGGTCAAGAAGAACGCCGTGGCGGGATACGGTGGACAAATCACATTTTGCGAACCAACTTTGGATGCACGCGAATCGACCCTCGCCCGCATCGCAAACGAGACCGGTGCGACGGTCGTCCACCCATACGACAACGAACGCGTCATTGCGGGACAGGGAACTGCCACCGTTGAATTGTTGGACTCTGTCCCCGAGCTGGATGTCATTATCACCCCTGTCGGCGGCGGCGGACTCTTGAGTGGTACATCCATCACCGCAAAAGGACTCAAGCCCAACATCCATGTCATCGCTGGCGAACCCGAAATGGCGGATGATGCTTATCGCTCGATGAAGGAAGGCAAGATCATTCCCTCTGTGCACCCCAAAACCATCGCCGATGGCTTGCTCACATCCCTCAGCGACCGGACTTTCTCAATCATTCAGCAAAACGTGGAACAGGTCGTCACCGTTAGCGAACAGGGCATCATCGACTCGATGAAATTCATCTGGGAACGCGCCAAGATCGTGATCGAACCATCCGCCGCGGTGCCTGTCGCTGTATTATGGGAAAAGAAGATCGATCTGAGCGGTCTGAAAGTCGGCGTCATCCTCAGCGGCGGTAACGTGGATTTGAATAGGCTGCCCTGGCAATAATTTATCGCGCTGAGCGGAGCGACGAGTGTAACGAGGAGCGCAGTCGAAGCGCATGCAATAAAGTACAGATCCAGCAAATTGGAAACACCTGCCTAACGCTTCGACTTCGCTCCGCTCAGCGCGAATACCAATGACAAAAGGAGCCCCCATGCGCCTCACCAACATGATCACTGCCGTTGACCTGCACGCCTGTGGCGAACCGGGACGTGTCATCACCGGCGGAGTCCTGGATGTGCCGGGCAAGTCCATGTTCGAGAAGATGAAATACTTCGAGAAGCATCACGATGACATCCGCTTGCGTATGCTGCGCGAGCCGCGCGGATATCCCGCCCTGTGCGCCAACATCATCCTTCCGCCCACCCATCCCGACGCGGATGTGGGCTTCATCATCATGGAACAGATCGAGTATCCACCCATGTCTGGGACGAACACCATCTGCGTGGCGACGACCCTGCTCGAGACAGGAATGCTCCCGATGACGGAACCATTGACCGAGTTCGTACTCGAAGCGCCTGCCGGGCTGGTGGGAATCCGTGCGGAGTGTAAAGATGGCAAGGTCACACAAGTTACGTTCAAAAATGTCCCGGCATTCGCAGTGCATCTCGATGTCAAAGTGGAAGTCCCGAAACTCGGCACCGCCACCGTGGATGTGGCATGGGGCGGCATGTTTTACATGATCGCCGACGCGGCCCAATTTGGATTACAGCTCACCCCTGATGAAGGCAAAGACATCACGCGCATTACCGAGATGGTCAAAACCGCCACGGCCGAACAATACCCCGTGGTGCATCCTGATAACCCCGAGATCACGGGACCAACCATCGGTCAACTCTCCGCGCCGCCGACCAATCCCAAAGCGCATCGCAAAAATGTCGTCACCGTCTCGACGGGTAAACTCGATTGGGACAAACCATCCACGTGGACAGGTGTGATCGACCGCTCGCCCTGCGGCACTGGCACTTGCGCCAAAATGGCAACCCTCTACGCTCGTGGTCAGCTTGGGTTAAACCAGGATTTCTATCACGAAGGAATTCTGGGAACGCTCTTCACAGGTCGGCTCATCGAAGAGACGCAGGTTGGTCCGTATAAAGCCGTGGTCCCCACCCTCGGCGGCACAGCGTGGATCACTGCCATTAATCAATTTGTCGTTGATCCCAGCGACCCATTTCCGAATGGGTTTACGGTTGGCGATATTTGGTAAAGCTGAGTTATTCGCGCTGAGCGGAGAGCAGGCGCTCGTCCTGCCTGCAAGTGTAGGTGAGCGCAACTATCATGAAACAATAGGCTACATATATCTGCCCTTCGACTGCGGACTTCGCATACTACGCTCAGTCCTTCGCTCAGGGCGAAAGGTATCGTTATGCTTTTCCTCTCCCGCAAAGAAGTCGAAACACTTCTCGATCCTCACGAACTCCTTACCGTGCTTGAAGAAGGTTTCAAAGCACTAAGCAATGGTCAACTCAACGTGCCGCCGCGCAATCAGGCCATCGCGCCCAAAGGCATCCTGGTGGGCATGCCCGCCTACATGCCCGAACGCCACATGTCCGTCAAACTCGTCACCGTCTTTCACGAAAACAAAACTGTCGCCGCTCATCAAGCCACCATCACCCTCTTCGACTCCGAAACCGGTACGCCCATCGCCTTCATGGACGGCGAACACATCACCGCCATGCGCACTGCGGCGGGCGCGATCCTTTCTGCCAAATATCTTGCGCGCGAAAACAGCAAGTCGCTTGCCATCATCGGTGCGGGAGTGTTGGGACATGCTCATTTAAAGATGATCGGGACTCTGGTCGGCATCGAGGAGATTCGGACCGCTTCGAAAAGTTTTTCTCAGGCTCAAACCTTAGCCGCACGCGACTCGCGCGCCCGAGCAATGGATTCCGTTCAAGAAGCCGTCTCCCAGGCGGACATCGTTTGCCTGTGTACATCCTCCCTTGAGCCCGTCATCCAAACGGAATGGCTCAAAGAGGGAGTTCATATTTCGTCTGTTGGGTATCGCCCGCCGGGAGGAGAGGTACCGCGCGATCTGGTTGAATCGAGTCACATTTTCGTGGAATCAAAGGTCGCGTTCAACGCTCCGCCTGTAGGATGCCCGGAACTACAGAGACTGGATCCGGAGTCAGGCACGGAGGTGGGAGAAATACTATTGAAACGGCGACCCGGCAGAAGGTCCGAAAAAGAGACGACGGTTTATAAATCCATGGGGCATGCCATGGAAGATCTCGTCGCCGCGAATTTGGTTTATCATAAGGCTGTCCAACAAAAGGTTGGAAGAGAAATCGAACTATAACGGAGTATGGTATGAGCAAACGCAGAAGACATCAGGTAAAGCAAACAGGGACAAATCAGATCGAATGGCTTAAACATCGCATGGGGTATCCATCGCCGGAAGAGAGGGAAAAGATCATTCAACTGCGGCAGGAACTTTCCATGGAATTATTGACCGCTATGGTTTTGGGTCAAAAACCTGATAAGGTGCAGATACAACCTCTGATCAGGAAATATGGAGCGGAGGAGGTGGAATATATCACAAGAAAACTTGGCACAACCCTGGGTGAATTGCCCACCTTGATCGCCGATGATGCGAAAAGCTATCGGGAATACCGTCATCGTTATGCGCGCTTCGGCACAGGGTTGAAATTTTACACAGCCAGGGAAATGGACGAGCTGTACGAGACCAACTTTAAATCGATGAAAGAATCTGATGGTTTGAATGGAGTTTCCGAACTGGATAGGCTCCTGTTATTTGGCTGGCGCGATTGGGAGGATATCACGCCTCCCGCCATCCCGCCGCGCCCTGAGGATTTCACTGCGCCGGCACCCGCTTCCTATCCCGCGCCGATCAATGAATTACTCGAATGGGGCGCTGACCTGACTCGATCACACGATTTCCTAAATGAATCAGAGTTTATGCTTTGGAGAAAGCATATTCCTGCACTGACACGCATGGCGCTCGATCTGGGTCTGCTCAATAGCTGGCCCGCAGAGAAAGCCAGTTGGGCGCCGTGGCATGCCATCCACGCCCTTGGCAATTTGCAGGCATGGGAATCGGCTCCCGCGCTGGCAAGTCTCGCTGATCTCGAAAACGATTGGCTCTCCGATCATCTGCCGCACATTTGGGCGGAAATGGGTCCAGAAGTAGAACCATCCCTGTGGATGATTATCGAGAATCCATCCGCCTCTGAAAAGCAACGTGGTCTCGCCGCACAAAGTTTAAAGATAATGACGGAAGACAACGAAGCCATGGAGAAAAAAATCGTTGACGGGTTTGAAAAGATATTGAAGAATTCAAAGACCTTCAACCCCACGGTGAACGCCTACCTGATTCATTTCCTCAATCAAATGGATGTGGTGAATGAAATGGAGGAAACGATCCAACTGGCGTTTGATGAGGAGCGCGTGGATTTAGACATCATCACCCCTGAAGACCTTGAAGAGAATGATTTTGACGATGACTTTGATGACGATTTTGATGATGAGCTTGACGATGATGAAGAGGAGTGAATTGAATCAATAGCGTTATACCCAGCGCGGTCACAGATTGCGCTTTTTCAAAAGCGGAAGAGCGCAATTTGTGACCGTGGGCATTATATACACCGTCCCGAAGGCTCTCATGTATCACGCTTGTTTGCAAGCAGCCTTCGGGACGTTTTGCGCAAAGTGAGAGATTAAATCAATATCACTTCAACAAGTTCACCTGCGCTCAAGCCGGTGGCATCGGGATGAATCCGTAGGAGCCCATCCGCGCTTGCAAGAGTAAAGATCAAATTGCTTTTGCCGAAGATGGGAACTGCTTGCAACTCGCCCTTCGACTGCGCTCCGCTCCGCTCAGGACGAAGAAGTTTTACTGGTATCCAATCTTCACGACCAGCCTGAGATGGGAGATTAACTGTAAGTATTGCTTGAATGGTTGCTTTGGGTTTGGGGAGTGCGCCCAATAATTTTTCGATGACCGGCACGACAAATAAATATCCATTCACCAGGGCGCTGACGGGATTGCCGGGCAAGCCGATCACGGCTTTACCTTTGCACACACCCAAAATCGTCGGTTTGCCGGGACGGGTGTTGATACCGTGAACCAAGACTCCCGGCTCTCCCAACGAGCGGATGACGTCGGCAGTCATATCGCGTGTAGAGGCGGAGGAACCGGCGGTGATGATCAGCACGTCACATTCGGACAGCGCTTTCGCCGCCGCATCTTTCAACGCCTCAAGCTGGTCGCGGACGATGCCAAAACGTTTTGCCACGCCTCCGCTTTTTTCGACGAGCGCACCGAGCGTATACGAGTTGATGTCGCGCACCTGCCCCGGTCGTGGCGATTGACTCGGCTCGATCACTTCATCGCCCGTTGAGATCAACCCCACTCTTATCAACTTGGCTATGCGTACCGATGTGATTCCCAATGCCATCAGCCCACCGATCCCGGCGGGACGGATGAGGGTTCCCTTTGGGATGACGAGTTGTCCCTGCGCAACATCCTCCCCAATACGAATGACGTTCTCGCCATTAGCGACCGCGCGGGAAATTTCGATCTCGGTATGCGTAGGGGCGGAGCGACGCTCCGCCCCTACAATGGGTTGCGTATATTCCAACATCACCACCGCGTCCGCACCATTCGGCAACATTCCCCCGGTGTGGATCAGCGCGCATTGACCGGATCCAATCTCGAAGGCGGGCGCATCTCCCATGGGGACTTCGCCAATGAGGGTCAGATAGGCGGGTAACGAGTCAGAGGCGCCATGCGTGTCACCCGCGCGGACGGCGTATCCGTCCACGGTGGTGCGTTGGAAATCGGGCAAGGGATGAGGCGCGAGGATGTCTTCGGCGAGAATCCGATTCAAAGAGGAGGAAACGTCTATTGATTCGGAATTAATTACCGGGTTAGAAAGATGCGAGAGCAGCAAATCGCGCGCTGCGTCTGGAGGGAGGAGAGTCAGGAATTCGGGCATGGGAATGAGTCCAGGGTCAAACGTCGAATGTCAAAGGTCAAAAGTCAGCGCAGCCAGAAGGTCATGGTGATGAAGTAGGCGGTGAGTCCGAAGACAGCCAGGGCGGTGGCAGTGAGCAGAGTCCAGTTGACCGGTGCGCCGAGGGCGATGTTGCGGAGTTGGTAGACCTGGAAGAGGGCAAAGGGAAGCGTAAGGAAAGCGGGCCAGATCAACGCGAACGAGATCCCAAACACCGGAGTTAACGCGAGGAAGATATAGGCAAACACGAGGAAGATGTTGTGGAGCGGCACGACACGTTCCCAGCCGAGACGAGTCAGGAAGGTGACACGTCCGTATTTCTGGTCGGAAGCAAAGGTGGGGAAATTCATTGCGACGAAATAAGAAAAGCCAAGGAAAGTCAGCGGAATGGTCAGCCAGAGTAAGCGATGCGTCTCACCTGCTTGCAGCACGTATGCCAGCGATGGAACCACATAGGCGATATGCGCGGCAAGAATAAATTCACCGAAGCCGCGATTGATAAATCGAAACGGCGGGATGGAATAAGCGAGGATGAAGAGAAGCGAAACCAGCAGGAAAAGGAATGTTTGCGGAGAAAGTGGTGAGACTTGATTAAGGAGGTAGGCGATGAGCGCCACAGCCGCGAGGGCACCAATTGAAATGTAGAGTGCGTTATTGCGAAGAGTCTGGCGCTCCTTGCGCGTTTCGTTTTCCTGGAGCGGTTCCACATCGAGGCGAAAGACTTCAGCCAGCAGGTTCATACTTGCCTGAGCAAGAATAATGCCGACAAGCCCCAGCCAGAAAAAATCAGGCTGGAGGGTCTTGCCTAGGTAATCAGCGATGCTCGCGCCGAGGAAATACGTCAGCGCGGCGAGGAGGAGAGTGAGAGGACGGGTAAGACGGAGGAGGTTTTTCAATTTACGATTTCCATAACGATTTGCGATTGACGAAGACAGAGTAGGAGTTATGAATGATGAGAGAAAAGATACTCTTCTAATCTTTCAACCGCTTGCGGAAGATTCTTCCTTCCCAGCCCCAAGCGGAAATGATTATTGGAGTCATCATACATCGTGCCGGGCAGGAGCAAAACGCCTGCTTTCTTGACGAGGTCATCACAGAAATCTTCCACGTTTCCTTTGATGAGACGCGGAAATCCCATTGAGCCTGCGGTGGGACGAACCCAGGAGAAGCGCGTTGCATGCTGCGTAAAAAGTCTATCAATGATGGTGAGATTGTCTTTGATAATGCCCACATTCCGTGCGGCGAGTTTTTGTCGATTGCGCATGGCTACTTCTGCAAGGAATTCGCTCGGGGCGGAGTTGCAAATGGTGGTGTAGTCCTTGAGAGATGCCATCTTTTCGTAGATTTTCCGGTTCTTGGTGGCGATCCATCCGATGCGTAGACCGGCGAGACCGTACGTTTTGGAGATAACGCCCAGAGAGACAGCGTGTTCGCCATAATCACACCCGGCTTGGAGACGCGTGGATGGGTCATATTCCGATTCGCGGTAAACCTCATCGGAGAACAGGATTAAGCCTCTATCCTGTGCAAATTTATTTACGGCGCCATAGTCCGCGCGGGACATGAGGTAGCCGGTGGGATTATGCGGTGTATTGATGACAATGGCTTTCGTGTTCGTCCGCATGAGGTGACGGAGTTCATCCAGGTCAAGCGCCCAGCCATCCTCTTCGCGCGCCCGCCACGGGCTGACGTCACAGCCGACACTTTTCGCCACATCCCTGAGGGATTGGTAGCACGGCGAATGAACAATGATATGGTCGCCCTTATCCAACACAGCGTGCATAAAAAGAAAGATTGCTTCCTCTGCGCCAGTATGGACAAGGAGGTCCTGCGGTTCGATCGTTTCGTAGAGCTTGCAAATTTCCTGCCGCAGCGCGGGGCTGCCCTGCGATTCGGTGTACCCAAGCCAGACGTTGTGAAACTTTTCTGCCGCGCCCGGTTCCAGCGCGAGCAGGTCCGCGATGGACATGGCTTCGCAGTCTGAGGAGCAAAGCAGGAATTCTGTGTTGAATTCATATTTGGCGAAGTAGCGTTCGAGTTTGAATGGTGGGAGATTCATAGATCCTTCTCAGCCACAGAGATCACAGAGAACTCTGAGTTTTTTCTTTTTCTCAATGATCTCGGTGTTCTTCGTGACTACTTAAGAGCTTTCTTCATATCGCGATAATGAAGCTGATTGTGCAGATATAACATCTTGATCATCTCGCGGATCGAAGTCCAGCCTAGAAATGGATGTTTGCCTTGCTTTTCAAGATCAAGCTCCGAGAGCGAAAACGTCCACGCGATGGAGTTATCGCGGACTTCCTTGTATTCTTCCAGCAATTCCTGAGAAGATAACATTTGGGTTCTCGCCTGCATACTGGCATTGTAACGGTCAATCGAGAAATCATCCGGGGAGCCTGTGCCACCCAGGCGGATCTGCTCGAAGAGTTTGACCAATCCGCGCTCGGAGGTGACGAAATGAGAAAGCACATTGCGAATCGTCCATGTGGCGCCTTCGGTGTAGACTTCGCTTTGCCACTGGTCTTCTGTCAGTCCGGCGAATAGGGCGGTAAATTTGTCGCCTTCCGATCTCAATTTCTCTGCAAGGTCGGTGATCTCGGACATGAAAGCCTCCTTCAATCAATATGCGCTTCGACTGCGCTACCCTTCGGGTACGATGTCAGCGCGAGTTATATAAGGGAATAACCCCCATCTACGACAATGGTTTGCCCGGTGATGTATTCGTTCTGTAATAAAAATTCGAGTGCGGAGGTGACTTCTTCGGCTCTTGCTGGACGCTTGAGCGGAATCCGATTGATGAGCCGTTCCCACTCCTCCGCAGGGACAATGTCCGATTGCAGGACAAAGCCTGGTGCAATGGCATTGACTCGTATCTTCGGCGCGAGGGCGCGGGCGAGAATCCTGGTCAACGATTCGAGCGCGGCTTTGCTGACCGTGTAGGACGGATAGCGACTCCACGTCTTTTGTGCGCCCACGTCTGTGATGTTGACGATGAGTCCGCCGTTAGTCATTTTCTTGGCACATTCCTGCGCGAGTAAAAACGGAGCACGAAGATTCAAGTCGAGGGATGTGTCCCAGTTTTCGAGGGAGAGCGCGTCCACGTTTCCGCTGGGCATGAAGGCGGCGGAATTGACGAGGACATCTAAGGATTGGAAAGTGGAAAGTAGGGACTGAATTTGCGCGGGATCGGTGAGGTCCGCTTGGGCGAGGGTGACGCGTCTCGAAAGCGATTCAATCTCCGCCTTGGTTTGAAGCGCTGCCTCTAGCGATTGATGATAATGGAGCACGATATCGAATCCATGCCGGGCAAGAGTCAAGGCGAAGGATTTTCCAAGTCGATGTGCGGCGCCGGTGACAAGGGCAAGAGGACTGGAAGTAGACACGTAGACAAGTATACACGGAGACTCGTGTTTACCTGTCTACTTGTTTACCTATGTACTTGAACTTACTTCCGGAAGAAATTCGAAACGAAGAACCAAATGTTGGCGGGTCGCTCGGCGAGGCGTCGCATGAAGTATGGATACCAGTGCGTGCCAAACGGAACATATACACGGACAGGATAGCCTTCCTTCACGAGCTTTTCCTGCAGGTCACGCCGAATGCCATATAACATCTGAAACTCGACAGCCTTCCTGGGAAGACCCACCTTTTCAGCATATTGCTTTGCAAAAGAGATGCGCTTTTCATCGTGAGAAGCAACAGCAGGGATCGGCGGAATGCGTCCATCGTCGCTGAGCGTGTTTTGTTCAATCTTGAGTGCGGCATCGATCATGATCTTGGTCAGCAGGTCGTAATTCGCGTCGACATCGGCTTTCTTGGGGTAAGCTTTATCGGCGGGTTCCTTGTATGCACCTTTGACGAGGCGGAAGCGGGTGCCTTTTTCGAGAAGTTTGCGCGTGTCTTCCTCAGAACGATAGAGATACGATTGCACCGCCATGCCAACCTGCCGCGTGGTGAAACCGCGTTCCAGCATGGCATTATAGGTGGAGATGGTTACGTCAGTATAAGGTGTATCTTCGATATCGACGCGCACAAAATTATTGTGCTGCCGCGCCAGTTCCAAAATGCGGACCAGATTCTGCTGGCAGGTTTCTTCATCCAACCCCATTCCAATTTGTGTCAACTTGATGGAAACATTCGCCCGTACCCCCGCTTTATCGATTTCGTTCAAAACGTTCAGAATATCTTGAGTAGCCTTGTCTGCCTCTTCCGCTGTGGAAGTGTGTTCCCCCAGATGGTCGAGTGTTACGTTGATGCCTTTTGCATTCAATTCACGAACTGCGCGAATGGCGTCTTCGATACGCTCCCCTGCAATGAACCGGGACGCCGCCTTCCATGCAAATCCCCAATTTGTGATCAGTTTCTGCGCCCAGGAGGCTTTGGAGAGATAAATGAAAAAGGAGCGGAGCATGTTCCCATCCTTGGAGTGGATTTAGACCCTAAAGGTTTCCGCGGAGCGTGCCTTTAGGGTCTGTCTGTTTCAAATTTATTCTAGCACAAACGCAAAGTTGAGTGTGTTATACTTTTTTGCGATATTTGTCATATTTCGGAGGTCGTGTGAGGAATCGGCGTTCCATTCCAATTCTGCGGGGTATTTCCATTGCAATCCTGTCCATCGCCATCGTGCTGGTTATTATTTCACTGATCGGTTTCAGCCGCCAACGGAATAATTACCCAATCGGTATGAAGATCGGCGGCGTGTCCGTCGGCGGCGTGGATCCGCAGATCGCGTCTCAGCGTGTCCTGCAAGTCTATTCATCCCCTATTGAAGTGCAATATGGGGATGCAAGGATTCAGATCGACCCGACCGTCGTGGGCTTTGAATTGGACCTGGAGAGCATGATCGCCGCGGCAGACCTGGAACGGACGGGCGGCTCTTTCTGGGGGGGATTCTGGAACTACCTATGGAACCGTGATCCCACCCAAGTCGAGATCCCGTTAAGCGCCAAGATCGCCGAAGACCGTTTAATTAACTACCTCCAAAACGAGGTTGCCCCGCGCTACGACGAGCCACCCACCCCGGCGCAGCCTGTCCCTGGCGGCACAACCTGGCTGCCTGGCACACCCGGTAAGGTCCTGGATTTAGAACGCGCCGTCCGGTTGATCGAAG
>Ga0210377_10002345_pt1 | contig 16655 bp, 17 predicted proteins | sample PLM4_65_b1redo_FD_155480 | JGI IMG/M metagenome (GOLD analysis project Ga0210377, IMG submission 155480) | Groundwater sediment microbial communities from an aquifer in East River, Colorado, USA - PLM4_65_b1 redo | ecosystem: Environmental > Terrestrial > Soil > Riparian zone | place: USA: East... | reverse complement strand
GCGCGCCATGCGAGATTCCTACCGCACCGCTCCGCGCGGCGCCCGGGACGACGCGCAGCGCTTCGGGACGGAGACGCGCGATCCGCGCGCGATGGAGCAGGCCCCGGATCGCGTCGTGAACGTCGGACGAGAACAGGAGACCGAGATGCCCGCCGCTCGGCACGCGCAGATTGAACTGTCGCGGCTGGCGGGGAAGCTCGCTGTAGAGCGCGGGAACCAGCGATGCCCGCGCGTGCAATCGGAGCAGGCGTCTCTTGTAGGATCTACCAACGGGAACGGATAGAATCGCGATCGGGAGCGTGACCATGGCCGAGTCCCTGCGGTTCGACGAGAACGAGAGACGCGCGCTCGAGGCCGACGGCTTCGCGGTGCGCCGCGCGGTCTTCGACGCGCGTGAGCTTCGCGAGATCTGCGACGCGTGCGAGGCGTTGATGGAGCGCATCCTCGCGGAGCGTCGCCGCACGAAGCACCCGGCGGGCGCGTACGTGTTCGAGCTCTCGCGCTCGCTCGGCACGATGGTGAAGTGGGAGAAGCACGATCCCGAGCTCGTGCACGGGATCGAGCCGTTCGCGCATCTGTCGGAGGAGCTCAACGGCTGGGCGCACGATCCGCGCCTGATCGAGCCATGCAAGGACATCGTGGGCGGCGACGACGTCGGTCTCTTCACCGAAAAGCTCAACTTGAAGCGCGCCCGCCGCGGCGGGCCGGTGGTGCTGCACCAGGACTATCCGTACTGGGTCGACACCGCGGGCGACGCCTCGAAGGTCGCGACCGCGATGCTCTTCCTCGACGATGCGACGGTCGAGAAGGGCTGCCTCGAGGTCGCGCCCGGAAGTCATCGCGAAGGCGAGCAGCGCCGCAGGTCCGTCGAGGGCTTCGGGAGCTTCGAGATGGACCCCGAGAAGTTCGACCTCGCGCGCCTGGTCCCGCTCGAAGTGCCCGCGGGCAGCGTCGCGTTCTTCGGCGCGTTCCTCGTGCACCGCTCGCTGCCGAATCAGTCGGACGACGACCGCCGCGCGCTCCTCTACAGCTATCAGCCCGCGGGCTTCCCGACGATGCGAGAGCTGCAGCTCCGCGCGCAGCAGGAGCGGGATCGCGCGCGCCAGGAAAGGGCGTAGCCGCGACCGCGCCTCGCGAAGTCCCTACGTGCGGCGGAGCCGCGCGATCGCGTCTTCGCCCAGCGGCTCGCGGATCTTGACCCGGAGGCTCTCGACCCACTCGTAGGCGAAGTCGCGCTTGATGCGCGAGTTCACGAACGCGGTGATGCACATCGCGATCAGCGCGCCCAGGCTCGCGAGCGCCATGTCCTTGTGCGCGTCCCAGATGTCGCCCTGGGTTCCGAGATAGGCGATGCCGAGATCCCCGCCGAAGACCTCCGCCGCCATCCACTCGATCAGCTCGTAGAGCATCGACGTCGACATCGTCAGGTCGAGCGGCAGGAAGTAGCCCCAGAATCCGCGCACGCCCGCGATGCGCAGGAACAGCTCGCGAATCGGATACGCGAGCAGCAAGCCGTAGGCGAAGTGCACGACGCGGTCGAAGTTGTTCCGCTTCCAACCGAAGAACTCGTTCACCGCCGGGTCGTACGGGACCAGCGAGTAGGTGTAGTGCGCGCCGACCGTGTGCAGACAGAGGAACAGGAAGATCAGCGTGTAGGAGACGCGCGAGAGCGGGAACCGGCGATAGGTCGCGCCCAGCACTCCGACCGCGAGCACGGTCAGCGCGTTCTCGAGCACCCAAGCGCTGCGCTCGTGGGGATCGATGCCCATCCAGACCCAGAGGACCGCCAGCAGCGCGGTCAGAATCGCCACGTACCTCGAGTGCGTCATCGGGTCGAGAGTGTAACCTCTGGTATCATTCTGTGATCGTCGTCATTCTTCACTTCTGCGGTCGACTGTAGGGTCTCTTGATTCTGATGTGGCGTCTTGATCTTCGAAGCGGGCTCCTGGCGGCGATTGCGGTCTTCGCGCTCGCGCTGAGCGCGCGTGCTCAGGTGGTGGTCGACCCGACCCTCACGCTCCAGCAGCTTCTCCCGTTCGGGTCGCTCACGCAGCCCACCTCGATGGCATTCCTCGGCGCCGACGACTTTCTCGTGCTCGAGAAGACGACCGGCAACGTGCGCCGCGTCGTCGGGGGCGTCCTTCAGGTCGCGCCGGTGCTGACGGTGCCGGTGAACTTCTCGAGCGAGCGCGGGCTGCTCGGCATCGCCATCAACCATGAAACCCCGCGGAAGGTCTTCCTCTACTACACCGAAGCCGCGACCTTGGGCGGCACCGCGATCGCGAACCGCGTGTACCGGTACACCTGGAACGCGGGGACGGGCACGCTCGTGAGCCCGAGCCTGGTGCTCGACCTGCCGGTGACTCCGGGCCCGAACCACAACGGCGGAGTGCTCGTGCTCGGCCCGCCCAACCAGTTTCCGGGCGTGGGCGACGGTGCGGCACTCTTCGTCGTGATCGGCGAGCTGAACCGCAACGGACAGCTCCAGAACAGCGCGTTCGGCTCGGCGCCCGACGACACGGGCGTGATCTTCCGCGTTCGTCAGGACGGCACGGCCATACCCGGGAATCCGTTCACCCCGTACTGCAGCGTCACGACGGCGCAGACCTGCGCGAGCAGCGCGACCTGTCCCGGCGGCGAGACCTGCCGCACGCAGATCGCGCGCTACTGGGCCTACGGCGTCCGCAACAGCTTCGGCCTCGCGCTCGATGCGCAGACGGGGCAGCTCTGGGATACCGAGAACGGCCCGGACACGTTCGACGAGATCAACCGGGTGCTGCCCGGAATGAACAGCGGCTGGACGGACATCATGGGCCCCGACGCTCTCGATCCGCAGGGTGTCGGCGATCTCTTCAACATCCCGGGCGCGGGCCTGACGTACAGCGATCCCGAGTTCTCCTGGCAATCGACGGTCGCGCCGACCGCAATCGTGTTTCCGTACGGGAGCTCGCTCGGCCCCGCCTACGACTCGCGCGCGATCGTGGCGGACAACAACAACGGCCTCTTGTACGCGTTCCCGCTGAACGCCGGCCGCACCGGATTCGCGCTCAGCGGCGCGCTCGCCGATCTCGTGGCGAACACGCAGACCGAGGCAAACCCGCTGACCTTCGGGCAGGACTTCGGGGCAATCACCGATCTGAAGGTCGGGCCGAGCGGCGATCTCTACGCCGTCGACCTCGGGCTGGGAACCGTGTTCCGCATCTCGGGTCCCGCGCAGCCGGTCCCGATGTTCTCGCAGCTCGCGCTGGCGCTGTTCGGCACGGCGCTCGGAGTTGCGCTGGCGATTCGGCTCGCGACCCGAAGACCGGCGGCGCGCTAGGGCGGGAACTCGGCGAGCAGCTCGTCGATCACCGGGCCGATCTTCGACTCGGTGCTCCGCCACTTCAGGAGCGAGAGACTCGGCTTCGAGAGCCAGGTCGCCGTGCCGATCGTCTCGCCGCGATAGCGCACGCGCAGCTCCGCGTAGCCGAGGACCGGCCGGAAATCCCAGCGTCTCCGCGCGCTGTACCAGAGCGTGTAGTCGCAGTCCGCCGGGACCGGCGCGGCGACGACGCGCGGGGCGATGCGATGGCGCGCGAAGCCCTGCTCGACGACCTGCAGGAAATCCTCGACGACGACGTCGGGGTTCCGCTCGATGCAGATCGCCTCCATCGGATACCCACGCGCGGGGACCGGCTTCACGTCCACCGTCGTGCACGCGCTCGCAGCGCCGAGCAGAACGGCAGCCAGCAGGAGTTTCGTCGACACGCGCCGATGCTATCAGGCGGCGTGCAGGATCTCGCTCAGCGCAGGCACACCGCTTCGACGTTGTTGCCGTCGGGATCGACCAGGAACGCGGCGTAGTACTTCGGGCTGTAGTCGGCGCGCACGCCCGGGGCGCCGTTGTCCTTCCCGCCCGCCTCGACGCCGCCCTTGTGGAAGCGATCGACCGCTCCGCGATTCGCGGCGCGGAACGCGACGTGCGCGCCGGCGCCCTTCGCGCCCTTCGCGAGATACAGCCAGAGCGCCGGCTCGTTCTTCGGGCCGAAGCCGGCGCCCGAAGCGTCGCGGGAGCAGAGCTCGTAGCCCAGCGCTTCGAGCGCGCCGCTGTAGAAGCGCACGCTCGCGTCGATGTCCTTCACCTTCAAGCCGATGTGGTCGTACATGGGGACCTCCTTTGATGGAGGTCAGGCTAGTGCGGCAAGGGGAGGCGATCTTGGAGGATCTTGCTGCGGAGCGCGCGATCTCCGCGCGCGGCCTTCCGGAACGCGCGGGGTGAGACGCCGGCCGCGCGATGGAACGTGCGCACGAAGTTCGAGAGATCGCCAAAGCCGACGCCGAACGCGATGTCGGTGATCGAGCGCGCCGGCTCCGCGAGCAGGCGCGCGGCGTGGCGCAGGCGCGAGCGGACGAGATACTGGTGCGGCGTCACGCCGAGCACGCTCGAGAAGAGCCGCAGGAAGTGGAAGGGGCTCAAGCCGGCCTCTCGAGCCGCGCTCTCGAGATCGATCGGCTCGTGCGAGTTCGCGTCCATCCACAGCGCGGTCTCGACCGCGCGGCGGCGGTCCTGCGCGCGCGCGTCGGACGGGCTGTGCTTGCGGCCGGACACGACCTCGACGAAGCGCGCGGCGAACAGCACCCCGACCTCGTCGGCGCCGACGTCGCTCCTGCCCTCGGCCGCGGCCTGCGCGAGCTCGCCGAGCACCATCAGCTCGGGGAGGGGCGGCACTCCCCCCGCGCGCCAGACCTCCGTGCGATCGCCGATCGCCTCGACCAGCGCCGGCGACAGGAAGAACGACAGACACTCGTCGCCGTAGCCGTGCTCGTGCGTGCACACGAACTCGTCTCCGGGATGGCCGACCAGGATCGAGCCCGCCACGAGCTCGAACGACTCCCCGCGCAGCCGGTAGCCGAAGCTGCCTTTGCGCACGTAGGAGACCGAGAACCCGCCGTGCCGCTCGACGAACGGCCGGTCGCCTGGCCCGACCGTGCAGGGGTTGTCGACCACCGAGATCGATTCGCGCTGGAGGACCGTCGTGGGCATGTCTCAGCGTCGAGTCTCGCGCACGCCTCGGATCGGATCAATCGCGCCTTGACGCGCTCCAGGGTGCGGTTCATATTCACCTCGATGGGTGAATGAAATGCCGCCTTCGAGGCAAGCGAATCTGGACCACACGCTGCTCGCGCTCGCCGACCCGACACGGCGCGCGATCCTGCAGCGGCTGTCGAGAGGGGAGGCGCGAGTCACGGACCTCGCGCAGCCGTTCGCCATCTCGCTCAACTCGGTCTCGAAGCACATCCGCGTGTTGGAGCGCGCCCGGCTGGTGCGGCGCCGGCGATCCGGGCGCGAGCACCTCCTGACCTTCGATCCCAAGCCGCTCGCCGACGCGGCGGCGTGGATGGAGTCGCAGCGCGCGCTCTGGACCGGCCGGCTCGAGGCGCTCGACGCGCTGCTCAGCGCCGAGGATCGCGCCGCGAAGAGAGGCCCCCGCAGAAGAGGACGCCCCCGATGACCGATGCCGCTCGCGCCGTGGTCCGCGTATCCCACCGCTTCAGCGCGTCCGCCGAGCGCGTCTTCGACGCCTGGCTCGATCCGAAGCGCGCGGGCAAGTGGCTGTTCGCGACGCCGACCGGTCGGATGGTCCGCGTCGAGATCGATCCGCGGGTCGGAGGCTCGTTCGCGTTCGTCGATCGCCGGAACGGCGAGGACGTCGAGCACGTCGGCACGTATCTCGAGCTCGAGCGGCCGCGCCTCATCGTGTTCACGTTCGGCGTGCCGAAGTTCTCCGCGGAGATGACGCGCGTGATCGTCGAGATCGCCCCGTCGGGCTCCGGCTGCGAGCTCACCTTGACGCAGGAGGGCGTGCTCCCGGACTACGCGAGCCGAACGCGGACCGGCTGGACGACCATTCTCGAGGGGCTCGCGGCGGCGCTCGCTGCGCCCTGAACCCGCGGCGTTCACTCCTTCCCGAGCTCGAGCGCGCGCCACAGATACCAGCTCGCGACCGTGCGGTACGGCTTCCAGCGCTCGCCGTGCTTCTCGAGATCGGCCGGCGCGGGCAGACCGCGCTTCTTGAACGCGATCCCGAAGCCCTTGCGGACCCCGTAGTCGCCCACGGGGAGCACGTCGGGCCGCCCGAGGCGGAACATCAGGAACATCTCGGCCGTCCAGCGGCCGATGCCGCGCACCGCCGTCAGGCGCTCGATGATCGCTTCGTCGTCCATGCGGCGGAGCGCGGCCAGCGAGGGGATCTCGCCGGCCCGGGTGCGCCGCGCGAGATCGCGCAGCGAGAGCAGCTTCGCGCGCGAGAGACCCGCGCCGCGCAGCTTCTCGTCGGACACGCGCAGGATGTTGTCCGGTGTCAGGCCACGCTTCGCGCGCGGAAGGAGCGCGCACACGCGGCCGAAGATCGTCGCCGCGGCCTTGCCGCTGAGCTGCTGATAGACGATCGCCTCCGAGAGCGCGACGAACGGGCTCGAGGTCGTCTTGAGCTCCATGCGGAACGGACCGGCCGCGGCGATCAAGCGCTCGAGCGAGGCATCGGACGCGCGCAGGTGCGCGAGCGCGGCGAGCGGATCGAAGCCGTAGCCGGATTCGTGCTCGAACAGGCGGGGCGGATCGAGCGCCCGCGCGCCCTCGATCTCGAGCAGCTTCCGCTTGGTGGCGACGCCTCCGTTCGCCGAGAACCCGCCCGCCTTTCCGTTGGCCGCGAGCACGCGGTGGCACGGCACGACGATCGCGAACGGGTTGCGCCCGAGCGCTTGCCCCACCGCGCGCGCCGATCCGACCGCGCCGATCCGCGCCGCGATCTCGCCGTAGGAGAGCGTCTCGCCGGGCGCGATCGCGCGCGCCGCCTCGTACACACGCCGGTGGAACGGCGGCACGCCCTCCATGTCGAGTGCGATCGAGTCGAGCGGAGTCTTCTCGCCGCGCAGGAGCGCTGCGATGCGGTCCACCGCGCGTTGAACGTCGCGCGGCGGCTGTCCCTCTCGCGCGTCGGCAAAGCGCTCGCGGAGCCTGACCCGCGTCGCGGTCGCGCTGGCTTCCGGGAGCTGGATGCCCACGACGCCGCGCTCGCCCCACGCAATCCCGCAGCGGCCGATGGACGTATCGAACAGAGCGAAGCTCAACACCGCCATTCCTGCGATCGATCGTAGCACCGGCGCCGGGACCGGAACTTGGCGGATCTTGCTACCCGTGCTTCGCCCGGCCGTGGACTTCGAGCGAGCGCATCATGCGCGTGAACACCGGCCCGGAAGCTTTGTACTCGCGCTCGGGCGTGACGAGCAGGCCATAGACAATGTGCCCATCCGGCAGGCCGCGCGTGACGATCACGACGCGCTCGTCCGCACCCGTGACCGGGGAACGACCGGAGAGCGTGACCGAGCGAGCGGGCGTGCCGTCGATCGTCTCGTGCCTGGCCGAGCCCTCTACCCCGCGGAGGTATGGATTCGAGCTCCGGATCTGCGCCACCAGATCATCGGTGGCGCTCTGCAGGCTCGGGGACTTGCGGCTCCGTCGCGCACCGCCCTCGAACGCGGCGTAGTGATTCACGACGACGCCGTAGACCAGCGCCTGCTTGCCGTTCGCCGTCTCGACGATTCCGCCCGCAGGCGCGATCGACGTCGCGTATCCGGACTTCGACCCATAGGCCTTCCAGTTCGCCGGGTAGTCGATCGTGAAGTAGCCCGTGCTGTGCTCGAAGGTCTGGAAGCGCGAGGAGGGGGCCGCGATCCGGACGGCGACCGGCGGAGCCGAAGCGACGTCCGCCGTGCGCGCCTGCTGCAGCCGGGCCGCGGGCTGCGGCGAGCTCGCGGGCAGGCGTTGCAGCTCGGCGACCACGCTCTCGAAGCCGCCGACCGGGCGCGAGGGATTGCGCGCGAGCGTCTTCGCCTGTCTTCGGATGCGAGCCTCGCGTTCGGCCGAGGGCGGATGGTCGCTGAAGAACGTCTCGAGCGCGCTGGGATTCCGCGCGCTCTCGGCGCGCAGGAGCGCGAAGAAGTCGGCCATCGCCGCGGGATCGTATCCGGCGGACGACATGATCTCCGCGCCGAGCCGATCGGCCTCGTACTCGTCCTCGCGGCTGAACTTCAGGAAGGCCGCGTTCAAGCCGAGCCCGCCGATGCTGGCCAGCATCTGCGAGGTCTGGCCGTTCGACTCTCCGAGCAAGCCCCCGAGAATGCCGAGGCCGGCGTTGGCGAGGTACGCCTTCGACGCCTGGTGGGTGCCGTGGCGCAACGCGACGTGCGCCATCTCGTGGGCGATGACGCCTGCGAGCTCCGCCTCGTTTCGCGCCGCCTCGACGAGCCCCCGATTCGCGTACATCGGACCGCCCGGAAGCGAGTACGCGTTGATGGCCGGGTCGTCGACGGCCTTGATCTGGTACGGGTAGCTCGCGCCGGGCGTCACCGCGACGAGCCTCTTCACGACGCCGTTCAGGTAGGCGTCGACGGAGGCGTCGTTCAGCAGCCGCAGCTTCTGCTCGGCCTCCGCTGCGGACTGACGGCCGATCTCGATGTCCTGCTCGACGCTGAAGAGATTGAACGCCGAGATGTTCAGATCGTCCGCCGCGAGCGAGGCGAACGGCGCGCTCGTGAAGCCCGCGCATGTCAGGAAGACGAAGGACCCGCGAAGCAAGGTTCTCACGTTCATTCCATTTCCCTTCAGCAAGCGCCGTGCCGGGTTCTCGAAGCTTGGTCCGCTTCTTGCTCCGTGTCATCTCGTGTTCCGCCGGACACTCAGCGGTTTGCTGTGCCTGCTCGCCATGGCTTGTGCCGGCTTGCCCGAGCTGGGTAAGCCGACGCCGCATCTGCGCCCGGAGAGCCCGCGCGTTCTTGGCGCCCGTGGGGAGCTCTCCGAGGCCCGCGGCGAGGCGCTGCTCGAGCGCCAGGACCGGAAGGACGAGCCGACCTTGCTCGACCGGCATCTCGCCACCATGCAGCGGATCAGCAACACACCGCTGGTGGCAGGCAACGACGCGCGTCTGCTCGTCGATGGTCCGGCGAGCTACGACGTGATCTTCCGCGCGATCGGCGCCGCGCGCGATCACGTGAACATCGAGACGTACATCCTCGAGGGCGACGAGGTCGGCGAGAAGCTCTCCGCGCTGCTCGTCGAGAAGCAGTCGCAGGGCGTGCAGGTGAATCTTCTGTACGACGCCGTCGGTTCGATCGGAACGTCCGCCGCGTTCTTCGACCGCCTGAAGGCCGCGGGCGTCCAGGTGTGCGAGTTCAACCCGCTCCTGCCGGCCCGCGGACGCGCGGGCGATCCGAACCAGCGCGACCACCGCAAGCAGGTCGTCGTCGACGGCCGCGTGGCCGTGAGCGGCGGAATCAACTTCAGCAGCGTCTACTCGAGCGGCTCGGCGGTGGGCCGAAGGAAGAAGCCGGCCAGCGTCGACCGAGGCTGGCGCGACACCAACGTCGAGCTTCACGGTCCGGCGGTGGCGCAGTTCCAGGAGCTCTTCATCGCGAGCTGGCAGAAGCAGAGCTGCGCGCCGCTGGTCGGGCGCGACTACTTCCCGACCCTCTCGAACGCGGGCGACAAGGTCGTGCGCGTGGTCGGCTCGAGCAGCGACGACGAGCGCGGCCTGATGTACCTGGCCCTGCTCTCGGCGATCCGGGAATCGCGCCAGAGCGTGTACATCACCATGGCGTACTTCGTGCCCGACCCCGAGATCCGCAGCGCGCTTGCAGACGCCGCGCGCAGAGGGGTCGACGTCGTGCTGATCCTCCCGGGCTTCAGCGATTCGTGGGTGGTCCTGCACGCGGGCCGCTCGCACTACGAAGAGCTGCTCTCGGCGGGCGTGCAGATCTACGAGCTCCGCGGAGCGCTCCTGCACGCGAAGACGGCCGTGATCGACGGCGTCTGGTCCACGGTCGGCTCGACGAACCTCGACTGGCGCAGCTTCCTGCACAACGACGAGCTCAACACGATCGTCCTCGGGGAGGACTTCGGGCGGGCGACCGGCGCGATGTTCGATACGGACCGTCGGGACGCCACGCGGGTCGATCTCGCGCGCTGGCAGGAGAGGGGCGTCGGCGATCGGCTGAAGGAGCGGGCCGCGAGGCTGTTCGCGTACTGGCTCTAGGGTTGGTTCGCAGCCGATTGTAGAAGTGGGTGCGGAGCTGCGCCGCGCGCGCGCGCTCCGCGCTCGCCAGCCGGGGCAAGCCAGGCATTGCACTTGCTCTCCATTCCGGAGAAAGGAGTTCTGGCATGTACTACGGATACGGAGTCGGGGGCATCGTCGTCATCGTTCTCCTGGTGCTCTTCCTGACGGGTCGCCTGTAGTCGCGGTCCGCACGCTGCTGGCCTCGGCGGCGCTCCTGCTGGCCCTGGGCTGCAGCGCGCCGAGGCTCTTCTACGATCGGCTCGACTGGCTCGCGTGGTGGCAGATCAGCAGGTACGTGACGCTGGGCCCGCAGCAGCAGCGGCGCTTCGACGCGGACTTCGCCGAGCTCTGGAATTGGCACCGCGACAGCGAGCTGCCGCGTTACGCGAGGGACTTGCGCGCGCTGGCTCGCGCCGCCGGGCAACCGCTGACTCCGACGGAGGTCGGCAACTGGTCGCGGCTGATCGACACGCATTGGAACGACGTGGTGTCGAAGCTCGCGCCGAGAGCGTGTGCCCAGCTGGCCGCGGTCGATGACGCGCAGGTGGCATCGACCTTGAAGCGCGTCGATCGGAACATCGCGAAGGACACCGACGAGCTCGTAACTCCGCCCGAAGCGATCGTGCGCGCGGACCGGGAGCGGCTGATCGTGCGCGCGCTCGAGCGCTGGCTGGGCGAGCTCGAGCCGGCGCAGCGCAGCAGCGTGGAGCGCTGGAACATGCGGCGCGAGCTCACGTACGGCGCGTGGCTGGATGAGCGCAGGCTCTGGCGGGCGCGATTTGCCAAGGCACTCGCCGCGCGCAGATCCGCTGCGTTCTGTGGCGAGCTCGAGAAGCTCTTCCGCCGTCCTGGGACGGGCTCGGCCGGGGAGCTCCGCACGCGCTTCGACATGGACCGCGGCCGCTGGGTCGTCTTGCTCGCGGAGCTCAGCACGACCTTGAGCGACCGCCAGCGCGAACATCTGCGCGCGGAGCTGCTGGAGCTCGGCGCCGAGCTCGACGCGCTGTCGGCCGACCGCTCGCGCACGAGAGCGACTTCCCAGCGAGGCCTCCCGCATGTTCGACTAGGAGGATGAGCTCAGTCCTTCCGGTCCTGATCGTCGGAGGCGGCCCGGTCGGCCTGACCGCGTCGCTCCTGCTCTCCGATCTCGGCGTCGACTCGCTCCTGGTCGAACGCAATCCGTCGACCACGGATCACCCGAAGGCCCACGTGGTGAACACGCGGACGATGGAGATCTTCCGCGCGCTCGGGATCGAGGCGGCGGTCCGATCCGCCGCGCTTCCGATCGCTGGGTTCGGTCATATCCGCTGGGTCCGGTCGCTGGCCGGCGCCGAGGTGGGGCGGCTCGACACCGCGATGAAGCGCGGGGATGTGAGTCCGACCGGGCTCGTGAGCTGCGCGCAGGATCGGGTCGAGTCGTTCCTTCTCGAAGCCGCAGGCAAGCGCCGGGGACGGATCCGCTTCGGCACCGAGCTCGTCTCGCTCGAGCAGGACCGGAGCGGCGTGACCGCGCGGCTCGGCGACGAGACGATCCGCGCCCGCTACGTGATCGCCGCCGACGGCGCGTCGAGCGGCGTCCGGCGCCAGCTCGGCATCGCGATGAGCGGCCTGCCGGAGGTCGCCACGCTGGTCGGCACCTACTTCCACGCCGATCTGCGTCACCTGTTCGAGGCGCGGCCCGCGGTTCTCTACTGGGTGATGAACACCGCCGCGCCCGGCACGTTCATCGCGCTCGATGGCGCGATGCGCTGGGTCTTTCACCTGGGTCAACCGGGCGCGGGCGTCGAGCTCGGAGCGGAAGAGGCCGAGCGGCTGATCAAGCTCGCGATCGGCGAGCCCGGCGTCGCGGTCGACGTTCGCAGCATCCGGCCGTGGCGCATGACCGCGCAGATCGCCGAGCGCTATCGCGAGGGGCGCGTCTTCCTCGTGGGCGACGCCGCGCACCGCTTCCCGCCGACGGGAGGTCTCGGCTTGAACACCGGCGTTCAGGACGTGCACAACCTGGCGTGGAAGCTCGCGCTCGTCCTGTCTCGCGCCGCGCCCGAGTCGTTGCTCGAGACTTACGAGACCGAACGCCGGCCCGTGGCCGAGGCGAACTCGAACTTCAGCCTCGGGAACTTCCTGCACGGCGGGACCGCGATCGGCCCGGGTGCGCTCGCGACGATGGTCGCGCTCGAAGGCGGCGGGCCGGACGTTCCCGCCGTGCTCGCGCAGCTTCACGCCGACATCGAGGCCGGACGCGAGCACTTCGGATCGCAGAGCATGGATCTGGGCTTCGTCTACGCGGCCGGGGCGATCGTTCCGGAAGACGACGCACCTCCCGTCGTCGTCGATCCCTCGGCGGACTACGTGCCCGACGCGCGGCCGGGCGCGCGCGTGCCGCACGTCTGGCTCGAGCACGACGGCGCACGCGTATCGACGCACGACCTGGTCGGGAAGGACTTCGTGTTGCTCTGCGCGGGCGCCGCGGAGCCGTGGCTCTCCGGTGTCACCGCTTCAGGAATCACACTGACGGGAATCACACTGACGGGAATCACGCTGACGCACGCCACGGTGGATCCTGGTCCGCCCTTCGGTCTCGAGCCGGGCGGCGCGCTGCTCGTCCGTCCGGACGGCCACGTCGCCTGGCGTTCCGTCTCGCCGCCCGGCGATCCCGCCAAGACGCTCGACGCGGTGATCCGCCAGGTGATCGACCCGGCGGTCTAGACGCTGCGCGGAGAGACTTCGAGCCTGCGTGGCCCGCGCACGAGGAAGGAGTCCACGAGCTCGGGCTCCGCATCTAGTCGCACGTGCGCGAGCCGAGGCACGAGCGCCTCGAGGGCGACGCGCGCCTCGAGCCGCGCGAGCGAGGCGCCCAGGCAGAAGTGCCTGCCGAAGCCGAAGGCGATGTGGCCCTGCGCGTCGCGGTCGAGGTCGAAGCGGTCGGGATCCGGGAAGCGCCGCTCGTCGCGGTTCGCGGACCCGATCAGCGCGGCCACGATCGCACCCTCGGGAATTCGCTGGCCGGCGACGTCGGTGGCCTGCTTGGCGAGCCGGAACACGAGCTGGATCGGCGCGTCCCAGCGCAAGGTCTCCTCGACCGCGCGCGGCACCAGCGCCGGATCGGCGGCGACCCGCGCCAGCTGATCGGGGTGACGCAGCAGCGCCTTCACCGCGTTCCCGATCAGGTTCGTGGTCGTCTCGTTCCCGGCGACGAGCAGGAGCACGACGAACTGGACGACCTCGCGGTCCGAGAGCCCCGCTTCGCCGTCCTGCCGGGCGACGATCGCGCTGATCACGTCGTCCGCGGGTGCGCGGCGCCGCTCGCTGGCGACGCGCTTCACGTAGCCGATCAGTCCGGTCAACGCGGCGCCGAACTCCGCGCTGTAGGGCGTGGCGCGGCCCGCTCCGGTGGCGTTCGAGATGATCGCGTCCGACCAGCGCTTGAAGTCCGCGCGCCGCTCGGGCTCGATCCCGAGCATCTCCGCGATCACCGTCACCGGCAGCGGAATCGCGAGCTCCTCGATCAGGTCGAAGCGCGCGCGCCGCTCGAACCCGGACAGGCACGCGTCCACGATCTCCTGCGCGCGCTTCTCCCACGAAGCGATGCGCCGCGGCGTGAAGCCGCGATTCACGATCTCGCGCATCCCCTTGTGTCGCTCCCCGTCCTCGGCGATCAGGTTGCGCGCGCTGGCGAACGTGAAGGGATTGAGGCGCGTGCGCACCATGAGCAGCATCATGAAGCGGAGGACCCGCCACGAGAGCCGCGGCATCCCTTCCTGTCCGTTGTTCATGAGCATCATGAACATCGCGCGCGACGAGAAGACGTCGTCGCTGCGCAGCACCGACTGCACGTCGTCGTAACGCGACACGCACCACACGTTGGCCTCGGGCGCGAAGAAGACCGGCGCCTGGTCGCGCAGCGCGCGATATTGAGGGTAGGGGTCGGCGCGGAACTCGGCGCTGAACGGGTCGTAGGCAACGGGCATCGGGGACTCCTCCGAGCGGGGGACAGTACCGGCGACATCTCGCGGTGTCAGCGTGCAGTTGCGGCGCTGCAGCGATCGGCTGCGCGCGATCCGTCGCGCTACGATGCGGCTGACGTCCAGAGGAGGAGTCCACCATGGCGTTCACGGTCCGCACGGTCGATTACTTCGCGACGAGCGTTCCCGACAAGGCCGGCGCGGGGCACGGCATCCTCGCCGCGCTCGCCGCCGAGGGCGTGAACCTGCTCGGGGTGAGCGGCTTCCCGACCGGCGCCGGAAAGGCGCAGCTCGACTTGATCCCCGACGATGCGGCAGCGTTCGCGAAGGCGGCCGCGCGTCTGAAGCTGCGCACCCGCAAGCCGAAGCGCGCATTCCTCCTGGAGCTGGACGACCGCGTCGGAGCGGTGGCGGAGGTGCTGGGCCGCCTGGCAGCGCAGAAGATCCACGTGATCGCCGCCCAGGCGCTCGCGGCGGGCGGCGGGCGCTGCGCGATGATCCTCTGGGTGCGCCCGGGGAGCTACGAGAAGGCCGCGAAGGCGCTCGGCGCGTAGTCGCGCCGCCAGCTCACTTCTGCGGCGGAAGCTTGAGATCCGCGCGCGCCACCTCGCCCGCCGCGAGCGAGATGTCGCGCGCCACCTCGCCCTGCCGCTCGGTCCAGAGCGAGAGGCGATAGCGTCCGGCCGGCACCCCGCCGATCTGGAAGACGCCGTGCGCGTTCGGCAGCGCGTGATGCGCATCCGGCACCACCAGGATCACGCCGCGCATGTCGGTGTGGAGCGGCGAGTAGGTGCGAACCACTCCGGGGTGCTCGAAGCGCACCGCGCGCGTCTCGCCCGGTGGGAAGGGAGGACGTTCGAACTGATTGGGGCGCGAGTACGAGAACACCCCGTGGAAGATCTCGTCCTGGTTCATGAACAGCACGGGCTGGCCCACGGCTGTGACGACGAAATCGGGCTCGAAGCGCCCGTCCCGCTGGTGGACCACGACCGCCGCAGGAGCCCGGGTCGCGGGCGTCTCATCGATCCGCTCGAGGAACACGACCGCGTGGCCCAGCGGCGCGGTCGCACCGGAGACGCGTCCCACGACGTGGCCCTGCGCGGGGGGCATCGGCGCGGCGAGCGGCCTTGCAGCGTCCGTCCACTCGCGCAGGCTCGTGCAGCCGAGCGCGGCGCAGAGGGATGCCAGGCACAGGCAACGCATGGGGGTGCGGATCGGCACGCCTTCTCATCGGCGTCAGCGTTGCCCGGCCCAAGGCTGGCGTCCCCGATGCGATTCGAACGCATGGCCTGCTGCTTAGGAGGCAGCCGCTCTATCCATCTGAGCTACGGGGACGTGCGGCGCAGAGTCTCGCGCGGGCGCTAGAGGGCCGCCAGATGCGTGGCGAGGGGCTCGGGGGTGGAGTAGAAGGGCGAGTGGTCGGTGTCGAGCGTGAGGACGCTCTTGCAGGGCCGCGCTTCGTACATGCGCTGCTGCACGGCGGGCGAGATCGCGCGGTCGCGCAGGCACGCGATGTAGACGCGCGGCACGCGGCCGGCGCGCGCGGCGGTCCAGAGGACCGGCGTCGTGAACGGTGCGGAGGCTTGCGGGACGAGGCGCGCTCGTGCGCGTTCCGCGTCCGCCGGCGCGCAGTCCGCGTAGAAGGCGGGCACGACGACCTCGGGCTTCACGGTGACAGAAGCGCCGTCCGCAGACGGGACGAGATTCCCCACGAGCGCCGAGCCGGGATCGGCACCGGCCGCGAGCAGCGTCTCGCCCTCGCCGACCAGGAACGCGGCCAGGTACACGAGCGTGCGTATGCGCTCGGGGATGCGCTCGGCTGCCGCGCTGATGACGATGCCGCCCATGCTGTGGCCGACGAGCACAACCGGCTCGGGCTGCGCCGCGATGACTTCGCGGACGCGGGCCGCGTAGGCGTCGAGGCTCACGTCCGCGATGGGCGTGCGGTCGGAGCCGTGGCCCGGCAGGTCGGGTGCGAGCACGCGGTGCCCGCGCGACTCGAGCAGCGGCGCGATCTTCTCCCAGCACCAGCCGCCGTGCCAGGCGCCGTGAACCAGTACGAACGTCGACATCACGACTCCTCGGCGCTTCGGCCTGCGACCAGCAACAGCTCGCGGCTGCAGAGCATACGGGCATCCGCGGGCTCGTGCGTCACCAGCACGCACGGGCCCGCGAAGTCGGCGAGGTGCTGGCGCAAGGTATCTCGCACGTCGATGTGCGCGTCCTCGTCGAGGGAGGACAGCGGCTCGTCGAGGAGCAGCGCGTGCGGCGCGATCGCGAGCGCGCGCGCGAGTGCGACCTTGCGCGCTTCGCCGCCCGAGAGCGTCGAAGCGCGCGCGCCGGCGAGCGCGGCAAGCCCCATTCGCTCGAGCCACTCCAGCGCGAAGCCGCGCGCCTTGGCGCGGGCGATGCCGCGCGCGCGCAGGCCGAACGCGACGTTCTCGAGCGCGCTCAGGTGGGGGAAGAGGCGGCCGTCCTGGAAGACGAAGCCGATCCCGCGCGCTTCGGGCGGAACCCAGATCCGCGCGGCGGGGTCCTCGAGCACCTCGCCGTCGAGCGCGATCCGGCCGCGCGCGAGCGGCACCAGACCCGCGATCGCATG
>Ga0210377_10002344_pt1 | contig 16656 bp, 21 predicted proteins | sample PLM4_65_b1redo_FD_155480 | JGI IMG/M metagenome (GOLD analysis project Ga0210377, IMG submission 155480) | Groundwater sediment microbial communities from an aquifer in East River, Colorado, USA - PLM4_65_b1 redo | ecosystem: Environmental > Terrestrial > Soil > Riparian zone | place: USA: East... | reverse complement strand
CGTGGCCGAGGAGCCAGCGCCTGTGGCCGGCGCCGATGCGGCTTGAGCAGGGGCGGCTTGCGCGGCGGGCGCGGCGACGCCCAGCGCAGCCAGATCGACTGCCTCGCCCGGCTCGCCCACGACCATGATCGGCGCGCCGATGGGAACCCAATCGCCGCTGTTGACAAGGAGCTTTAACACCGTCCCGGTGACGTAGGACTCGACCTCAATGGTCGCCTTGTCCGATTCAATGTCGGCGAGGATGTCGCCGGGTTTGATGGCGTCGCCGGGCTGCTTGTGCCACTTGACAAGCTGCCCTTCCTTCATATCGAAGCCCAGCTTGGGCATGTTGACGATCTCAGCCATGACTTTCCCCCTACCAGATTCATCCTGCAAGTTCGTTTTGCAGTGATGTTAATATCCCATCTCGGTTTTCACAACAGCCAGATCACTTTCGATCATCAATCCCGCTTGTTCAGGCAGATAGTAGGTATCCGAAGTTCCCTTGCTTGTTTTCCACGATTCAAGATAGCGTACCCGCCGACTGGCAATGTATAAGCGATTGTAGGATTGCCAGCAAAAGAGCGTATATTGTTTACTCCTAAGCTGCTGTAACCGCCACACATGCGGAGACGCGCCGCCATGAATTTCACCATGCCATCCAAAACGCCGAGCAAAGGCCGCCTCAACTAAGTGGACAGCCGAATAGAATGCCGCCGTTATTGCCCAGTCCAGATAGACCGAATCAGCGTGCAGCATGTGCGCTAACCGAGCATTATGCTCTGCTTGTGGCAAGTGATGCGATTCTGGCGCCATTACTTACCCGGATAGATTAATTCAGACGTGGGCGACAATAGATCGGCAATTGATCGATCTAGCAAAGGCAGGTAATGCACGTCGAGGTTGATGTCATCAGTAAAATCGCGCAATTCATATTCAGCTTCAAGCAACTCATCCAGTTCTTGTTTATCATAACTCTGCGCTCGCGTGAAGATCACAGCTTGATACTCATCTCCATAATCCTCCAAGTAGATCGAGATCACCCCTGAACACGGGGCGAAATGCTCAACCAACAAACGTGCCAGCGATGCTTTGCTGTGGATGATAGATTGGGCGACCTGCGCACTCATGGCGATGCTCCCTCTGCTTGATCAACTCAAACACGCAACATATGTTACCATATCATAGCCGGAGGCGTAGAAATAATTCTATACGCAGTCAGTTTTGTGTTCACGCTTTCTTACGCATTAAGACGATATGGTTCAAGCAATTCTCGATTTCTTTTTGACAGATAAGGAAATGAATACCCGCCATGTGTTTCCCATGATGCGGTCTCCGCTATGTTGGTCTCCGCAAGAATCTGTTTGAGCAGTTCGTCATGCGGATAAACAAACCACTGAGCGCTATCTCGGTCACAAAAGCACACATGAATATCATGGTTTTCATATTTTCTGTCGAAAGAAAGTCGTCCTTTCAGTTGCACTTTCAAGAATGTGACGCCATCAAAATGCTGCGCAATAAAATCAGCCCCTTGCCAGTCGTCAGTGACCCGAATTGTCACATAGCCGTAATCAGCTAGAACAGCAGACACCTTTTGGAAGTTATATGCTTCTTGCTGACGCGCATTAAGATCGGCGTAATTGATCTTTTGATATTGAAAGCCCATGACGAATTCTTTCGTTGTCTAATTGAAACATGAATTACGCAAAACGGCAGATTCAGTCCACCACGAACATCCGGGTTTGAATTACACCAATTACACTAACTTCTTGACGGCATTTTCTCAGGCGGGCATCTTTATTCATATTGGACACAGCACGGCATGTTATCAGCTCAGTCTAGCCCTTTGGCGGGCGGCGCGCAAACACATACGCCAGCCCCAGCGAGATCGCCACGCCCAGCGCAATCCCCAGCGCGATGTTGTTCAGGGCCGTGCCCACGCCGACCCCAATCGCCACGCCCGCGCCGAGACTCAGCCCGGTGAAAGAACGCCCGCGATCAGGCGGCTGTGGATCAGGCAGAAGTGGCGTTTCAGGCGTTTCGCTCATAACCCCTCGCAGTCTGTTGACTCTCCGAATATACACACAATCGTCGTCATTTGCATAAAAAGCGCAGGCGGCTCAATCAGCCGCTTTTGCCTTGACGCTATTCAATTCGTGGATTTCGTGAAATTCGTGGATGACTTGGTCACAACCGTTTGATGTAGATTGCCATCGCGTCGCCGGGGGCGTAAAAGTCCGCGATGATCGCCTCGCGCGTCCAGCCGTCCGCCTCGTAAAACTTGCGCGTCGGCTCGTAGTCGGCTTTGCCCGATGTCTCGGCGACCAGCAGCCGCCCGCCCAGCGCCCTGACTTCTTCCAGCGTTCGCGCCGACAGCGCTTTGCCCAGCCCCCGGCCCTGCATCGACTGATCCACCGCCATCCAGAACAGGTCATACGTCCCGGACGTGAGCGCGCGCGGGCCATAGCAGGCGAAACCGGCCACCCTCCCGTCGATCACGCCTGACAGGAAATAGTAGCCGCTGGCCTGCGGCCCGCGCGCAATGTATTCGTCGATCAATTCCTCGACGGTCGCCACTTCTTCAGCGCTGAACAGCACAGCGCTGCGGGCGACCGTCAGGATTTCTTCGCGTTGTTCAGGCCGGGCGGCCTCAAGCTGCCAATTGGCGGGCATTGGCCCTGCGACGCTCTTTCTTGGCCCGCTTCCAGCTAAATTCCACGATCTGGCGCAGCATGCGCGGGTAGCTGTACCCGGCTTCCTTGCTGGCCCGCACAAACCCGGAGTCCAGCGCCAAGCACGGGTTCGGGTTGACTTCCAGCACGCACAGTTGGCCGTCTTTCTCGCGCATGTCGATCCGCGCGAAGTCGTGGCAGCCCGTCGCTTGGTAGCTCGCCAGCGCGATAGTGCGTATCTGCCGATCCATCTCAGCGTCCACCATCGCCGGGCAGCCCACCGTGAACTCGTTATATTCGACTGAGTCCGGGTTCCACTTCGAGTCGAAATTCAGCACCTTGGCGTGCGCCTCCTGGACTTCCCCAAACAGCGTCTCGGCCAGCGGCAGGACGATTGGCGTCTCGTTGCCCCACACGCTGATATTGAACTCGCGCCCGTCGAGGAACATCTCGGCCATGATCGGTTGGTGATAGGCCGCGATCAATTCCTTGACCCGCCGCCGCAGCGATGGCTCGTCAAAAATCACCGAATCGCGGGTGATGCCCGCGCTGGAGTCTTCCCAGATCGGCTTGGTGATCACCGGGAACGGCATATCGACAGGCTCGTCGCCCGTCAGGAAAACCTGATGCGGCGCGGTGGGGATGCCTTGATTGGCGAGGAATTTCTGCGTGAGGCCCTTGTCGCGGCACAGGTCGAGATTTTCCGGCGTGCCGCCGATGACGTGGAAGCCCATGTGTTGGAAGGGGAATTGGGCCGCCGACTCGCCGTCAATCCTGCCGGGGATTTCCTCGCACAGGTTGAAGACCAGCGTGGTCGTCGGGTCAAATTGTGAAGCTGCCCGCGCCGCGTCATCCATACTGCGGATGAGGGCCATAACCACCGGGTAGCGGATAGACCCCAGCGCGTTAGCGATGGCGTGCGCCGTGATCACGGTGTCTTGATCGGCCAGCATGTCGCTGGGATCGCTGTACTCCCCCGGATCAGGGGCGCTGTAAATCAGCAGAATTAGCTCCGGCCCCCGCGGTTTGGGGCGCTTACTCGGCGGGGGCTCCAGAGACTCGTCGGACGATTCCTCCTTGGAACTCATGCGAACGACCATTTTTGTTCTTCTCAACCTCATTATTTGTAGTGTGGCTGGCTCCGGTTCTTGTTCCGTGACACAGCCCATGATTAACTCGCACTATAGCATAGCGCTATTACAACAAAATAGGTGTAGTGAATCTGTTAGATCGCGAATGTTTTAAGGTTGGCGAGTTCTGCGCTATTACGAGCAGTGTCTACATAGGGACTCTTTTCAGGTTCACCATAGCATCCGCAGCGAGATCATCGTTGAGCAGGTATCCACACAAAATTCGAAAAATGTTCTATCGTGTCCGCGCCAAACGCTTTCGCAAAATCCTCCGAATACGTCATCGTCTCAAGATCAAGGATACTGTGGTAGTAAACGTCATAGTTGTTCAAATAGGCATGTCCATCAACCTCTTCAAGTCTGTACTCATACATTTCACCGGAAAACATTATGCGTCGACCATCGGGCGACCATGAAGGCGTAGCTGGCCCGACTGGGCCATGCGGCAAAGTGATCAGCGAGCCATCGTCAATGGAGCAAAGATAGAATTCACAGCCTTGACCAGCATTGCAATCGCCATAGATTATCTTTGACTTGTCAGGCGAAACCGCAATTTGCTCCGTCAGCAAGTTAAAGTCAATCGCGCAAATTGCCTCAGCGTCGTCAGGCTTATCAACGGGGCCGATAGAAAATATAGCCTGAGATTCGGCGCCTTGTGATTTGATCTCGTACCAAATAGCTCTGCCTTTGCTTGTCGCTATGGCATCTTTGTTATTTCGCCACCGCCTTATGGGCGAGCCATCTAACTTCGATAACCATTGTTCGTAAAAGGCATTCCCTGAATACTTGGGCGAATTCAGTGGAACAACCTTCCACCAAAACAAGCCAAGCCCAGGCCAATATGACAAATCAGAGGGCCAACGAGGTGTTGACATATGAATAATTGCTTCTGCTTCAGTTCCGTCAGGGCGAGCAATTTGAAGCGTCCAGTCTCCCTCGTTTTCGGATACGACAAAAGCAATCCGGCTTGTTCCATCATCAATCCAAATGGCGTCATTATGCCCATCGTCAGTAAAGTGATTGGTCACGAGGACAGGGTTTGACCCGTCAATACCCATCACATACAAATTGCCGAGTTGTGAGTGTCGAGAGCCCCATTCTCTTGGGTCAACATACGATGACACCAGCATATAACGTCCGTCTGGAGAGATGCCTTCTAGATAGTCGTGGCCTAGAAGGTCGCGCGTGATTCGTGTGAGGTTGCTCCCGTCAATCTCTGCGGCATAAAGGTTAACTTCGTTTTCCTGAAAATATCGACCAGTGCATATGGCACAGCGGAACAGTATTTTGCCTGATCCGCCTATTGGCGTCTTCAGTGGGTCGAACGTTGCCGTTGCTGTGAAGGTCGGGGACGGGGTATAGGTGGCTGTTGAAGTCCATGTTGCTGTCGCCGTCGAAGTCTCTGTCACAGTAGCAGAAGCCGTCACCGAGGGCACGATTGTCTGTGGAGTTTGCGTCGGCGCTGCGCTCTGCCCTGCGGACGGTCTGCACGAGGCGCACATTAGAATCAATACAATCGCTACAAAGTTTCGCGCTTTCATGTCCCTGGCTCCGTCCACGCCCAGATCAGTTCAAAAAGCGAACGTTGGCCCGCGAAATCAATTATCAGGCTCAAGCGGATACGTTCGGCCTTCGCGATAGTCCTTGGCAGCTTCGTTCATAAGTTCACGCAGGGTCGTGGCGGCTTCAGCTCGGGCCTCGCCGCGAAGCACTGAGAGTTCTTCAAGCATCCACGTGGCAAAGGATTCTTGTTCATCAGCGGGAAGTTTGGCGACTTCAGCGAACGCGATTTCAAGCGAATGAGTCATCATTTTTCTAACACCTCCTTGACAAGCCCCCGCATGAGCTAAACGATGTGCGCCAGCGCATTACAGCAGTTCGAGAAACTCCTCGACAGTCAGCCCTGCGTCTTTGATTATCCGGGCCAACATGCCACGTTTCAGCGTTCGGTGGTTTGGCACGGTCACCTGAATAAACGGCTCATCATGCCGCATGATAATATGGCTACCCGTTTGACGCCGGATCACGAACCCCGCTCGTTGAAGCGCCGCGACGCAATCTCGTCCGTTGATAACGGGCAGCTTGCTCACAGCACGGCCACAAGCACACGATCCAGATGGTCTTATGGCACAGGCAGCCCATCTTCCTCAAGAACCTCAATATAAAGATCAATCGCCTCTTTGATGTTTGCCAACGCCTCTTCAACCGACTCCCCTTGACTGTTGCAACCCGGCAGGCTGGGGCAATAAACATGATAGCCGCCGTCTTCATCTGGCTCAACGATCACATGGCGAGGAGAACTAGGCCCTTTCATTTGTGCCATTGAATTACCTCCGTCCTAACGTTTCATTCACCGCCTTGACCACTTTGCTCACGTCGGGAAGCGCCGATTGCTCCAAATCTTTGGAATAGGGCAGCGGCACGTCCGCCGTGCTGACGCGCTTGACGGGCGCGTCCATCCAGTCGAAGGCTTCTTCCTGAATCCGCGCGCTAATCTCGGCCCCGACGCCATATAGCGCCTATGTCTCTTCAACCACCACGCAGTGATTACTTAGCAAGCGGCTCCAGCAAAATAGCCGCGATTTCATGCGAGAGCTGGTAGGCCTGCGCCGCGCCGCACTCGCCTTGCGTCAACTCAATCGTGCCATTCCCGTTGGCATCGATGCCATTCGTCCCGGCGTCCGTTGCGGCTTGCAATACCGTCGTGGCGGTGACGGCGGCGCCAGCATCGGCGGCGGCAAGGACATCCTTGGCATGGTCCAAGGCGGCGTCCATCTGAGTTCTCAGATTGACGAGACATTGCCGCGCCAGACTGGCGTTCCCTTTCATCCGGTCAGACGCATCGGCGGACTCGATGATCACGTCGAGGCGGTCAATAGCCTGGTTAGTATAGGGCCACACGCCGTAGCCGTCGCCGGGATTTTCGGCGACGCCATTGCCATCGTGATCGCCAAAAGCAATGCCGAATTTATCGCCGCTGGCTTCGCCGACAATAATGTTGATTATGTGCTCGGCGTGCTTGCGCGCGCCGGTAAGGTCGCCGCCGGTGGCGGCTTCGTTGGCGAGACCCGCGTGCTCATTCGCCACATCCGATTGCAGCTTGGCGCCCGGCTCAAATGGGAGACCGTCGGGCGTGTCGGCAGTGACAAATAGCTCGCGCAAGGTCGGCAGGAGCGAGGCAGGCAGCCGCGCGCCCAACACGTCGAGCGTCGGTTTGGCTGGCGTTGTGCCGGCAGTTTCAAGGCTTACCCATGCGCCAGAATACAAAGCGAGCAAGTTGCGCCCTTGCGCGTCGGGGAAAGGCGTCACCGCGCCCGCCTTCACCTCGCCTAGCAGGAGGCTTGTCCCGTCATCGGCGACCAGCCACGCAAAATAGACGAGATTCGCCTGAGGCGGTTGCAGCGCCCGCAGATCAAACTCCGCGCTGTTGAAGCGACCATTGCCGTCATTCTGGAAGCGGACGACATTTTCTGTGGGCGCGACGGCAGCTTCAGTCAAAGCCGCCGTCACAGCGGGCGCGGCTTCGGTCGCAGACGCAGGCGTTGTGGCGCTTCCACCGCCGCATCCTGCGAGGAGAACAGCTAACAAGCTTGCTAGAATTATCCTGGCTATTACGCTTTTCGACACTTTGTTTATTTCTCCTATGGGATCACCAACAATCATGAGCATATTGGGGATAACCAGCAATCATGATCATATCATATATCGTGGGTCTTGATCCTGCTAGCGAGCTATTCGTCTATTGCCTTATCAGGCAGCTTGTCGAGAGCCTCAGGCGCTTCGCCGAATCGTGTCTGCGTTTGCCGCCTATCCCATTCATCGAATACGCGTCCGGCAAGGGATTCCTGGGCAACGACTGAAAGTTCTGAGGCCTCGGCGAGAGCTTCTTCAAGCGAAGGCGTTGATGTTTCCCTGAAGCATTCTTGACCGTCACCGCCCGGAGATTGATCTCCGGGCTACGTAGGGCAAGTCGGCTCAATGGCGTCTTGCTTCGAAATGGGGCCAAACAAGAAAATCCTGTCGGCGAGATAACGCTTATTTCCCTAGAACTTCTTTAACCGCCTTCACGACCTTCGCTACATCCGGCAGCGCCGATTGCTCCAAATCTTTGGAATACGGCAGCGGCACGTCCGCCGTGCTGACGCGCTTGACGGGCGCGTCCATCCAGTCGAAGGCTTCTTCCTGAATCCGCGCGCTGATCTCCGCGCCGACGCCGTACAGCGCCCACGCTTCTTCCACCACCACGCAGCGATTCGTTTTCTTGAAGCTCTCAATCACCAGCGAGGTGTCCAGCGGGCGCAGGCAGCGCAGGTCAATCACCTCGGCGCTGATGCCTTCGGCTTCCAACAGCTTCGCCGCTTCCATCGACACCTGCGCCATCTTCGAATAGCTGACGATGGTGATATCCGTCCCGGCGCGCTTGATGTCGGCCTTGCCCAGCGGGGTGGTGTAATCCGCCACCGGGACTTCGCCGCGTGTCTGGTACAGCGTGCTGTGTTCCACGAACATCACCGGGTTGTCGCCGCGCAGGGCCGCCTTGAGCATCCCTTTGGCGTCGGCGGGCGTGGACGGCGCGGCGACGGTCACGCCGGGGAAATGCGCGAACAGATGCTCCGGGCTGTGCGAATGCGTCGCCCCCAACTGCCGTCCGCCGCCGGTGGTGGTGCGGATGACCATCGGCACGCTGAACTGGTTGTTGAACATGTAGCGCGCCTTGGCGGCATGGTTGACCAGCGCGTCGAGCGCGAGGAAGGCGAAGTTGATGGTCATGATCTCGGCCACCGGCCTCAGCCCGTTCATGGCCGCTCCGGTCGCCGCCCCGACAATGGCTTGCTCGGCGATAGGGGTGTCACGGACGCGCTTCTCGCCGAAATGATCATAGAAGCCGCGCGTGACGGCGTAGGTGCCGCCCCACACGCCGACTTCCTGCCCCATAATAAAGATATTTTGATCGCGCTCCATCTCTTCCCACAGCGCGTCCGAGATGGCTTCGCGGTAGGTCTTGGTGACGGTCTCGCCGCTAGGCAGTGACATGGGTGTATAGCTCCTCTGGCGCGGGGAATGGGCTGGACTTGGCGAACTCGACAGCGGCGGCGACGGCGTCTTCGGCCTCTTTGTTCATCGCCTCTAATTGCTCGTCGGTGGCGATCTTTTCGTCGCGCAGGTGTTTGGCCCAGCGCTCGATAGGATCGTTCATCTTTTCTTTTTCGACTTCTTCCGGCGTGCGGTAGCGCTCCGGGTCGCCCATCGAGTGGCCGCGATAGCGGTAGGTGTCGATGACAAGGAACATCGGCCCCTTGCCGGCGCGGACATGCTCGGCGGCTTTGCCTAGCGTGTCCATCACCGCGATCAAGTCCATCCCGTCGCAGGTGGCGGTCGGCATCCCGTAGGCCGCCGCCTTCTGGGTGAGGTCTTCCACCGCCGACGCGCGCGCGACCGCCGTCCCCATCCCGTACTGGTTGTTCTCGACGGTCCAGATCACCGGCAAATCCCACACGCCCGCCAGATTGAGCGCTTCGTGGAAGTAGCCGATATTGGTCGAGCCATCGCCCAGTAAGCACAGCGTGGCTCGATCCGTGCCCGAATACTGGTCGGCGAGGGCAAGTCCAGCGGCCAGCGGCAGATGCCCGCCCACAATCGCCCAGCCGCCCCAGAAGCGTTTTTCCTTGTCGGCCAGATGCATCGATCCGCCCTTGCCGCCGCACACGCCGGTGGCCTTGCCAAACATCTCGGCCATCACCCCGCCGGGGGGCAGGCCCTTCGCTAGCGCTACCCCGTGATCGCGGTAGGCGGTGATCAGGTTGTCATCGGCGCGCAGGGCGTATTTGGCGCCGGCGGCAATCGCTTCCTGCCCGATATACAGGTGCAGGAAGCCGCCAATATCACCCGCCGAATAATGCTCGGCGCATTTTTCTTCAAAGCGCCGGATCAGCTTCATCAGCCGATAGGCGTCCAAACTCTGGTCTCTGGTCAACGCCATGCAGACCCTCCATGATGGAAATGCGACTTACGCAAAAGGCAGATGCAGTCCACGAATTTCACGAATTACACTAATGTTAACGGCAATTTCACCCAGGTGTCATGTGAAGTCGCTGAATTGCGTAGGCCGTGAGACAGGCAAGAGCAGGGGGGCCTATCGCCCCCGCTAAAAAGCGTCGGGCCTATTGTAACGAATCACGGCGGTTAAAACACGAGCATTTCAAACACCGAAATGTGTCGGTGTCGCGCGGACAAACGGAAGAACGGATGGCGCGCAAGGCTTCCGCGCCATCCGACCTTTTTCCGCGTTTCTACCGACTACGGCCTCGTCACCACCAGATTGTCAAACGTCGCCACCATCTCAAGCTCGCGCTGGGCTTCGCGGCTGCCTTCAAAGGGAGCCGTTGACGCCATAAAGCCGATGTCCCCTTTGGTGAATGTTGTATCCTCGACCGTCCCCAGCACGCTGTCGTTGACGGTCAGGCTGAGGGTGTCTTTGTCGCAGACCACCCGCAGGTGATTCTGCGCGCCGTCGCCCGTCTGGATCGAGTCGGCTTCGGTGGCCGGATACAATTCCTGATAGAAGCCATCCACGACCGCCCCGATCATGTATTTGCCGTCCGCCGTGATTTCGAACAGGTAGTAATTCCGTTTGTCGACCCGGCGGCACATCACCCCCAGCGTCGCGCCGGGGGCGGGCTTGACAAAGGTCGTGTCGACTTCCATCGCCAGATTGCTGAATTCCTGCCCGGCGCTGGACTGAATGCGGGTGTCTTCGATCCCGATCCGCATTTTGAACACGCCATCCAGATACCCGTACTCGTAGTCGGGCAAAATAAACGACGTGAACGTCCCGCACGGGTTTTCAAAGTCGTCCTGAAATAAAACGCCCGGCGGCGCGTTGATCTCCGTCATTGTCCCCGTTCCGCCGATTTGCAGGCTGTATTTGGCGTTGACCTGCGTCAGTGGGGCCATCGCGCCAATGATGATCGTCGCCCGACCATTCGGCGGCAGCGTGACCGATGTCTGAACCGCGTTGTCGCCGTCCAGTTCCAGCCGCGTGACCTTCACCGCAGGCTCATATTCCACCAGCCATACCGCCCACTTCTGCGGAACTTTGTTGTCCACCCGCGCCCAGCCTTCGGCGACCCAGCCGCCATCGTCCTCTTCAAAATTGGACGTGTAGCCAAGCTCGGCGATGCGCACGTTGTCAACCGCCCAGCCGTGCCCGCTGGCGTTCAGATCGGTGTTGTACTGGAAGCGCACCAGAATCTTCTTTCCGGCGAAGGCGGACAGGTCAGCCTTTTCCCGCGACCAGATCGGGTTCTCCACCCCGCCGCCGCTGCCCCCGGCGTAATACGGCCCGATGTTCTTGATCTCTTCGATATGCTGCATCGAAGTCGCGTCGAGGAATTTCCACGTCACGCCGCTATCCTCGGAGGCCATCACGACCCCCGTGTCCCCGTCTTCGATGTTGTGCCACGTCAGATAGTCCAGCGTCGCGCTTTCCTTGTCCGTCAGATCAAACTCATGCGTCAGCGTGACGGCGGAGTTTTCAGCGTTGCCCGACCACCAGAACCATTGCCCGCCCTGCGGGTTGGTCGGAATCAAGCTGACTTCTTTCTCTCCCGTGAAGCTGATCGTGAAGTCGCCGTAGCCTTCCAGTTCCACATAGGCGGGCGAATACTGCTTCATCTCCGAGCGCGGCGGCTGGGAACGGCTCTCGGCCATGCGGCGGCGCGGGCAAACCGGGTTGAGCGTTTCCGTGTTGTAGCCGAATTGGCCTTCGGCCACGCTGGGATCGTTGAGATAGTTGGCGACAATCCAGTTAGAGAACACGTCGTCGGCGCTCGTTCCTTTGTCCGCCAGCGCGTTGTCCACCGCTTGCAGGCTCTTGAAAGGGCTTTTGGCGATAGCCCCAATCGTGTCATCGCCATACTGCTCGCGGATATACAGCAGATATAGGTAGCCCGCGCCATAATGCGAATAGCTCTCGCGCTCGTCACGCGACCATGTGTTGAGTTGGACGCGCGAATCGTACAGATAATTGTGGTGCGTGAAAGCGTTGTCAAATCCGGCGATGCGCTCGGCGACCTGCGACAGTCCTTCGTTCAGCCACGCCGATTCATTGCGATCATTATTGAACTGCGCCATGTGCTGGAATTCGTGGGCCAGCGTCGAGAGATAATCGTCCGACCCCACCTCGTAAGCCAGCCAGCTCATATAGAACATCTCTTTTTGATTGGACAGCGGGTACACTTCCGCTTTGTATTCATCCAGCGGCTGGAACGCCCCGGCGATATTCGGCCCCAGCCAGAACACGGTCAGGATGTTCAGGCGCGGATCGTCGTCGATGCCGGGGTTCCACTCCTCGCCAAACGTCTCGCGCACTGCCGGGTATATCTCCGCCGCGAAACGATCCGCCGCCGTTTTGGCTTCCTCGCTGGTGACCGGCAGGCCGTTTTCCACCCAGAAATTCACCACGTCATTCTGGTAGGCCAGCCGCGCTGACACCCGGTTGCTCGCGCTGCCGACAATAAATCGTTCGGCGGATCCAACCTTGTAGGTTTTGTTGGCGACCGGGGCGAAAGTCGGGAAGGGCGTCCCGCGCAGGTATTCCTTCAAGACCGTGTCCAGCCACACGCCGGGGTCGTACACCGGCGCGCTGACTGTCGAGAGTTGCTCGGCCATGATCACCGATTCCGGGATCGGCGTGGCAGTCGGCGTCGGCGTGACGGTGGCGGTCGGTGGAACCGGGCTGGGCGTTGGCGTGTCAGTCGGGCCAGCCAGCGTTGGAGTGGGCGGGGGCGGCCCGAACGGGCCAAAGCTGCATCCGGCGGCCAGAATCCCTGTAATGCCAACTATCGCTGATAGGCGAGCGACTCGGTGCAATCTTAGAATCATGGCTATCCCCCTTGATAAACAGTGTCGGCTAATTATCAGCCATCAGCCTTGAAGCGCCAAATTCATCGGACAGGTCTTGAATTGTCAGCGCCGAACGCATACCTCGTGTACAATAACCACAATCTAAAATGATCTCAGGGTGACTATGGCTGAATTCACAACCTGGTATTTTAGCGGGCTGGGCGGTTGGGCGATCTGTTTGCTGGTCGGCGCGGCGGCGGTCATCTGGCTGCTGGTCGATAGCCTTCGCCGTCGCCTGCCAGTCAACGGCTGGCGATTGGGCGCGTTTCTGTCGGGGCTGGCCCTGCTTGCCCCGGCGACTGCCATCAAAGTCGCCGATGGCTGGCAAATCGGGGCCGCGCCTGCGCTGGCGACCGCCGGATTGCTCGGCGCGCTGGCCCCGTTGGGCATGACGGCGGCCTATGCCGTGCGCTATCGTGGGCTGGTCGGCTGCGTCAAAGGCCACAAGCCGTATCGCGCCGAACTCCGCGAGTGCCCGCAGTGCGCGCGCCAGACGGTTCAGGGCTTGCCCGGTATCAAGGTGGAGAAGCCCGCCACCGACTCGAAATCAGGGGCCGGGCGCAAAACCAGCCGGGGAGCGTCCAAGAGCAGCAAGCCGCGCTCGGAAGGCTGGCTGGTGGACGACGAAGGATCGGTGTATCAGATCAATCAGGGCGAAACAACCATCGGGCGCGCCCCGCAAAATGACATTCGCCTGTGGGAAGGCAGCGCCAGCCGCCTTCACGCCAAAATCATAGAAAAGGACAACACCTTCACCATCTACGATCTGGGCAGCGTGGCCGGGACATGGCTCAACGGCCAGCGCGTTCGCCACCCGGAAAACCTCTCGTCAGGCGACGTGCTGACCTTCGGCAGCAGCGTCCAGATGACCTTCACCACCCAACCGGGAGAACTCAAATGAAAGCTGTCAAATTTGCCGCTATCGCTTTCAGCGTCGTTTTTCTGATGCTGCCGGGGCTTGTCTTCACGCTTCAAGGGGCCAACATCCTGCGCGGCAGCAGTTTCATGGTCGGCGACCCGTTGTGGATTGCCATCGGCCTTGCCATGCTGATCGCGGGCGGCGCGATTTTCTATTTCGCCAATCGCAAACCCCGCGCGGACTCATAACTTGCGCGCAGCGCCTTTCGCTTTTCCCTTTCGTCTTTCGCCTTTTAGCTTTCGCCTTTTGACTTCTGCCTTCTAAATTCTCACTTCTTGCTTTTGGAGACCTTATGATTACCCCCAGTGGCCTTGATTATGTCGAAACACAGGCGGGAACCGGAGCCGCTCCCAAGTCCGGCGACACCGTGCAGGTGCATTACACCGGCACGTTCCCGGACGGGCGCAAGTTTGATAGCTCGGTGGATCGCAACGAGCCGTTCGTGTTCAAGCTGGGGGCGAGCGAGGTTATCAAAGGCTGGGATGAAGGTATCGCGCTGATGAAGGTCGGCGGCAAAGCCACGCTGATCATCCCGCCGAATCTGGCCTATGGCGAGCGCGGCGCGGGCGGCGTCATCCCCCCCGGCGCGACGCTTCATTTTGACGTGGAACTGCTGGGCATCAAATAGCGTGTTAGAACGTGGTAGGGGCGACCCATTGGGTCGTCCCTACGGATTTATGCTGACTGCCGAGTAGAACTGCTTGAGAAAGCGGCTGGGCTTGGTCGCCAGCCGACGTGTGCCCGTGAAGCCATTGCGGGCGGCGATCTTCTCCCATGTTGGATACGAAAACGGGCTGGGAACCCACAGGTTGCCGCGATCCACATCGTACTCGACGACCAGCAGCCGCCCGCCCGGTTTGAGCATCGCGTGGATTTTTTGCAAAACGCTGTCCTTGTTCCTGAAAAAATGTAGCGAGTTTGCCATCACGGCCCCGTCAAGCAGCGGCAACCCTAAAGGTTGGGTGAAATCGGCGACCTGCGCGCGCAAATCAACATCCGGGAAATGCTCGCACATGGCAATCGCCAATTGACGCAGATCGACAGCGTTCTTGTCGACCGCATGGATGACCGCCCCGCTCCCCACCAACTCCGCCAGCGCCAGCGTGAACGCTCCCGCCCCCGCGCCGAGATCGGCCCATTCCCCGCCAGGGGCGGCGACGCCCCCGCGTAGCAAATCAACATGATCGCTATGGTTCATTTAAGCGTTGAGATGGCTTGTAGCGCATATAACCCCACCCAACCTCGCGGAGCGAGGTTCTCCCTCCCCTTGCAAGGGGAGGGCAACCCAGCTTAGTCGGGAGAACCTGTTTGCAGGGTGGGGTCTTTCAACGTCCGCTAGCGCGGTTACTTGACTGACCATATGGCGTGGATCAGGGTGTTGCCCCCGGCGGCGAACAGCGCCGAGCCGATGAAAATCGGGATCGAGCCTGTCCATGAGTAGCGCCACAACGGGACTTTGTACATCCCGCCCAATATGCCGACCATCTTGGGGCCGTAGCCCGGCACGATGCGGGCGAAGATCAGAAAGATCGGCGAGTTGGCCGGGAACTTGCCTAAGCCAAACGGCATATGGGCGCGCCGCTCCTCAAAGTCGGTCGCTCGCGCCAGCCGCCCGCCCACGAAATATTCGATCCACGCCGCGCCCATGTTCCCGGTGAACGCGATCAGCGTCCCCCAGATTGGGCCGTACACCACGCCGACGATGATCGACAGCACTTCCGACGGCACGGGCGACACGCCCAGAATGCCAAACAGGACAATGCTGACGATGGGCCCCAGCGCCCCGGTCGAGATGATGAACGTTTCGACTTCTTTCTGGTTCTGGCCCACATACGTCACGATGAGCGCCGAAAAAATCAGCGTCACGATGAGGATTAGCCACGTGGCGACCTTGTTGCCGCCTTCAGTGGCAGGAGCTTCCATCGTCATTGTGCCTCCACAGTCCGGGACGCGGCGCGCCCGGCCCGGCATGATTGCTGTCTGTATACAACATACGAAGCTGACGCAGTCTCAGTTTCTCGCCAGAATCTACCCGGTTGCCAAAATTTTCGCCACCCCCGCCGGGTTTGAGGCGCGGGCTGGCGTTGAATAGCCCAACCCTTTACTATTATTGTTGGCTTGATCCTGTCCAAGATTCTAAACGCACCACAGGGGTGATATGTATGACTCTCGCCATCTTGCTTGAAGATGAGTTCGGTGAACGTGAAGACGGGTTTGTTGATGTGGGTTATCTGCTACCTATAATTGAAACATCTTTTGGAGGAACGGAGGAGCGGGAGCGACTTCTTGATTATATTGATCCTTGGGGGCACACAGTGTTTAACAGATTGCAGCTAGACCGCTTGTCCGCCGAATTAGATGAGTTACGGAAAATCGGACTGAACGACAAAGAACTTAAAATCATTAACCAGTTTCAAGATTTGATCGCTAAATGCAAAAAGACTGTTCATACTTACATAAAGATTACCGGAGATTGAGGCCGTAGCTGGTTGCCTCGCAAATCTTCTCTATTATCTGGATTGAATCGCAACAATGGCAAACTCAATAGGAGTTGCCGTTTTCTTTCAAAACATCGCGCGACGGTCATCCCCTACTTCTGTGTTACGAAATGCCGTTTGGCGTGTCACAGATTCTTGTCACAAAAGCGCCATGACAACCCTGCGTCGGCGCGCCGCTTTGCCTTGTTCGATTGCCCCGTCCCTCAGAATGTGCTACTCTGGTCGCAAGCGCCTGAATTGAACGCGCTGCTTGCTCTACCCTTTCGTCTTTTGCCTTTCGCTGTTTGCTGACCGCTGACTAAGGATCGCTTTCCTCCCATGTCCGACGAGTTGATCGAAGGGCGCTCGCTGCGCCGAATGACATCCCTGCCCCCCTCTGAGCCGCCGCCCGCGCCAGCCCGCAAACGGCGAGTCGAGCCGAAGGCCGAAGACGAGCCAAGCGGCCCGTATGTCGCGCTGGAGCCGCCCCCCGAAGCGGGCAACGTGATCCGCGATCAGGGCGACCAGCCCACCTACCACCGCAAGCTCAAGCCTGTCCTCATTGAGGAGGGCAA
>Ga0210377_10002343_pt1 | contig 16657 bp, 16 predicted proteins | sample PLM4_65_b1redo_FD_155480 | JGI IMG/M metagenome (GOLD analysis project Ga0210377, IMG submission 155480) | Groundwater sediment microbial communities from an aquifer in East River, Colorado, USA - PLM4_65_b1 redo | ecosystem: Environmental > Terrestrial > Soil > Riparian zone | place: USA: East... | reverse complement strand
CGGCCGACACGGGGTCGACGCCTTCGGGCAGCGCGATGATCGAAGGCAGGCCGTCGACGATGCGAATGCCCTTGCGCGCGCCCTTCTCGCCGTACACCAAGGGTTGTCCGTCGGCGAGCGTGAGCGCGGCCTCGACGCGGGTCTTGCGGTCCTCGACCTCGAGCCACTCGTCGTCGTTGTAGACCGGGCAGTTCTGCAGGATCTCGACGAAGGCCGTCCCGCGGTGCGCGTGCGCCCGCCGCAGCATCTCCTGCAGGTGCGGAGCATCGACGTCGACGGTCCGCGCCACGAAGCTGGCACCGGCGCCGAGCGCGAAGGCGATCGGGTCGATCGGGTGGTCGATCGCGCCATCGGGCGTCGACTTGGTCTTCATCCCCATGCGCGAGGTCGGCGAGTACTGGCCCTTCGTCAGGCCGTAGACCCGGTTGTTGAAGAGCAGGATCTGCAGATCGAGGTTGCGCCGGATCGCGTGCAGCAGATGGTTGCCGCCGATCGAGAGCCCGTCGCCGTCGCCCGTCACGACCCACACCGAGAGCTCCGGTCGGCTCGCCTTGATGCCGGTCGCGAAGGCGGGCGCCCGACCATGAATCGTATGGAAGCCATAGGTGTTCATGTAGTACGGAAAGCGGCTCGAGCAACCGATGCCGGAGACGAACACGAAGTTCTCGCGCGCGACGCCGAGCTCGGGCATCACGCGCTGGACGTTCGCCAGCACCGAGTAGTCGCCGCAGCCGGGACACCAGCGCACGTCCTGATCCGAAGTGAAGTCCTTGCGCGTGAGCTCGCTCACCGGGGCCGCCATGGCTCAATCCTCCCCGCGCAGCATCGAGGCGATGCGCGCATGGATCTCGGCCACCTGGAACGGCTGGCCCTGCACCTTCGACAAGGACTCGGCGGGAGTGAGGTACTCGGCGCGCAGGAGTCGCGAGAGCTGCCCCAGGTTCAGCTCGGGCACCAGCACGCGGCGGAAGCGGCGTAGCACGTCGCCGAGATTCGCCGGGAAGGGATTCAGGTGGCGCAGGTGGATGCTCGAAACGTCCAGCCCCTCGCTGCGCGCGGTCTCGATGGCGGAGGTGATCGCGCCATGGGTTCCGCCCCAGCCGACGACGAGCAGCTCTCCGGACGCCGGGCCATTCACCTCGACCGGCGGGATCGCATTCGCGATGCGCGCGACCTTCTCCGCGCGCAGCCGCACCATCGTCTCGTTGTTCTTCGGGTCGTACGAGACGTTGCCGGAGATGTTCTCCTTCGACAGACCGCCGATGCGGTGCTCGAGACCCGGCGTGCCCGGAATCGCCCAGGGGCGCGCGAGCGTCTCGGGATCGCGGGAGTAGGGCTTGAACCCCTCCGGCTCGGTGGCGTACGTGACGTCGAAGCGCGGCAGCGCCACCACGTCGGGAACGCGCCACGGCTCCGCGCTGTTCGCCAGATACGAGTCCGAGAGCACGATGACCGGCGTCATGAACGTAATGGCGAGCGAAAAGGCCTCGAGCATCGTGTAGAAGCAGTCACCCGGCGTCGAGGGCGCGAGCACCGGCACGGGGCTGTCGGAGTTGCGCCCGTAGAGCGCCATCAAGAGGTCGCCCTGCTCGATCTTCGTGGGCATTCCGGTGGAGGGCCCGGCGCGCTGGACGTCGACCACGACGAGCGGGAGCTCGGCCATCACGGCCAGCCCGAGCGCCTCTTGCTTCAGCACCATGCCGGGGCCGCTCGTGGTGCAAACCCCCAGTACGCCAGCGAAGGAGGCGCCGATGGCCGCGCTGATCGCCGCGATCTCGTCCTCGGCCTGGAACGTCTTGATGCCGAAGTGCCGGAAACGGGCGACCTCGTGCAGCACGTCGCTCGCCGGAGTGATCGGGTAGGCGCCGAGGAACACGGGGCGATTCGCCTGCACGGTCGCGGCGACGATTCCCCACGCGAGCGCCGTATTGCCGGTGATGTTGCGGTAGACGCCGGGCTCGATCTTCGCGCGCGGGACGATGAAGGACACCGGCAGCAGGTCCGTCGTCTCTGCGAAAGCGTGGCCGGCCTTGAGCACGCGCAGGTTCGCTTCGAGAACCTCGCCCTTGAAACGCGCCTCGAGCCAGCGCTGCGTCGGCTCCATCGGACGGTTGTAGAGCCAATACATGAGGCCGAGAGCGAAGAAGTTCTTCGAGCGATCGGCGTCGCGCTGCGAGATCTCGAGATCCGCGAGGGCGTCGCGGTTGAGCCGCGTCAACGGGATCTCGACCAGCTGGTAGCTACCTCGCAGCTCGGGCAGCGGGTCGTGGTCGTAGCCGGCGAGCTTCAGGCTCTTCGCGTTGAAGGCGTCGCTGTTCACGATCACCATCCCGCTCGGGCGCACGTCGCGAATGTTGGCGCGCAGCGCGGCGGGGTTGAGCGCGACGAGCACGTCGGGTTGATCGGCCGGCGTGCGGACGTCGGACGAGGCGAAGTGGATCTGGAAGCCCGATACACCCGCGAGCGTCCCGGCCGGCGCGCGAATCTCGGCCGGGAAGTCCGGAAGCGTCGAGAGGTCGTTCCCCGCGAGCGCGGTGGCTTCGGTGAACTTCGTGCCGGTGAGCTGCATCCCGTCGCCGGAATCGCCGCTGAAGCGGATCGCGACGCTCTGGATCTCCTGGACCCTCTTGTGCGGCATGAAAACTTGGCAGTCCCCCCCCGTGCCGGCGAAGTCCGGCGAGGCGAGGATTGTATCCCTCGCCGCAGAGGGCGAAAGGCCCCGAATGGCACTGGCAGGGGCGCGGGGGCTGTTGCGAAAGCGCGAGCGCGGCCAATCGCTTCGCATGGCGGGCTGCGCGCCCGCGAACCTCAAGCCGCAGCGCGTTCCGACCGATGGTGCAGACATGTATTTTTCCAGACAGCGGCCCCCCGAGCGCGCGGCCACCGCGTTGCGTTCGCTGCACTTCTCGCTCAACACGCCGGTCGTCGCGATCGAGAATCTCGCGGTCGGCCCCGCGCGTGCGGCGATCGCGGTGCAGGACGTTGGAGCGGGCCGCGCCTCGCTGATGCTCGCGGTGCGTTCTCAACGCACGGGGCAGCTGGCCTGCTTCTCTCACGACGAGGCGCTCGAGAGCGATGTGAGCACGCAGATCGCCCTCGACGGTGCGCTCTCCTTCGCCGAGAGCATGGGCTTTCTCTTCGACGACGAGGCGATCGCGGAGCTGGGCGCGGACGGACCTCAGGAGGCCGCGGGCGCGTGGAACGATCTGCTCGGTCTCGCGCCCGGCGAGCCCGTGGCGGCGACGCCGTACGGCGACGAGGAGGCGCTCGAGACGGACGGCGACGGCGCGCTCGACGCCGATCTCGAGGTCGACCCCGAGCCGACCGCGGGCGAGGTGCCCGCGGAGCTCTGGCTCGAGGATCTCGCTCCGGCCGGGGCTCGCGCATCCGTGTCGGTACAGGCGGCGAAGCCGCCGGTCCTGCTCACGAAATTCCGGCGCTCGGCGTCTGCGGGGCAGCCGGCTCGGCGCAACGGCTGGCCGATTCGGCTGCTCAGCCACTTCTGACCATGCGCCAAGGAGGGGAGATGAGTCTCGTTTCGATTCACTCGCGAAGGCTGATCGTTGCACTCGTCAGCGCGGCGTTCGCCGCGGGCTGCGCCACGGGTGGCACGAGCGCCGAGAAGGAAGCGAACGCCAAGCGCGCGCGGTCGCACTACGACATCGGAACCGACCATATCCGCAACGGTCAGGTCGAGATGGGGCTGCGTGAATATCTCGCGGCGGCCTCGCTCGAGCCGCGCAACCCGGAGTACCAGCACGCGGTCGGCATGGCGTACGCGCGCAAGCAGCACTATGCGGAGGCCGAGCAGCACCTGCGGCGCGCGCTCGAGATCGCGCCGGACTACCACGATGCGCGCTTGAACCTCTCCACGCTCCTGCTCGGGCGCGACTTCTTCGAAGAGGCGCGCGTCCAGGCGCAGCGACTCTACGAAGATCCGACCTTCCCGTCCCCCTGGCGGGCGCTGTCGAATCGCGGCTGGGCGGAGTACCGGCTGGGCCGCGTCGATGAGGCGCGCGAGACGTTCGCGCTCACGCGGAAGTTCAACGCGAGCTACTGTCCGGCGCTGCTCAATCTCGGCATCCTCGAATCCGAGCAGGGTCGCCGGCCGGAAGCGATTCAGCTGTTCGAGACGGTGATCTCGCTGCGGCCGGCGCCGAGCGCCGAGGTCGAGTCCGAGGCCAACTTTCGTCTGGGCGAGATTTACGTCTCGCTCGGCAAGCGGACCCGTGCCGTCGAGTACCTGACGGCCGCGATCGTGAAGGCGCCGAGCGGTCCATGGGGAAAGAAGTCGGAGGCGGCCCTGAAGCTGCTGCGCTGAATGGCGCGGAGCCTGGGGTCGGATCGGTCGGAAGCTATCTCGCGCGGCAACGGCGCCTGCGCGGGATGTCGGTGGACGAGCTCGCGAGCCTGACGAAGATCCCGCGCCGCTCGCTCGAGCGGCTCGAGGCGGGCGCCTTCGACCGCACGCCGGACGGATTCTCACGCGGCTTCGTCCGCACCGTGGCCGAGGCGCTCGGGCTCGACCGCGACGAGGCCGTGAACCGGCTGCTCGCCGAGCCGCGCGAAGACGAGGCCCTGCTGCGCGCGAGCGCGCGCCACGAGCGCCGGCAGCTGCTGCTGCGGGGAGGCCTCGTGGCGGCGGCGCTCATCGGCCTGCTCGTCCTCTGGCGCTTGGCGAGCCTCGGATGGGCCCGCGAGAGCCCGAACGACGACCCCGTCGTCTACCGGCACGATGCGGTGCGCGACCTCGTAGGCGAGCCCCAGGACGAGCCGGGCGCCCGCTAGACTCGCGGGCGTGGCGAACCGGACGACCGAGGCGTTGGTGCTGCGGTCGGTCGACTTCGGCGAGTCCGATCTCATCGTCCATCTGCTCGTGCCCGATGCAGGCCGCCTCACCGCGATCGCGAAGGGCGCCCGGCGCAGCGTGCGCCGCTTTCCGGGCACGCTCGATCTGTTCAATCACCTGCGCGTGCAGCTGGCGCACCGGCGCACAGCGGGGCTCGCGCGACTCGAGCAGGCGACCCTGATCGAGGCCTTCACGTCCCTGCGCCGCGAGCCGGCCCGCTTCGCGCTCGGCTGCTACCTGCTCGAGCTGCTCGATCGGCTGGCGCCCGAGGGCGGCGCCCGTGCGGACGTGCGCCGGCTGTTCGGGTTCGCGCTCTCGGCGTTGCACACCGTGGCGACACTGCGCCGGATCGATTCGCGGCTGCGCACGCTGCTCGAGCTGCGCGCGCTCGACGCCCTGGGCCTGTGCCCGGAGCTGCGAGACTGCGTGCGCTGCGGCGCCTCCCCGGACTCGGGCGCCGGCGAGGTGGCCTTCAGCGTGGCCGATGGCGGGCCCGTGTGCGGGGGCTGCACGCGTGACGCCGAGTTGCTCTTGCGCGTCCATCGCGGGACGCTGCGCGCGCTCGAGCAGGGCCTGCGCTTCGATCTCGAGCGGCTCGACCGCCTCGTCTTGAGCCGGCAAACGCTCGAGGAATCCCGGCGGATCCTGGACCGATTCCAGCGTTACCACACCGGCGTCGAGCTGCGCAGCGAGCGCTTCCTCGACGAGATGCTCGGAGACGCTCGCTAGCAAGCGAAGCGCGCAGCGAGCCGCAGGCGAGCGGAGCCGACCGAGCCGCCCGCGCGCGCAGGGCAGCCGCGGCGAGCCAGGCCTCGGGCCGGGCCCGAGCGAAACCGGATATACTGCCGGGCCTCGCACAGGCGGGTGGAGAGGGCAGCCTGGGGCAGCATGCCGGCGGATGAACCGAAGAGCTCGCGACGCCTGGAGCGCATGGAAGACCTGGTCTCCCTGTGCGCACGCCGGGGCTTCGTCTTTCCGTCGAGCGAAATCTACGGCGGAATCAGCGGCTTCTGGGACTACGGCCCGCTCGGTGTCGAGCTCAAGAACAACCTGAAGGCGCTCTGGTGGCAGCGCGTGGTGCGCGCGCGGGACGACGTCGAGGGCCTCGACTCGACGATCATCGCGCACCCCCGCACCTGGGAAGCCTCGGGCCACGTCGAGCATTTCAGCGACCCGATGGTCGACTGCCGCGCCTGCAAGAAACGCTTTCGCGCGGACCAGCTCGACGAGGCTGGCCCCTGCTCGGCACGCCAGGGCAGCTCCGAGCACGATCTCACCGAGCCGCGGCGTTTCAACCTGATGCTCACGACGCGCATCGGTGCTTCGGAGGATGCGGCTGGCCTCGCCTATCTACGCGCGGAGACGTGCCAGCCGATCTTCAACGATTTCAAGCGCGTGCGCGAGGTCGCGCGCCAGGCGATCCCCTTCGGCATCGCCCAGATCGGCAAGGCCTTCCGCAACGAGATCAACCCGCGCAACTTCACGTTTCGGTCGCGCGAGTTCGAGCAGGCGGAGCTCGAGTACTTCTGCCATCCATCGGAGCGCGAGAAGTGGTTCGCGCACTGGCGCGACGAGCGCTTGCGCTTCCACCGCGACCTCGGCTTCGACGAGAGCTGTCTGCGGACCCGCCCGCACGCGCCGGACGAGCTGGCACATTACTGCAAGGCGGCGCTCGACATCGAATTCCTCTTCCCGTTCGGCTGGCAGGAGATCGAAGGCATCCACGACCGCGGCGATTGGGATCTGACGCGCCATGGCGAGTATTCGGGCAAGGATCTCGGCGTCACCGACCCGGAGACGAAGGAGCGCTTCGTGCCGATGGTGATCGAGACATCGGTCGGGATCGATCGCACTTGCCTGGCGCTGCTCGTGCATGCCTACGAGGTGCAACCGCTTCCCGACGGCGAAACGCGTACCGTGCTGCACCTGCACCCCGCGGTCGCGCCGATCAAGGTCGCGGTGCTCCCGCTGTCCAAGAAGCTCGGCGAGCCGGCACGCGAGCTGGCGGGCGATCTGCGCCGCGGGATGAGCGTCTTCTATGACGATGCCGGCAACATCGGACGGCGCTATCGGCGACAGGACGAGGCGGGGACTCCGTTCTGCGTCACCTACGATTTCGAGTCGCCCGGCGACGGTCGCGTCACCGTGCGGGAGCGTGATTCGATGAAGCAGGAGCGCATCGCCGTGGGCGACGTGAGCGCTCATCTGCGCGAACGCGTGGAGTTCGGCGCATGATCGCCCGGGCCCCACTGCTGGTCGTCGTGCTCGGGCTCGCGTGCGCGTCCGCCGGGGCGATCCCCGCGCCCGAGGGCGGCTCGGTCGCCGTTTCTGCGGATACGGCGCTCGCGCTCCAGCGGGGCACGGAAACCTTCTATGAGCAGCTCGTGCAGCGCCGCGTGAACACGCTCGAGACCTTCAACGACCCGTTGTTGCGCAAGTACTTTCGCAGTGAGGATCTGTTCTTCGACTACTACGCAGGGCTGGCGCAGTCGCTCTCCGACGCGCACTTCGAGAAGAGCCGGCCGTTCGCGGTCGAGGTGCAGGAGATGATCTTCGAGAGCGCGGAACTCGCGCGCGTGCAGGTGGTGTTCCGGGGCTACGACAATCGGCCCTTGCGCCCGAACCGGGTCGCGCTGGTGCGCCGCGACCAATGGCGATACGAGAAGGAATCATGGTCGATCATACCGGGCAAACTGTAGAGCGCGCGCCGCGGATGAACCGGCGCGCGGCCCCGCGCGCGCGGGTTCGGCTCGAGGCCGCCTACGAGGACGCGCTGCGCCAGGTATTCCTGGTGACGTGCGACCTCTCGGAAGGGGGCGTCTTCCTGCTCACGCCCGAGCCGCCTCCCGTCGGTCTGTCGGGGCAGATCACGCTCGAGCTGCCCACGGGGCCTGCGATCTTGCGGCTGCGAGGAACGGTCGTGCGGCGGCGTGCGGATGCCCCCGCCGGCTTCGCCCTCGCGTTCGACCCCCGCGCGACCCCGGAGAGCACCCGTCGCTCGCTGCAGCGCTTCATCCAGTCGGCTGTCGAGCCGCCGCGGTGAACGAAACTCCACACAAACGGAAAACCGATTCTCCTTGCCGCGGCGTCTCCTGTCGCGGCGGCTGCCGAGTCCATGTTCTTGTTTCACATTCTTTTTCAGTGAGTTAGAACGGAATTTGCGCACGATTGAAAGGCTGGCACACAGTTTGCTAGTCGAACTAGCGGGACTCAGGTCCCCACTTTCGATCAGCCACACCGTGTTGTGAGGTGAACGAGCCAGGGAGTCTACGGGCAGCACCAACAGGGAGGTGCCGCCCAGCCACGATCGGCCCGGAGTGCCAAGGGCAAGGTTCGGAGTTCCTCCGGTCTTGCTGCGCTGCAGAGTTGGGCCGTCTCGTACGCAGAAGAGCCCCCCCGCTCGTTCTCTCTGCAACACAGCCGCAGGAGAACGCGTGCCGCAGCCTACGAACGCCTGGCCGAGCGATAGCGAGCTCGTTGCCAACATCCTGGCCGGTAGCCGCCAGGACTTCGACCTCTTGTACGAAACGTACTTCCCGCGCGTTTATCGCTTCGCGCTGCGCCGGCTCCGCGATGCTGCCGAGGCCGAGGACGTGACCCAGGAGGTCTTCCTCGCGGTCTTCCATTCCCTCCCGAGCTACCGAGGCACCTCGTCGCTGCTCGTGTGGATCTTCGGGGTCACCCGCAACACGGTGAACCGGCGCTTTCGCCGTCGCCGCCTGCCCACGGTGTCGATCGATTCCGAGCAGGCCAGCGAGCTGGCGGGGAGCGACGTTCCTCTGGACCAGGCGGTGGATGCGAAGCGGATCCTCGCGAGCTGCGAGGCGGTGATCGAGAAGGATCTGACGCCTCTTCAGCGGCGCATCTTCCACTTGAAGCATCTGCGACGGCAGTCGATCCGCACGATCGCGACCGCGCTCGGCAAGTCCGAAGACGCGATCAAGGCGAACCTCTATCGGATGCGCCGATCGCTCGCGAGCGGCGCGCCGGGGCTCGGGGCGCTGCTGGGGCTCTAGCGTCTCACGCGAAACGCGACTCCCCTGGGGATTCCGCTGACGCGTGCCACGAATCCAGAAAAGTCGCCACATAACCCATGAGGGCTGCCGTCGGCCTTCACCTGGGGAGGGACAACGCCGGGAGATTCCGCGTTGCCCCGAAAACGCTCGCTCGACCCGCAGCCGCCGCCCCGCTCGGATGAGGAGCTCGTCGAAGGGATTCGACGCTCTTCAGAAGCGGACTTCAACGAGCTCTACGAGCGCTACTTCCAGCGTGTGTATAGCTTCGCCTTTGCGAGGCTGCGCAATCGCGCTGATACCGAGGAAGTGGTTCAGGAATCCTTCACCGCCGTGTTCCGCTCGATCGATGCCTACCGCGGGCAATCGACGCTGGTGTGCTGGATCTACGGAATCGCCAAGAACAACGTGAACAACCACCTGCGCCGCGCAAAATCGCACGAGCTGCGACTCGAGCGGGCCGAGCCGGGGATGGTGCTCGGAGCAGCGTCGCTCGACACCTCCACGCCGGAGGACCAGCTGAGCTTGCAGCGCTACCAGGAGTCCGTGAGCAAGCTGCTGTCTTCCGTGTCTGGCTGGCAGTGCGAGGTGTTCTGGCTACGCCACGCGGAGAATCTGACGATTGGCGAGATCTCGCAGCGCGTGAAGAGATCCAACGACGCGGTGCGATCGAGCCTGTATCGTGTCAAGCGGATGCTGATCGAGGCCGTCGATCCCGCCCTGGCGGCGGCGAGCTGAGCCGAGATAGACCATCTCGAACCGACTGCATGAAGCGACTCGCAACGGGGATGCCTCGAGGGGGTGAGAATCTCGCGATGAGCGCAAAACCGGAAAGGCCGACGATGGACGACGTTTCGACGGATTTCACGACGGATGAGCTTCGGGAGTTTCTCGAGGCGGACCATCTCGCCGTCCATGCGGATCCGGCATTCAAGGAGCGCCTGCGCCGCAAGCTGTGGGCGATCGTCCACTTTCGGGGCGATCACCGGGTGGGAGGCGACGAGGAGCGCTAGATCCGCGTGCGCCATCCGTTCCGCCGCAAGAACCTCTCGCTTCGCCTGCTTCCCGCGTACGCCCTCGCGATCGCCGCGTTCGCGCTCGCGCGGCCGACGCCCCTGAGCTTTGCACTCGGTTCCCCGCTCGTGGCGCTCGGTGCGGCGCTGCGCTGCTGGGGCGCTGGCCACCTCGTGAAGAACGACCTCCTGAGCGTCGCGGGACCCTACGCGCACCTGCGCCATCCCCTCTACGCCGGCACGCTCTGCCTTGCGCTCGGCTTCGGTGTGATCGCAGACGGTTGGGCGCTCGCGCTGGTGGTCGGCGGCTTCCTACCGGTCTTCTTCCTGTATTACTTCCCGTACAAGGAACGGATCGAGAGCGCGCGGCTCGAGCTGCGCCATGGCCCCGACTATGTCGAGTACCGCGATGCGGTGCCGGCCCTGCTGCCGTCGCTCGCACGCTTCACGCCGACGGCCGGCTCGGCGACCGGGGAGCGCTGGAGCTTCGAGCGACTGCGCGAGAACGACGAGCATGGAACGCTGCTCGGGATCGGCCTCGCGCTCGTGCTGCTCGCGCTGCGCCCCCTGCTGACGTCGTGAGCGCCGCGGTCGCGCTCGGCCTCACGCGTGCGAATCTGGCGGGGCGCAAGCTCGTCTGCCTCGAGCGCGGCGGGCGTCTTTCTGCCGACGTCTGGCTCGTCGAATCCGATGTGGGTCGGGTCGTGGTGAAGGACTTCGCTGCGCGCGGCCGATTCGTGCGCGCGACGCTCGGCCGGTGGTTCGTGCGCCACGAGTGCCGCGTTTACCGCCGCTTGGGCTCCCATCCGGCGGTGCCGCGGCTGCTCGGCCGCATCGATGCCCTGGCCTTCGCGGTGGAACACCGCGGAGGCGTGCGGATCTCGCGCCGCCAGCCCTGGACCTTCTCGCCCGAGTTCGGCCGCAGGCTCGAAGCGTCGGTGCGAGAGCTGCACGCGCTCGGCGTGGTGCACCTCGATTTGCGACACCGCAGCAACGTGCGCGCCGGACTCGATGGGGCGCCCGTGCTGATCGACTTCGCGTCGGCCGTCAGCTTCCGGCCGGGCGGTCTCACGGCGCGCGCCTTGCTGCCGCTGCTCGGGCTCGCGGATCGCGCTGCGGTCTGGAAGTGGCGCCGCCGACTCTCGGACTACTCGCTGCGGACGCAGGGCGCCGGCGGCGCGGCCTCCGACGGACCGCGCGGAGCCAGCCGGCCCACGAAGTAGCGGAACGTCTCGAGCGTGAGGCGGGAGTCGGCCATCGCCCGGTGCGGTACGGCGCCGTCGATCAGTCCGGCGTTGGTCGCGGCCTGGCGCAGCGAGAGCGCCGGCAGCGTCTCTCCGACGACCAGCGACCAGGCGTAGAACAGGGTTGCGAGATCGATCACGTGATAGTCGAATGGGAAGGGGAGCGCGCAGCTCCTGTACGCGCGCTCGAGAAACTGCACGTCCATGCGCACGTTCTGCCCCGCCGGCACCACCGTGAGCCCACGGGGCAACATCTCGCCAAGTTCGCTGAGGACCTGGCGCAGCGGCAGTGCCTCGACCCAGGCCTCCGGCGTGTAGCCGCTGATCGCCGCGGCCTCCGCGCTGATCCGCTCCGCGCGCGCGCGCACCTTCCACTCGCGCGCGCCGAGCTCGACCAGGCGGTAGTCGGTGAGGATCGCGGCGATCTCCGTGATGTCGTGGAGCTCGGGATTGAGCCCTCCGAACTCACAATCGATGAATGCGAAGGCGAATTCGGGCAACGCCACGATCTCCCTGCCGCCGGATTGGCCGATCCGCGGGCGCCCGACGCGAGGCTGGCGCTCCCAACGGGAATCGAACCCGTGTTTTGGCCTTGAGAGGGCCACGTCCTAGACCGCTAGACGATGGGAGCGTGTGCCGACCGGCGGCCGGAACCTAGCCGCTGCGATTCCAGGCATCAAGCAGCGGCTCGGCGAGCTGATCGAGCGAGAGCTCCGGCAGCAAGGGCAGGCCGTGGTCGCTGCGAAAGCGGTTCTCGGCGCCGATTGCGGCCCGCAGCGAGGGCGCCCAGAAGCGCAGCTCGCGCAGCGCGGCGTCGAGCTTCGTCGATTCGCCTTGCGCATGGGCCGAGCGGGCGGCGGCCAGGGCCCGCGCTCCGGGCCCGCCCGCGGCCCGGCTCGCCGCGGCGGCGAAGTCGCGGGCGGCGTCGTCATCGCCGAGCGCGGTCGCGAGGCGTTCGAGCACGCCATTCACGCTGGGGAACGCTCGACCTTCCTCGGTGTCTCGGTAGGCCAGCAACGCGTCTCGCTGCGAGCGCAGCTCGTCCGGTGCGGCGCGCCGTGCAAGGGCGCGCTCGGCGGCGTAGAGCGCGAGCCGCGGGAAGCGCGAGCGTTCGCGAGCGGGGATCCGCGCGAACCAGGACTCCGCGCGCGCGGGGTCGAGACGTTGGGTCGCGCGCCCGGCGTCATACGCGTCGGCCGCGTCGCGCGAGCGAGCGTAGGCCTGGGCGAAGCTCTGGGCCGCGCCGGCGAAGTCGCCGTGTGCCCGAGCGAGGTGCAGGCCGATGGCGCGCAGCGGCGCGAGGTCGTCGGTCGCCGCCGAGGCGAGCTCGCGCAGCCCCGCCAGCGCCTCGGGCTCGAGGGCCGGGTCGAACAGCCGTGCGCGCGCCGCGAGCGTCGAGCGTCGCGCCGCCGGGAGCGCCGCGCCGTGCACGCGCAGCAAGCGCGCGAGCTTGGGTGCGAGCGGAAACGCAGCGCCATAATTGGCTTTCGCGAGCAGCGCCTCTGCGACGGCCTCGACGTCGAGCGCGCCGTGCACCGGCGGAAGCACCGCGGCTCCCGGCGCGAGGCGGGCTTCGAGCGGACCGAAGTCGAGCAAGCCTCGCAGGTGAGGGACGCGCGTCTCGACGAAGGCGTTGTCGTCCGTGTTCGCGGCGCCCGGAGCGAGCGCAGCAAAGACGGCGGCGGGGCCCTCGCTGCGCGCGAGCAGATCCTCGACCCGGCGGATTCCGTAGGGCGCAAGGCGGTTCGCGAGGGCGGGTAGGCCGAGGCGCGCAGCCATCGATCCAATGCTCGCCTCGAGCGGCCGCCGCCCACCGACGAGGAGCAGATCCTCGCGGCCCCCGTGCTCGCTCGCGTCGAGCAGGACCGAGCCCGGGAAGACGCGCTCGAAGCTCGCGACGACGGCGAGCAGCGACGCCTCGTCCATGCGGAATCCATTGATCCAGAGCGCGAAACAGCCGCCATCCGCGAGCCGTGCGCGCACGAGCCGGAAGAACTCCTGCGTGAAGAGGTTTGCGGCGCCGACGCGCCACGGGTGGCTCGGCTGCGAGGCGATCACGTCATAGCGCGGAGCTTCCTGGCGGGCTCCGTGCAGCAGATGGTGACGCCCGTCGTCGATCAGCAGGCGCACGCGCGGATCTGCGAGCGGGCTCGCTCGCCCGCGGTAGAGCGCCGCCTGGGCTGCGACGATGCTCGGCTCGAGCTCGACCACGTCGATCGCGGCGAGCGGTGTCTCGAGCAGCACCCGCAGTGTGTTGCCGCCGCCGAGACCGATCACCAGCGCGCGCTGCGTTTGCTCCGCGAGCAGCGCTGGAACGGCGCCGAGCAACACGCTCGAGATCGGGTAGTAGGGCGGGGCGTACTGGAAGTCCGCTTCTGGCAGTCCATTGCTGCGCAGCAGCCGCGAGCCCGGCCGCTCGTAGACGGTGACGATCGAGGCGCGGCCCTCGCCGAGGAAGGTCTGCGTAGCGGCGCGCCGCGCGAGCTCGGCCTGGTAACCGGCGAGGCTCGACGCGCCCAGCTGTCGGCCTGCGATCGCCTGATCCACGTGCACGCCTCCAAAGGCGAGCGCGACGGCGGCGACCAGCGCTGCGACTCCGGCGAGCGCGGGGGTGCGATTCGCGCTGCCGCGCAGGCTCGTGTGGGCGAGCAGCGCGAGCGCGAGCGCGAGATCGAGCAGCAGGAGCCCCAGCAGCGACGCGTTCATCCCGAGGTTGGGGATGCACCAGAAGCTCACGAGCAGGCTCGCCGCGATGCTTCCGGCCGTGTTGGCGGCCGTCGCGACCCCGATCGCACGCCCCGTGTCCGCGGCGTCGCGCGCGTAGAGCCGGATCAGCAGGGGGAATGCCGCTCCCAAGAGCGCCGTCGGCACCAGAACCAGGGGGAGCACCACGGCGAACGACCCGTGCACACCGCCGCCGCCACCCCCCAGACGCTCGAACGCGTAGGGGAGGAAGGGGACCGCATGCATTCCGGCTGCGACGCTGATGGCGATCGCCAGGTGCAACAGCGCGAAGCCGCGCGCCGGCTCGCGGATGCGGTCGATCCGAGGCGCGATCAGTGCGCTACCGAGCGCGATGCCGAGCAGAAAGCCCGCGAGCACGGCGGAGAAGCCGTAGAGCGTCCCCTCCATCACGATGCCGAAGACCTTCGACCACAGGATCTCGTAGCCGATCGCGACGAAGCCGGAGAGCGCGAAGCAGGCGAGCAGCAGGCCTGAACGAACGTCGCTCGCCTTCGGCAAGCCCGGGTCAACTTCGCTCGCCTTCGGCAGGCCCGAGTCAACTTCGCTCGCCTTCGGCAAGCCCGGGTCAACTTCGCTCGCCTTCGGCTCGCTGCGCGGCCGCCTCGGAAGGCGGCCTTGCGATGGCTGATCCGCTGGGATCGGCGCAAAGCGTCGCGCCGCGATCCAGGCCAGCGCGGCGGCGGCGAGATTGGCGGCGGCGGCGAGTTGCACCGAGCGGGCGAGGCCGAGCCCGGGGATCAGCCAGAAGCCGCAGAGGTAGGCCCCGAAGACCGCGCCGAGCGTGTTCGAGCCATATAGAATGGCGCTCGCGCGCCCGAGACTCGCGTCGTCGCGGACCAGGCCGCGAGCCACCACCGGCAGCGTCGCGCCCATCGCGGCGGTGGGCAGGAGCAACACCGCCGCTGCCGCGACGACGCGCAGCGCCGTGCGCGCGCCTGGCGCGAGCTCGCCGCTCGCGACATCGGGGAGCGCTCCGAGGCCTTCGAGCAGGGGCAGCGATGCGAGCGCGAACACGCCGATCCCGAGCTCGAGCGCGGCGTAGACGGCGAGGGGTCGGCGCAGGCGTGCGAGCCGGCGCGCAGCCAGCAGGTTCCCGAGCGCGAGCCCCGCGAAGAAGACGGCGAGCACCGTGCCGATCGCCTCGGTCGTCGTCCCGAACGCGAAGCCCAGCAGCCGCGTCCAGAGCACCTGATAGACCAGCGCCGAGAAGCCCGAGAACCCGAGGCACGCGACGATCGCGACTCGCGCGTGCACGCGGTCCCCCTCCGCCATTGCGCACGTCGGCCGACGTCGGCAGCGACAGCGCTTCGCGTTCTCCATCGGAATTCGCCGCGGCGGGCTTGAAGCCCGGTGACGATCTGCGTCACTCCCGCCGCCGCAAATCGTCACTCGCGGGCCCCCGCGGTCCGCGCTGGGCCCGCCCTTCGCAGAGGCGGATCTCGGCGAAAGCCGGCGCGCTGCTCTCAGGTTGCCCGCTGCCCTTGCCGATGCATGCGATGGCAGCGCTGCGTTTGGCACGCGGGTTGCTGAGTCGCCGGCCCGGACGGACGGACGTTCGGGCGTCGGTCGCCTGCCGAGGTTCGGTGGGACGGAACCGGAGCTAGCAAAGGTTCCGGAACGGGCGGCGCTCGCTACTTACGCAGGAGATCTCACTGTGATGAGCAAGATCCACACGCGGCGAGGCGGCTTCACGCTGATCGAGCTGATGATCGTCGTCGCCATCATCGGAATCCTGGCGGCCATCGCCATTCCGAACTTCCTCAAGTTCCAGCTGAAGGCCAAGACGAGCGAGGGCAAGACGAACCTCGCCGCGATCCGCACCGCCGAAGAGTCGGTCTTCGCCGAGTACGGCGCGTACGTGTCGGCCGACACCTCGCCGGCGGGTCCCCCGGTCAACAACAAGGCTCCGTTCGTGGACACGGGCGCGGCCGGCATGAACTTCGATGGTCTCGGGTGGACGCCGGAAGGCGACGTCTACTTCATCTACGGCGTGGCTGCGAACTCCGCGGGCGTGGCGTTCACGGCGAGCGCCGATGCCGACATCGACGGCGACGCCGTGCTCCAGACCTGGGGCTATCGCAAGGCCGTCTCGGGCGCGGTGGTTGCGTCGAAGGACCAGGGCAACGGCGCCTGCGCCTTCACGGGCATCGCGGACGAGGAGGTTGGCCCCTGCCAGCCCTCGTACGGCCGCAGCGTGTTCTAGTAGAGAGTCGAACGCTCGAGGAGGGCCGGGGGCGACCCGGCCCTCCTTCAGCGTCTCGGTCCGCGCACGCGAGCAGGAGAACTCGACATGTCCGTCAGTAGCCGCAGCAACTCAGGTTTCACGCTGGTCGAGCTGATGATCACCGTCGTTCTGATCGGGATCCTCGCTGCGATCGCGATTCCGAACTTCCTCTCCTATCAGGCCAAGTCGCGCCGCGCCGAGGCCTACACGAACGTCGTCGCGATCGCGACCTCGGAGCTCAGCTACCAGGCCGAGAGCGACGTCTACGTCGATGCCGGCGCAATGCCCGACCCTTTGACCTACGGTGGCCTCGGCACCCAGAAGATGCCGTGGGACGCCGCTTCGGTGGCCGAGTACGCGATCCTGGGTTGGAGCCCCGAGGGCGACGTGGCCTACAGCTACGAGGTGAATGCGGGCGCATCGCCCGGTTGCACCTGCGCGACCTGCTTCACCGCGACGGCGCATGGCGACGTCGACGGCGACGGCAGCCCCGGTGCGGTGATGTACGTGTATCCCGAAGAGATCGGTGGCTTGATGACCGCGTGCCCGTCGGGAATGTTCGGGTACGG
>Ga0210377_10002342_pt1 | contig 16660 bp, 17 predicted proteins | sample PLM4_65_b1redo_FD_155480 | JGI IMG/M metagenome (GOLD analysis project Ga0210377, IMG submission 155480) | Groundwater sediment microbial communities from an aquifer in East River, Colorado, USA - PLM4_65_b1 redo | ecosystem: Environmental > Terrestrial > Soil > Riparian zone | place: USA: East... | reverse complement strand
AAGGACCCGCAGGAGGTTGGCCTGCATCTCCAGACTCATGTCCCCGATCTCGTCGAGAAAGATCGTTCCGCCGGCGGCCTTTTCGAAGAGGCCGATCTTGTCCCTGATGGCGCCGGTGAACGCCCCCTTCCGGTGACCGAACAGCTCGCTTTCCATCAACGTGGGCGACAGGGCCGTGCAGTTAACCGTGACCAGGGGTTTATCCAGCAGGTGGCTGTGGTGGTGTATGGCGCGGGCGACGACTTCCTTTCCGGTGCCACTCTCGCCCCGGAGCAGGACGGTGGTCGGGGTGGGCGCGACTTTCGTGATCAGGACTCCGATCTCCTGCATCCCCGTCGTGCTGCCGATGATAAGCTCCGTGTCGGAGAGGGACCGCAGTTCCCGCAAGGCCAGGTTGTATTGCCCCTCCAGTTCCCGTTTTCGACGCCGTTCCTCCATGAGGTCCCAGAGGAACTTCGCCCCGCGACCGCCCATCACCTCGGCCCGCTCCGCTTTGAGCTGCCACAGCATCCGATCCACCTCGGGATTGCCCGTCACGTCGATGATCAGATCGATCTCCGCCTTCCGCATGAACTCCTTGAAGTCGCTCCCGACGGGAATGCGAAGTCGGCGCGCCAGGAGCAGGCCCGGCGCCCCCGCCTTCACGTCCACCACCCCCAGGATGCTGATGGACGGATCCTGCTGGAACATCTCCAGCAGGCCCGTCCCAGCCTTTCCCGCGCCGATAAGCAGGATCTTCGTCATGGCAGCCTCCCAAGACCCAACCGCAATCGCACGCCCATCCACGCAAAGGGAAAGAGGGAGTTGCAATGACCCTCCTTACCTTTCCAGGTCGTGGGTCTTCGGAAGTCTTGGTGTTCATCTGCGGTCATTGGCGGCTTTCTTTCGGGGTGGCCCGGCCAAAACAAAGGGCCGCGGGTCTGAACATCCCCGCGGCCCTTTGAAAAATGGAAACGCCACGGGGGCTACCTGCCCCCGTGGCGTTTTTTGCTTAGCGGCGCCGTCGCGTCAGACGCCGCCCGCCCGAGGGCAGGTGCGTACTACGGCTACGACGACGCTGCGCTTATACCTGGATTCAACTAAGAGGTTCATGGCGACCGGCTTTCTCCTGTTATGCTTCAAACCATATCCCTGATCATTCCCCCCGTCAAGAGAATTCCGCTACCCGCCACAAGCGAGACCTTGCACCGGCCCCTCACCCCACGGGCTGGAGGACACCGCCGGCCAGGAGCGCCAACAGTAACAGGCCGAGTCCAATCCGGTACCAGACGAAGACGTGCATCGTCCGGGTGCGGAGGTACCGGAGCAGGAGGTCGATCGCCAGATATCCGCTGAGGGCAGAGATGACAATGCCGATCATCAGCGTGGAGAGTCCCTCACCACCCAGGCCGTGTTTCAGGAGATCTCGGAACTCGAACACCCCGGCCGCGCCGATGGCTGGGATACCCAGAAGAAACGAGAAGCGTGCGGCGGCCTCTCGCGTCAGGCCCAGGAACATGGCGGCCGTCATGGTGGTGCCGGACCGGGACGACCCGGGAATCAGCGCCAGCGCCTGGGCCAAGCCGATGACCTGACTATCCAGCCAGCCGATCTCCGCGACCTCCCGACGGAAGGCCGCTGTCCTCTCTGCCACCCAGAGGAGGATCCCCAGGACGATCAGGCTGCCGGAAATCACGTACAGGGATCGCAACTCTCCCACGATGTATCGCTTGAATGCCACGCCGCACACTCCGATGGGGAGTGTGCCGAGGACGATGAACCAGGCGAGTCGCGCTTCCCGGGTCGCCCATGGCCGGCCGTCCGCAACGCCTCGGATGACCGCGCGTGCCATGATCCGCACGTCGGGACCAAAATAGATCAGGACAGCCGCCAAGGTGCCGAGCTGGATGACCGCCGAGAAAGCGGCGCCCGGATCCGACCAGCCCAAGAGCGCAGGAACCACCCGCAGGTGAGCGATGCTGCTGATCGGCAGGAACTCCGTGATGCCCTGCACTAGGCCCAGGACGATCGCCTGTACGACGGTCATGAACGCTCCCCTCTCGGCTTTGGGGTCATCTCCATCAACCCGTCAGCGCACCGCAACGATCACGGTCCGCTCCCGAGGACCGTCCAATTCCACCAGCATCACGCTCTGCCAGGTCCCGAGCCGAAGGCGATTACCCCGGACCGGCACCGTCTGGCTCGGTCCCAGGATCGTCGCCTTGATGTGGGCGGCGGCGTTGTCATCAATCCGGTCGTGTCGCCACTTGCCCTCGGGGACCAGGGCTGCCAGGGCATCCAGGATGTCCTCGCACACGTTCGGGTCGGCATTCTCGTTGATGGCCACCGCCGCGGTCGCGTGGGGGACGTACACCAGACAGATGCCTTCGTTGACACCGGACTGCTTCACCAGGTCCGCCACGTGCCGGGTGATATCCACCATCTCCTGCTTCTTCGTCGTTCGGATGCTGAACTCCGCCATCGAGTGCCTCCAGCACATCGCCAGGACATACAGTGATGCGTTGGAAAAGATCAGATCGAAAGCTCTCCCGGCACAGGCTCTGCTAATCTGATACAATGCGCGCCATCTCCGTGAGGCGTCGGCAACTATACTGATTGGCCTGATCCTTGTCACGGGAAAATCCGGCACCACCGATCCGGAGCGGGGCCGCTCCGTGGAAGGAGAGACCGCACATGCCGGAAGATGCGACGCGCAAGCTCCTGAAGCTGTTCGGCATCGCGCTCACCAACTTCGAGGACCAGACCGCGAAGGGGCTGGAGCGATTGAACGCCCCGGGATTGCCGGCGCCCTCGCTTGCCGCGACCCTCGCACTCGCCGAGGAGTGGCTTGCAGCGAATGGCGAAGCCGCGACACGCTGGCTGGAAGTGACCCAGTGGCTCGTCGGGATGCAGGCCAAGACCCAGGCCGAGCTGTTACGGGCGCTCGCCGCGGTGCGCGAAAGGCACGGGTCGGGAGATCCCGACGCGTCACCCCCTGTCCCGCAGCACGCGACCCCTGAACTTCCCGGAGGGGAGATGGACGCCAAGGCACGTGAGGAGTTGGAGGCGGCCGTTCAGGCCCTGGATGAGGCGTTGAGCGGCCTCATCAACTTCATGATGACTCTCCGACCAACGTTACGGAACGAGATCATGCAGATCTGCGGGCATCACATCGAGACGGCCCGCCGCGCCAAAGAGCGCCTGGAAGCCCTGCTTCAGGAATGAGGGCGGCGGGGTCGGTCTCGGCGGAGGCCTCGCGCGGGGACCCGGCGACGATCGCCAGGATCCCGCACGGAAGCCGCGACGTCTTTCCCGACGTCTTGGTGAAGAACGAACCTGCGGACCCTCTCTCGGATGTTGCCTTCCACAAACTCCTGTGGTACGGTCTCACCCGCACGAGGGACACGGGGGTGTCCCGATCCTCGTCGGAGGGTGGCGGAACATGGCTCGACTGATCAAGGCCGCCGAAGTGAACGACCTGACGCCCGGTCAGGGGAAGTTGGTCCAGGTCGGCGGCCAGGACATCGCGCTGTTCAATGTGAACGGCACCTACTACGCCATGGGGGCCGTCTGCCCACACGAGGACGGACCGCTTCACGAAGGCGTGGTGGACGGTGAGACGATCATCTGCCCGTGGCACGGCTACGACTTCAACGTGAAGACTGGCGAATGCTCTGTGGATTCCGAGCTCCGGGTCACGACCTTCGTCGTCACAACCGAGGGGAATGACCTCTTCATCGAGGTGGCGTGACCCAGCGCCCTCAAGGGTCCTACGTATGGCCAAGTTTGTCAAAGTGGGGAGGGTGGGTGATTTGGCCGAGGGCCAGGCCAAAGTGGTGCAGGTGAACGGCCAGCGAATCGCTCTCTTTCACGTGGGAGGACGCTATTACGCGCTGGAGGCCGCCTGCCCGCATGAGGGTGGCTCACTCGCCGACGGCCTCATCGAGGGACTGCGAATCATCTGCCCGTGGCACGGACATGACTTTCACCTCAAGACCGGAAAGTGTGAACTGGATTCCGACCTGCAGGCCCTCACCTATCCTATCAAGGTCCAGGCTAATGACCTCCTGATCGAAATGGCCTGAGGGATCCCCTGGCGGCGAGACGCTCACAATCCATCGGCCCGATCCTCCATGGATCTGGCCGATTTTCTTTCGACGGGAATCACCGGAATCTGCGCACCCTGTGGTGCGGCGCTGTCCGTAGTCTCACAACTTCAGCAGGCGGGTCAGGTTTCCGCCGAAGATCAGCCGCGCGTGCTGCGTCGCCACCTCCAGCGCCTTGAGGGCCTGCACCTGCGCATCGAAGAGATCCCGCCGCCAGCCCCGCGGGAGGAAGGTGGAGTCGGTGCCGAACAGGATCCGCTCCGCCCCGAACACCCGCAGGGCCGCCCGGAACACGTCTGTGAGGGTGAGCGGGGTGGGCATGGTGTTCACCCAGGCGTTGGAGCTGGACGTGTCCACGCAGATGTTCCCGCACTGATCCCCCACGATGAGCGCCTCCCGCAGGAAGCCGCAGCCGAAATGCGGCATGACGAACGTCACCCCGGGGAAGTCCTTGGCGACCCGGTGCAGGTCGATGGGGTTCGAGAAACGCATATCGAACCGGCTCGGGAGCCCCAGCTTGTCCCGGACACCGATCTTCAGGATCCCGAAGTGGGTGAAGACGATCGCCCCGGCGGCCTGCGCCGCCTCATACACCGGATAGCATCGCTCCTCCCACACGTGAAAGCGGTGCATGGCCGGGAACAGGCAGACGCCCCGCAGTCCCTCCGCCAGCGCCCTCCTGGTCCGCTCCGCCGCATCGGGTGTGGTCGGGTCGAGCATGAAATAGCCGATGATCCGCTGCGGGAACGCGCGGACCGCCGCCAGGACGGAGCCCTCGTCTCCCGGGAGGCTGGCGATCAGCACCATTCGCTCCAGACCGTGCCTGTCCATCTCCTGAACCCAACGCGTGCCCAGGGCCGCGTGATCCGGCGAAGGCAACTCCCACCCCAGCCGATCTCCCAGTGCCCGGTACGGGTCGTCCCGCGACAGGTCCTGCTTGATGGCCTCCACGAACTGCATGAAGAACGGGTGCGAGAAAAAATGGGCATGGGCGTCTATCACCCGCATCTCGCCGAGTTCGGTCCTCATGGCCCCTCCTTTCTGGTCGCGAAAGCACGTGATGAATCCTGGGGAAAAGCAACCATCGCGGCTTGGATCTCCCCCAGGACCGTCAGGTCCGATTCGCGGGCGCGAGCGTCGCGCAGCGCCGCCTCCGCCTCGCCGGCCCCGATCTGCCCCAGGGCCCAGGCGGCGTGGGCGCGGACCAGGGGGTCGTGGTCTTCTCGGAGCGTCGCGGCCAGCGCAGGCACCGCCTCCCGGCGCTTGAGATTCCCCAGGGCCACGCAGACGTTCCGCAGGAAGCCCCGGCGCTTGGCCCGCAGGATCGGGCTCCCCGCGAACCTAGCCCTGAACTCCTGTTCCGTGAGCGAGAGCAGGGGGAGCAGTTCCGGGGCGTGCAGGCCCTCGCGAGGATGGAAGGCCCGCTCCCGCGTCGCCTTGACCTTGGTGTTGTACGGGCAGACGTCCTGGCAGATGTCGCATCCGAAGACGTGGGTCCCCATCAGCGGCCGAAGCGCATGCGGGATGGCCCCCTTCAGCTCGATGGTGAGATACGAGATGCACTTGCAGGCGTCCAGGACGTACGGACCCACGAAGGCGTTGGTCGGGCAGGCGTCCAGGCACAGCCGGCACTGGCCGCAGCGGTCCCGGATCGGTCGATCATAGTCCAGGTCCAGGTTCAGGAACAATTCGCCCAGGAAGAAGAACGAACCGATCTTCATGGACAGCAAATTGGTATTTTTGCCGTACCAACCGATTCCGGCCCGCGCCCCGGCCTCCCGGTCCATGACCGGCCCGGCGTCCACGAAGATCCGTCCCTGGACCTCCCCACCCGCCTCCCGGCGGATGTACTCCAGCAGCCGCGAGAGCCTCGCCTGCATGACCTCGTGATAGTCCTCCCCCCAGGCATACCGGGAGATCCAGCCACGGATCCCTTCCGCCTCCGCCTCCCGGCCACAGGGCGTGTTGTAGTTCAGCGCGACGGAGACGACCGACCTAGCCCAAGGCAGGAACTCGCCCGGGTACATCCGCTTCCCTGCCGTCCGCGACATGTATGCCATCTCTCCGTGGTACCCCCGGCGAAGCCACTGCGCAAAGGACTCGCCATGCAGAGGGTCCTGCACCGGAGAGACCCCGACCAGGTCAAAGCCCAGGGCCGTCCCGTGGTCCTTGATCCGCTGCGTCAGCATGCGTTTCACCGGACTGAGCTTGGATGCAGCGTGCATAGTGTCCATGCAAAGATCCCACCTCGCGAAATCCTTTGGCGCGCCGTCCTGTCGGCACACCCTGCAGCCTTTCGGGCAGGGTTCTGGATCAGGGGATGAATGCCGATAGATTCTACATCCGGAAGCGTCGATTTGAAATGGCCCTCGCAGGCACCAGGATCCCCCGCGGAAGAGCTGACTCCGCCGAACCGCAGGCCGACCCGGAAATCTCTCGCCCTCCGTTCCCTTCTCGCCCTCCCTGTGCTTCGGGTTTGCGGGGTGGCCTTAGCGTGCTATCTTTTCTTGCCCTGGAACCATTCCCGCCATACGAGGGTTATCAATGCCGGACGCCATGCGAAACGAGGGAGATATCCAGGCCCCCGGCTGCCTTGTCAGACGCGTCGGGATGTTTCTGTTCTTCGGCTGCTCCTTCCTGTTGTCCGCAGTTCTCTCGGAGGCGGCAACACCACTCCCGGACCTGGTGGTCCGCGGGAAGTATGTCTTCGGCGCCGCAGGGGGCTGCGGCTGCCACACAGAGCCGAAGGGGACACTGAACGCTGGTGGGCGCAAGTATGATGGCCCTTTCGGAACCGTGTACTCGACCAACATCACCGCTGACCGTCAGACCGGAATCGGTGCCTGGACCGACGAGCAGATCATTGCAGCCATCCGGCTTGGACGTCGTCCCAATGGCGAGCGCCTTATCCCCGTCCACCCTTACACGGTCTTCAACGGGATGGCCGAAGAGGACCTCCGAGCCTTGGTGGCCTATTTGCGATCCGCCCCCCCCATCAACCGGCCCAATCAACCCAAGAAGATATCGGTACCGCTGTTTGAGAGCGTGTTCCTTCCAGCCTGGTTGGCTGCCTTTGCACCCAAGGAGAATCCCCCACTGGTCGCACCCACGTCCGGGCTTGCCCGGGGGGAGTACCTAGTCCGGGCCGTGGGCCACTGCGGCGAGTGCCACACCCCGCGGGGTGTCACCCAGGCCACGGACAATTCGCGCTTCTTGGCCGGCACTCCCAAGGGCCCGGATGGGGACCCGGTGCCGAATACCACGCCGGACAAAGATACGGGGCTTAAGTGGACCGAAGAGGAGATCGCCGAATTCCTCGGATCAGGGAACAAACCTGATGGGGACGTCGCGGGAGGTCTGATGGGCGAGGTGATCCAGGGGACCTCCGCTGGATACAAGGATCTCAGCAAGGCGGACCGACTCGCCATCGCCCGGTATCTGAAGAGCATTCCTCCGATTAGGAACAAGATCGGCAACTGAGCCCGAATAGTGCAGTTCAACCGCAATGCACGTCAAGGGCGCAAAGGAATCGCGCAAATTGAAAGGATGGATCCGGGAGCACTCGGAAATGCAATTCTGGAAATTTCGATCCGGCAGCCCTTCTGACCTGATGAGTGTTGGCGACTCTTTGCGATCTTGGCGGTCTTGGCGGTGAGATTTTTGGGCTGAGGCCAGAACAGTCAACTGGAATGCGCCAGAAATCCCAGGGCTTTCACCGGACGCCGTCTGGGTGTTTCCCTGTTAAAGGAGGCAACATGAAACGAAGCTACACCCCACGCATCGGCATTGTCATTGGCGGCCTGGCGGTGTTCATCCTGACCCTAGCTCCGGGATTGGCCGTCGCCCAGCAGATGACTTTCAAGGTTCTGCCGAACCCCTCTCGTGCCACGTTCAAGACCGAGGCGCCACTGGAGACCGTCATCGGGAACACGTCTGGATCTGCGATCACCGGAACCCTGACGGGTGACCCGGCCAAGCCCCAGATGGCCAGCGGCAGCGTACGGGTCGACCTCACCACGCTCAAGACGGGGATCGAAAAGCGCGACACGGACATGCGCAGCAAAGACTACCTGGATACCGAAAACGAGGCCAACCGGTTCGCGGTGTTCGATCTGAAAGGGCTGGAGATCGGGAGCCCACTCGAGCCCGGCAGGGAGATGCCCGCCAAGTTGAAGGGAACCCTGACCATCAAGGGACGACCGGTGGAAACGACGGCCGATGCGCACATTACATATCTGAAGCTGACGCCGGAACAACTGGAGACCCAGAAACGGTTCGGGTTCACGAGCGACAACATCCGCATCAAGGTGAAATTTATGACGTCTTTCACGAACCACGGAATGCAGGTTCCCCAACTTCTATTCTTGAAGCTCTCCAACGACATCCAACTCGAAACCGATCTCACTTTCGTTCGCCAGTAACCCGTTTCACCTGGGCATGCTCCTGGCGCCAGGAGATACAGAAACGGCGCGCCGGGGGGCAAAAAACCAAAGGAGGGCGAGATGAAGCGACACCTGAACCTGCGTAGCGCGATCATCATTGGCTGCCTGGCGACCCTGGTTGTCGCGGGCCTGGCGGTAGCCCAGTCTGCACCCAAGATGGGCTCGGGCGACGTGGTGGCCGATCGCCAGCGGCTCATGAAGTTGAACGGCGCGAGCTGGGCGGACGCCCAGGCAAAGTTCAAGGCCGGGAATATCGAGGCCATCGCTGTGAACGCAGAAACCATGGCCCTCAACGCCATGCACATCCCGATCCTCTTCCCCCAGGGATCCCTGACGGACAAGTCCAACGCGAAGCCGGAGGTCTGGCAGAAGTGGACCGAGTTTGAAAGCGCCGCCAAGAACATGCAGGGCTGGGCAGAGAAGCTGCGGGATGCTGCCCGGGCAAAGGATGCCGCAGCGGTGGACACCATCGTCAAGGACTTCGGCAGGCAGGCTTGCGGGAGCTGCCACACGCCGTTCCGGGTACCGCCCAAGTCCTGATCGGTCAGGCCTCCGGCAGAGATCCCTCCACTCAGGGCGTCCTCCGGGACGCCCTTTCCTTTTCCGGGCCGGGCGTCGGCGGGTCATGTCCCCTCAGGCCGGGGGTTCAGCAACACTCCACTTGACAACAGTCGTTTCAACGACTATATTTGCCCCATGACGGGGCGAGCCCGGAGGGAAATCAGGCAGCGAAAGCCGTTCCGGCGCATCGAGGATGAGGCGTTCGTCAACCTCCAGCGGACCGCCGATGCCCTGCTGCAGGGGGTGGCGGCCGCATTGAAGCCGGTGGGGCTCTCCCCCGCCCAGTACAACGTCCTCCGGATCCTGCGGGGCGCGGGGCCCGACGGCCTGGCGTGCCGGCAGATCGGGGAGCGGATGATCACCCGGGACCCGGACATCACCCGCCTGCTGGATCGGCTGGAGGAGCGCGGCCTCGTCACCCGCAACCGCGACCGCGCGGACCGACGGGTTATCACGACCCGCATCACGGAGAAGGGATTGCGCCTCCTCAAGGACCTGGACGGGCCAATCGAACACCTACACGTGGAACAGTTGGGGCACCTGGGGGATCAGCGGCTCCGATCGCTGATCGACCTCCTGGAGGTGGCGCGTGCGAAGGCCCGGTGATCTTTGTTTTTTGAAACTAGTCGTTTACACGACTACCGTTACAACGCCAGGGTCTGATGCACGGGGAGAATGCAAGAAACAGTGGCTGACGGAGGGAACCGGCCTTGGCCGGGTTGGACGGACCCCAGTCCATTCGAAGTGGGGCTGGGAGTGGCCGCCGGACAGCAATCCCGCCGCGGGCGAAGGACCCATTTGCGTCGGCTGAAATCCGCGCTGCCATGGAGGAGCGCGGGCACCGGGAGGTCAGCATGATCAAGGTCATCAAGTCTGAAGAGCGACACCACGCCGATATGGGGTGGCTATCCACCTATTGGCATTTCTCTTTCGACACGTACTATGACCCGGCCAATACGAACTGGGGAGCGCTGCATGTCTTCAACGACGACGTGATCCAGCCGGGCCAGGGATTCGGAATGCATCCCCACCGGGACATGGAAATCGTCACCTACGTCCTGGACGGGGAGCTGGAACACCGGGACAATCAGGGGAACACGGGTGTGATCCATCCCGGAGAGGTCCAGGTCATGTCGGCCGGAACCGGCATCGTCCACTCGGAATACAATCACTCGAAGGAGCACCCCGTCCACTTGCTCCAGATCTGGATCATGCCCCGGACGAAGGGACTGAAGCCCCGCTGGGAACAGCGGCGGTTCGCACTGGCCGATCGGACCGGAACCCTCTTACCCGTGGTGTCGGATGGTGGCACCCCAGGGGCCTTGGCCATCGATCAGGACGCGATGGTCTATGTCTCGAGTCTCGAGGCTGGACAGGACGTCGTCCACAGAAGTCGCGCCGGCCGAAAGGCTTACCTCTTCCTGATCGCGGGTGAGATGTCGGTGAATGGAACGCCGCTCCGCACCGGCGATCAGGCGCGGACCGCCGACGAGCCGGAACTAAACCTGAAGGTCTCGGGGGACGCGGACCTGATTCTCCTCGACCTTCCGTAACGATCACCAACCGTTCTTTTCATCTCCCTTCGGCCTGGGGGAGGGAGGCGGGACTCGGAGAGTCCGGGAGTCCCGCGAAAGGAGCCACAATGAGAGCCCAAGGCTTCACCGACCTCGAAAGATGGGGGATCACTATCCTGCGGGTCGTGGTCGGGATCGTGTTCGTCGCGCATGGCGGGCAGAAGCTTTTCGTCTGGGGATTCGGGAACGTGGCCGGGTTCTTCGGTCAGGTAGGCATTCCGGCGCCCATGGTGGCCGCCGTGATCGTTACGCTGGTGGAGTTCCTGGGCGGCTTGGCACTCTTGCTGGGGCTGTTCACCCGCTGGGCGGCCATCCCTCTGGCAGTCAACATGTTGGGAGCGATCCTCACCGTCCACTGGAAGGGCGGCTTCTTCCTGCCCGATGGGTTCGAGTTCGCCCTGACACTCCTCGCCGCGAACGTGGCGCTGGCCTTCCTGGGATCCGGCGAGGCGTCGGTGGATAGGCTTCTGGAAGAGCGCAAGGCATGACACGGATGTTGGGTGACCGGAAGGTGAGGGCCGGGGAGCAGCACAGGCTTGCTGCGACCCGCATTGAAGACAGGAGGGAACCGAGGGTGCGACTGGAGCAACTGCTAGCCGAGAGCAATGATCGCCATCCAGCGGGGGCGCCAGGCCGGATCGAGACGGAGGCGCTGGACGCATACTCGCAGGCTGTCATTCAGGCCGTGGACCGCATCGGCCCGGCCGTGGTGAGCGTGGGTATGGCCAGGCGCGCGCCGGACGAACTGCTGCGCCGCGGCCTTCCCGAACTCCGCGGCGCAGGGAGCGGCGTGATCATCGCGCCGGACGGCTACGTGCTGACCAACAGTCACGTGGTGCGCGCGGCCGAGCGCATCGAGATCCACCTCCCGGACGGGCGGGCCCTCCCGGCGCGCCTCGTGGGGGACGACGTCCACAGCGACCTTGCCGTGCTCCGGGTCCCGGCGTCGGGACTCCCCGCAGCCGAATTGGGCGATTCCTCGGCGCTGCGGGTCGGGCAGCTCGTGGTGGCGGTCGGCAACCCGTTGGGCTTCGAGGCCACCGTAACGGCCGGCGTCATCAGCGCGCTGGGGCGGACGCTCCGGACGGAGCGGGGACGGCTGATCGAGAACGTGATCCAGACCGACGCCGCCCTCAACCCTGGCAACTCCGGGGGGCCCCTGGTGGACACCCGCGGCCAGGTCATCGGCATCAATACCGCGGTGATCGCCGGCTCCCAGGGGATCTGCTTCGCCATCCCCGCCAATGCCGCCAGGTGGGTGGTCTCGGCGCTCATCCGTGAGGGGCGCGTGCGGCGCGCCTATCTGGGGATCCTGGCGCAGACCGTGACCCTGGACCGCCGGCTGGCCGTCCGTCATCGCATCGAGACCGCGACCGGAGTCCGGCTCACCGAGGTGCAGCCGGACACTGCCGCGGCGACGGCCGGGCTGCGACCAGGGGACCTCCTCGTGAAGCTGGGGGATCACCCGATCACCTCCCTGGACGACCTCCAACTCGCCCTGGGTCGCCACGCCATCGGCGATCCCCTCCCGGTCCAGATCCTCCGTGCTGGGGAGCGGATCACCACCGAAGTCCGACCGACCGAACTCCCGGACAGGGACTAGGATTCAGCGGCGGCCCCACCAGTGGGCGGCCACCGCTCCGACTACCACGATCCCGGCTGCCAGCGCGAAAATCCCCCCGTACCCAAGGCGTTCCGCCACCAAGCCGAGGCCCATGGCTCCCACAACATTGCCCAGGTCAAAGGCAGCCGCCAGCAGCGCCACCCCCCAGCCGCGCCGGTCGCGGGGTACCCCGAAGAGCAGCACGGCGTACAAGACCGGCATCAGGACGCCGTGACTGGTCCCGCAGAGCAACGCGACGCTCACCAACAGGATCAACGAGTCACCGAATGCCAGCGCAACGAGGCTGGCGGCCATCAGCCCATAGGCGGGGAGCAGGACCGTCGGGTCGGCCAGCCATCTCAGGCCGAGGCCCCCCGCCAGCCGTGCGCCGATCAGGCCTGTGAAGTACGCGAAGAAGAACATGCCCGCTCGCCCGGGGGCGGCGGCAATTCGGGCCACGGGCACGAAGACGGTGAGGACCCCGTACGCGAGTCCGATCAACATCCCGCCGAGCAAGAGCGGAGCCGCCGCTATGACCAGGCCCCCGAGTGGCTCCACCCGCACCTGCCGCTGCCGTCCCGTCTCGGGCAGCCGTCGGACAATGAGCAGCCCGCCAGTCAGGGCCACTGCCGCCACCGCGAAGAGTGAGAAAAAGCCTCCGTGGCGCGCAATGGCCTCTCCCACGGCCGGCATCACCACACCGGCAAGGTTCATCCACACGGTATAGAGGGCAAAGACCTGCGCCCGTGCAAGAGGCGGGCTCAGGTCCGCCACGACTGCTCCCAGGCCAGAGTCGAGCAGAGAGGTCCCGACACCCTGGAGGATCCGCATGACCAGGAACGGAATGCCCACGCGGGGAAAAAGGAAGAGCGACAGGACCGACACGATAGCCAGGCTGGCCCCCACCAGGCTGACGGGCCGCCGCCCGAAGCGGTCGAGGAGGCGACCGGCCAGCGGTCGGGCCAGCAGAGAGCCGATCCGGAAGAGACCGGCTACCAGCCCGATCTGGGACGAGGAGCTCCCGAGTTGCTGCAGGTACACCGGAAACAGAAGAAAGAACGCTCCCGAGGTACTGAACAGGAACGTCGCCGCGTTGATCGCCCGAAGGGCGGAGCGGAAGCTATGCGGTCCGGATGGCTTCATGGTACGCGTGTGAGTCCCGAGTCGGCAGATGCCGGGCAGTATACCCGACGAGCGTGCGTTCCGCGCAGGGCGCCGAGGGCGGGGGTGAGACGCTGGAGGGACACCAGGGGCAGGCGATCAAGCAGGAGGAACGGGAGGCGAACGGCGAGCAGGCGAGTCGCTCGCCTCACTTGAATCTGGTGATGGTGACATCCAGGTGGCGGACTTGATGCTCGGCCCGCCGCCACTGGACCAGGATCGGACTCTGGTAGGTCCCCTGAACGATCCGACTCTTTCCCCTTCCTTCAGTGTCAGAAACGAGGAGGCTGATGCTCCGCTTCATGCGGAGGAATCGGGCGGCCGGAACGCGGATGAAGGTCGCCAGGATCCGCTCGACCACCGATTCGCTGACGCGGAACGCGTCCATCAGCTCGTTGAAGATGTGCACGAAGTCGAACTTGGCATGGTCCAGCGTCCTGCTGGGAATGGCCATCGGCTCGATGAGCATGTGCTTGCTGTGGATCGCCATGACCCTGAAGGGATCGCGCAACACCTCCGCAAGATCATGCCGCATGAGCAGGGTCTCGTACTCATTGACGGTCAGGCCCACATGCCGCTCATTGGGAGCCAAGGCAAGGTCGATCCGGCCCTTGTCGATGCCGCTCTGTTCCAGCAGACCACTCAGTTGGTCCATGAATCCGTTCCGCGGATCCCTGAGATTCACGGAATCGATTGGGTGCCTGGACACGGGGACAGCAATCTGCCCGCTCTGAACGACCTCGTCGTCGTCGTAGGCCAGGACGGTCGTCCGCCGTGTGCGGCGGCCCTTTTCATGGATGCCATCCAGATCGATGAAATAGACCGGGGTGCCCGGACGGTTCACATAGGTCACACAATTCTTCAGCCCCGAGCCGATGAAGGTGAGGTGGGAATCGGCATTCCTGGGCTCGCGCCGTCGTTCTTCTTCGCTCAACTCGGCCCGGAGCTGGAGTTCGTCGTGACGATAATTGGCCCCGGGGGGAAACAGTTTCTGAAAGGCCCTGATGAACGGGGCGACATGCTCGCGACTGTGGTGCAGCCTGGCACATAGACTCTGTTCCAGGTAGCCTGCCGTGGTGTGGTAAGAGCAGTAGACGGCCTTGCGGTACCGGGACAGGAAATCGCCGAATTCCATGGCGATCCGTTGCGCGACGTCAATCACATCAAGGCGCGCTTGCGGCAGCAATGCCAAGGTGATTTCTTTGGGCGCCATGCCAGTTCTCCGATTCGCAGTCCGGCCCGGGCGAAAGCAACCAGGCGATCCGCCTGATTCCAGGCGCACCTTCTCTCAAAAAAGCCGAGTTATGTTACCCGGCTTCCGGGTGCTTGTCAACGGAGACCTCCGCTCGCTCCCCATCGTCTCAGCCGACCCATGGCCTCTGGTGTTGGTTGGTGAGCTGCAACCCCGTGAAAGTGTACCACGCCCAGCTCGGGGCGGCACGCGCCGGTGAAAGCGCTGCGCGGGCGGCCCCTCCCCCGTCATCGGTTTTGGCTTGACACCGCTTCCCCTGCTGCGCGAAGCTCCCCTCGCGCCCGGTGCGCCCCTGGGCCAGCCCCGAGGGGCGAGCGCACCGACGCCGAGGGACGAAGACGAGGCGTCTCGATGAGGCGATGATCTTCAGATGCGGCGGGGGCACGCGGTGGGACCCTAACAGGATGCTGAAAAACTCCCTTTTTCCCAGGCTGCTCAAAAAGGTCCAGATGCAAGGCGGCGCGCGATGCGAGGCGCGAGGCGTACTTGGTCCGTACGTCGCAGCGCCGCGCGAGCGCACCAATCCGCCTCAGGCGGACAGATGGGCCTTTTTCAGCAGCCTGCTAAGATGGTCGTGCCGACGCGGACGATATTTTCCGACCCAACCACACACCCAACCATTTCTCGGCAAGGAGGCGGCCATGCGCGGAAGGATGATGAAGGGGTTGTGTATCACCGTGGGATTGCTCGTCGCTCTGACGCTCCTGGCGGGGGTTGGCCACGCGCAGAGTCCGAAGAAGACGCTCGTTGTGGCGCTCAACCAGGACCCGGACATTCTTGACCCCAGCCTGTCGCGGACCTACGTGGGGCGCATCATCTACGAGCACATGTGCGAGAAGCTCTACGAGATCGACGAACACCTCAGGATTTTTCCGCAGCTCGCAGCCGAGATGCCGGCCTTCTCCGACGGCGGCAAGACGGTGACCATCAAGTTGCGCCGGGGGGTGAACTTCAACGACGGCACCCCGATGAACGCCGAGGCGGTCCGATTCTCCCTCGACCGCCATCTCACCATGAAGGGCTCCAGCCGTCGCAGCGAGCTGGAACTGGTCACCGCCATCGAGGTCGTGGATCCCCTGACGGTGCGCCTGCACCTGAAGGCGCCGTTCTCCCCGATCCTGGCGACCCTGGCCGACCGGGCGGGCATGCCGGTCTCGCCCGCCCAGGTCAAGAAGCTCGATGAGAAGTTTGGCACCGCCCCCATCTGCGTGGGCCCCTGGACCCTGGTCGAGCGCGTGCCCCAGGATCGGATCGTGCTGGAGAAGTCCAAGCACTACTTCGACCCTGGCCAGGCCAAGTTCGACCGGATCGTGTTCCGCATCATCCCCGACGACAACGTGCGGCTGGCCAACCTGCGCTCGGGCGACATCGACATGATGCACCTGGTCGCGCCGACGGACGCCGCCAGTCTGCGCAAAGAGGGGCGGTTCGAGGTGGCCAGCGTCACCGGCCTCCACTATCAGAGCCTCACCATCAACCTCCACAACAAGAACGGGAAGAATACGCCGGCGGTGGATCTGGGGACTCCGATGGCCAACGATCCGCGGGTGCGCGAGGCGCTGGATCTCAGCATTGACCGCGAGGCGTTGAACCAGGTAGCCTGGGACGGCCAGTACACGCCGGGCTGCACGCCGATCTCCCCCGTGAGCCCGTTTTACGACAAGGGCCGCAAGTGCCCGACCCGGGACGTGGCCAAGGCCAAGAAGCTCCTGGCGGACGCCGGCCTGGCTGGGGGCTACAGCTTCGAGTTGACCATCGTCAACGATCCCCAGCAGCGGCGGCTGGGCGAGGTGATCCAGGGTATGGCCAAGGAGGCCGGGTTCAACATCAGCCTCCGGCCCTCGGAATTCGCCTCGGCCCTCAAGGATGATGACGACGGCAAGCTCCAGGTCTTCCTCGTCGGCTGGAGCGGTCGCGTGGATCCGGACGGGAACATCCACCAGTTCCACACCTGCGGCGGGAGCCTGAACACGACCGGCGCG
>Ga0210377_10002341_pt1 | contig 16663 bp, 12 predicted proteins | sample PLM4_65_b1redo_FD_155480 | JGI IMG/M metagenome (GOLD analysis project Ga0210377, IMG submission 155480) | Groundwater sediment microbial communities from an aquifer in East River, Colorado, USA - PLM4_65_b1 redo | ecosystem: Environmental > Terrestrial > Soil > Riparian zone | place: USA: East... | reverse complement strand
CGCGCAGAAGCCGCGTGATCGGCCGCACGTCCGGGCGTGATGTAACGCGCGCCTATACTCGCGGCATGATACCCGAGCAGCCGCGCGTCTCTTACTGGGACGCGTCGCCGCACCTTCAGCGGCTCTGCCGGCGCAAGCTGGGCGATCCGGCCTGGGCGTGGGCGGAACCCCGGCTCCGTTCGATGGGCGAGCGCGCCGCGCTCGAGGTCGCGCCACTCGCGGCGATCGCCGACCGCCAGTCGCCGCGCCTCGTCACGCACGACGAGCGCGGCAATCGCATCAACCGCATCGAGTACCACCCCGCCTATCGCCAGATGCAGGGCATCGCGTACGGCTCCGGAATGCTCGCCATGAAGTACTCACCGCACGAGCACGTTCGCGATGCGTCGTTCGTCAGCTTCGCGCTCGGCTACCTCTTCGCGATGGCCGAGATGGGCCTCTACTGCCCGCTCTGCATGACGGACGGCGTCGCGCGGGTGCTGGTGCGCCACGGAACGCGGGAACAGATCGACCGCGTTGTGCCGCACCTCGCCTCGACCGATCTCGATTCGCTGTGGACCGGCGGCATGTTTCTCACCGAGCGCGCCGGCGGCTCCGACGTGGGAGCGAACGAGACGAGGGCGCGCCGCAATGGACAGTCATGGCTTCTCACGGGCCAGAAGTGGTTCTGCTCGAACGTCGACGCCGATGCGGTTCTGGTGACGGCGCGACCGGAAGAGGGCGAGCCGGGCATCCGCGGCATCCGCACGTATCTGATGCTCAGGCGCAACAACCCCGGAATGACGATCGATCGCATCAAGGACAAACTCGGCGTGCGATCGATGCCCACCGGCGAAGTGACGCTCCACGACGCACCGGCCGAGGAGCTCGGTGACTTCCGCGTGGCCGCGGAGATGATGAATCTGTCGAGGCTCTACAACGCCGTGGCGGCGGTCGCGGTGATCGGCCGCGCGATTCATGAAGCGCGCTGGTACGCCGAGCGGCGGAGCGCGTTCGGGCATCGCATCATCGAGCTTCCTCTCGTCCAGGAGACGCTGTTCGATCTGGAAGCCGAACACCTCGGCGCCCTGCTGGTGACATTCGAGTGTGTCGATGCCATGCGCCGCGCCGATGCCGGCGACGGCGAGGCGGCGCGCTTGCTGCGCATCCTCACGCCAGTCGCGAAAGCAGTGACCGGAAAGCTCGCCGTGCCGTGCGTGTCCGAGTGCATGGAGCTGATCGGCGGCAACGGCTACATCGAAGACTGGCCGATGCCTCGGCTGTTGCGCGACGCGCAGGTGCTACCGATCTGGGAAGGGACAACGAACATCCTCGTGCTCGACACGCTGCGGACGGCGCGGAAAGAACGCGCCCACGAGGTGATGCTGGCGACCATCCGACGATCGTTTCCGTCGCGCGCCGATGCGCTCGAAGCGGCGTTCGCGTCGCTCGACGAGCGGCACGGCCGGATGTGGATGGACGATCTCGCGCGCTCATACGAGCTGGCTCTGCTCGCTGAATCCGGGGAGACGGCCGCCCTCGAACGCCTGCGGGCGCGACCTCTCGGCCTGATACCCGGCGCCACGGCTCGGCATCAGATCGAGCGATGACGATCGGCACGGCGCAAAGAGTTTGTCGTCCATGACGGAGCTTTTAGCTCTTAGCTCTTAGCTCTTAGCTCTTAGCTCTTAGCTCTTAGCTCTTAGCTCTTAGCTCTTAGCTCTTGGCTCTTGGCTCTTGGCTCTTGGCTCTTGGCTCTTGGCTCTTAACTCTTAGCTCTTGGGTTCCCCCGCCCTGAGAGCTAAGAGCTGAGAGCTAAGAGCTGGGTCGGGTGGGCGGGCGGTCAAACGTTCACGCGCGCCGGATCACCCTCAACAGAAAAATCAGAACGATCGCGCCGACGGTCGCTGTGATCAGCGAGCCGATGAATCCTCCCGCGCTGATTCCCACCAGACTGAAGAGCCATCCGCCGAGGAGGGCGCCGATGACGCCGATGACGAGATACTCGACGATGCCCTGACGTCCGCTCTTCATCAGGAGTGATGCGAGCCAGCCTGCGATCAGTCCAATGATGAGAAACCAGATCAGACTCGTGACGGTCATGTCCCCTCCGTGAGCGGTGTATTCAATCACGCACGGCGGGATGCTTCCTGCGGAATCGATCCGACAGCGCTGAGGCGATGGGTGCCTGGACCTCGCGGCTCGGAATGACGGACGAAACACGAACGGTCCGCTGGCAAAAACCGCGATCGTTCCGTCTCATCTCCAAAGACAGCGCGGAAAACGCCCCGACACCATGAAACGCAAGCGTCATTGCGCCGGCGAGCGTGACCTCGGTCACGTGCGCCAAGTCCGTGACGCACCTGTTGGATGGTTCCCGCTCTCCTCTGCGCGTTGACGATTTAATTGCGGAGTGAACGCCCTTCCTTGACTCCCGCGAACCTATGATGCCCTTACCGAGGAGATGGAGATCAGCAATGCCTCTTCAAGGCAGTCTCAAGACGATGCCGGTGCCGGAGCTGCTGATGTGGATCAGCCAGTTCCAGAAGACCGGAACGCTGGAGATCCGCACCGCCCACGCCACGGAGACGATGGCGTTCGAGGGGGGCGCTCTCATCTTCTCCTCATCCTCGAACCCCGCGGCGACGCTCGGACGGATCCTCATCGCCAACGGTGTCGTGACCGAAGAGATGCATAAGCAGGCCCGGGCGCTGCGAAAGACCAAGTCCATCGCGGTCGCGAAAGCTCTCGTGGAACTTCGCCATCTCACCGAGGAGCAACTGGTGCGCTTCCTGCGCAAGAAAGCGGAGAAGGAGCTGTTCGACCTGTTCGAATCGGAAGACGGCGAGTTCGTCTTCACCGATCGCGACCTTCCCAAACTGGAGCTGCTGCCGATGCGCGTTGATGTCTCGCGCATGCTGCTTCGGGTCACGCAGGACCGCGACGAGAAGGGCGAATACGACTTCGACTCCACCGGAATCCATCTCGATATCCCGACAGACATCTGATCGAAGCCGCAACGTGAGCTACATCACTGGGCGTCGTGACCGCCGGTGTTAACTTTGCTGCCGATGAGCTGAGCAGTCGAGCACAGCCGCATTCACAAAGGAGGCGTAACCCGCCTCCTTTTCTTTTTCGGAAGGAGTCTCTCTCATGAAACGTCAGGTCGTAGTTCTGCTGTTTGCCATCGTTCTCATCACTTCCCTCGCCGATGTGGCCCTCGGATCCGGAGGGCGCCGTCGCGCCTCCGCGAGTGCCGAGCGCATCGAGGGCGTGATCACCGCCGTCGCGTCGGACCAGGTCACGGTTCGCACGTCGCACGACGATCGGATCGTGAATCTCACGTCGTCGACCGTCGTCAAGCTCGACGGCGCGAAGACGAACGCCAACGTGCTGCAGGCCGGCGACAAAGTCGAAGTCCAGCTCCGCAAGGAGACCGACGGCACTCTCACCGCACTATCGATCGACGTCGAGAACGACATGGACGTGAGCGGCGTCGTGAAGACCGTGTCGCCCACGTCTCTGACGATCACCACGAAGGACGGCGATGCCACGTTCTCGCTGACTCCGGATACCGTCGTGCTTCTTCACGGCCTTCCGGCCACGACCGACGCCATCACCATCGGCGTCAAAGTCGAAGTGCACTGGTTCCTGGGCACCGGTGATGCTCGCGTGGCGCGAGTCGTCGAGGTACACACCGAACTGGTAGAGACCGAAGGCACGGTGACCGCGATCAGCGCGGACTCGATGACCGTTCACCCGCATGAAGGGTCGGACGTCACGATCGCCATCACGCCGGACACCGCGGTGCGCGCGGGCCACCATGAGGCGAACATCGGAATGATCGCCGTCGGGTCCATGGTCGAAGTGAAATCGCTGGAGAAGGCCGACGGCAGCCTCGTCGCGGTTCTCATCAACATCGAGAACGCGAACGACCTCACTGAAGTGAAAGGCGAGGTCACCGCGGTGAGCAGCGATTCGATCACGGTGAAGACCCGCTCCGGTGACGAGGTCACGCTCACTGTGAACGCCGACACGATCGTCCGCATCGACGACCGCAGCGCCGCGATCGGCGATGTGAAGGTCGGCGACACCGTCGAGATCGACGCCACCTCCAGCGGCACGACGCTCACCGCCGTGCGCATCAAGGTCGAGAACGAAGACGAGCGCTTCGTCGAGATCAAGGGCTCGATCACGACCATCGCCGGCTCGGTGCTCACCGTGCAGACGAAGAAGGGGCCGGTCACCGTGTCGCTCACCTCGACGACTGTATTCCGCGGCGGATCGGCGACCGATCTGACAACCGGAAGCGTCGTCGAGATCACGGCGAGCCGCAGCGCGGACGGATCACTTCAGGCGCTGAACGTCGAGATCGAGAACGGGGACGACGACCACAAAGACGACCAGCTCGTGGAGATCAAAGGCACGACGACGGCTGCCAGCCCGACGTCGATCACGGTGAAGACGACATCCGGCGACGTGACGGTCGCGGTCGATGCATCCACCGTGGTCCGGTTGGGCGACAAGAAAGCCACTGCCGCCGACCTGAAGGCCGGCCAGAAGGTCGAGGTGAAAGCGGTACGCAACGCCGACGACACGCTTCTGGCGAAGCTCATCAAGATCGAAGATGAAGGCGACGATGACTGAGCGGTCTCACTCATTTCGCTTCTGAGAATCGGGCGGCCGCAGGGCCGCCCGATCTTCTTGTGGCAGGCTACTGAAACGTCAGCGTCGGACGGCCGCTCGGCACGGCGTCCGGGATCAGCTTTCGGAGCTTCTCCGCTCTTGCGCGATCGTCGAGAAGACCGAAGCGGACGAATTCCACGAGCTGGCGAAGCTCTGCATCGCTGAGGGAGATCGGGCTGGCGACGAGCGGATCGAGCTTCGCCAGCACGGGATCGATCGGTCCGACCGGTCCCTGCAGATCGGCGTCCACTCCGGCGGCGCGAGGCTCGTACGCCCGCGCCGACGCGACTGCATTCAGATGGTGGCGGATCGCGTCTTCCAGGCGCGTGAACGCTCCGTTGTGAAAGAACGCCGGCTGAAGGGCGACGTTGCGGATCGGCGAAGTCCTGAACGCGTAGCGATCGGCGGCATTGCCGCTGATCTGCTCGAGACCGAAGTCCTCGTTCGCTCCCGGACCGTCGAACGTCAGGTTCGATACCGCGGGAGCAATCTGCGGGACGCCGATGACGTGTTCGCGGAAGTCGCTGAACATCTCGTTGGACCGGCCGGACACGGCGTGGCATTCGACGCAGCGGGCGGCACCGAAGAACAGCAGCGCGCCGCGCTTCTGATCGTCGGTCATCGCGGAGCGGTTGCCGCGCGCGTAGCGATCGATCGGGGCATCGGCGAAGATCAGCGTGAACTCGAACTCGGCGATGGCACGGCCGAACATGTCGAAGTCGATCGGCGCACCGAGCTTCACCGCGGGGAACGACTTGCCGAACAACTTGCGGTACTCCTCGATCGCGTTGAGCCGACGGAGGACCTCGCGGCGAATGTCGTCACTGCCGCCGGGGAAAACGAAACCGGCGACCTCGACGCGTTCCGACGGAGGGATGAACGCCTGAGACTGCAACAGATGATCGAGATGTGAGAGGCTGAGGCCTTCCGGCGGCGGGAAGAGGAATCCGCCGCTGTGATCGAACGGATCGCCCGACAGCGACTCGAATCGCGAGTTCCACATCAACCGCGGAAAGAACGCGGAGTTGATCGCCATCGGCGTGCGCCGCTGATTGCGCGGACCGGTGCGGTCGGGACCGACGATGCCGTTGTTGTCGATGCCGATCGCGATGGACTGCGTATCACCGAAGCCGTTCGTGGGCGAATGGCATCCGCCGCACGCGTTGTCGTTATTCAGACCGCCGATCGTGTCGAACCACAGCAGGCGGCCGAGGCTCGCCAGTTGAGGGTCGACTTTGCGGCCGAGCCGCGACTCGATCGACGTCCCGACCCGGCCGGTGAAGCCGAGCGAGCGCAACGTCGCGGCCAGCTCGGAATCGAGCGACCGCGGCGTCGCGCTCAGCAGTGTGAGGGCTCCAATGGCGAACAGAAACACGGCGGATCGGCGCATGCTCTTACCCCCGGGCTTTGAGGTCGCCAATGTTACGCCGTTATCCGGAGCAGCCGCCCTGGAACGGACAGAAGTTCAGGAGGACGTTGAGGCGCCGGAGCTGGTTCTGCACGCGGTTGACCGCCGATCGCGCGTGCACGAGCCGCAGGTGAAGCTCGATGGCCGCTCTCTTCGCTGCCGGAGAGCCCGACTGCGCGGCGTCCGAGATCGCTGCCCGCACCTCCGAGTCCAGTCCGATCAGAATGCGATCGTGCTCGGCGAAAGCCCTTTCGTACGAAGAGATCAGCTCCCTGTCAAAGTCGCCTGTCTGAACCGCAGGCAGCAGCTTGCCCAGCCCGCCGAGGTCGGCGTCCAGCGCATTCGCTTCCTCCATGACGCCGAATGCGACGGCTCTGGTCCCCTCGAACTCCGACGCTCTCGCCGCCGCCTCGCGCACTTTCTGCACGGCGGGCAGGAGCAGTCCGATGAGGATGGCGATGATTGCGATGACGACGAGCATCTCGACGAGAGTGAAACCACGGGATGTCCTCCGATGGGCCATAACACCTCCTGTTTTCCGATGGGATCCTGAATTTTTACTTATTACGTTCCGATTGTCACGAACGGATGGCCGCCCCGTTCACGGCGAGAGGAATTTCTCCTCGATCGTCCTCGTGTTCGCGATCGCCCACTCATCGGAGCGCGAATGGCGCCGGTAGAGCTTGTACGACGACGACGCGATGACCTCCAGAACGATCAGCGCGATCACAAACGTATGCCGGCGCAACAACATCCAGCGAATCAGGAGTGCGACCGCGACCACCACAAACGGAAGAAAGTAGAACTGCCAGTAATGGTGAAACCGCGCCCGGTTCGGAGAGCACGCGACCCAGGCTGTCGCAGCGCCCAGCGAAATCAGCAGAAAACGCCGCAGTTCGCCGGCTCCGTCGGTTAACAAGGCCGCGGCGACACGTGAGCGGGGCCACAGGAGCGCAATCACGACGACGATCGTCGCGATCAATCCGCTCATCGTGAAGTAACCGCGGAAGTTCTCGAGCTGCGAACCGACGAATCCAAAGCAGGTCAGCGGATCGTGTCCGACGCCGAAGTCCCTTGTCACCACCTCCGTCAGGCCGCGCAGCGACCCTCGCACGACGACGATGTGCGCGACGTTGAACGCGGTGACTGCTGCGCCCGCGACGATTGTCGTGAACAGCGCGCGCAGATCTCTTTTTTCGATGAAGTGATCGAGGAACGCCGCGATGGCGACCGCTGCCGAAAACAGAAGACTCGCCCATTCGACGAGACCTCCGGCGACGATCGCCACGGCGAGTTCGACGAGCGACGCGCCGCTGCCGGTCTTTCGGTGCCGCAGGTACGCGTCGATCTGCACGAGACCGAGGAGCAGCGCCGGCACCTCGTAGTTCACCATCCGGCCGAAGAAAGACTCCATCGGGAACGTCGCCATCGCGAGCGCTCCGGCGAGGACCGCCCGTTCGTCGGCGAAGAGCTCGGACAGAACGGACATCAGCAGCAGCAGCGTGGCGATGCTCAAGGCCACCATCACTCCGCGCGCGACGGCGGGCGAGTCGTGGCCGGTCGCGATGAACGCACCGGCGAGCAGCAGCGGGACCGCCGGAGGGTGATGAAGGTAAAAATCCCGCGCTCCGCTGCGCGGGTCGATGAACACGTTCAGACCGCGGGTCACACCGAGTCCGTACCGGACGTGGCTGAGCGCGAGCGATGTCTGCATCGCGCCGTTGTCCTCATGGACAAGATGCCAGTGATCGCCGATGTGGACCGAGAGCAACGCGAGCGCGTAGACGACGATCAGGGCTCGAAGGGTGATGCCGCGGGTCGACAGGCCGGGGGAGTGCAATCACTTTCGATACGGATACCGGACGCCTTCCGTCCGGCGTTTCCGATACGCTTCGGCCGTGAAGACGATTCTCGCGCTCGATCAGGGCACGACCAGCTCGCGGGCGATCCTGTTCGATGCAGCGGGTTCGGCCGTCGCGGTCGCGCAGCGCGAGTTCCGCCAGATCTTTCCGCAGCCCGGATGGGTCGAGCACGATGCGGAAGAGATCTGGTCGACGCAGATCGCGGTCACGGCCGAGGTGATCGCGAAAGTTCCGAACGCAACGATTGCGGCGATCGGGATCACGAATCAGCGCGAGACGACCGTGCTCTGGGATCGCGCCACCGGGAAGCCGATCGCGAATGCCATCGTGTGGCAGGACCGGCGCACCGCGGCATTCTGCGACGAGCTTCGCGCGGCCGGCCACGAATCGTTGTTTCGCGAGAGAACCGGCCTTCTGCTCGACCCGTACTTTTCGGGAACGAAGATACGCTGGCTGCTCGATCACGTCGACGGAGCCCGCGAGAAGGCGAATGACGGAAGGCTTGCGTTCGGGACGATCGACGCATGGCTCGTCTGGAACCTCACGCGCGGCGCGGCTCACGTGACCGACGCAACGAACGCTTCGCGCACGCTGCTGTTCGACATCCGCCACGGCCGCTGGGACGACGACCTCCTGCAGATCCTCGGCGTCCCGCGCTCCGTGCTGCCGATCGTCTGTCCGTCGAGTGAGATCGTCGGCGAGACGGCCGCCGGTCTGCTCATGCCCGCCGGCATTCCGATCGCCGGAATCGCGGGCGACCAGCAGGCGGCGCTGTTCGGACAGCGCTGCTCCGCGCCCGGCATGGCCAAGAACACGTACGGCACCGGATGCTTCATCGTGATGAACACGGGAGACAAACCGGTGGCGTCCGAACGCGGTCTGCTGTCGACGATCGCCTGGTCACTCCCCGGGCGCCCGACGCAGTTCGCGATGGAAGGAAGCGTGTTTGTCGCCGGCGCAGCGGTTCAGTGGTTGCGCGATGAGTTGGGCATCATCCGCTCTGCCGCCGACGTCGAAGCGCTCGCCTCATCGGTCGCCGACAGCGGAGGCGTCGTCTTCGTCCCCGCCTTCACCGGCCTCGGCGCTCCGCATTGGGATCCGTATGCGCGCGGCGCGATTCTCGGTTTGACGCGCGGAACGACTGCAGCGCATATCGCACGCGCCGCGCTCGAATCGATTGCCTTGCAGACGGCGGACGTGCTCGAGGCCATGCGCGCCGATACCGGACTCGCGCTCCGGGAGTTGCGCGTCGACGGCGCGGCATCGACGAATGACCTTCTCATGCAAATGCAGGCCGACGCCGCAGGCGTGCGCGTCGTGCGCTCGAATGTGTCGGAGACGACGGCCCTCGGCGCCGCGTACTTCGCCGGACTCGCCCTCGCCTTCTGGAAATCCGAAGCGGCGCTCGATTCTATGTGGAACGCGACGCGCGTCTTCGAGCCGCGGGCGGATGCGGCGCCGTTACGCGAGAGATGGCATCGCGCAATCGAACGGGCGAAAGGCTGGGCGTGATGCTGTGTGGCGTTCCTACGTTCCGAGGAGCGCCGGCCTCTGGCCGGCTGATCCGCCGGCGTCCCGCCGGCTGCCCCCGGCTTTCACGAAGTCGCAAATCCGCCGGCACTGACTCTCGCCATCGAGCCCTGCTTCGGCGATGACCGCGCGGCCCGGCCCTGAGCCCGGATAACGGCCATTCATGTACGGATGCATCGTCATCGCGCGTCCGAGATCCGAGCGAACCCACCGGTACATCGTGGGCAGCGTGAAACCGGTGATGCCGAGCGCCTCCTGCTGCTTCGACTCGGGGAAGATCCGGTTCCGTTCACTGGCCGGCAATCGATCGAACAACTCCGCGCTCGCGATGTAGTAGGCCTCGACATCGATTCCCTCACTCTCGAGCCGCGGCAACGCCTCGGTGATGAACGCATAGGCGACGCCCGATTCCTGCAACACGACGACGGCATCCGGAGTGCCGCGCGGTTTGCGCAGACGGTAGACGCCCTTCATGGCATCGGGTGCCGGCGCGAGGCCGAGCGCTTCGCGGTCGAGAATCACCTCGGATGGCCGCGTGACGAACGGCGCGATGACCGCAGGGCGGGCTGAGAGCGCGGCCGCGAGCAGATACCAGATCTCACTCGGGTCCCACGGCGTCAGGGTGATCATCGCCCCGGACGGAAAGTTTTCCTGCAGAAGCTGCAGCGGCTGCGGATCGGCGTGCGTCGGGCCGTCTTCGCCGGTCTTCAGCCCGGCATGGCCGCAGACGAGGATCATCGGCCGCGCCGGTGAGCCGTCGCGCTCATGGCGCGCCTGATTGCCGATCGCATGAAGCCGCGCGGCGATGTGTCCGAGCGGCGCGATGAACGCGGCGTACGACGCCCCGACTCCGATGTGTCGTCCGAATGCCGAGATGCCGGAGAGCACGCCGCTGATGGCGTCCTCGCAGATGCCGCCGACGGCGAGCATGCGCGAGTCGGGGTTGCTCACGGTGTGGTGGAAGCCGCGCGCGAAATCGGCTGCCGCGTCGGCGATGCTCGTCGATCCGAGGAGGTCGGCGGCGGCGACGATGAACGCGCCGCCGCTGTAGCGGTTCAGATATCCGAGCGATCTGCCGAGCTGCGCGCGCAGCGTGGTCTCCGTCCCCGGCGCGAGCTCCAGCTCACGCGGCAGGGTTGCGACACCTGCGAGCGTGTACGCGTCCGCGATCTGCGGCGCGGATGCACGCGGCTTGCGCCCCGCCGCGTCGAGGCGCTCCTTCGCGCGGATCACGCGATCGGCGAGCATGCGCGTCATCGACGGCTCGCTCTCCAGCCAGCGGCGCATCGCCATCAACGCGTCGATCCAGCAGTGCTCGACGATCGCGGCGTTGCGGCCGCCGGCGCACAGCGCGTCACCTTCACAACGCGGAAATGCGTCGAGGACCGACTTCGGAAGAGGGAGCGCGTCGAAGAACGATGCGTTGCACAGCTTGTGTCCTGCGCCGTGCGAAGCCTTTCCCTCGATCCCGTACTTCCAACCCTTGGTGGTGCGATAGACGATCGCCGTCGGCTGGTCGTTGTCGATCGTCACCGCACGACGCTGCGCTGCCGCGATGCGAGCGATGTCGGTTCCATCGGAAACGAAGATCACGTTCCAGTCGTGCAGATGGAACAGCTCCGCCGGGTCCCACTGCACGTAGTCACCGGGCTTGTCGCCTTCGCGCGTGACGCGATCCGAATCGATCGACGACTGGTTCCAGTCGACATGCACGACCGCGTTGCGCAGCGACGCGGTCCCCGCGAACGCCAGCGCCTCGGCCACACGGCCGGGCGTGAGACCACCTTCTCCCTCCACAACGTGCACGCGCGGCGCGCCGCTGCCGAACCAATCGCTCATGGCCAGCGCCAGTCCGAGGGAGGAGGCCATGCCGACGCCGGAAGCGCCGGTGGCAAGCCTGACGAACGGCGTCGCGGGCGTGGGGTGGCCGTCGAGAGCGCGTGCGCCGAGCGTACGAAAACGCGGCGTGTCGTTCTCGGGATTGCGCCGGAACCCCAGCAGATCCGCGAGCCGCAACTGATCCTCGGTTCCGGGAAGGAGATCGGGCGCGGCGATGCGGACGATCTCGTTGCGCAATGCCCACATCGCGTACAGACCGAGCGCTTTGTGGCCGGCGGCGTACGAGATGACGTCGGCGTCGTCGCGATCGGGCTGCGTGAAGTCGTAAGCCATCGTGTCGAAGAGCAGCATCGACACGAAACGGCCCGACGAGATCGAGCCGCCCGGATGTCCCGACATCGGCGCGTAGTTGTAGAGCATCGCGCAAAGCGCGCGGTACGCCGCGTCGAGTAGCTCGAAGGCGCGAATCTCCTCTGCAGGGAGCGCGGCAGGGCTCACCTCGCCGATCCACTCGCCGCGCCGCGGTCCGAACAATGCGCTCATGCGTATCTCCTCTCATCCATGAACCGGCGGAGGCCGGCGCGATCGACGGACGCCGCTGCGATGCGGCGCAGCGCTTCCTCCAGATCCGGCAGCGCGGTGGCGATCGAGATGCGGAGGTAGTGCTCGTTCTCGCTGCCGATCGCGCCGAACGACCGGCGGTCGAGCGTCGCCACCGCGTAGCGGTCGAGCAGGAAGAGCTGAAACAGCGTCGAGGGCGACGATCGGCGCCGCTGCTCGAGCGGCAGCGCCTCGAACGCATCGAGAGCGCCGAGGTCGTGGCAGAGGCGGGAGATGTTCGGAAAAACGTAGAAGGCGCCGCCCGGACGTCTGCACGTGATGCCGCCGATTGCATTCAGACCGCTCACGACGACATCGCGGCGCTCCGTGAATGCCGCGACCATGCGTGCGATCTCCGGAACGCTCTCGGGCGACTCGATCGCGACGCGCGCGCCGTGCTGGTTGTACGCGGGTACGCAGGAGAAGTAATTGATGTTGAGATTCCGGAAGACCGCGGCCTCCTCGACGGTCGGGAAGATCGCCCAGCCGACGCGGCCGCCGGTCCAGGAGTAAGACTTGGAAACGCCCGACACGATGATCGTTCGCTCTTCCATCCCGGGCAGCGACGCGATGGAGTGATGCCGCGCACCGTCGAAGAGGATGTCTTCATAGACCTCGTCGGAGTAGATGCGCATGTCGGCGGGCGCTTTTCCGCGGACTGCCGCCGCGATCTCCTCGAGCTGCGCGCGCGTCGCCACCCCGCCGGTCGGATTCGACGGAAAGTTCAGGTACAGAAGCTTCGTGCGTGGCGAAAGGAGTGCCTCGACATCGCGTCCACCGCACGTGAATCCGTTCTCCTCGCGCAGGTGCAGAGGTACGGCGATCGCGCCGACAAACTGCGTGAACGACTCGTAGATCGGAAATCCGGGACTGGGATACACGACCTGATGGCCGGGATCGCAGTACGCCTGCTGCGCGAATCCGATCGGCGGCTTGGCGCCGGGAAAGACGACGACGCGATCGGGCGTGATCTTCAGGCCGCGCCGCTCTCCCATGCTCTTCGCAATGGCTTTGCGCAGCGGCTCGATGCCCTGAGGATCGACGTAGTGGGTCTGATCGAGATCGATCTGGCGCTTGACCTCATCCGCGATGTGCGCGGGCAGAGCGAAGTCGGGCTCGCCGAGGTTGCACTTGATGACCCGTTCTCCGCGCAGTTCGACTTCGCGGATGCGCGGCCCGATCTTGAACGCGTTCTCCGTTCCGAGTGCGCTCATGCGACGCGCGAACACTGGGGCGGCAAGCACCTCCTGCAACGCCATCGATCACCTCCGCTATTCATCGCATTGTTCGGCCAGGCGTTACGCCGGGCGATGCCGAGGCTCACAACGCGGTGTGATGGTGGGCACGTGACGCTCCGAGCCGCGGGGCGTCTTCTGTGTGGGGCCGCCACACAGATGTCGGATTAAGATGCGTTCGAGGTGCCATATGCGATGGCGTTTTCCGATTTTTTTCCTGCTTGTTGCGATCACCGCGTCGGCTGAACCGGCCCGCAAGATTCCAGGCATCACCACCAAAGACGTCTATCCGCAAGGCTGCGTCGATTGCCACACGGCGAAGGCGAACATGCCGGCGACAATTGCCACTCTGCTGAGCAACCCCAAGGCCGCGACGAAAGCGCAGCCGTTCGTGCCGAAGACATTCACGTTGAAGGGAAAACATCCGTCGGTGGCGGCGATCAAGGACATCCCGGCCGGGTGCCTGAAGTGCCACACCGCCACGTCGAAGTTCGCGCCGCCGCTCCCTCCGATCATCCACGGCATTCATCTGACGGGCGGGGATGCGAACCCGTTCCTGACCACGTTCGGCGGTGAATGCACGAACTGCCACAAGTTCAACGACAAGACCGGGCAGTGGTCGATGTAGGGAACGTCGGGCTAGCGCATGGCGTTGCGCAGCTCGTTGAACTGCTGGGCCGTGGTGAGCGTCGTTCCGCCGATGATCGTCGGAGTCACGAACGAGATCGCGGGAAGACCGATCTGGGTGAACGCGCCGCTGATGGCGGTACGAACTTGCGTCATGTCCACGGCCTGATCGACCGATAAGCCGCCGGTGATCGTCGAGTTGGTGTAGGAGAAGGCGCCGAGCATCGCCAGCGTGCGTACCGCGCTCGCGGCGTTCCGCAACTGGTTCATGTCGAGGGCCGCGATCGGCGAGGTCCCAACCGTCAGCGCGTTCGTGTGGATGACGGTCGTCGCCACATCGATGTTGCTGTCGCTGGACTCGGTCACTCCGCCGGCGTCCGTCGAACGGATCTTGTAGATGTACGCGTTGTTCAACGCCAGACCCGAATTATCGGTGAACGGCGGTGTGACCGGGCTCGTCCCGAGCTTCGCGAAGCTGGTGTAATTCGTCGGGAGGCTGCGATAGATGTTGTACTTGGCGGCTCCTGCGGCGACCGTCCAGTTCAGCGTCACGGCGCTCACGCCGTCGAACGTCGCGGTCACGTTCGCGGGCGGAGTCAAGCCGGCGAGAATGGTCACCGTCTTCGTGTCTCCCACTCCGCACTTGTTCGCACCGTAAGCGGAGACTCCGAGAGTCACGGTGCCCGAGGCGAATGCAGTAAACGTGATCGCGTTCGTGGCCCCGCCGGCGGTGATCGATCCGTTCACGATCGTCCATGCGTACGTGGCGCCGCCGATCGCGGAGATCGATGCGCTGTTGCCGGTGGAGCTGGGGGCGACAGTCGCAGGTGCGGTGATCGCCGAGATCGTGAACGAGCCGACGCCGTTGACGATGTTGCTGCCAAGCGGCGATCCGGTCGCCTTCAGCATGAAGTCGTCCAGCTCGCGGTGACTCGGCTCCGCCGCCTGTCCGAAGGTGAAGCGGCTCTGTGGCACGCTCGCGACCCTCACGTTGTGGCAGTAACTCATGATCGTGCCGTTGAACGTCGACTCCGAGCCCGCGACGTAGTCCGTACTAGCGGCGAAGCATGTAGTGATCCCGCTGAAGTCCGTATCGTGGGCGAAACAGTGATCGACGTAGTTCGACGTGGCGTTCGGCGGGCTGCCATCGGTGAATCCCGAGGCCGTGCGTTCGAGGTCGCTGATGGCGACGCAGTGCGTGTGATGTCCGCCGAGGTTGTGCCCGAGCTCGTGCGCGTATTCGACCAGCGGCCAGTAATTCTGAGTACCGGCCGGCATGTTGTACGGGAACGTGTTCACGCCCGGGATGCTCCCGAGTCCGGTCGTGCCGAAGCTCGCGATACCGCCGCACCACGAGTACGGACCGCCGTGGTTGGGACCGGTGAAGAAGTCGGGATAAAGAAAATCGGTACCGCAGATAACCGCCTCCCACGCGATGCCGAGGCCGATGTTCTTGCCACTCATCATGACGACCGCGGAGGTCGTCCGGGTCGTTGTTGAGTTGTAGTAGTCGCCGAGCTCCAGGAGAGCGGTGAAACCCGTCGCAGTCGACCACGGGTCGGGGGAGCTGTAGATGTGTACGTTGGTCTGCGTGACGTTCGTATTCAGATCGCGGTTGTAGATCGTCGATAGCGCGCCGGTGAGGCTGGTGATGTAATTGGTCGCATTCACCGTGTTGCTACCTGAGGCGACGTAGAACTCGTTGTCGGTCTCGATTTCCACGGTGACCGCGTATTTCTGCGTCCCGCTGATCCCATTGGCAACGACCGGAAGGCCGTTCGTGCCCGTGGCGTGCAGCGGTCTGTTGGAGGCGGCCGGCTTGATCTTGTCGATCGCGCACTCCCAGCTCTGAAACCCTTCCGGTATCTCATCGTCCGGTTCGGACGCGGTGATGAAGTCGTCGAATCGATTTGGTCCGGGGCGCGGGTTGTTCGCGCGTCGCCCGGCGATGCTGTACTTTCGCTCGCGTACGACGATCAACCCTTCGACCGCGCTCGTGGCTGGATCGAGGGAGAAGAACGCAAACGATTCGCGGTCGCCGTCGACGAGACCGCGGTAGAAACGGCGCGCCGGCGGGTCGACGCGCTCGACGCCCGTCGCGCTATGAATGACGACCTTCCCGCCCGGTGCCCACACTTCGAACTGCTCCACGTCGATGCTCGAGCGCCTGTCGCCGTCCAACGGAATGCCCAGACGGATCTTCCCGCGGACGGCCGCCTCGCGAAGCGGCGCGAACGCGTCGTCGCTGAGCTTCGACACCGTCATCGCTGACAGTGAGGCCGCGGAACAAAGAACCGCACTCGCGGCGAAGGCTCGGATCCACCTACGCATGACAACTCCTCGGAATCGGAACGGTTTTGCTGAAACCGACGGACTTATCTGGAGTATACGGGCGGGGTATGGCCGCCGGACGTTGGCTGGATCACAATTCGGCCCTGAAAGGCGGGTAGCCGGGAAGCGGGAAATATTGAGATGACAGGGACTTCAGCGCCGGCCGTCATCGATCACTTCGGCCTCTTCGGCGCGCCCTCGGGCTGACGCTCACCGTGGCCGGGTGTGGCTCGCGGTCCGGGGGTGATCAGTCCTGAACGTCGGACGGCGCGAGCGTTTCCGCGCCGGGAAGGATGCCGATCAGCCGCGACGGGTCGTGGATGAGGACCGGAAGGTGCTGCGGGCAGATGTGAAGCGTCGTGCCGCGGTACTCGAGTGCAATCAGCGGAGTCTCCTCCGAATCGCGAGCGCAGAAGAGGCATGCAGGTCGTGCCATGGCAGCAATGTAAGAGACAGGCGCTCGCCGTCCGGCTCGGAGTGTCACAGCGCATCGAGACGGCCGTCACAGCGGAACATCGGTATCGGGCATGGCGGCCGTCTGTTATTCAGACCGCGGCCGGCTCGAG
>Ga0210377_10002340_pt1 | contig 16664 bp, 15 predicted proteins | sample PLM4_65_b1redo_FD_155480 | JGI IMG/M metagenome (GOLD analysis project Ga0210377, IMG submission 155480) | Groundwater sediment microbial communities from an aquifer in East River, Colorado, USA - PLM4_65_b1 redo | ecosystem: Environmental > Terrestrial > Soil > Riparian zone | place: USA: East... | reverse complement strand
GGGAGCCGCCTGCAGACTCCCCCCGGCCAGCCGCGCCATGCCCTCCTTTATATCCCCGCCGCATTGTGAACAGGTCTTCGCATTGGCCGGGTTGCGCGTGCCGCAGAATCCGCAGTGGATATCTGCTCCCGCTTGAGCGGTTTTGATCTGTTCTTCGTTGGTCACAAATTTCTGGTCGGCGCCAAGTTCGAATTGCACGTTCTCCGGTTGGGGCGCGCCGCAGTTCTCACAGGTCTTCGTGCCACCTTTATTGCGTGTGTTGCAGTTTGGACAAGTCCATTCATTTTGGATATATCCAATAGTTCGTCGTCTGCCCATGAATGCTCCTTATGGTCGATGCAGTAATTATAAAAGAGGTGGATAAAATGAGACCTTGTAATGAACTGACAGTTGTCTATTGGATGACTGCATCGCCCCAGTCACAGACGGTCTCGCGCTGACTAGGCAGCTTTCCCTTGACCAGAAAATCTTCGATGTATTGATCGGGACAGGGTTGTCCCCATCCATAGATGGAATGGACTCCGCCTTCCACGTAGATGTGATAACCATTCGCGAGATGTTCAAAAACATTCTTCCCTTCGTGGAACGGTGTAGCTGGGTCTAGCGTTGCGTTGAGTACGATGGCTGGCACACCTTCGGCTTTGAGCGGTGGGAGGTTTGCCGGGCTGCTCGGTGAACTGGGCCAGAAGGGACAGGTGAGACCCAGTTGCAACACATCGAGATCGAGGCGCGGCATGGTGCCATTGAGCTTTTGACCTTCCTGCATCAGCTTGGCTTCTCTTTCATCCGCTGTGCCGCTGTAGTAGGCATCGTCGCTGCACCAGACCACGTAATACATTGTGTCTGAAAAATTCGAGTCGCCTTGGTATTCTTCCGTCGCAGGGTCGATGTTGGCGTTGTCGTAATACAGTTGGGCTAAAGGCAGCATGTCTCCTGCTTTGGCGGAGGCGATGGCGCGCATGAGTTGCATGCGGCTATCCAGCCCGTAGAGCTGGTATGAGACCGTGTAATCCAACATGTTGAATGTAAAGAGACGTTCCACTTTCTTGGTGTCAGAAAGAGGATATTCATACTTAATGGATGCGTTGGCAAGTTTTTGTTCCAGCTCATCATAGGCAGCTTGTGAACCGCCGTCCAAGCCTTCGGAACAGGCAGAGTCCGCGTCGCAGGCTTTGAAGACTTCTGACAGTACCATATTGAAGGCTTCCCACTGGGAGAAAGCCGTCACGTCCCCTGATTGTGTGGTGTCCTGAGTACCATCCAGGATCAAGCCATTGAGATGATCGGCATGAGCACGTGCATACGCCTGCGCCACCGATGTCCCATAGCTGACGCCATATAGCATGAACTTATCATCGCCAATTGCCTGGCGGAAGATTTCGATATCCTCCGCTACCTGGTCTGTGCGGAAGTATTGCAGCTTGCCAGGGTCGATGCTGATCTCGCTGATACATTCATCCACGAACGATTTGGCGGTATCGATGGCGGTCTTCTGTTCCTCAGGAGTATCCAGTCCCTCCTCGCCTGCTGTATCGTTTGTATTCAAATATCCCAGGAAATATTTGGCATAGGCACTTTTACACTCGAGCGGATTGGAAAGCCCCACGCCGCGCTGATCGAAAAAGACGATGTCGTAGTGTTCCAGAATACTGGATGGATAATAGTATGTGGAAGCGTAACTGACGCCCTCACCGCCGGGTCCGCCGGGGAAGGCTTGCACGTACATGCCGTAGCGCTCTCCCTGTGCTGGAGAAACTGCAAACACCACGTCAATGGTCTCGCTGTTGGCTGGGTCAAAATGATCGAGCGGCACGGCAATGGTCAAGCAGGTGAAATCCGGGTTGGCATCGCACCGTTCCGCGCCGAGTTCATCCAGTCGCTGCGCCATATCTTTTATTTTGTCCGATGAGTTGTTCGGTGGAACTGAAGTGCCATCCGTATTCGGCGGAAAATTGGGTCCGTCTGTCGGGTTTTGTAAATTATTGAGTGTCTTGCACGAGATCGAGACAAGACTCAAGAGTAGGATAAATACGACCAGTCGTTTCATTGGATGCTCCTTGCTTCCAGTCTGAAATTAATGTTGGAATCCATTCCACTGACGGACTTCTTCGATAAGCGACTCGCAATCCGGTTCCTTATGTGGATTTGGATCGTTCGCTTCCGACTCCCCTTTGCCTGTCGCCGCTATAAAGACCGCTTCTGACCCGTTCGCCACGTTGACCGGGTCATAGCCGCCTTCGAGAACAAAGACGATCTTTCCGCTGCAATGTCCCTCTGCCAGTGCAACGACTTTCTGCGCCAGCATCAAATATCCCGCCGTGGAGAGTCCCAGCGATGTGATGGGATCGTTCCAATGTGCGTCGAACCCGACCGAGATGAAGATCATCTGCGGTTTGAACGATTCCACGAACGGCGTGAAAATCCGATCTGCCACCTGCTCGTAGACTTTATCTCCCGCATAGGCAGGCAACGGCACATTGACGATCCTGCCTTTTGCATGAGGCGCGTCCATGGTTGTGCCGGTGCCAGGATAAATGCCCCATTGGTGTGTCGATAAAAAAGCCAGACGTTCATCGTTGAGAAACGCGGCTTGCGTGCCATTGCCGTGATGCGCATCGTAATCAATGACCATTACGCGCTCCAATCCGTGGGCGAGAGCATCGCGCGCTGCGATGGCAACGTTGTTGAAGATGCAGAAGCCCATCGCACGGTCTGGTTCGGCGTGATGCCCCGGCGGGCGGACAATGGCGAAGGCGTTCCTTGCCTCACCGTTCATCACCGCGCGCGAACAGGTGATGACTCCGCCTGCCGCGAGCAGGGCATCGTCAAAGGAAGTGGGAGTCACATACGTGGGAGCGTAATCAATGATCCCCGGCGCTTCGGTGCGGCAGACCTCTTCCAGCCGTGTGATGAGTTTGGGATTGTGAACAAGAGCCACTTCTTCACGTGTAGCTGGCATCGCTTCGATCAACTCTGCCTTGAACGATTGGAGGCGCGGCTTCAACACATCCAACCGCCCCGGTCGTTCAGGATGATCGGGATACACATGCCCCGCTGATGGAATTAACGTATAAACAGTATTCATGTGCGGATTATAGTCCTTTGCAAAAGACCTGACAGGTTTTTAAAACCTGTCAGGTCTGATGTAGAAAATAAAAACCGCCGCCTTACCAGCATGGGGGGGACATGCTAATCAAGGCGACGGTTAGACACCTAATACCAATAAAGGGGAGGGCAGGTGTCGATGTGTTCAATATACTCCTGAATAAAAACAATCACATTAAAATATTATTAGAAATTCGATACTAATAGTCCTAATTGTATGACAAACAATTCCTGCTCACTTATGATTTCGATTCTCGAATAATTTCAACCAATCGTCTACTTCCTGTGACGAAAGCTTGCGGTCATGGGGCGGTTTGGGTGCGGAATGACGCACGTGTTTGAGAGTTCCAACAAACGAATCAGATGAGATCACTTCTGCCTGGGCGGCGCGTGCATCCGCCTGCACTTGCCTGTCGGAGGAGACAACGGTCCAATTCTTTGCAGTCCTTCCCATCTTCTTCAGGTGTCTACGGATGGCTTCATCGGCGGTCGTTCCGAGCGGGACAAAATGAGCGGTAACGGTGCCCAGCTTCCGGGTCCCGGCATGAAGCGCCGGCGCTCCGTCAAAATAGACTTCCACCTGCCTGCGCTCCAGTCTGCAGAACTCCTGAAGGATGGCGATCAATTCCATCTCGTCATCCATCGAATCGAGTCGCAGTCCCAGTTTTGGGATCAGGTTATGTCCGTCGATCAAATAAGGCATTTGTGAATTTTACTCGAGCAATTGAATTTCCTGCTTGCGACGGAAAGATGAGTTTTTCGTAAGTATAAGTACGGTGCAAATTGAAAACCTGATATGTGTTTTATAATGGTATGCAGGTTAGATCATGATCTTAACCAAACTAGGAGACTGATATGACTGAAAAAAAATCCCGCAAGATTATGGTTCCTCCCTCAGGAGGGATGACGCGCAGTTTTATTAACCGCTTGAAGCTGATCCTCAAGCTGATGGGCGATCGAAGGGTGAGTCCCTGGATCAAGCTCATTCCAGTGGGGGCGCTGGTTTATCTTGTCTCACCGATCGATATCATTATGGGGATTCCGGGAGTGGCCGCCTTGGACGATGCAGCAATTCTTTGGATGGGTTCCACTCTTTTTGTTGAGCTATGCCCTCCGGATGTTGTGCGTGAATACACGGATGATCTTTCAGGAAGTATCGATGGGTCGGGGGATGTCGTTGATGCAGAATCGAGTGATGTGGATGATAACAACAAATGAAGCGTTATCTCATTTTATTGGTGCTGCCCATTCTTATTGCTTGCAGCGGAACCAGTACCCCGACGCCGCCTCCTTCCACACCGACAACTGATTCCGCTACCCCAACCGCCGCACCGCCGACCGTCATCATCCCCGCTACGTCCACGGTGACGGAGATTCCTGCTACCGATACCCCCACCGTTCCACCGAGCGCGGATACATTCCCCAACCCCGATGCCTACGTCTGGCAGCCGGTTGTGGCGGGGCTTCAACGTCCTGTTGACCTGCAGCCTGATGGCTCCGGGCGCTTGTTTGTCCTCGAAAAAACAGGACGCATCCGCATTCTTCAAAACGGGCAATTGGTCGAAACTCCATTTCTGGATATCACTGACCGCGTCAATGCCAGTAGTAATGAAATGGGACTGCTTGGTTTGGCGTTTCATCCCAACTTCTCTCAAAACGGATTTTTCTACGTCAACTATACCGGCAGTGGCGGGAATACCTTCATCTCGCGCTTCCAGGCTAGTGGCGATAGCGCCGACCCGAATAGTGAAAAGACCTTGCTGACCGTGGAACAACCATTTGCCAATCACAATGGCGGCGTCCTTGCCTTTGGACCGGATGGCTTCCTGTATGCCGGTCTTGGCGATGGTGGATCGCAGGGCGACCCGAATGGCAACAGTCAAAACACGGGCGTTCTGCTCGGGAAGATTCTGCGCATCGACGTCAATAACGGTGACCCATACGGTATCCCCTCCGATAATCCGTTTGGCAACGAAGTCTGGGCATACGGACTTCGTAATCCCTGGCGATTATCGTTTGACAAATTAAATGGCGATATGTATATTGCCGATGTGGGGCAGGGTGCCTGGGAGGAGATCGATTTCCTTCCGGCAGGCTCCCCTGGCGGCACCAACTTTGGCTGGAACTTCCGTGAAGGCGCGCATGATTACAAAGGAAGTGCTCCTGCTGGGGTGGTGGACCCGGTTGCCGAGTATAGTCACGCCGAGGGTGGATGCTCCGTCACAGGCGGATACGTCTACCGCGGTTCCATGCCCGAGTGGAACGGCATCTACCTCTACGGCGATTACTGTACCGGTTTCATCTGGGGCTTGATCCGCTCGAATGACGGCTGGCAGAAGCAGAAGCTGTTTGATATGGATGTCACCATCACTTCCTTTGGGCAGGACGAAAATGGGGAAATTTACCTCCTGAGTGATAATGGCGGGGTTTTCCGCCTTGCTCCAAAATAAGGACAAGTATCATCCAGATAATGCAGATTGTCATCCGAATTTATGACGCCTGTCACTAGCAGGCGTCTTTTAATTGTCATACAATGACGCAGTAATTCGGAGGTGTCCTATGGAAAAGCAACAATGGGAAGTTAGCATGATCCGCTATTGTGAGCATGTGGGTCACTCAATCGCTCTGGAGGTTAAAGTGGTTTATCCGCCAGAGTATATGCCTGACCATCCACCCCGAGTAGTTGCCCGTCGCTGCTCCAACGCCTTAGAGTGCAACGCACTGGATAAAATGGCCTGCGCCTGGTGCGGCACAAATCCAGATTACCGTCCTTCGTAAAACTGAGTAGGCGTAACACAACCGCCTGCTTTGTATACAAACTCTCTCCTCCCTCTGAGTTGGTCTTGGCTGCCCCGCCTGCGATGGCGGGGTACGCCGTTAAAGGGAGATTGCCGTATAATTTCATACATTCCAAGCTTCGGAGAATACATTGAAAAAGATTCTATCCATCAGCGTGGGGTCATCGTCGCGCGATCACACCACCAGGCATGTTTTTCTCGACCAGGAATGTGAGCTCTCCCGTCAGGGCACAGATGGCGATTTCGACAAAGCCGTTCAACGCTACATAGACATGGATGGCAAAGTAGATGCCTTCGGCGTGGGCGGCGTGGAGTTCTATCTGCGAGTAGGGAAGAAGCGTTATTATTTCCGCGATGTCAACCGCATTCGGCGGGCGATCAAGATCAGCAAGGTGGGGGACGGCAACGGCGTCAAAGGACTGCTCGAACGCCGCGCCTTTCAAGCCCTCGAAAAACATCTCAATGAAAAAGAGAACAAGACCCTCAAAGGGATGCCGGCGCTTCTCACGACCGCCGTAGACCGTTACGGTATGGGTGAAGCCATGCTGGATACCGGACTGGACCTGACTATTGGCGATCTCATGTTCACGCTCGGGTTGCCCATCCCGGTAAAGAAACTTTCCACGGTACGTTTTCTCGCTGGCGCTCTGTTACCTGTGATCACAAAGTTGCCTTTCACATGGTTCTATGCCCTTGGCGCCGAGCAGGATAAGCCGCCTCAACAAAAATGGGATCACTACTACCAGCAGGCGACGGTGTTGGGCGGCGACTTCATTCAGATCCGCCAGTACATGCCCGATGACCTGACCGGCAAGATCGTTGTTACGAACACAACGACCGCGAAGAATGTGGAAGAACTGCGCAAGCGCAATTTGCACATCCTTGTCACCGTCACGCCGCGGCTCGAAGGTCGCAGTTTTGGCACGAACGTCATGGAAGCGACGCTGCTCGCCTTGATGAACAAGCCTCAATCGCAAGTAACAGAAGCAGATTTCATCAACCTGATCGAATGCATCCCCCTGGAGCCGAATATCGAGGTTTTGAACTAGCGCATCTTTTCGAAGCCTGAGCCTGCTTCCATTTCATAGGTATTCTCGAAACCTTGACATCGTCCCGTTTTCGCAGATAATAAAGAGTAACAGGCGACCCCAATAAAGGCAATGACAGAGGAAAGTAGACTGGCGGAAGCCGCCAGAGAGATGCGATAAAAATGCTGAAAGTCGCATTCGTCCAAAACCAGTCGAAGTTCCCTCCCGAGCCGTTCGTGTGAACGTAAAACAAGATATTATCTTGCGATACAAATAGTACGGACCGTAATCTCAACGTTACAAGAGAGGCTGATGTTAGTCGGCACAAAGTGTCCCGCGAGCCTTGCATGACAAGCGCGGGAAATTTAGGTGGTACCACGGGAACTTCCCTCCCGTCCTATTATTGGACGGGAGGTTTTTGTTTGTATACTTACGTCATTGCGAGGAGCGAACGACACTTGCACCACACGCACACTTGCCCTGGCGGGAGGTGCAAGTGTAGTGAGCGACGAAGCGTCGCCGTGGCGCCGTGGCGACACAATCTCCTCTCAACGTTGGAGATTGCTTCGGGCTAACGCCATCGCAATGACGGAAAAGAAATATTGGAGGTACGAATGCTCGATAAATTAAATGAGATCGAAAAGGCCGCGCTCGAGTCGTTGAATTCGATCACCGATCAAGCCGCGCTGGATGCCTGGCGCGTGGCGAACGTCGGACGGAGTTCACCGCTCATGCTGGTCTTTGCCGAGTTGGGGAAACTCTCCAAGGAGGAGCGACCCGTCGTCGGTCAGGCCGCGAACCGTGTCAAGGTGGCGATTGAGGCCGCTTTAACGGAACGCGCCGAGGCGATCAAAGCTGCCGCGTTGGCGAAATCCCTCGAAGAGGAACAACTCGATGTGACGCTACCCGGACGCAATGTCCACCTGGGGCGGTTGCATCCATCTACGCAGCAATTACGCCGCGTGTTGGATATCCTCGCGGATATGGGCTTTCAGGTGTATACCTCGCGTGAGGTAGAAACGGATGAGATCAACTTCCAAATGTTGAACTTCCCACCGAACCATCCTGCGCGCGATATGCAGGATACGTTCTTCGTGGAAGCAGGGGAGCGTGGCGATAACCCAATTGTCCTGCGCACGCATACCTCACCCGGACAGATCCACGCCATGCGCGAGTTCGCTGCCATGAGTCCCGATAACCCGCCGCCGATCCGCATCGCGCTGCCGGGCATGTGCTACCGCTATGAACAGATCACGGCACGCTCGGAGATCCAGTTCAATCAAGTGGAGGGACTCGTGGTGGGCGAGCACATCACCTTCGCCGACCTGAAGGGCACGCTGATCGATTTCGCCCGGCGCATGTTCGGTCAGAATGTGCGCACGCGTTTCCGCGCCTCGTATTTCCCTTTCACGGAACCCTCCGCGGAAATGGATGTGGAATGTTTTGTCTGCGGCGGCAAGGGCTGCCAGGTCTGCAAGAATTCGGGCTGGCTGGAGATCCTGGGCTGTGGCATGGTGCATCCCGTTGTTCTGCAGAACGGCGGATACGATCCCAAGCGTTACTCCGGTTTCGCCTGGGGCATGGGACCGGAGCGCCAATTGATGCTGCGCTATAAGATCGATGACATTCGATATTTCTGGGGCAACGACCTCAGATTCTTGGAGCAGTTCTAAAAAGCAGAGAATGAGAGAATTGGAGAATTCTCTACTCCTCCAATTCTCTTTCATGCAAAGGATGATTTTATGAAAGTACCTATTTCATGGCTGAAAGAATACATTGACCTTGATGGGCTATCCGTTGAGGATATCGCCCGCAAGTTGACTCTCGCCGGGTTGGAAGTGGATGAGATCAAATATGCTGGCTTGCCGATGCCTGACACGACTGCGGCTGGTATGCATTCCAGTGAGCGTCACGAATTCAAGACTAGCGGCATTAGCTGGGACCGCGACAAGATCGTGGTTGCCGAAATCCGCGAAGTAAACCCGCATCCTAATGCCGACCGCTTAACCCTGCTTGACCTCTATGATGGTCAACAAAACCAGACCGTGTTGACCGGTGCGCCAAATATCTTCCACTTGAAGGGCACAGGCAAACTTGCCAAGCCGCTCAAAGTGGCGTATGCCAAGGAAGGCTCGACCATCTACGATGGCCATGCCGACGGGCTCGTGCTCACAACCCTCAAGCGCGCCAAGATCCGTGGTGTTGAGTCCTATTCGATGGTCGCATCCGAGAAGGAACTGGGAATCTCCGAAGAACACGAAGGCATCATCCTGCTCGATGACGATGCCCCCGTGGGCATGCCGCTGGCAGATTACATCGGCGATGCGGTATTGGATATTTCCATCCTGCCGAACATGGCACGCAACGCGAATGTCATCGGTGTGGCGCGTGAACTCGCCGCGTTGACCGGACATCCGCTCAAGAAGCCGATTATTGAATACAAAACCGATGGCGATTCTGTTGAAGGCTTGGTTTCGATTGAAATCACTGACCCCGAACTCAATCCGCGCTTTGTGATCGGGTTGATCCGCGACGTGGAGATCAAGCCCAGTCCCTACCAGATCCAGCGACGTTTACGATTGGCGGGTATCCGCCCCATTAACAATATCGTGGACGCGACCAACTATGCCATGCTTGATCAAGGCGAGCCACTGCACGCCTTTGATTACGATGTACTCGTAGGGCGGATTGGCAATCCGCCCTACGGCAAAAAAGTAAAGATCATCACCCGCGCTGCGAAAGATGGCGAGAAACTCACCACCCTCGACGGCAACGAACGCACACTCACATCCACGAATGTGCTGGTCTGCGATGAAAAAGGTTCACTCTCCATCGCAGGTGTGATGGGTGGTGCCGAATCTGAAGTGACAGACAAGACGCGCAATATCCTGCTCGAAGGCGCGGCGTGGAACTTCATCAACATCCGCAAGACGGCGAAGCAGCACAACTTGGCGTCCGAAGCATCATTCCGCTTCTCACGTGGCGTGCATCCATCGCTGGCGGAGACCGGCGTTCGGCGTGGGCTTCAATTCATGGCGCAGTGGTCTGGTGGCAAGGTCGCACCGGGACTGGTCGATGAGTATCCACTCCAGCCGAAAGACTCTGTTGTGGATGTCACGCCGCAAGATGCGAAGCGCTTGCTCGGTATCCACCTCACCGTTGAAAAGATCGCCGAGCTTCTTACGCACCTTGAGTTCAAGTGTGAAGCCGTTACTGAAAACCAGTTGCAAGTGACCGCTCCTTCGCACCGCATGGACATTGGCGAAGGCGTGGTCGGTCTGGCGGACGTGCTCGAAGAAGTGGCGCGCAGTTATGGCTACGATAACATTCCCGAAACGCGCATGTCCGATTCGCTCCCGCCGCAGATCGGCAACCCGGTCCACGAATGGGAGGAGCACCTGCGCGATATTCTGGTCAGCCTCGGCGTGCAAGAAGTTGTCAATTATCGTCTGACCTCTCCTGAACGTGAAAGTCGCCTTGTCGCATACAATGACTATGTTGCGCTTGCCAACCCGATTGCGCCCGAGCGCCGCGTTCTGCGCCGCAGTTTACTTGCCTCCGTGTTGGAAGCGGCGGAGAAGAACGCGCGCGCCGAGTCGATTGCCATGTTCGAGATCGGTTCCATTTTCGAGCCTGTCAAGAAAGAATTACCGGATGAGAAACGCACACTTGCCATCGTGATGACGGGTGCCCGCATTGCCACCGCCTGGGATGTGAAGGATTCGCCCGTCTATGACTTCTTCGACGTGAAGGGACGCCTCGAACTCCTTTTGAGTGGACTTCGTTACACAGATGTTGTCTACTCCCCGGTTGATTCCGTTACTTATCTGCACCCAGGCAAAGCCGCGGAGATCAAGGTCAATGGGAAGGTTGTGGGCGTATTCGGCGAATTGCATCCGCTTACGCAGGAGAAATACGAGTTTGGCGATAAACCTGTCGTGGTCGCTGAATTTGACCTGGATGCGCTACAGAAAGCGACGCCGACCTACGGTATTACGCTCGTCGCCGATGTGCCTCCTGTGCTGGAGGATATCGCCGTGATCGTTGACGAATCAGTGGCGGCAGCGCGTATCGAAAGCCTCATCAGGCAGACGGGTGGAAAGATTGTGACGGACGTCAGGCTGTTCGATGTCTACCGCGATGAAAAGATCGGCGCGGGCAAGAAGTCGCTGGCGTACAGTCTCACGTATCAATCGGATAAAACGATGACCGACGCCGAAGCCGCCGCGATCCGCAACAAGATCGTGAAACGACTCGAATATGAAGTAAAGGCGAAACTCAGAAGTTGATGGTCGAGTTGTGAAACGTATCGAGACCCAGTACAAACGGGATGCAAAAAAACTTGCATCCCGTTTTGCAAATGAGTATACTGCGCCCAATTCATTCCAAAGGAGAAGATTGTATGAATAACAAGAACACAGGCATGATTGCCACCATCGCTACTGTTGTGCTTTGCGGTTGTCCGGGTTTATTGCTGTGTATATTTGGTGCAGTCGCCGCCACCGGTAATATGCCATTTTCCACTGAGGTTAATGGTGTTAGCAATTCTGGAACCCTACCGTCAAGTTTTGGATTTGTCATGCTTTGTCTTTCACTCATCTTTATTTTGATCCCGGTTGGTGTTGGTTTCTTCACACTCAGGAAGAAACCTGCGGCAGCAGACGAAGTGCCCCCGGCTTCATAATATCGGAGCAAAAAGTGGCAACCAGAAATGGTTGCCACTTTTTATTGTGTTCAAGTATTTTCTATTGCACGACGATGTTGGCAACCATTGTGCAGATAGTTGTGTTACCAGTTCGCAATATCCAACGCGTTGTGTAGTTGCCCGGTGTTTTAGGCGCCTGCATACTGACAGAAAGGTTAATGTTCTGCCCCGCCTTTACATCCTGATCAAGATCATAACCAGAGACTCGATGGATTTGGTCACCGCTGGAATAGATGAAGTCGACACTGTTTCTATCCCATTTTTGGGAGCCAGTGTTTTTCACTTTCCATGTTGCATCAAAATTGGTGCGCGGACTAAACGTGACTCCGTACGGATAGGTTGTGACCACTTCGCACGAATAGCCAGAAGCGCTGTTCCCTCCTCCTGAGCCTGGGATGGTGGGGGGAACAATGGGGGTCGATGTCTTCAATAGAAAGATCACGGTGTTCGTAGGTGTGGGAGAATTGGTGCTCGTAGGGCGCGGCGTGGATGTAGGTGTGGATGTCGCCGTGGATGTGGGCAATGCCCGGGATGTTTGCGTTGCCGCTGCATTGGCTGTTTGCGCTATGAAGGTATTCACTGCCCCAGGATCGATCGTGGGGACAACCGGCGCACCAACCGATGGAAGAACACATGCCGATATCAAGATCAGCATGGTCGTCCATATCAGAATTTTCTTTCCGTGATTTGCCATAATGTCTCCTGCTTTTAAGCGCTGCCGTTCGGATTGTATGACCGGTTTTGAATAGGGTTTATTTCTCGACGATGATCCTTACATAGGGGAAGCAATTCGCGCCTTCCACAGACCATACCATGACCTGCTGACCAAGTTCATTGGGTGCCTTGGCATCGAAGGTGATATCGAATTGATCATCAGGCTCCATTTCAGGGAGTTCAATCGTCGCTGTCGAGATCATGAGTGGACCTGACAAATACTTGAGATCTGATTTGGCGCGCCAGGTCTTTGTCCCTTTGTTGACAATGGTCCAATGAACGTCGAATTCCTCACCAGGGCGATATATTGTGTCATCGAACGGTCTCTGGTGGATCACATCACAAGCGTATTCCGGCTTGACGGTCGCCCCGCCGCCACCGCCGCCGCTGACCACTGCCGTCGGAGGCACCACCACGAACGGAGTTGCTGTGGGCAGGGCAGGGGCGACTGTGGGCGGAATTTCGGTAGGAAGGGGCGTTGCCGTAAATTCCGGTTGTGCCTGAGCGGTTTCGAGATTCTGCGCGGCAACGGTCAATTGGACCGATTGTTCGATCAGTTGTTGGACGAGGGCGGGGTCCTGTGTGGGAGCAGGAGCGGCAGGTGCACATGCCGAGAGCAGGACGAGCATTGCCAGCGCGGAAAATAGGATTCGTTTCATTGTTCGATTCATTATTGTCTCCTTCGATTGATCATTTCTCGTTTGGTTTGGAAGAACCATCTCCAATGCCCAGAGGCTGCCATTTCTTGCTGTCTTTAAGGCGGTGTTGAATTCCATGGCGGTCATGGACTTCATCGAAACTCTCAGGCTTGATGAACATTTGATTGCCTTCCAGCAACCCATGCACGCCTTCCTGACCGGGTTCGGGACGTTTCTCGCCCTTGAACTTGGCGGCTTCGCTGGGAAGGTAATCGGTTGGTTCTTCGTAGGTTGTGACGTACCCTTCGTAGTTGCGCAGGATGATCTTGTGGTCAGACATGCTCAGTAAATAATTCGGCATGACGGGGATCTTTCCGCCGCCGCCGGGCGCGTCCACGATATATTGCGGGACGGCGTAACCGGAGGTGTGCCCACGCAAGCCTTCCATGATCTCGATGCCCTTGGCAACGGGTGTGCGGAAGTGCCCCGAGCCTTCGACCAGGTCACATTGATAGAGATAGTATGGTCGCACGCGAATGCGGACCAGATCCTGCACGAGTTTGCGCTGGATGTGGACGTTGTCGTTCACGCCCGCCAATAGCACAGACTGGTTGCCGAGCGGAATCCCTGCTCTAGTAAGACGGTCGCAGGCTTGTTCCAGTTCCAGGGATATTTCATTCGAGTGGTTGACGTGGATGTTCAGCCAGAGCGGGTGGAACCTGGCGAGCATATCGCACAGTTCCTGTGTGACGCGCATCGGCATGAAGACCGGCACGCGCGAACCAATGCGGACGATCTCGATGTGCGGGATCTCACGCAGACGGGTGAGCAGTTCTTCAAGGATCTTCGGCGCCAGCACGAGCGGGTCACCGCCGGAGAGCAGAACATCACGGACCTGTGGAGTCCGCTTGAGGTATTCGATCTGCATCTCGAATTCCTGGCGGTTAAAGGTCTGACCCGGGTCACCGACAATGCGTGAACGCGTGCAGTAACGGCAGTACGACGCACACTGAGTCGTTACCAGCATAAGGACCCTGTCAGGGTACCGGTGAACCAGCCCCGGCACGGGAGAGTGGCGGTCTTCTGCAAGCGAATCTTCCATCATCGCAGTGAAGGATTGCATCTCTTCTGCAACCGGGATTACCTGTCTACGGATGGGATCATCCATATCATTTGGGTCGATCAGTGAGATGAAATAGGGGGTGATGTCCACGCGGAAAAGTCCGCTGGTGTTCAACGCTTTGCGCTCTGAGTCGGTGAGTGGGATTACTTTTTCAATATCTTCAGCAGTATTCAGGCGATGGCTTAATTGCCAACGCCAATCGTTCCACTTCTCATCCGGAACGTCTTTGTAAATGGGTGCACGTTTAGAAACAAACGGGGTGGGCATGAGATTATCCTCCGATTAAAATTATGAGTTGAACAACATTAAATCAGCAGACGCCAGATGGTTGTTCTGTGGAGGATCATGATCGGGTCTGAAAAAGCCTGCATTGTGGACACAAGCAGTTGTCATATTTTGAATTGTACGGGGAAACAAAAATAGGGTCAATGTCCCTTTTGGCTGGTTTTACACGGAACCGAAAGATCTCAAGTGGTGTATAAAGAATGATACTACAACCTCTCCGGAGAGGCACTATTTGGATGAATCCACGTTAGTCCGTCACGCCGCGAATGGCGACGCGGCGGCTTGGGAACCGCTGGTGCTGGCTCATCAGCAGGCGGTCTTCCGGCTGTCGTACCTGCTCCTTGGCGACCCCGATGATGCAGAGGATGTCGCACAGGAGACCTTCTTACGCGCCTGGAAACACCTCAAGCGTTTTGATCCAGCGCGCCCACTCCGTCCGTGGTTGTTGAGCATCGCCTCCAATCTTGCCAGCAACCGCCGTCGCTCCGCCGGACGATATTTCGCAGCGCTCACACGCGCCTTTCGTGATGAGTCGACTTCGGTCACCATCGAAGAAAAAAGTTCGCAACACATGCAAGCCCATGACCTGTGGAAAGCCGTCCAAACTTTGACCGTCCCCGACCAGCAAATTGTCTATTTGCGATTCTTCCTCGATCTCTCCGTTGCTGAAACTGCCGAAGTATTGCAGGTTGCCGAAGGCACTGTGAAATCGCGCCTGAGCCGCGCGCTCGAAAAACTGCGCAAGATCATCAAACAGGATTTTCCTGTTCTGACTGAAGGACTGGAAGCATGAACGAAGATAAACTGCGCGCCCTTGCCAGTGGAATGGACTATCCTCATACTCCCGACATCGCGGGAGATGTGACCGCGCGCCTCCGCCAATCGACTCGTCCACGCTTCTCTTTCCAACCCTTCGGCTCCGCTCAGGGCAGGACCTTAGCCTGGTCGCTGACCCTCATCCTTATCCTTTGCTCGAGCCTGATGCTCATCCCAACCGTCCGCGCCGCTGTCATCGAATTCATCCAGATCGGAGTCGTCCGCATCTTCCCTCCCGAGCCGACCACGCCATCCGGCGAACCAGTTACGACAGCTACACCTGAATCCTTCTCACCGGCAACAGCCACCCCTGCGCCGAGTTTGATCCCCATTTTGAATCAAGTGGCTGGAAAGACAACTCTGGCAGATGCCCAGGCAAAAGTGGATTATTCCATTCTGCTGCCAACGTATCCATCTGACTTGGGCGAGCCCGATTATGTTTATATCCAAGACATGGATGGAAACATGGTTATCCTCGTGTGGCTCGACCCTGAACAACCGAAAAAGATCTTGATGAGTTTGCATTTCCTTCCCAATGGAAGTTGGGCGATCAAGAAAATGGAACCCACTGTGATCGAGGAAACAACCGTCAATGGAGAATATGCGATCTGGACGACCGGACCGTATCCGATGCATATGACCAATGGCGATATCCAATACAAGCGGCTGATAACCGGTCATGTATTGATATGGGCAAACCCGGATGTCACCTATCGGCTGGAGACAGACATGAGCCTGGAAGAAGCGGTCAGGATCGCGGAATCACTCGAACCAATTCAATAAAGGCAGTTATCGTCCCGTAGGTTTAAATGAGCAATATTGCCTTCTCATCCAACCTGCGGGACGTTTTGCACTAACAGATGGAACCAAGATTGGTGTATGGAAAGTTGCTTTCTGCGCAGTCCTCGGCGCAGGATTCGCCGCTGTCTTGAAAAGCTGAAGGTGAGCTGCTTAAGCTGTTATTGATGGAACCGGACGTCTACAGGCGGTGTATGGATATTGAATTCCCATTCACCAAAGGAGGTACGAATGTTTTCACGATGTAGAATTTCAATTGCCATCGCCGTCTTATTGACACTGGCGCTTGTCATCCCGGTTTTTGCGGGTGGCTGGGCAGTCATCACGCTGGATGAACTACCGACCGGTGTCATGGCAGGTCAGCCGTTCACGATTGGCTTTACTGTGCTACAACATGGCAGAACGCCGCTGGATGGTCTCTATCCAACCATTACCGCAAATCTAAATAAGGAAACTGAGTTTGTGGTCAACGCCAAGTCTGAAGGCGAGCCCGGTCATTACACAGCGACGTTGACATTCCCGAAAGAGGGGCAGTGGCAGTGGTCCATTCAGGCGTTCACCATGGATCAGCCCATGCCTGTGCTACAAGTTGCCGCGCCATCGGGCGCCTCTACGCTGAAGACGGAGCCGGCCGCCTCATCGCTTCCCTGGTTG
>Ga0210377_10002339_pt1 | contig 16664 bp, 15 predicted proteins | sample PLM4_65_b1redo_FD_155480 | JGI IMG/M metagenome (GOLD analysis project Ga0210377, IMG submission 155480) | Groundwater sediment microbial communities from an aquifer in East River, Colorado, USA - PLM4_65_b1 redo | ecosystem: Environmental > Terrestrial > Soil > Riparian zone | place: USA: East... | reverse complement strand
CCGGGCCAGGTCCACTTCCCTCTTCTGCGCCGGCTCATAGCCGACGAACTCCAGGGGAGACACCGCATCGGCAAGGTCGATCTTTTCCACCTGCGCTTTCCCCTGAGGCTCTCCGGTCACGTTGAAGGCCCCCGCTTGAATGGTGAGGACCATCTTCCCGGTCTGCGCTTGGACGATCCGCCGCAGCTTGGCATTGCAGAGGCCGACTTCGAATTTCCCTTCGTTGATATCCATGATCTCGGAAACCTGACCGACCTTGAGGGCCGCGGCCACCCGAGGGGCCAGGTCCCAGCCATAGGAGGAGTGAAGGAATACGACGCAGTCCGGGTTTTCCCTCTTGACCGCTTCGAGCACGATCTTTTTATGCAGCTCCGGGTTGTATTCGCCGTATTTCGCCACATCAGCCAGATATACTTTGGCGTTGACCCGGGGGACTTCCGCTTCGTTCCCGATCAGGACCATTGCCTTGTCAGCGCCCAGCTTGTCGGCAAAGACCGTCAGTTCATAGCTTGAATCGAGGAGCTTCCCTTCCCGGTATTCGCAAACAAGCAGTGCTTTCATGTCGAGCCTCCTAATCCGGACAAACCGGAGCAAAAACTTTTTTGCCACAGAGAGCACAGAGATCACAGAGGTAATATATTAGGCAAAAATCTTGTGGTTATGAAAATATTTCAAGCCTTTCTCTGTGTGCTCTGTGACCTCTGTGGCTAAATTATCTTTCCATTTTTCTATTTCACAACCTTTGTTTTCTCCTTCAGAATGACGATAAGCTTGCCAACCATATCGTTCACATCCCCTTCCAGGACAACGCCGCTCCCCTTCTTTGCCGGCGGATAAGCTCTGGTGGTGGCGGTCAGTTCCTTCTCTTGAAGGAAGCCGGCGATCGGAAAGGAGAGGATCTCCTTCTTTTTGGCCTTCATGATATTCGGAAGGGTCGGATAGCGGGGTGTATTGAGCCCCAGCTGACAGGTGAGCAGGGCCGGCAATTTGAGCTTCACCACCGCCTTCACTCCCCCTTCAAGTTCCCGCTTTGCGGTGATGATGCCGTCGGCAAAGGCGAAGCCGACCACGGTAGTGATGCAGGGGATGCCCAAGACCTCGGCAGCGATGGCCCCGACCTGTCCGGAGCCACGGTCCTGGGATTGCAACCCTGTGAAGATCAGGTCAAAGTTCTTGTCGCGGCTGAATCCTGCGATGACCGAGGCGATCTGCCAGGGATCTTTCCGAAAGGAGGCCTTGTCCTGGATGTGCACCCCGCGGTCGCACCCCATGGCCAGGGCCTTCTTGATCATTTCAACGACCCGGTCAGGGCCGATGGAAAGGACGGTGATGTCCGGCGTGCTGCCAAGCTGCTCCTTGAGCTGCACCGCCTGCTCAACGGCATACTCGTCATACTCGTTCATCCTGAAGGCCAGATCGGTCTCGTCATACCAGACCCCTTCCCCGTTGACCTTGAACCGGGATGCCATGTCGGGCACCTGCTTGATGCAAACCAGTATTTTCATCTTATTCTCCTAACCCGGCCAAGCCGGACCTAAAAAACAAACAAAATATTTTGACACAGATAAGGGCGAATAAAACCTATGAAACATCATAATTTATCATAGTCCAATCAGTGTAAATCAGTGTCAAAGCAGTCGACTTTTTTCTCGCCAGGTTAAAACGAATTTCATTCTTTCGTTACTATTCTTGCGGCTACAATCTCGGCCAGATCCAGGGCCATCAGTTTTTCCTCGCAGTTATTTGTCTTTATCCCGTCTTCGAGCATCGTGAGGCAAAAGGGACAGTTGGAGATAAGGAGCGGGGCCCGCGTTGCCTGGGCCATGGCTACCCGCGCGGCGTTGATCCTCGTCCCCAGCTTTTCCTCGGCCAGGATCCTGCCTCCGCCGCCACCGCAGCAGAAGCTCGCATACCCTGATTGCTCCATCTCCGTGATCCGGCCGCCGGCCGCCTTAAGCACAGCGCGCGGCTGGGCGATGATGTCCTTGTAGCGTCCCAGGTAGCAGGAGTCGTGGTAGGTGAAATCGAAGGCTGATGGTTTTATGTTGAGTCTGTTGTTGTTGATCAGCCCGTTGATAAAGGTGCTGTAGTGCTCGACATCGATATCCAGACCCAGGTCCTTGTAATCTCTCCCCAGTGTATTGAAACAGTGGGGACAGGTTGCGACGATCTTTTTGACGCCGTAGGCCTTGATCCGCTCGATGTTCTGGGCGGCCATCATCTGGTAGAGGTACTCGTTCCCCAGCTTCCTTGGCGGTTCGCCGCAGCATTTCTCCTCTTTGCCGAGGATGCCGACACGGATGCCCGCAGCGTTGCAGATCTTGATGAAGCTCCGGGCAATCTCACGGTTTCGCTTGTCAAATGAGGCGTAACAACCAACGAAGTAGAGGATGTCCACCTTGCTGTCCTGCTCCATGATCTTCACGTCGAGCCCATCGGCCCATTCCCCCCGTGCCGCAAAGGCAAGACCGAAGGGGTTGCCGTTCACTTCGATATCGTTGACCGCTGTCCGCACCTCATCACCGGGAAAGACGCCCTCCATGAGGGAGAGGTTCCTGCGAATCTCGATGATCTTGTTCACGTGCTCGATCGATGCCGGGCAGATGTGCTGGCAGGCATAGCAGGTGGTGCAAGCCCAGAGAACGTCCTCGCTGATCGTTTCGACCAGGCCTGCCTGGGGTTTGGTGAAGGCCACCTCGCCGATCTGCTTCACGACCTTCATGGGGGACAGGGGCTTGTTCGTTGCATAAGCCGGGCAGCGATCCTGACAGCGCTTGCAGGTGGTGCAGGCATCGGCATCGAAAATATCCTTCCACGTAAGGTCAGATACCTTTGCCGCGCCGAACTGTTTGGCGCCTTCGTCCTCCAGGTTGATGGTGGCGATGCTCCCCCTGGCTGACAGATCGGTGAACAGATAATTCGCGGAGGTGGTGAAGATGTGGCGCAGCTTGGTGAAGGGAATGATGACGATGAAGCCCATGCTCAGGAAAAAGTGGACCCACCAGAGTGTCTTGTGCAAGAGCGACAGGGCATCAGGCGTCATACCGAGGAACAGGTTCCCGATGAACATGCCGACGGGAGAGAAGGGCGCCAGACCGGGATTGGTCCTGAGCTCCGTAGCCGCTATCCGTACGCCTTCGACGACAAAGCCGGTCACCAGGATGACAAACAGCAGCGTATGCACCACATAATCGTCGACGGTGGTCTCCAACCCTTCCGGCTCTACCAGGAAGCGGCGCACGAGAAGCCCCCCGAGCATGATCAGAGCGACTAAGCCGGCCACATCGAGGGTCAGCGAGAATATCTTATAGAAGGTCCCTTTGAGGAAAAGCCATCCAAAGACCGGCTGGGTGAAATCCACCTGGGCCATGATGAGAAGCGTGCCGATGAAGAGAAGGCCGAAGCCCCAGAAAAAGAAGGCATGCAGAGACCCGGGTCCAAGCACCCGAAGCACCTGCACCTGGGCAAACATGTTTTTCAGCAGCAAGAAGATCCGTTCCGGAAGACGATCGAGCCTGTTCAGCGTCTTTCCCAGCCGGTATGTTGCAAAGCGCCGGTAGAAGCCGTACAGAAGCACAGCGATGGCAATAAAGGCGAAGAAGTACATCGGCACTATGACCCCGTGCCCGACGTTCCAGTATATTTCCCGCGTTGCTTCCATGGAGTACTCCTGATTGGAATTATGGATGCATCATTTCGATACCATCAATGCCCTTGAAATGCTTCCTGTCAAAGGTATAGATGGCCCTGATCTCAGCCGCCTTGGCGAAGGCAACGATCCATGCGTCTATGAAATCGATTGGCTCATAGCGATAAATCGCGATGGCATCAGACACGACAGTCTTGTCACTGACCTCAACGCCGTGCGTATGCAGGATTGCGTTCAGGAGCGGTACAATCTCACTGCGTTCGAGTTTATAAAAGCTTTGGAGGACCCAGACCAGTTCCGCGATCACGACAGAAGGTATCAGCAGCCTGATCTCTCCCTGCGCCGCCTTGAGCAGAAGGCGTTTGACGTCATTTGCCTTGGATGGATCGTCCTCGGTAAGATAGCGGACAAGCAGATTGGTATCGATGACAGCACGCTTACGGTCGTCCACCACGCTTGCCCGCCTTTCTCCCGACATACGTTCTGGCTGCCTCCCGGACAATGTCGGCATCAGAATGTTTAGCCCGTCCCCTGAGATACCCCTTATAGTCCAGAAGGGACTCTGCGGGTTTGATCACAAACGTATCATTCTCCTGCTCGAAAACAACCACGCCGCCTTCCCGAAGGTGCAGGATATCCCGCACCTTCTTGGGAAGCGTGATCTGGCCTTTCGATGTAATCTTCGCGGTAACGGTCATGTCGTATCTCCTTACCTTGGATATTACTCCTTACTTTTGATTATAACCAATGTACCGCATATTATCAAGCAGAAATCAAACAACGAGTCGGGGAAGTCATCGATGCGGGCGCTAGCGAGCATTCGCCGCACTGAATTGTCAGGCCTTCTCGTTGTCTTCAAGGACACGCTTTAACCCGGTCAGGTCAGTGAGCACCATCCCAATATCATCTTTGTATTGCTCATCGCTCATGCCGGGCATACGGAATACAGTAAAAATCACTTCACTATCATTTTCCGGGTCCGCCAACACGCGCATAGGCACGTACACCTGAATCTGAGGACTTACCGTGACATAGTGGTCGAGAATCCTGAACTCATTCCTCGGCGTGAACCGGATCCGAACTGTGCTTTCGGGGGTCGTCGCAATCCATTCGTTTCCTTCCTTTCTGATCTCTTTGATGAAGACGCTCCATTTCGGAAAGTTCGTGGGATCTGCGAGATACTCATATACCTCCTCGGGGCGACGCTTGATGGATATGCTTACGGTCCGGGATTCTGTCATACGAATTTTCCTTTCGCCTAATGGGGCGAATGAGCGGTCGTCCCTGCAGGGGCAGGTTGGTTTGGACGCAGTGAAACCCAACATGTTTCAAACTAAACAGTACCGTTAAATACGTCGGGTTTCGCGTGCTCTACCCGACCTACAAACTCTTGTGGGGAGGCTTTTTCAAAAAAACAGTGATTGTCATGAAACGAAACTCAGTGTGATACTAAAAAGATCAACGATAGATACCGCGGATGTTGTTGATCAGGGTTAACTGTTCGATGGATGCAAAATCTTCAGAAATATCTTCACGATATCCGGATCGAACTGCGTCCCTGCATGCTGCTTCATATAACCGAGGGCTTCTTCCTTTCCCATTGCAGGTTTATAAGGCCTGTCAGCGGACAAAGCATCGAATGAATCGGCCACGCAAAGTATTCGTGCCAAAAGGGGAATATCATGGCCTTTAAGCCCTTCAGGATACCCCTTGCCATCGAACCTTTCATGATGATATTTAACTATCGGGATCACCTTCTGCAGCTGCCCGACAGGGTTGAGGATGGCGGCCCCCTTCGACGGATGCATCTTGATGAGTTCCCACTCCTCCTCTGTCAGGGGCTCGGTCTTGTCGAGGATGACGTCATAGGTCCCGATTTTCCCGATGTCATGAAGCAAACTTCCGATCTTCAGCATTTCCATGTCCTGCGCGTTGAATTGCATATCCTCTGCGATTGCGAGCGCGAAAGATGCAACCCTTTCTGAATGGCCCATCGTCCATGGACTTTTGGCATCCAGGGCGTTTGCAAAGGAGAGAACCAGCTCCTTAATGAGAGACCTGAGTTCACTTTCCGCCAAAAGGGTCGATTGAAAGAGTTTTGCCCTTTCATTGATGAGATAGCTGATAAGCGTAAGAGTAAAGGGTGCCAGGAGAATGAGGGCGCGGAACCTCACTCCCTCTTCCCCCGTCGAAAGAAAGTATTGCACAATGCGATGCGAGGCCCCTTCATTCTGGGTGAACAAATAGATGAAAATCCCGAGAATGATCCATGCAAGCAAAACGGTATATATTGCCAACCTGGATAAAACCGTGGAAACCATAGTGTTGGCAGGGGAGACTTCTCTCATCAGCACTCACCTCACATGTTGTGCCTGCGGCAATCTATCGGGCATTATATCGCACTTTTAACTCGGGCAAAATATATTTTGCCGCTCTCATCGCGCGGACGAAGACTTCACCTGATCCCCTGTTGTTGTTGTTGTCGCCATCGAGATTGAAGCATACCATTCACCCATCGTGAGGCAGGCAGGGGGAACATTTTTTGTCTCGGAAGGAAGCTCAGCACGCCTTTCGTCCGAAATCCTGCGATTGACTGCTCTCAAATCTGAACGTATTGCCGCAAATTATGCCTGCATCAGATATAACCCGCATTGGCCCTAAAAAATATACTTCTCCGCCTCAATGGCGGCGTTCGCCAACAGACGCTTCTCCCGGAGGAGACCGGTGGCGTCGTATTTGGTGAATCGCCTGATGCCGCCAAGAAGCATGGTCAGGGTGTCGCCCTCTTCGATGAAGTAGGCAGCCTTGCGCGCCGCGGTGGCTGCCTGCTCCGAAGCATTGAAGGTAAAGACCTTCACCGCGGCCGTGACAGCCGCCTTTTTTGCTTCGCTCACCGTCGGCATGATCTTTTCAGCGCGCAGGACAGAACTCTCGATAGCGAAGATGTTGATGGCGATGTCGGCGACCGCCAGAAGGACTTCCTGCTCGTCCTTGATGGTAGTCATGAATTTTTGTACGCCGCTCCCCGCGATCACCAGAAAGACCTTTTTCAAATTGGCGAGGAGCGTTTTTTCCGCGGTAAAGAGGCCACTGTCGCCTGACTCGTCGAGGGAGGGGGTTGTGAGCGCTTCGATCGCCTTCATCGCTTCGCGCTGCAGCGGAAGTTCCCCTTTCATGGAACGCGTCAGGATCATGCCGGGGATCAGGAGGCGGTTGATCTCGTTCGTCCCCTCGAAGATCCTGTTGATCCGTTCATCGCGATAGAACCTTTCAGCGGGATATTCCTGGATGAAGCCGTAGCCCCCGAAGATCTGCACCACCTCATCCACCACTGCGGCAAGGACCTCGCTGCAGAACACCTTGGCGATGGCGCACTCGATGGCATATTCCTCGATCCCCTTCTGGTAAACCGCGTAGTAGTCCGGGGTGTCCTTGGCAATGGTCGCCAGCTTGTTGTCGATCATCCCCGCAAGGCGATAGACCAGCGATTCCGAAGCAAAGATCGCGGCCGTTTGATCGGCGATCTTCTCCTTGATGGCGCCGAAGCTCGCAATGGGGGCGCCGAACTGCTTCCTGATAACAGCGTATTTGATCCCTTCGCCGAGGGCATGCTTGGCGGCCCCGGTCACTCCAGCGCCGAGCTTGAAACGTCCGACGTTCAGGACGTTGAAGGCGATCTTGTGCCCCTTGCCGATCGTGCCGAGAAGGTTTTCCTTCGGCACCTTCGCGTTCTCGAGAACGATCTGCGTGGTGGAGGTGCCCCTGATCCCGAGCTTTTTTTCTTCAGCCCCAACCGACAGACCCTCGGTGTTCCTTTCCACGAGGAACGCGGTGAAGTGCTCCTTGTCTATCTTGGCAAAGATCGTATAGAGGTTGGCGAAGCTCCCGTTGGTGATGAACTGCTTTGTACCGTTCAGGAGGTAGTATTTCCCGTCAGCCGATAGTGTGGCGGTTGCCTTGGCCCCTAGGGCGTCGCTTCCCGAGTCCGGCTCGGTCAGACAGTAGGCGGCGATCCACTCGCCACTGATGATCTTTTTCAGGTATTTTTCCTTCTGCTCCTTGGTCCCATAGTATACGAGCGGCAGCGTACCGATGCCGGTATGGGCAGAATAGGTCACGGAAAAAGAACCGACCGTGGAGATCTTCTCCGCCACCAGCATGCTGGTCGCCTTATCGAGTTCGAGGCCGCCGTACTCCTCGGGGGCATCGATCATGAGGAGTCCGAGTTCACCGCACCGTTTCATCAGTTGGACCGTCACGTCGAAATTGTGGTTCTCGATCTCCTCCAGATGAGGCACGACCTCGTTCAGCACGAACTGGGCCGTGGTCTCGCCGATCTGTTTCTGCTCGTCGGTGAACTCCTCCGGTGTAAAGACATCGTCCTTGGTCACCTCGGTTATCAGGTACTCTGCCCCTTTGAAGAGTTTCGCAGTCATGGTGTTCACCTCGAATGTTTTTAATGGTGAAAAAATGCTTTTTCACTTTGCAATTTTCAATTTACAATTTCCAATTTTCAATCCCGGCCTCTCCAGGCCGGATATCACATCTTCTCGAAGATCCCCGCGGCCCCCATGCCGCCGCCGATGCACATGGTGACCATGCCGTAGCGGATGTTGCTCCGCTGCATCTCGTGGAGAAGGGTCGTGGTCAGCTTGGCGCCGGTGCATCCCAGAGGGTGTCCCAGGGCAATTGCGCCGCCGCTCACATTGATGCGGGTGGGATCGAGCCCCAGGGTCCGAATGACGGCAAGAGACTGGGCGGCGAATGCCTCGTTGAGTTCGATGAGCCCGATCTCCTCCTGCTTCAACCCGGCGAGCTTCAGGGCTGCCGGGACCGCCTCGATGGGGCCGATCCCCATGATCTCCGGCGGCACTCCTTTTACGGCAAAAGAGACGAACCGGGCCATGGGTTTTTTGCCGCTCTTTTTCAGAAATTCCTCGGACACAACCAGCACCGCCGCGGCCCCATCGGTCATCTGCGATGCATTGCCGGCCGTGACCGTACCGTGCGTCTTAAAGGCGGGCTTCAGTTTTCCCAGGATCGCCGGGGTCGTGTCCCCCCGCACACCGTCATCGATGGTCACGAGCTTTTTCTCTCTTTTCATCTTGCCGTGGACCAGCGTACAGTGCTCCACCTCGACCGGGATGATCTGCTCATTGAACTTTCCCTGTTCGATGGCGGCCGCGGCCTTCCTGTGACTCGCCGCGGCAAAGGCATCCTGGTCTTCCCGGGAAACGTTGTACTTGTCCGCCACCAGCTCAGCGGTGATCCCCATGGTTGTGAACGATTCCGGCCAGGAGGAAGCCAGAAAGGGGTTGACACTGTACTTGTTGCCACCCATCGGGATCATGCTCATGCTCTCCGCGCCGCCGGCGATGATACAGTCGGCAAAACCCGCCATGATCCGCTCCGCGGCCGAAGCTATCGTCTGCAGTCCTGATGAGCAGAAACGGTTGACGGTCTGCGCCGGCACCTGGTAAGGGATCCCGGCCCTCATTGCCGCGATCCGCGCCATGTTCATCCCCTGCTCTCCCTCGGGAAAGGCGCACCCGATGATGATGTCCTCAACCAGCAGCGGGTCGATGGCCGTTCTCTCCAGCAGCCATTTCAGCGCAGTTGCGGCCAGATCGTCGGGCCGTACGTCTTTTAATTTCCCTTTTTTTGCCTTGCACCCGGGAGTGCGGTAGGCGGCAAGGATATATGCGTTTCTCATCGGTATCCTCCGTTGTTTTGTAACTACTCAGGTCCATTTTATCCGCAGATTACACAGATTTCACCGATTAAACCAAATGTGAATTATGGGTTTTCTAATCTGCGTCCATCTGCGAAATCTGCGGATAGATAACTTTTTTATGGAGCATCGGACGTTAATTCCGTAGTGCTTTCCCCTTCTTCAGCATGTGCTGGATCCGCTCCAGCGTCTTTTTCTGGCCGCACAGGTTGAGGAACGCCTCCCGCTCCAGCTCAAGCAGATACTCCTCGGTGATCAGGGTGCCGGCGGGAACATCGCCGCCCGTGATGACGTCGGCGATCGTGCTTGCGAGGAGCTCTTCGAACTCCGTCGCCTGTCCGCCCATCTTCATATTCCATACCTGGGACTTGATGGTAGCGGCAACGCTCCTCCCCGGCGCCTTCAGGTCGATAAGCGGCTTTGCAGGACGGTAGTTGGCCGAAAGGGCGATCGCCTTTTGCTTGGCATCGAAGATCCTTTTATCCATATCCATGGTGACGGCGTCGCCGTGGCGCATGAAACCCATCCCCCGGAGCTCGGCTGCGGATGTGCTCACCCTTGCCAGGGCGATGTTCGAGAAATTCTTGAAGATGAACGGGCCGACGTCGGTCTCGTATTCCTCGGCAAGTTTTATGGCGCGTATCGCCATCTCCTTGGTCCCGCCGCCCGCGGGAAGGAGCCCGACCCCGACCTCCACCATCCCCATGTAGGTCTCGGCGTGGGGGTTCATCGCGTCCGCATGGAGACAGACCTCGCACCCGCCTCCCAGGACGAGGTTGTGCGGGGCGGCAACCACCGGGATCTTCGAGTACTTGATCGCCATCATAGCCTTCTGAAAATTCTTGATAGTCAGCGAGAGCTCGTCATAGGCCCCCTCGGCGATGGCCATGGCAATCAGCATCAGGTTGGCGCCTGCGCAAAAGACCTTTCCCTCATTGGCAATGACGAGACCCACGCCGTCCTGCTCCGCCCGCTTGATGCCCTGGTGGACCATGGAGAGGATATCGTTGCCGATGGCGTTCATCTTGGAGTGGAACTCGAGACAGAAGACCCCGTCCCCCAGGTCCAGCACGGAAGCGCCGCTGTTCTTCTCCACCACCCGGTTGCTTTTTGTCAGGAGAGTGAGGCTGATATTCCCGTCGGGTCTGGACACCTCCCGGTATTCCCTGGCAAGGATGTCATAGTAGTAGTCTTTGTTGTTCTCGAATTTGTAGAATTGCTCGATCGATTTGAGGCCCGCCGGCACCGCAACCCCGTCCTGCTCCGCCCTCTTTACGAAGTTCTTGACGCCGATGGCATCGAGCATCTCGAAGGGACCGAGGTCCCAATTGAATCCCCACTTCATGGCGTTGTCCATATTGACGATGTCGGCGGCGACCTCGGGGATCCGGCCGAAGGCATAGATCAGGGTGTCGCGCAGGTTCTTCCAGGCGAACAGGGCCCCCTTGTCAGCGCCCGATAAGACCGCCTGCAGGCGTTTCCCCGGATCATCGATCGGCTTGGCTGTTTCCACTGAAGCGAACTTGGGCCGCAGGGACGGCGTGTACTCCCCGGTCTTATAGTCGTAGTAGAAATATGCGGTGCCTTTCTCGTCCTTCTCCTTCTTGAAGAACCCCTGTTTGCTCTTGTTCCCCAGGAGGCCATTCTTTACCATCTCATTGATGAAACCGGGTAAGCGGAATGTCTCCCGCTGCTCGTCCTTCACCAGGGTTTCATGGGCGTTGTCCGCCACATGCTGCAGGGTGTCGAGCCCCACCAGATCAGCGGTACGGAAAATGGCGCTTTTTGGGCGGGCAGTGGCGGGCCCGGAAACGGCATCCACGTCCTCCACCGTCATTTCCATCTCTATCATATGACGCATGCTGTTGCAAATGGAATAGACGCCGATCCGGTTGGCGATGAAATTCGGCGTGTCCTTGGCGTAGACGATCCCCTTCCCCAGGCGCTTCTCAATGAATCCTGCCATGAACCGGACCACGTCAGGATCGGAGTATTTGTTCGGGACAATTTCCAGAAGGCGCATGTAGCGCGGCGGGTTGAAGAAGTGGGTGACCAGAAAATTTTTCCGCATCGCATCCGGAAGGCTTTCAGCCATTTCGTTGACGGAAAGTCCGCTCGTGTTGGTCGAGAGGATGGCCCCCTCTTTCAGGTTCGGCGCGACCTTTTCACTGAAGAGCCGCTTCTTGATCTCCATCTTTTCGACAACAACCTCGATGACCCAGTCGCACTCCCGGAGTCTTTTGACATCGTCGTCGAAGTTACCTGCTTCGATATAGGAAGCATATTCGGGGATGAAGAATGCCGCGGGCTTCATATTCCTGAGCCCTGCCAGTCCCGTTACCGCGATCCGGTTCCGCACTGCGTGATCGTTCAGGGTGAGACCCGCTTTTTTTTCAGCCTCGTTCGGCTCCTTTGGAACAATATCGAGCAGGAGCACCTGGATGCCGGCATTCGCGAGGTGGGCGGCAATGGTCGCGCCCATGACCCCTGCCCCCAGGACAGCCACTTTGTTGATCTGTTTCATCGTATTCCTCCGTCGCTATATCGCTAGCGGATATCGAATAATAACACTTTGTTGCTTTTTATTCATTCTGCTAATTGTAGCATCATCAAGTGATATTGTACAGGCTCACATGCATCGCAGCCGAATGGCGCGGACAAGGTATTTTCTCCAGAAAAAAGAGAAGAGTGAACAAGCGGATCAATCTGAAAAAAGTATTTGGACACGGAAGGAGCGGATGAATGTATGATAAGTGCGGATGAGAATCAAATGAACGGACGACTCCGATGGGTGAAATTCGATCAAAAGAAATTCGATTTTATTACGGTTAAAGTAAGGATTAAAAGGGGAATGACGCAAAACGTTCTCATACAACCTGTCGCATTCGTTATTCTGTGTGATCTTAAATAATAGCGCTCCAGACCTTCACTGCAGTAGCAAAGATAATAGCCGCGAGCAGCCACCGGAGAAACTGCGTGTTCGTCTTCTTGCCGACAATACTGCCAAACCGCGCGGAGGGGATCGCGCCAACAAGAAGCGGCAGCGCCATGAGAAACGGCACCTGGCTGGTAGCGATCTTCCCGACCAATCCTGCCGAGGACGAGAAAAGCCCGATCGCGAGCGTGCTGCCGAGGGCCACCCGCAGCGGGATCTTCAGCACATATAACATGGTAGGTATCAGTATGAACGCGCCGCCCTGCCCCACCAGGCCGATGGAAAAACCGAGGACAATGCCGATCACGATCGCGGTGGTTTTATGGAAAACGACGTGTTCTTCCGTCAGTTCGTCCTGATGATAACTTCGGGGGATGAGCATCATCGCCGCCGCGATCAATGCCAGGGTCGCGAAGACCATAAGCAAAGGTCCGTCCGGTATCTTCTTCGACACCAGCGCACCGATCAGCGATGAAAGAAACAGGGAAAAACCGAGCGTAAGTACCAGTGATTTATTCACCAGAGCGTTCTTGTTGTAGTAGAACATTGCCGCGAGCGCGGAAAAAAAGCCCTGGATCATCGTGAGTCCGGTGATGCTTTTGACATCTATTCCGCTGAACCCGAGAAGCGGCGGCACGTAGAGCAGGAGCGGAAACATGACGATGCCTCCGCCTATCCCGAGCAGGCCCGAGAGAAAACCGACGGATGCGCCGACCAGTGCCAGAAAGGCCATAAAGGTGGCGTCCATTTATTTCACCACGAAGATCCGCTTTGGTCCTTTTTCATCTTCTTCGAGCAAATCGCCGATATGGGCCGCCAGGATATGCTCTTTCTGCAGGGCCATAATGAGCTTGTTCTTTCTGACCTGAGGCACAAACATCAGTAGACCGCCCGACGTTTGTGCGTCGTTCATCAGGAGCCGGTCGGTCATGGAGACATCACTGCTCCACTCCACAAACGGATCATAGTTCTGCAGATTGCCCTTTGTGCCGCCAGGTACCACGCCCTTCTCTGCCAAGGTTACCGCCTCCGCGAAAACAGGGACGCGGCCCGCATGGAGTCTGGCAGAGCGTTTGCTCGCGGCGAGCACCTCGTTCAGATGGCCGATCAGGCCGAAGCCCGTGATGTCCGTGGCGGTGCTCACACCCACTTCGAGCATGATCTCGCCCGCACGTTTATTCAGCATGGCCATGGATTTTGTGAACGCCTCTGCGGTCGCTGCGCTGCATTTCCCGGACTTGATCCCTGTTGAGATCACGCCGGTGCCGATCATCTTGGTCAGGATCAGGGCATCACCCGGTCTCGCTTTTGCGTTGTCGAGTATTTTGTCGGGATGGATGGAACCCAGCACGGCGTATCCGAATTTCGGCTCCTTGTCCTTGATGGTATGACCGCCGATGATGGCGACCCCGGCCTCGGTCATCTTGTCGATGCCTCCCTGCATGATCCGTTTGTTGATCTCGGCGAACTCCGGCCCCGGAGGAAGCGCGGCGAGGTTCAAGGCAACGAGCGGTTTGCCGCCCATGGCATAGACATCGGAAATGGAGTTTGCGGCGGCGATCGCGCCGAACCAATAGGGATCATCGACGATGGGCGTGAAAAAGTCCGCCGTAAAGACCATCGCCAGCTCGTCGGATACGCGGTAAACACCCGCATCGTCTGCATTCGCATATCCCACGAGCACGTTCGGGTCAATGATCTTCGGCAATTGTCCCAGAACCTGGGACAGTTCAGCAGGGCTGAACTTTGCCGCTCAACCAGCGCAGCTGGAAAGTTGTGTAAGCTTGATTTCCATGAGCTCTGCCCTCCCTTCAAATAGCATCAACAAACCTTATCGTCTTCTCTCACCCGGATAGCTTCCTTTTTTTGTCACCGGGCAGCAGGCCGGCGCCGGGATATCCTCTTCATATTCTTTTTTCAGGAGTTCAAGCAGATCGGGAATGAGGGATTCTTTGAGAAAGTAACATTTGAGCCTGCCGTCCACGAAAAAGTCGATGAGGCCGTTTGTCCGGAGCAGTGCGAGATGCTGCGACACGTTCGGCTGACTGATGTCGAGAGACTCCTCGAAATCGCTCACGCACTTCGCGCCCTGCACAAGGTCTTCAAGGATTTTTATCCTTATGGGGTGGGCAATGATTTTCAGGATTTCGATTCGTTTCTCTATGGGGACCATGGTGCGACCTCGTTCCGCGGCAAAAAAAAGCTGTGTACTCAGACTCGTATGAATATTATTGTTTTTTGCGCGAATGTCAATGAATACTTTGCTACAAAGAGATCTGATTTACATGGCGGAAGAAGGACAACTGGAGGGAAAGGGCAAGGGCACACAGCTCATTGAGTTATGAGTGTTTCAAAATTCATACCGAACCTGGGTATATACATTGTCGTCCTTCGAGAGTTGTCCGAACTGGCTCCATGGCCTGCCTCCGCCGAACACATTGCCGCCGACCGCTATCCAAACTGTATCCGTAAGATTGTACTTCACCTCGGGGTTGAGCAGATTGTCGCCGTCAGACAAACCATAGAAGGAAAACAACGACAGTCTCAGGGTCTTGTTCAGGAGAAACGCGTCAACCGTATCGTTGCGAGCTGAATATTAATCCAAATGTCGCAGCCCATCATCGACGAAAAGTCCGTGAATATGCAACCGACAACCGAACAAAGAGATTATACTGAACAGAATATTCCGCGCGACGACGGGAAAGTGCGATTATTTATTACCGCACTATTTTGCTGTCAGATCTATAAGTCTTTACCTGAAAATTTAACATTATAATGCTTGACAACCTAAAGTCCATAAAGTATATTAGGACATTAGTATTTACTTATATATCAATGTAGGCAAATTATGAAGGAAGCAGCTGAACTATTCAAATTACTTTCCGTCGATAAAAGGATAGAGATTATCGAACTCCTGAAAAATGAGCCCATGAGTGTTAACGCCTTAGCTGAAGCATTGAAGATAACCCAGTCTGCTGTATCCCAGCATTTGCGCGTGCTCAAAAGTGCGGGTCTTGTCATAGACGAAAGGCGCGGATACTGGATATTTTATTCTTTAAACCAAGATACCCTTGAGAAATGTCGTCAAAGACTTAACCGAATCTGCACCTGCGGTTGTTTGGGTCAACAGACAATCACGGTGAACAATTTAAGGGCAAAGAAGGGTTAATTTTTTTTGCTTAAGTATTTAAGTAAATACGCATGCACTTAAACAGAAGGGAGGTGACAACAATGACGAAAGACGCCAAGGAGCAAAAGGAAAGGCCCGAAGAAAAGAAGCTTGCAAGCACGACCCTGACAAAGAGTTCCTGCGGATGCGGTTGTGGATGCGTCCCGCCTATTGAGTCAAAATAGGCAAAATCAAGGTGACGGATTGCATAACCGCGATCCGCCACCTCACCTCAACGTAAATTATAAGGAGGTCTGATGAAAGAACTAATAATAGCATGTTACTGGATACATCTTGCTGCGACGGTACTTTGGATCGGAGGGATTCTCTTCATTATTTTTATAGCGATACCGTCATCCAAGCAAGTTTTAGGGGCTGAGTCAGGTAAGCTCATGGGAGATATTTCAAAACGATTCACTCCATTGGCAAACTACAGCATAATACTGCTTTTCGTCTCTGGAATTGTGTTGGCAGGACTAAACAAACAGTTTTCGGGGGTTAGTATCCTTGAAAGCAATTGGACAATGGTGTTAATCCTGAAGTTGGTTTTGTTTTTCAGCATGACCGCGATTCATTTCTACAGGGGTTTGGTCTTAGCTCCGAAGATTATGCGAACAGCAACCCAGACTAAAAAGACAGCGCTGCAAAAATTATCCATTAACTTGGTTAAGGTGAATTTTACATTAGGCTTATCGGTGTTGCTGCTGAGCGGAGCTATTTCTGTTTTTCGAGGTTTTTGAAAATGAGCAGCAGGTTATCGTGAGACAAGTATGTGCGTAAAGATAATTCCAAGCCTGCTTCTATTTTCGCTTTTTGAGACTACTTTAGAACTCATATCTTATTTGACAATAGACATTGTCGTCCTTCGAGAATTGTCCGAACTGGCTCCATGGCCTGCCGCCGAACACGTTGCCGCCGAGCGCTATCCATACCGAATCTGTAAGGTTGTATTTCACTTCGGGGTTCAGCAGGTAGTCTCTGTCCGAAAGGCCGTAGAACGCGAAGAAGGAGAGTCTCAGTGTCTGATGAATCATGAATTGCGTGAGTCGCACAGAAGTAAGCTGATGAAGACGCTTCTCCTGCGGGAAACCGGAAGGGAGATTCTGAACATAGGCTGAATAATCCTGCATGTATTCGCTGTAATACTGGAGCCCGAGCGTGAAGTCCTCCCAAAGCTGTC